>R21__coassemble_417_pt1 | contig 35372 bp, 24 predicted proteins | sample R21__metabat2_high_PE_066 | metagenome-assembled genome bin R21
AACCTGAGAACGGCAGAGCAACCGAGTTGAATATGTTGTGGATTATCACGAGTATGAGTATCAGGTGCTTTGTTTCATCGGAGAGATTGTTGAACCCAAGTATCACAGGGGTTATGGCGAGCACAGCGGCATTCCACACCGTTGAAGCCACGAGATTTATCACCATAAGCTTCTTTATGTAGAACTCAGCCGCAGCCTTGTTTCCCGAACCCATGCACTGACCGACAACTGTTATGAATGTAGGAGCCATGGCTGAGCCGCATACCGCTGCGAGTGACCATATACTCTGGGCAACTCCGTTTGCGGCTATCTGATAGGTTCCGAAGAGAGCAACTATACTTGAGAGGGCAACCTTTACAAGCTGGAATATTCCGTTCTCGACTCCGTTCGGCACAGCTATTCTCAGCACCTTGCCGAGCAGTGAGCCGTTCCACTTGAAGATATCCTTAATCCTGTAAATGACATCTATCTTTGAGCTGAAGCACATCACGGTTATTGCGGCCGCCGAGAATAATCTCGATATAGTTGTCGGCCACGCAACTCCTGCAACTCCCCACTTGAAGACGAGGACAAGCACGACATTTCCCACAAGGTTTATCACGTTGGAGATGATTGATACCACCATCGTCACCCTTGTCTTTCCTATGCTCCTGTAGAGAGCGGCGCCCGAATTGTATATCGCAATGAAAGGATAAGATATCGCCGTTATCCTCAGGTATGTCAGGCAGGATTCCATGACATCAGCATCGACCGAGCCGAACATCAGGTTCATGAGGCTTCTGTCAAATATGTATACAATTACCGTGACCGCAACAGATATGAGAGTTGAGATCATCAGCAGCTGGCTTGAAGACTCGCCGGCTCCATCGTTGTTCCTGCTGCCTATGTACTGGCTGATGACAACCGCTCCGCCCGAAGCAAGTGCCGTGAACACATAGATAAATATCGTGCTGAACTGATTGACAAGCGAAACGCCCGACACTGCCGCCTCACCCGCATAGGTGATTATGAATGTATCGGCAAGTCCCACAAGCATCACAAGCAGCTGCTCAAGGAAGAGCGGCACTATCAGCGCCTTCAGCTTGCTGTTTGGGAAGATCCCGTAGTTATCCTTCATCAGCTTTCCCATAATAAACCTGCTTTCCACTGCGTTTTCCGCAGTCTTTTTTTATCTGTCCTGATTATAGCACCCCGAAGCTGACTTGTAAAATATTCATAACTAATATCTGGATATGAATAATTTTTATTGCAAAGTGATGAGAAAGCCTTTATAATATCATTACCCCGCAGACCGCCTCATAACAGTTTTTTACAGGAACAGCCTTGTCAAAGGAGAAAGAATATGGAACTTCGAACACTCCGCTATTTCCTCGAAATAGCCGCCGAAAAGAACATGACCGTGGCAGCCGCAAATCTGCATGTATCGCAGTCCGCGCTGTCCCATCAGATGAGAGAGCTTGAAGCCGAGCTTAATGCGGTCCTCTTCGAGCGCACAAACAGGCAGACCCTCCTGACAGAGGACGGCAGGCGCCTGAGGGCAAGAGCCGAGGCAATAATTTCCCTCGTTGACAGCACAGAGGATGAATTCCTCAGCAGTGATGAAAAGGTATTCGGCCTTGTGAGGATAGGCGCAGGCGAAAGCAGCTGTCTTGAATATTTCGGAAGAGCCGCCGTAAGGCTGCGTGAGAAGCACCCCGGGATAACCTTCAATATCTTTTCCGCCATCGCAGACGATATATCCGACCGCATGGACAAGGGCCTTCTCGATTTTGCGCTGTACTTTGAGCCGGTGAGCCACGATAATCTCGAGTATATAGAAGTACCCGTAAAGCATATCGGCGGCCTGCTCGTGAGGGATGACAGTCCCCTTGCAGAGAAAGACTTTGTCACCCGTGAGGATGTAGAGAGTGTTCCGCTCATCATCAGTTCACGGCAGAATTCCGATGAAGGCTACATAGCCGGTGTCTTCGGCATAGAAAAGGAAAAAATGAACGTTGTCGCATCGGGAAATCTCACCTACAACAAGGCAATGCTCGTGCGCTCGGGCCTCGGCTGCGTGCTCTCATCAGATGCCCATGATTTTGCCGAAGGAAGCGGACTCAAGTTTCTTCCGCTGAAACCCGGAACAGAAACAAGCATGATTTTTGCCTGGCGCAAAGGGCATAGACTCACTAAGGCCGCCGAGCTGTTCCTTGAGGAGCTGAAGAAGGAATTTGCACTCATAAGGCCGGAATAAAAGCTCTTTTCTGAAGGCGCCGCCGATAAAAATCTCCGCTGTCAGGATAAGCGCAGACTCATCAGCAGGGAAACATAAAGGACCCGCGCCGTTAAAGACGCAGGTCCTCTTTTGTCTTGTCTGTAATTTCAGGAGCGGAAGGATTACTTCTTGTTCTCCTTCTTCAGCTCGTTCATCTTTCTTGCGCGAACCTCGAGCGGGAGGCCCCAGAGTCTGATGAATCCTGCTGCATCGTGATGATCATACATATCACCTGTTGTGAACGATGCGAGTGACTCGCTGTAGAGTGAGAACGGAGATGTTGTGCCGGCCTTGATGATGTTGCCCTTGTAGAGCTTGAACTTTACTTCACCTGTGACAGGCTGCTGAGTAACCTTTACGAATGCGCAGATAGCCTCACGGACAGGTGTGAACCACTTGCCCTCGTAAACTATGCTTGCGAGCTTTGAGCCGAGATCCTTCTTGAGAGCAAGAGTATCACGGTCAAGAACCAGCTCCTCGAGCTGCTGATGAGCCTCCATGAGGATTGTTCCGCCGGGTGTCTCATAAACTCCGCGGCTCTTCATGCCGACAACTCTGTTCTCGACGATGTCAACGATGCCGATGCCGTGCTTTGCGCCCAGAGCGTTGAGTGTGCGGATGATGTCGGAGACCTTCATCTTCTCGCCGTTTACGGAAGTCGGAACACCTGACTCGAATGTCATTGTCACATACTCTCCCTCGTCGGGTGCCTTCTCAGGTGTTGTGCCGAGAACGAGCATGTGGTCATAGTTCGGAGCAAGTGACGGGTCCTCAAGCTCAAGTCCCTCATGGCTGATGTGCCAGATGTTTCTGTCACGGCTGTAGGACTGGTCTGTGCCGAATGGGAGGTCAATTCCGTGAGCGTGGCAGTAATCTATCTCAGCCTGGCGGGAATCCATCTGCCATCTGTCGTCTCTCCATGGAGCGATGACCTTGATATCGGGAGCGAGAGCCTTGATTCCAAGCTCAAATCTAATCTGATCGTTGCCCTTTCCTGTAGCGCCGTGGCAGATAGCTACAGCGTTCTCCTTGCGTGCGATCTCAACGAGCTTTGCGGCAATTGTAGGTCTTGCCATAGCAGTGCCCATCAGATACTTGTGCTCATATACGGCGCCTGCCTGTACGCAAGGCATGATGTAATTCTCGCACAGATCATCGACAACATCCTCGATATAAAGCTTTGAAGCGCCGGAGAGCTTTGCTCTCTCCTGGAGTCCGTCAAGCTCCTCCTCCTGGCCGCAGTCGATGCAGCAGCATACTACCTCGTATCCGTAGGTCTCCTTGAGCCATGGGATTATGGCTGTGGTGTCAAGTCCGCCGGAATAAGCAAGTACAACTTTATCCATTTTTCTATTCCTCTTCTTTCTTCAGGAAAACCGTACCTCCGGTTTCCCGCAATTTTCATATCAGTCCGCATATCGTGAACCGTCATTTTCCCGGTCCGTCATGCACAATGACTATAATACTATATACATTTTCTTTTATCAAGTGTTTTTTGACACGGATGAATATTTTCTGCAAATCTCGGCAAATAAATGTATATTTCAGTGAATATTTTTAATATTTATGCATTTCAGGATGATCTGCCGATACATTCTGATATGCCGGCGGCTCATCCAAGCAGACTCTTTATCATCCCGTGAGTGAATACCACCCTCTGCATATTCTCTTCCTCAATCCTGTAGAGAGCGTTGGCAGCTATGTGCTCGGCGGCCTGCTCGATGTCTCTGATACCCGAGGTGCTCCTGTATATCTTCATTATCTCATCGAGGGCATCATCAGGGATGACTATCTCCTCTGAGCGCAGACCAATCCTCTTCAGCACCTTCGGCATGGCGAACCTCGTGAATATCACTCGCTTCTCCTCCTCGGTGTAGTCTGGCAGCTCAATCACCGCAAACCTCGACATCAGCGGCGCACTTATCGCGCTCTTGTCATTCGCCGTGGCTATCGGGTAAACTCCTCCCGTCGGAATGTTGCACTCAATGTAGTTGTCGGTAAATCCAAGGTTGTCAAGGAGTGTGAGAAGCACATCCGCGGGATTTCCGTTTCCCTTGCCGGAGTTTGCCTTGTCAAGCTCGTTTATTATGAAGAGCAGATTGGAGCTCTCGGCATTGGCAAAGGCCTCCATGATGAGTCCCGGCTTTGCGTTTGCGTATATTCTTGAGCTTCCCGTGAGCTGCTCGGGATCGTTTATCGAGCTCATCTCGAGAGTTGTCCACGACATCTTCAGTATCCTTGCGACGGCATAAGCTATCTGAGATTTGCCCGTACCCGCAGGACCGATTATCAGTATTCCGTAGGCAGGTAGAGTGTGAGTGCGGTTTATCTGTATGATTGTCTCTATTATCCTCTGCTTGACCCTGTCGAGTCCGTAGAGCTCCTCGTCAAGTATCTGTCTTGCCTTCACAGGGTCTATCGGCTCGAATGAGCTGTTCTTCCACTGAATGTTCAGCATCATCGAAAGCGCCCTCTGGGCATGCCTTCTCTCCTCGGGAGTCACCTCGGAGGACTTCGCCACGGCAAGGTTTCTCTTCGCCCAGAGCCTGATGTTGTCGGGCAGAGTGCTGCCTGCGCAGGTCAGGTAATCCGTAATGCTCTGGATGCTTGTCAGCTTCATGCTGTCGGCATCCTCCATGTCCTCTATGTTTGCGGCAGATTCGCTCGGAGCGTCACTCTGGAAGAGCCTGTCCATCATGAACTGCAGGAAGCCGTTCTCGCCCGAGAGCTTTGCGCCCCTCACGGCAACGCCCGTCTCCTGTATCTTGTAGACGGCATAGCCGCCCTCCCCGGCAGAGCCTGAAAGCCTGACCATTATGTGGTTGTCGCCGAGCCAGTGCACAAGGTTCTCAAATCTTGCGTCTATCCTGAGTATCTCGGCTTCGATAAGCTTTCCGTTCTCCTCATACTCAAAGGCATTTCCCTTTGCAGGGCTTAAGAACATACCCTCGGAGTGGTGTCTGAGAAAAGCTCCTCTGTTATCAAGAACGATTATCGGGTGGGAAGCATCGGCAAAGTGACAGCCGGAGTAAAATTTCTCGTAAGTCGCCTCAGCCTTAACCTCATCCTTTTTCTCGGAATTAAAATCAAATACAGGCATTTGTGTTACCTCTTTCTTCTTTTCCATCGCCCCTTATTATATATTAAAAAACCGCCTTTAACAACACTTTTATCAATCATTTGAAGCTCCCGGCAGCTGTAATCTCCGGCTTGCAAGGCTGCGTCACTGCGAAGCCCTGTCTCTGCAAAATCCCGAAACCGCATAGCCGTGAAGCTTAGGCAGCTGCAGCACTCCGTAATCTGAAAAAGCCTTCCGCTCTTGGGAGAGACTCAGACGGATGAGATCCCTGTGCCCGCTGACATCTCAAAAATTACAGTTTATTTTTTCCCTACGTTATTGTATAATGTCAGCAGCACTGAAAGATACACCGGCTGCGAAACTTCGTCACTGCGAAACTTCGTCACCGTGGAACTTCGTCACGGCGAAACTCCGTCACGATTAAACTTCGTCACGGCAAAGCTTCGCAGCTTCGTAAATGCTTCAAAAATCAGCAGCCATAAAGTGGAGGATATAATGACAAAAGCAAAGAAGAGTACATCCGAAAAACTGGGACTGATATTTTTTATTGCAGCAATAATCGCCTGCATATATCTTTATGACAAGAGCTGGACGGCTATAGACCTGATAAAGGGCACGATACCGCAGAGCATAAGCTATGACAACGGCAGAATAAGTGAAGAGTCCCTGAAAACACTCGAAAACGAAATATCCGACGCAAACAAATACGATGACCTCAGCATTGAGAGTGATGAGGACGGCAATGTAAAGATTACCTTCTCGCAGGACAAGGTGGACTTCCCGGATTTTGTCACCATGTGTGAGAATGCCTCAGCCGACACTCTCAGCCTGCTTGATAAGTATGATGTGAGCTTAAGCTCTGTGCTCGTCCGTCAGGAAGAAGAAACCGCTTATCTCTCATGGACAAGTGATGACGGACTCAAGGGCACCCTCGGCTACAATTCCGACACCACAGGCTCCGCCACAGAGAATTACACCTATGTCAAAGGAATAACCCCCGAGGAAATGCGCTCAAGGCTCGATGCCGGCGACCTCTTCACATCTGTAAGGTGACAAAAATGGATAAGGATTTGCTGCGCCACATAACCGACAGTGACGGCATGAACTGCACCTCCGAGGAGCTGCTTGCCTCAATAATAAGTCTCTCCGAGCCGAATATTGATTCCTCCCGTGCGGCGTCAATGCTTTTAAAACGCTTCAAGACCTTTGCAGGCGCCGTGAATGCCGACCTCATATCCCTTCAGCAGTACGGAGGCATCAGCGAATATACCGCAAGACTCATAAAGCTCACTGCCGTGTATTCACGGAGATACTGCACAAGCGTCTTCACCCCCGAAATGCGCGTATTCAATACCGATTCGGCCTACACCATGATAAAGGACCACTTCACGGGAAGGCAGCACGAGTTCATCGCACTGATGATACTTGACCGCAAGGGTTATGTTGTATTCAATGATGTCATCGCAAGATGCAGCTTCCATGTGGTCCCTGCGTATATCAAGCGCATAATCAGGATATGCCTGAACTACGAGACCGATACCGTGATAATCGCCCACAATCACCCCGGCGGCTCAACAATCCCCACAAAGGAGGACATTGTCGCCGCAAGGAAGGTTCAGCTTGCCCTCGACTCCATGTATATAACCGTATTCGATCAGCTGATAATATCAGGCTCCGACTATACCTCCATGAAGAAGAGCGGACTTCTGCGGTCAATCTCAGACGAAACGAAAGCTTTCAGCGAAAATCTCTTCTACCGCAGCGCAGTGCTTGAAGCAAACTCCCAGGTAGCGGATTTCGGGCATAAGATACCCGAGGAGCGGGATGACGGAAACGACAGCTACTATGAATTCACCGAGGGCGACCCCGATGAAGAAGGCTTTGAAGGCTGACAGTCGGAAAGCCTGTCGTCGGAAAACCGTCAGGCACCTGCTGCAGGATTAAACGGCTCTGTCAAATCAAATATTACCGAACAAAAACTGCGGAGCAGACAGGTTTACGCCTGAATAACGCTCCGCAGTTATTTTTTTGCTTTTACTTACGATTTTGTCATATTTTTCCGATACAGCTGTTCATGAGCTTTATCGTCTTTTCGGCAGCCGAACGGCAGAAGCTCATGTAGTCAACGGCAGCTCCGTCATCTCCGTTGTCGGAAATGCTTCTGAGAGCGACAAAGGGTATCGAGTTCATGTAACACACATGGGCTATCGCTCCGCTCTCCATCTCACAGGCAACAGCGCCGAATTTTTCTCTCAGCATTTTGCCGGTCTCACTGTCACCGATGAACCTGTCGCCTGTCACTATTATGCCGCTGTGCACTCTGCCCTCATACAAAGGCTCCGCAAAGTCCCGTATCTTCTCCGAAACAGCTCTGTCGCAGGGCAGCTCCTTGATGTTGATTCCCGAGATGAAGCCGACCTCATCGCCGAGGGCGCTCGTGTCCATATCATGCTGAATGCATGATGTGCCGATTACAAGGTCACCGAGCTTAATTCCCTCGCCTATTCCTCCGGCTACTCCGGGATTTATGATAAGCTCAGGACTATACTCAAGCGCCATTATCTGAGCGCATGCCGCCGCATTCACCTTGCCGGGATTGCACCTTGCGACCACAACATCTGCCCCATTCAGCTTTCCTCTGCAGAAATCAAGTCCTGCTATTGTTTTTACCTCTCTGTCGGTGAGTTCGGCCTTGATGCCGTCCACCTCTATGTCCATAGCTCCGATTATGCCTGTCATAATTTAATTACTCCTTTGCTCTGCTCATCAGAAATTCCGTAAGACCGTCAAGGTCGCCTTTTGAGAAGCCGTCACCCGAAACGAAGTAGGTTGTTCCCTCTCCGAAGTAGATGTATACCATGTTTCCGTTTTTCTCAAGTCTTGTTATCTGGAAATACGGGAAGACTCCCCTCGCCTGCATGCCCGAGATGGTGAATTCCTCCTCGTAGAATTCATAGTGCGCAGTGGTGGATTTCATCTTGCCGTAGACCCTGTTCAGCGCCTTCTCTATGTTTCCGGGACCTGTGAGAAGCTTGCTCAGGGAATACACAGAGAAGCCTGCGAGCAGCAGGGTTTTCCACCATGTTCCGCCGACAACATAGCTGACTACTGCCGCCACGAGCGGAAGGATTATCGAGATAATCGGCTCAATGATGTTCAGCCTGAATGTCTGGAAGCGGCTGAATTCCTTTATGGCCTCCTCTGTGTGTGTCGTCTCGTTTATGAAGTAAGCCTCGCCGAGGTCCTCTTTTTTCTTCAGCCTGTACTCAGCGAGCCTGTCGGCAAGCTCACGGTTCTCACGGCGCATTCTCTCCTTTTGCTTTTTGTTCACAATAAAGAGCGCCGCAATGCCGACAGCCACGGCTATGAGTATCGCCCATGCAGCCGCAGGACTTACCGAGGACTCAGCCTTTGCGATTGTTTCCGTCAATGTGAAGCTGTCGGTTATCTCCCTCAGAAATTCCTTTGCGGATTCACTTATCTCCCCCTCCGAGGAAACTGTCCTGAAGCTCACAGAATAGCCGTTCACTATGGTGAAATACATCTCCTCATAGTAAACCTCGTTGTCTATCAGAAGTCCCGACTCTATGTCGAGCTTGATGAAAGGCACGGCATCCTGTCTGTATATCTCTGACTCTACAAGCATTGAGCCGCTGTCGGAATTGTACATGTCCGCAAACTTCTCAAGCTCGCCTAAGTTCCAGTAAAGGGCGGCGTCATCGCTGTCCTTCCTCGATACATATACCTTGTCCTCACCGTTGTTCCTTGTGAAGATAAGGCTTGCGGAAACCTCCTCGGCATTGGTCTTTTCGGTGTAGACGTCGTCGATTCCTGCCTCCTCCCAGATATCCTCGTAGTAGTCCTCTGAGGCATCAATGCAGTATGCTCCCTCGGGCAGCTCAACCGAAACATCCGTGTCCGGTATCGACACAGTCTCGGAAAAAGCTGTGACCGAGAATCCGGAGAAAACTGCGGTCATAAGTATAAAAGATATGATATTTTTCTTCATTTATCCACCGGCCTTTTGTAATTTCTGTCTGTATGTGATATAGTATCTGAAAATGCTGAAGTTCCCCATATCTGCAGGAATTCCTGAATTGTCAAGCCCTGTGCAGCGGAATTTCAGCTTCAGCGATTCTGCTGTCTGACTCTGCGGCTGCAAAATCCGGATTTACTGCAGTCGGATACAGTGCGACATCAAGTATAACACAAAACAGGTGAAAAATATATGAATATATCCTCAGTCAGAAAAAAATTTTCGGATATCGTGAGAAGCGAAGCTTTTTCCGGAGCCGTCATCGTCCTGCTTGCATTGGCCGCCGCTCACCTGCTCTTTTACATATTTACAGGCAAGGATTTTTCCTCAGGCAGCTACAATACCTATGTCATCCAGGCCGAGTCCTGGCTCTCCGGCAGGCTCGATGTCGACAACCGCTCGTGGCTTGAGCTTGCGGTATATGAAGGCAGATATTATGTCAGCTTTCCGCCGTTTCCGTCCGTGCTGCTGACTCCGCTTGTTTTTCTTTTCGGTGAGGGAGCGGATGCTTTCCTTGCGGCCGCATCTCTTGCGGTCGGGGGAGTATTCACCTATAAGCTGTGCCTGAAGCTCGGCCTTCACTCCTCCAGTTCGTTTCTCCTCACCCTGCTTGTCTTTCTCGGAACAAATATGTGGCAGATAAGCGTGGATTCATGGGTGTGGTTCCTTGCCCAGAATCTTAGCTTCACCCTGACGGTCATCTCGCTGTACTGCGCATCCTGCGGCCGTAAAGGCTCAGCGATGTTTTTTCTCGCCGCAGCCGTCGGATGCCGTCCGTTTCAGATACTTGCCTTCCCCCTCGTGATTTATCTTCTCATGAACCGGGATAATGACGGCAGCGAAAAATCTGCCGGAGGTTTCGTGTCAAGGCTTCTGCGCCTTGTGTTTCACAGGATATATGTCTACATCCCTGCGCTTATCCTCGTGATATTCTACATGTGGCTGAATTACGCAAGGTTCGGCAATGTCTTTGAGTTCGGGCACAACTACCTCCCCGAGTTCACAAGCTCCGAGAACGGGCAGTTCAGCCTTTCCTATGCGGCAGAAAATTTCATGACGCTCTTCAGACTTCCCGAATTTTCAGACGGCAATATCGTTTTCTCCATGTTCAACGGAAGCTCGATATTCATCGTCATACCTCTCTTTGTCCTCTATCCTGCGCTGATATTGGCCGAGTATGCGTCCTCGGGCAAAGTCAAGGCTCCTGCTTTCCACCTTATCGCTGTATCGTTTACGGCTCTGCAGATATTTCTTCTTCTCTGCCACAAGACGATGGGAGGCGCCCACTTCGGGCACAGATACATAATGGATACCGTGCCCATGCTGATTGCGGCATCTGCTGTCTCCTTCAGAAATATATCATCCTCTCACGGAAAAGCTGAAAGGATAATCTTCGCTCTCTGTGTCATTCTCCTGATAACAGGCTTTGCGGTGAACTTCTGCGGCACAGCCGAATTCTACGGCACCGACATCCCCTTTATCGCCCTCAGCTGAGTTTTCGATAAGCCGGGCAGATAAAAGAGTCAGCAGTCTGCGGAAAATCCTGTCAGGAGCCTGATAAAATCCACATCTTCATAAACCTGTATAAGCTAATGCACAGCCGTCCTCAAGGAAAAGACAGCTGTGCATTTGTGCATTTATGCATTTGTAATTTTCATTTATGCGCCCGATAATTTTCACTTGCCGGGAAAGCTTCGGCTCTCTGAAAGTATACCTCTCCCGAGCAGAAATTTCTTACGAAATGAGATTTCTTCCGAAATCAGATTTCTCACGAAATCAAATCTCTTACGGAATGAAATCTCCTGCGGAATTAAACCTATTACGGAATTAAACCTCTTCGCGATTTTAAACCTCTCCGGCAGCCATAACCGCCGCAAGCTTTTCCCTTGTGGGCAGACCCTCGTTGTCGCTGACATGGGTTATCTGTATGGCGCCTATGGCATTTCCCCTGTCTGCGGCCTCGGAAAGCGGCAGTCCCTCTGCAAGAGCGCTTATCACGCCTGCGGCAAAGCCGTCACCTGCTCCGACAGTGTCGACTATCTTTTTCACCCTGAAGCCAGGGCTGACTCCGTCACCCTCAGGACCTGAGTAGTATGCTCCCTTTGAGCCGAGCTTGACTATCACGTTCTCCACTCCGTGGCTGTGATAAAACTCCGCTATCTTCTCAGGCTCCCCTGAGCCTGTCAGTATCTTTCCCTCTGCTATGCCCGGAAGCACACAGTAAGCGCCCTCGGCAAAGCCGTTGAGCGTATTCACCATCTCTTTTTCGCTCTTCCATAGCTGCGGTCTCAGGTTCGGGTCAAAGCTTATCTTCATGTCAAGCTGTCTGCATCTGCCGATAAGCCTCTTCACTGCGTTGCAGGCCGACTGGGAAACTGCCGGGAAAACACCCGTTACATGCAGATATTCACATTCAAAGAGATCAAGCCTGTCAATGTCGTGGGTGTTTATTGTAGAAGCCGCCGAGTTTTTGCGGAAATATGCTATCTTCGGGTCACCCGAGCTTACCTTGCCCTTCATCATGAAGCCTGTAAGGCTCTCATCAGTCCTGAGCACAAGGTCGGTGGAGATTCCGTTTTTCTTCATTCCCTCAAGTATTCTGTCAGCCATCGGGTCATAACCAAGCTTTGTGCAGTAGGAAACCCTGTGGCCGAGCCTTGTCAGACCGACGGCAACATTGTACTCGGCTCCCGCAATGGATGCCGAGAAATGTCCGACCCCGGAGAGCTCTCCCTCCTCCTCGGCAATGAATAATCCCATCGGCTCGCCGACGAGCACTATCTTTCCTGTGTCAAGTTCCATATCATTCACCATATCAGACGGTAGTGCGGATGAATGAGCATCTGCCGCTTATCTTTACCTTTCCGCTTCCTGCAGGGATGAACACGCTGTCAGCTGCCCTGAAGTCGACAGAATTTTCATTTCCCGTGACCTTTCCCTCACCCTCAAGTATCATCAGCGAAGCAAAGCTCTTTTCGTCAACCTCTATCTCAGCTTCTGTGTCAATGTCAAACTTGTCCGTAGTGAAATATCTGCATGAAGCGAGTCTCTTGACGCTTCCGCCGTCTATCGCCGCGGCTTTGCCCTGCTTGTCGCTTGTGTCGCTTGGGGTAAGCTTTGAAACATCGAGAGCCTTGTCAACATGAAGCTCCCTGAGTTTCCCGTCAGCGCCGCGCCTTGCGTAGTCATAAACCCTGTAGGTTGTGTTTGAGTTCTGCTGAATCTCACAGATGAGTATGCCCGAGCCGATGGCGTGAAGAGTTCCCGACTCTATGAAGAAGCAGTCACCCTTGTGAACATCGACCTTGTTGAGCACTTCCTCTATCGTGTTGTCTGCAAGCTTCGCCCTGAATTCCTCTTTTGTCACAGGACGGTTCACTCCGAAGTAGAGCGATGCGCCCTCCTCGCAGTCCACAACATACCACATCTCTGTCTTGCCGTATTCCTTCTCTACCCTGAGAGCATATTCATCGCTCGGATGAACCTGTACGGAAAGCGGCTGAAGAGCATCTATGAACTTTATCAGCACCGGGAAATTCTCAAACCCGGCGCAGTCTGAGCCGAGGACATCTTTCCCTGCCTTTGCGAAATATTCGGAGAGCTTGAGGCCGTCATATTCGCCCCCTGAGATGAAGCTCTCTCCGGCAGGATGGGTTGAGAGCTCCCAGCTCTCGGCAACCTTGTCATAGTCACAGTTCTTGCCGTAGACATCCCTTAATTTTGTGCCGCCCCACAGGTAATCCTTAAATGACGGCGTAAGCTTTTCGATTTTCATTGAAAAATCCTCCCTTTATCTTTATTATCGTTAACCAAAATACCAGTTCGGCATGAATTCCAGCGATTTGATGTATTCCGTGGTAGTTGAAGCTCCCGAGAGCACAGGATAATATATCACAAACATGATGACAACAGCCGCAAGATATACCGCAGAGATTATCTTCAGCGGATTCACCCTTGCGAGTATGCCCGAAGTTCCGAGGGGCGATGAAAGTCTTGCGCTGCCGCCCATCAGGTGCATACTTCCGCATATTGCGATAATCAGGAACGGCACGGCGGTGAAGTAGTGGTAAACAAAGGTAAGCCTTGAGACGAGCATCCACGGCACCATCACGGCAGCGTAGCCGATGATTGCGACAGCCGACCAGTCCCTGCGCTTTACCACATAAGCCGGGACCGCCGCGGCCATGCAGGCAAGTCCTGTCCACCACACAAGCGGATTTCCCATGCAGGTTATCGAGCTGTAGGTTCCCTCGCCGTAAGCCTCTGCGTCAGCGGCATACCAGATGTTTCTGATGTCAAGCGGCCACTCATACCACGGTGACGAGAAGTAATGCTCAGCCACAAGCTGAGAGTGATAGTTGAACATGTGAGTCTGATATGCGCAGAAGCGCCCGAATATATCGTAGCTGTTCTGCGGCTGAGTGGTGAGCGGAAGGAATGCGCAGAAGTAAATTCCGAACGGCACCGCAATAAACCACAGCATGCACCACAGGCACAGATCAATGCACCTGACAAGGTATGCCCTCCTCACGGAAGCATCGGCAGGCCTTGAGGCAAAGAGCTTGAAGAAATACATGATTCCGAGGCCGACACCCGCATAAGCGCAGGTCCACTTGGCGGCCACTCCGAGTCCCATGAAAACTCCCGAGAACGCAAGCGGGATCACAAGATCCTTCAGCTTCGACTTCATGATGTCCTTCTGGAAAAAGACCAGCATCGCGTCAAACATCAGCAGCAGGAAGAACACAGCGTAGGTGTCTATCGTTGCTATCCTTGTCTGCACATAGTGCATGAAGTCAAAGGTAAAGACGAGCGTGCCTATGGCCGAGATCCATGTTGAGCCGAAAAGCCTTTTCAGAAGGTGATAGAGCACAGGCAGCATCAGCACCCCGAAGAGCGTTCCCATAAACCTCCATCCAAAGGGGTTCATGCCGAATATCAGTATGCCGAGAGCGATTATCAGCTTGCCGAGAGGCGGGTGCGTGTTCTCGTATGCCTCCACGCCGAGTATCAGCTCGTAGGCCGTCCTTGCGTGGTAAATCTCATCAAAGTAAGTCGAGTTGTAGTAGTAGCTTCTGACAGGCACCGAGTCCTGCTCATCGTTTATCTTTCCGGGGTCCGCAGTAGAATAGTCGACTATCGTGTATGGCACTATGGACTCACCGTCAGCGCTTATGAGTCCTATCTCGTTTATCACGTCATCGCCTGCGGTTGCGGTGATGCGTATATATCTGCTGTCCCCGATTTCCTCAGACTGCGCCGAGGCGTAGCACCACTCGTAAACCGAGCCGCTGTCATCAGTCTCCGAGCAGAGATTGAGCCATGACTCACCGTCAGAGGAAACATCCACATCAAAGCTCCAGTCAACCTTGTAGTAGTTTCCGTTATCTGATACGCCTATGCCCGGCAGATATGTTATCTTCGATATGTCATCCTCTGCGAGCAGAGTTATGTAGTCTCCTGCTTCAGGCTCCCAGCTCGTGTTGGCGGTTGTGTGAGCTCCGAGGTTCGCAAATGCAAGTATCCCGTAACCGAGGCATATCACGGCGCATATCGCTATGTCGGGCTTTGCTATCCTTCTTCCGACATTTTCGCAGGAATAGTTTATCAGCGAATACTTCGGCCCATCAGCAGATTTCGCCGCAGCATAAGCTTTCTTCCGGCTGTTCTTTCCCTGAGGCTTCTTTTGAGGAGTCACGGCAGAAACCGCCTTTATCTCTCTCAGGAATACAAAGTCGAGGATGACATCCGCCATGAAGGCTATGTATATCACAACATGCAGCGCTGACAGAAGTATCAGCGGCCATGATGTCGGCGAAACATAGGTGTTGTTGAGGTACAGTACATATGCGACATTCAGGAAATGCGCAAAGCTCAGGGAGGCAAAGTGCATCAGATAATTTCTGCTTCCCGTGTAGAAATAAGTCAGCAGCATGAATATCAGCGCAGGGAAAACATATCTCTCGTGCATCTTCACCGAGAATATGAAGACCGTGAACATCAGTACAGCTGCCGATACGATAAGGCTTCCCTTCCTGTACTTCTCTTTCCCGAAGAACATCACAAGGCCGCAGAGAGCCGCTGCGAACGCGGGACCGAACCAGTTCAGCACGAAGAGCCCGAAGCCGCTCTCAGGCAGCGAGTGCCAGTTAAGCCCGAAGAGATCCCACAGGTTGTAGGCATTTATCGAATAGTATGAGTAGTAGTCCATGGTGGACCTGTATTTGTCAATCAGCCAGGTGAAATCAAATCCATCGGTGAACGGCTTCGATACAGCGAGTATGACGAGCAGAGCCGTTCCAATGCCGATGAAAAGTCCCTTGAAGTTCTTTCTGAATATCGTGGCAAAGAGATATATCGGGGCGAATATCAGCATCTGAGGCTTGCTTATCACCGCAAGTCCATAGAGCGCAGCCGAAGCGATGAGCTTTCCGTCTGACTCAGCCTCACTCAAAAGCCATACCGAGATAAGCAGTATCAGCGTGCACCAGGAGTCCACCTGTCCCCAAACTGTCGAGTTTATCAGCACGGCCGGGCAGAAGAGAAAAGCTGCCGCCGCAGTGAAAGCCGTGCTTTCATGCCCGGGCCTTATCTTTTTTGCTGTCCTGTAGATCATGTATCCGCAGCCGAGATCGGCGAGTATCGGGGGCAGCTTCATCACAAGGCTGTACATAGCCCCGCCGTAGTCGAGGGAGAAAAGTCTCCTTATCCCGTCAAGCAGCCAGAGCACATAGAGATATCCCGGAGGATAGTCGAGGTAAAGCCCCGTGTTGTAGACATTAGCGGGTCCGTCCTCACTCATGGAGTTTCCCCATGCCTTGAAGAGAGCCATGTCGGTGTCATAGCTCGTGCTCGTGTAGCCGAGTATCAGCCTGAAGACAAATGCGCTGATTAAGAGCACGACCATCAGCAGCTTTGTGTTAAGCTCAAGACCCGTTATCTTTTCAGCCTTGAAGGCAAAGGCTGTCGAAAGCGCAAGAAATATAAATGAAACTATAATGTATGTTGTCATAATGATCTTTCCCGGCTGTGTTCTGCCGGCTGAGCGGCGGACAAAGTATGATTGACAATGTCCGTTCCATAATTTACAATTACCTGAGCGGCATATTGCCGCATTTCAAAGTATAATACAATTTTGAAAAAATGTATACATAAGCGTATCAAAATTAACTGTAAATTTTTGAGAGGAGAACTTATGGACTTTCAGCTTTTTCATGAAAACCCCGATGTCCTTCATGTAGGAACCTGTCCCGACAGAAGCTATTTCATCCCCTTCGCAGACAGAGCGGAGGCAGCCTCAGGCAGAAGCTCAAGGCTTAAAATGCTCAGCGGCAAATGGAACTTCAGATATTTCGAGTCCTTCGCCGACAGCTTTTTAAACGGCTTTTTCTCAAGCGATGAGGAGAGCGGACTCCCTGTGGACGAATTTCTGATGGATGAGATTGACGTCCCGTCCGTCTGGCAGACAAAGGGCTATGACCGCCGCCAGTACACTAATGTGAGATACCCCTTCCCCTTCGATCCGCCCTGTGTCCCGGATGACAACCCCTGCGCAGTCTACAGCCGCAGCTTCACTCTGAGCGCGGAGGAGGCTTCCATGAAGTCATACCTCAATTTTGAGGGCGTCGACTCCTGCTTCTATCTGTGGATAAACGGCACATTTGCGGGATATTCCCAGGTCAGCCACTCCACAAGCGAGTTTGACATAAGCGAGCTTGTCTCCGGGGGCGAAAACCATATAGCAGTCCTCGTGCTCAAGTGGTGTGACGGCAGCTACCTTGAGGATCAGGATAAGCTCAGGATGAGCGGCATCTTCAGGGATGTGTATATCATCTCCCGTCCCGAAAATCACCTGAGGGATTTCTTCGTAAAGACAAAGCTCTCAGCCGGCTTCACCCATGCCGATGTGGACATAGAGCTTTTCAAGTCAGGCAGCATGTCCGTGAGGGCAGAGCTTTTCGATGCGGACGGAAAGCTCATAGCAGAGGGCTTTGAGAATTCCGGAAAAATAAGCTTCTCACTCGATGACCCGAAGCTATGGAATGCCGAGCAGCCGTATCTCTACAAAGCGCTCATCTTCGCAGGCAAGGAGGTCATATCACAGAGCATAGGCATCTCCGAAGTTAAGGTGAAGGACGGCATAGTCCTCTGGAACGGCCGGAAGATAAAGATAAAGGGAGTCAACCGCCACGATTCCGACCCCGTCACAGGCTATACCATAAGCCGTGAGCAGGCGAAGCGTGACCTTCTGATGATGAAGCAGCACAATATAAATGCCGTGCGCACAAGCCATTATCCAAATGCTCCCTGGTTCCCTCAGATGTGCTCAGAGCTCGGCTTCTATGTGATAGCGGAGGCTGACATCGAGGCTCACGGCTGCGCGACAGCCTTCGGCGGCTATGACCTCGACCACTACTCGGCCATAGCTCTCGACAGCCGCTTTGACAAGGCAATAATGGACAGGGTTCGCAGGTGTGTCATCAGAGACAAGAACAACGCCTGTATCTTCGCATGGTCTCTCGGCAACGAGTCAGGCTGGGGCGAGGGCTTCGAGAAAGCAGGCAGATGGGTGAAGGAATACGATGCCGCAAGGCTCCTCCACTATGAAAACTGTCATATTGAGGCCTACGGCAGAAAGAACGATACCTCAATGCTCGACCTCTACTCCCATATGTACTGGCCGACAGAGAAGATAGATGAATACTGCTCAGGCGATGACCCCGTGAGAAAGCCATTCATACAGTGCGAGTTCATCCATGCCATGGGCAACGGGCCGGGAGACATCGAGGACTATCTCGAGCGCATGTATAAGTATGACAGCTTTGTCGGCGGACTTGTCTGGGAGTGGTGCGACCATGCGGTATATGACGGCAGAACCCCCGACAACAGGGATATATACCGCTACGGCGGCGACTTCGGCGAATTCCCCCATGACGGAAACTTCTGCATGGACGGCCTTGTCTATCCCGACAGAACCCCTCACACAGGACTGCTTGAATATAAGAACAGCATCCGTCCCGTCAGGGCAGAGTGGAAGGACAGGGGAAAGGGCATCGTAACCCTTCACAATATGCTCGACTTCACCGATATTAAGGATAACATATCCGTTTCCTATGAGATAAGCTCAGACGGCGAGACCGTGAAATCCGGCCTCCTCGATGTTTCCGCAGCTCCTCATTCCTCCTGCGATGTTGTCATCGACGGCTTCACAGGCGAAGGCACGGAGACTCTCTTTTTAAGCTGCAGCGCAGCAAAGGACACTGCCTTCTGCAAAGCAGGCTATGAGCTTGGCTTTGATCAGCTCATCTATTGTGAGGAACCATATCAGAAGCCGGAGCCAGTTCCGGGAGAGATTGACATAAGCGAGAGCGGCACCGAGATTTACATCTCCTCCGACTGCTTCTCCTATACAATGTCAAAGAAGACAGGACTCTTCACCGCCATGTCAAAGCTCAATGACAGCATAATAACAAAGCCTGTGGAGTTCAATATCTGGAGAGCGCCCACCGACAATGACCGCAATATCCGTGAGGAGTGGGAAAGAGCCGGATACGACAGGCACACAGTGAAGGTATACAGCATAGATTCTTCCCTTGAAAACGGCCTTGCCCTCATCAGGGTAAAGTATGGCATCGCAGCTGTTTTCATCAAAAAATTCATCGACATAGATGCTGTCTGGACTGTCGACTCAGAGGGCAATATAAATGTCAGAATGAGCTGTGTCAGGGATACCCGTTTCCCCTATCTGCCAAGATTCGGACTCAGATTCTTCATGCCGAAGCGCTTCGATACAGTCGAGTATTTCGGTTACGGGCCCTTTGAAAGCTATCAGGACAAGCGCCGCGCCTCATATCTTGACAGCTTCACCGCCGGTGTACGTGACATGCATGAGCCTTACCTGAAGCCGCAGGAAAATTCATCCCACTTCGGCACAAGGAATGTCTCTCTGTTCAACGGAAAATTATGCGTGTCCTTCTCATCGGAGAAACCGGTAAGCTTCTCTGCCTCCGAATATACTCAGGAGGAGCTGACAGAGAAAGCTCATAATTTCGAGCTTGAAAAATGCGGCGATACCGTGCTGTGCGTTGACTACCGCATGAGCGGCATAGGCTCCAATTCCTGCGGACCGGAGCTTCTCCCGCAGTACAGGATGGATGAGGAAAGCTTCACCTTTGACCTCGACATAAGAGTAATCTGAAAACATCTCTCCGATTTTCTTGAGCGATAAGATTTCAAAACGCAGAGGCAGCTGTTCAGCCTTGCCGGACCAATGCAGCTGACGGCTGATTTGTGCGGAACGCAGAGCTCAGCACATCAATTTCAGAATATCCGGCAGAGGCAATTAAACAGTTACACGCTGAGAATAAAAAACGGAGTGGAAAGCCGCAAAAGCCTTCCACTCCTTTTTGCTGTATGTCTTTCAGATGCTTCTGCCCTGAAGCCTCGGTCTGACGAGGTAGTTGAATACATTGACTGCAGTCACGCAGGATGCTACCGTCAGCGGAACAGTTATGTTCCTCACAATGTGGAAGCATGAGTTCACGGAGAACACTGCTCCAAAGCAAACCGCTGTGCAGACTGCCGCGCATACAAGAAATCCTAATACATCAATCATTCTTATCCTCATGGTTATATCCCCCTTAACCTTTACGGTTATAAATTTTCTTTTCGATTTCAGGGATATAATACCACCTGAAGCGTTGCAAAAGTGTTGCAGAAATGCTGCAGCACTTTCCGGAACTGTTCAGTCTTACCATAATTTCGCCGGTCAATGCCTGCTTTGTGCGGAATGCAGAAGATTTTTCTGTAAACTGCTCTTCACGAGCTTCTCTTTTTTATCGGATTTTCATCCCGGTTTCACAGCGCATAACCCGAACCATCATCGGAAAACGGCAGCAGATATTCAGTCTGCCGCCGTTTCATCATCAGTATATACACATGAAGTCTGCGAGCTGCCGGGCTGCCAGACCTTGCAGCTTCCAAGCTGCTTAGCTGCCAGGATGCTTAGCTGCTTGGATGTTTAAGTGCTCGGCTTCTCAGCACAGCCCGCTCTGATCTCGTTTTTACTTACAGAGCAAAGTCACCGTTGTCAAATATGACTGTTTCCTTTCCGTTCTCGTCTGTACCGACTATGTGCATGTCGGGAGTGCCGATCATGAAGTCGATGTGTATCTGCGAGTTGTTGAAGGTGTACTTCTTGTCCTCTGGCTGATTTGAATTCAGAGCCCTGCCGAGAGCCAGATGGCAGCTTGCGTTCTCATCTATGAGTGTTGTGTAGTAAACAAGTCCGCTCATGGATATAGGGGAATGGTACTCTACAAGAGCGCACTCGCCGAGGTAGCATGAGCCCTCATCCGTGGCAACGAGTGACTCGAGCATCTCCTTGCCCTCTCCTGCGAGAACCTCCACGACCTTTCCGTTCTCAAATCTGAAGCCGAAGTTCTCCACAGCCTTTCCTCCGAGAACCAGCGGACGGGATGCGTAGACAACACCGTTGGTGCCGTACTTCTCGGGAGAGGTGCATATCTCCTCTGTAGGGATGTTTGCGTTAGTCTTCACATAGTCCTTAGGCATGAACTTCAGGAACTTCGAGAAGCCGAAGTTTGAGTCAGGCGTAAGCTCTACTGTGAGGTCTGTTCCGTTTGAAGCCGTGTAGTGAAGCTTTCTTAAGTGAAGCGAATCTATCTTATCGCCCCTTACCGCCTTCTTTGCGTTAAGCTCCTCCCATGTCTTTACTACATCGTTCTCCTCATCAATGTAGCAGAGCTTGAAGAGAAGATTCCAGAGCTCTGTCAGGTTGTCCTCTCTGCCCGGCATGATGTAGTCTGCCCACTCCTGAGTCGGTATCATTGCAATCAGCCACTGGCAGTGGTTTCTTGTGTACTTTCTCATCACATTTCTGAGGTTATCGGTGCGCTTGAAGATAGCGTTGCTCTCAGCCTCGGATACATCCTCCATCAGCTTGGGATTTACGCCCTCGAGTCTGCAGAAGGCTGCGCCCTGATCCATGTAGTACTCATAGTACTTCTTCTCGACATCGTCAACCTTTGACATCTCCTCCTCGGAGATATACTTTGACCTTACCTTGAGGTTTGGCTCATCGAGATAGCTTATGATGACATTCGAAGCGCCGAGCTTGTAGCATTCCTCGGCGAATATCGGTGTGAACTCATATCCCTCGACAGCGGCCTCCACCATGACTATCTGACCTTTCTGAACATTAAGGCCGACTCTTGCGAGTGTGTAAGCATACTTGTGCTTCATTTCCAAAAGTGTCATTTTGCTTAAACTCCTTGATAATTGTAAATTTTAATATGCTCCTATTCTAAACCCATGAGCGGATATTTTCAACCTGTTAAAGTGCCTAACTGCGTATCAAACTGCGTATCAAACTGCGTATCAAACTGCGTATTAGCAGTGAGAACTATTCTCCACATACACGGAAGCCTATCCCATAGCCGTTTTTTCTGCCCGACTGAAGATACTTTTTCATGTTTCGCCTGAGCGCAGTGTCCTCGGGAAGAGCATCAATATTGCCGTCAGGCTCCTTTCCGTATACCCTCCAGAAGTCGCCGAAATCCTCCGTCTCAATGCTTCTCTGAATGCTCCAGCAGTCCATGAATTTTCTCATGTTGCCGCCCTCGGGGAATACCTCCCTGTAGGGCTCATAGAGCAGCCAGGACTCACAGAAAAATACAACCGGTCCCCCGGTCTTATCCCTGAAAAATTCCTCCGCTCTCCTGAAGCTTTCCTTCACCTCATTCTCATCAAGCGGTCCGCATGACGGAATGTGGGTGCTGTATACCGTCTGCCCGTGCTTTATCCTCACTCCGCGGACCTCCGCTTCAGGCAGCTCCTCAGGGTAAATTATCCTCTCAAACTCAAGTCTTCCGAGCTTCACTATGTCGCAGCGGTAGAATATGTCATACCAGAATTCGACAAAATTTCCCCACACGCCCTTAACCTCTCTGCATTCAAAGAGCTTGTATTTAAGGTCGAGTATCGTATCCCAGAAGAGCTCCTCTGAGTACCCTTTCCCGATAAAGTCCTTTTTCATCCGCTTCGATGCGCAGACAAGGAAAATGAAATTTACGGTCCAGAAATTCACTCCCGAGGCTTCGGCAAGTCTTTTTCTGCCGTCTTCGGCCGCCTTTATGCTGAAGTCCGTGCCGTAAAGCGTGTCGATAATATCGGCAAGCTCTTTTTCATGCTCAGGGAGTATCCTGTCAATGCTTTCTTTAAGATATGCATCAGCATCCCGGGGCATCCCCGCATGCTTCAGAAATTCAAGATAATGTTTCTTCATGCTGCGGCTCCTCTGTGTTTACTTCTCAAATCCGAGAGTCTCTTTAAGCCACATTTTGCTCAGCTCAATCCACTGACTGTTGTGCCCGCTGAATGAAGCAGTCTCATGGCTGCAGACGCTCATTCCGTGTCCGCCGCTCGGGAAGATGTGGCACTCATATTTTACCCCGTTCTTCTGCAGAGCGGAGATGAGCTTAATCGTGTTCTCTACAGGAACGCAGTCATCCTCAGCCGTGTGCCAGACAAATACCGGCGCAGTCTCACCGTCAACATGCCTGTCGAGAGAAAACCATCTGTATTCCTCAGTGCCTTCCCTCGCGCCGCTCACATATTCTATTGACTCCACATGGGCATGCTCGTCAGCCGTTATCACGGGATAGCAGAGCACCGCGGCATCGGGTCTGTTGAGACCTCCCTTTGTGTCGAACACCGCCTTCAGTCTCTCGTTGTTCCAGAGTATGGCCGCTGAAGCCGCAAGGTGTCCTCCTGCAGAAAATCCGATGACAGCCACCCTGTGGTGGTCACAGTGCCAGGCTTCGGCATTCTCTCTTATCCTGATTATCGTCTGAGAGAGCTCCATCAGCGGCATGAATCCCTTTGCCTTTTCGCCCACGCTGTAGTCAAGAATGAATACATTGTAGCCTGCCTGAAGATACTCAAGAGCAACAGGATCCCACTCACGCTCAGAGGTAAACCTGTAGGCTCCTCCGGGGCAGAGCACCATCACAGGGTATGCGTCCCTGTAGCCCTTCTCGAACTCATCCTCTCTGCCGGCCATCTCCTCTATCACGTCATGCAGATATGCCGTGACAAAGCCGGTGGAATTTTCATTTTCCTCAAAGACCTTAAATCCCGCAATTTTCATATTCTCATTCCCCTTATGGATTGCAGCTGTTCAGCTGTTCTGCCCGAAACGCCTGCATTCCCCTATAAGCAAAAAAATGACACGCTGAATTCCATGCTTTGAGCGAAAGGGCCATACAGCTGCGGCACAGCTGAACAGTTCATGTGAATTTACGAATTTACGAAGTTTCGCAGTTACGAGGTTTCGCAGTTACGAAGTTTCGCAGTTACGAAGTTTCGCAGTTACGCAGTTACGCAGTTACGCAGGAAGAAGCACCCGAAAAAGGTGCTTCTCCACAAAAATATATGCCGGTGTAAAATTTATGCGAGAATGTCATCGAGCGGGATGTCCGCGAGTGTAGGACCTGCGACATCAGCCTTCTCATACTTGCTTGCGTCTCCTACGGCGACAGCCTTCATGCCGCCTGCCTTGGCTGCATCGATTCCTGCATAAGCATCCTCAACAACTGCGCAGTCTGCCGGATCCTGTCCGACGAGCTTTGCGGCGAGGAGGAATACCTCAGGGTCAGGCTTGGAGTGTGTGATCTGATTGCCGTCAGCAACAGCATCAAAGTAATCATAGAGGCCAATCTGCTTTAAGATGACAGGTGTGTTCTTGGAGGAAGAGCCTATGGCAATCTTTACTCCCTTTGCCTTGAGTCCCTCGAGTGTGTTCATAACGCCCGGAAGGATGTCATCAGGTGTGAGCTCTGAGAGGCTCTCACGATAGATGTCGTTCTTGAGTGTTGCGAGGGCAACCTTCTCATCCTCTGTGTATGTCTTTGTTGCCTTCTCGAGGATAATCTCGAGGCTTGCCATACGGCTTACTCCGCGGAGTCTGTTGTTGATGATCTCATCAAAATAGATTCCCTCTTTGTCTGCCATTGCCTTCCATGCCTTGTAGTGATATCCGTCGGTTGAAACTATAACGCCGTCAAGATCAAATATAACTGCTTTTTTCATTATCGTTTTTCCTTTACTCTGAATTTTAAGAAATCAGCCGCCGCCCGTGAAGAAGCAGCAGCTCTGCCTTATACATTAAGATTATAAACGAGAAAGAGGATAAAAGCAACAGAAAAATTGTGCTTTTACCCTCCTTTTTATTGTATTTTTACAATTGCCTGAGAGAAGCAGTCATCACTCTTCCTCACTGCGCTCACCAAGATATATCACAATATCATTTTCATAGTCAGCCTTCTCGTGCAGCTGTGTCAGCTCTGCGTCATCATACATATCATAGTCATAGCAGAAAGCCCTGAGCGGATATCCCCTGACAGCGTAAACATCAACGCTTGTCTCGTCGTCTGTGCCGGGATTGTAGACAAATGTCACACATCTGAAATCCGTTGAATTTACGAACTGCGCAAAGCTGTACGGCAGTATCTGAAGCTCCTCGCCGTAGCAGGCTCTCACATGATACATCGGGATTGTTGTGACGGCATCTTCGCCATCCTTTACCTCTATGTAGTCATACATCTCCTGTATCTCCATGGTCTCAGGGTCAACCTTCAGAACCTCCAGGTAGCCGGCAAGAGAGCCGGCATCCATGCCATAGTCGGCGGAGATATTCTCAGCATCATACTCCCCGAACTCACGCTCAAAGGAAACCTCGTAGTATCCATTCTTCTCAGTCACAGAAGCGGTATCGTCAAGCTGTCCGACAACATACCACGGAATATTTTCATAGCTGCTCTCGAAGTCCTCGAGTCCCTCCTCATCGAGGCAGGTGAGTGTGCAATAGAAGCTGTTTCCCGACTCATCATAGAAATTCGCGAAACAGGAGTCCTCCGTGTCATATACTATCTCGCCGTCTGTCCCGAGCCGGAAGAAAGTATCCCCGGAAGTATAAATCACACTGCTCAGCACGCTGTCCGGCGTGTAATATTCGTAGTGGAAGGTTATCCCGCCGTACTTGTCCTCAAGGAACTCAATGTTATTCATCTCGTCAACCTGAGTTATTATGTCGGAGATGTTCACTTCAGTGTCCGTCTCCTCCTCGGCATAAGCCGCCATGGAAGCCGTTCCCGCCATGAGAGCAGCCGCAAGCAGCAGTGATAATGCTTTCTTCATGTTTGATTTCATAAGATTGCCTCCGTATGTTTTTTGCGCCGGCTCCTTCCGGCATTTTTCCATTGAATTTTTTCTGCTGAATCTCAAGCAAAGATTATCAGCCCCTCACTGTGCCGCTGCGAAGGATTACTTTATCAGACTGCCGAACATCTTCCTGAAGTCCTCAGCCGTTCCCACTGTGAAGCCCTTCTTTGCAATGACGCCGTAGGTCTTTCCGGTATAGGTTATCACAAAGAGATTTTCTGTCTCCTCAATCCTCTTTATGTCACTGTTTTTGTAGTCTGTGTGGGATATGTCAGTCGTTCCGGCTATGCTCTTTTCGCTTATCTCATAGAGAGTTTCGTAGGAGTCCGCGTTGTGCCTTGACTTTATCCCCTTGATCATAGACTTCTCTATGGCTTTGGGTCTTGTTATCATCTCATATACCGACATTCCTGTGACAACCACCGCAACCACTGCGACATATACTCCGTAGGACCAGAAGTTTATCAGCGAAAAGACAAGCGCCGCCGCTATCGCCGCAGCCGAGATTCCGCCGAAATACATGTATACAGGCTTTGATATCTTCCCTATCATCTCATGCACAGTGTCCTTGTTGTAAACAGTTGTGTTCTTCAGTACCATGCTCTGCTTCCTCCCAATATAATCCGGCAGATTTCATACGGTATTCTACCACAGAATCGCAAAAAAGTCATCCCTCGGAGAATATCTTCTCCGCATTTTCGTCAGAGAACTGTCTGTTGTAGAGGTCGGCATAGTATCCGCCCTTCTCCATAAGCTCCCTGTGGGTTCCTCTCTCCATTATCTTTCCGCCCCTGACAACAAGTATCAGGTCGGCTTTTCTTATCGTTGAAAGTCTGTGAGCGATGAGGAAAGATGTCCTGCTTCCGAGAAGCTTTGAGATTGCGTTCTGTATCAGTTCCTCAGTCCTTGTGTCAATGTTGGCCGTGGCCTCATCGAGAACGAATATCCTCGGGTCGGCAAGCACAGCCCTCGCAAAGCTTATCAGCTGCTTCTCTCCGGTTGAGAGCTGGTCTCCGCCCTCTCCGACGTCGCTGTCATAACCATTTTCCATTCGCATTATCGCATCATGGGCGGAAACAAGCTTTGCCGCAGCCACTATCTCCTCGTCTGTGGCATCGAGCCTTCCGTATCTGATGTTCTCCTTCACCGTGCCTGAGAAAAGATGCGGGGTCTGCAGAACATAGCCTATGTTGCTGTGCAGCCAGAGCATGCTCCTCTCCCTGTAGTCCCTGCCGTCTATCAGAATCCTTCCGGCTGTAGGCTCAAAAAATCTGCAGGCAAGGTTTACAAGCGTGGATTTACCGGCTCCCGTCTCGCCTACTATGGCTACGGTGGTTCCTGCGGGTATGTCAAGGCTGAAGTGCTCGAGAACATTCTCTGTTCCGTCGGAGTACATGAAGGTCACATCGTCAAATGTAATGTGTCCCTCGAGCTTCTCCCAGTTCTCTCTCTTAGGGTCAAATGAAGTGCCGTATTTCTCTATCACCTCAGGGCTGTCCTTTATCTGCGGCTCGAGCTCAAGCACATAGTTGCACCTCTCCACGTTTACCTGAGTCGAGATAAACCTCGAGAGTGTCCTCGCAAACTGCTGCACAGGGTCAGCTATGACAAGGGCGTAGTTGATGAATACAGTGAGCTCGCCTATTCCTATGGCTCCTGCTATGACGCTTGAGCCGCCCCTTGTCAGCACGAATGCAACCGCAAGGCTTGTCAGCATGGATACTATCGGCACATAAACGGCATTGAGCATGACGGCATGAACCGAAGCTCCCCTCATGTCCTCCGTGACCGCATTGAAGCGCTTCTCGTTCTTCTCCTCTATCACAAGGGTCTTGCTTGTCTTTGCTCCGCTTATTCCCTCGTTGAAATTCCTCGTTATCTCAGAGTTTACATGACGCACACGGCGGTTCGCCGCAAGTATCTTCTTCTGGAAGAAATATGTTATCACTCCGACAACCGGCACTATCGCCACTATCAGCAGGGCAAGCTTAATGTTTATCACGCACATCACGGATATGGCTCCGATGACATAGGCCATCGACCACACTATGTCCACAAGGCTCCAGGCAAATACCGTGCCTATCTTGCCGGAGTCGCTGAGCGCGCGGGCAAGTATCGTTCCTACGGGAGTGGTGTTGTAGTAGTCAAAGCCGAGTGTCTGCAGATGCTCGAAGAGAGCATTTTTCAGGTCACGGCTTATGTACATCTCAAGGTTTATCGCAAATCTGCACATGCACACCGTGCTTATGAACATGCATATTGCCGCAAGGGAGCAGACAGCCGCAAACCATCCGATTCCGTCTGTCGAGTTCGGCTCGATGAAGAGCGATACCGCATAGCCGGACATCAGCGGAGTCACTATGTCCACTCCTGCTCCAAGCAGCATGAACAAGCCTATGAGCAGAAGATCCTTTTTGTAGGGCCTGATGAAGGGCATAAGCTTCTTCCAGGTTGAGAAGCTCGAGGTTCCCTTCAGGTCTTCATATTTAAAATCCATTTGTCTTTTCCTTTTTCAAATGTCAGTCTGAAGCTTTCTGCGTCTCGTATATCCTTCTGTAAATTCCGTCTTTCGCGATAAGCTCCTCGTGAGTGCCTTCCTCGGTCAGCCTGCCCTTGTCAAGCACTATTATCCTGTCGGCATTCATTATCGTGGTTATCCTGTGGGCTATGATTATCGTGGTTCCCGAAACATTCTTCTTTATCGACTCACGAATCTTCTCATCGGTCTCCATGTCAACCGCCGAGAGTGAATCGTCGAATATCTTGATCGGCGTGTTCTGCATGAGCATTCTCGCTATCGCAACTCTCTGCTTCTGACCGCCGGATATGGTCACGCCCCTCTCGCCTATCTGAGTGTCATACCCCTCTGCAAAGCCCGTTATCGTGTCATCTATGACCGCATATGAGGCATACTTTCTTATCTCCTCAAGGCTGTCGGAGTCTGTGCCGTCGCTTATCGTGTCCTTCACGCTCTTCGAGAAGAGGAAAGGCTCCTGCAGGACTATGCCTATCTGCCTTCTCAGGTCCTCTATCCTCATGTCACGGATATCTACGCCGCCTATGGTTATAGAGCCGTTTTCCCTCGGCAGCTCATAGAGCCTGTCAAGAAGATACATCAGTGTGGATTTGCCCGAGCCTGTGGCGCCGAGTATGCCGAGGGTCGAGCCCTCCTTTATCGTGAAGCTTACGTTCTCAAGCGTCCTTGAAGCATCCGTGTAGCTGAAGCTGACATTCCTGAATTCAATGTCACCGCCAATCTTTCCGGTATACGGCTTTTCGCAGTCCTTCTCAGGCTCGCTGTCGAGTATGTCAAAAAGTCTTGTCGAGCTTATCGAGGTCTTTGAGAGCTCGGCAAGAACCCTTCCGAGGTTTCTCACCGGCCATACGAGCATGGAGTTGTAGGATATGAATGCCACGAACTCGCCGCTTGTCATATCCCCGTTTACGGTAAAGATGACTCCGAAGATGCAGATTATTATTATCTGTGCCGAGGCAAGAAGATCGCCGAAGCCCCAGTTGAAGCCCATTACCTTTCCGAGGTCCTTCCAGCGGTCGGTGAACTCATCGTTCTTTCTGTGGAACTTGTCTATCTCGAATCTCTCCCTGCCGAAGGCGCGCACAACCCTGACCCCTGTGAAGTTCTCCTGGGCGATGGCTGTCAGCTGACCCTCGCATACATCGGCGGCAAGAAAGTTCTTTGCCGTCAGCCTGTAGAATATCAGCGAATATGCCACGGTAAACGGCATGAAGGCAAGAGCGATGAGCGAAAGCTTCACATTCATCGGGAACATGAAGGCAAGAGCCACCACTATCAGGAACACCGTCCTCAGCAGGGTTGTGAGCTGCTCATCAAGGAAGCTGAGTATCGTCTCGACATCGGTCGTGCATCTCTGAATTATGTCGCCTGTCTGATTTTTATTGTGCCATGAGTAGGGCAGTCTCTGTATGTGGGAGAAAAGCCTGTCCCTTATGCGCTTTATCGTTCCCTCGCAGGAGAGCGCAAGCAGCCTCTTTGACATCAGGTCCGCCGCGGCAGCCACAGCCGCAAGCACAAGCGAAGCCGCCGCGCACAGCACAATGTGACCCACGAGGTAATCCCTGCCTCCGAGCTTCTCTATCAGGTTTACCGCAAACTGCGGCAGCGCAAATGGCTCCTCACCGATGACCGAGTCAACGGTTATCCTTATCACCTGCGGTGTCAGGTAGTTCACCACAACTCCCGCCAGCACAAGGGCAAGCGAGAGCACAAACCACAGCCTGAAGCCCTTTGTAAAGGGGTAGAAGCGCAGTATGCTCGATTGTTTCTTCTTCTCCATGTTTTCTCCTCAAATCTCCTTCTGTCTTCCGTAAAAAGTCCGTTGAATCTAACCCACAGAAGCTCTGTTCCTCAAAGCAGAACATAGCCATTTGAAATTACCGCCAACGAACAAAGCGGATATGTGTTCCGCTTTGCCTGAATAAGGTAATACCTCTGCAGCCGCCAATGTCAAACCGCCGCGGCTGATATTATTCACCTGATGCAGTCTCCGCAGGAGCTCTGCCCTCAAAAGCTTGCTTTGTGGCCTGTATGCTGCCGTGCAGCAGCCTCTGCAGGAGCTCTGCCCTCAAAGCAGAAGTTTATATTTTTTGCATCGTTTTGTCAATATACCCGGAGCCGCTCACCGCAATAAATATGGTATCGTTCCCACAGAGCCTGTTTAAATTCCGCTCCCCGTTGAGAGAGCGGAATTTTGTGACTCCTGTTTTTTATCAGTGGCAGCCGTTCTGCGTACACTTCCAGTGAGCGGTCGGGTCTGTAGGATCCCATGTGTGGCTCGATGAAAGCTGCAGTCCCGAGGGCTGCTTGAACGGGCTCGAGTAGGTCACTATCTCAAGCTGCTGTCCCGACGGCATCGTGTCGTGTATGTACTTTGCGTCGCAGCTCATAAGTCTTACGCATCCTGCGCTTCTGAGCTGTCCGAGGAGGTTGAATTCACCGACCTCAAGATCAAAGTGATTGTCTGTCCAGCACGGAACCGTGTGATAGAGGTAGCTTCCCGAAATGTCTGTAAGCCAGTAGGCGTAGGTGTTTCCGAGCATTACAAGGCCTGTGTATTTGCTTGGCGAATAGTATGTTCCGGTTATGGTTCCCTGACCCGGTGAGCATATCATTATCTTTACCGGAATGTCATAGGAGCCGTTTGTATCCTTTGCAAGCACGACAGTGACAGCCGAGTACTTGTAGGTTCTCACGATATAGGGACCGCTGACGAGGTCGGAAACATCCCTGACCCTGTTGCCGTTCACATCATAGGCATACTTCCAGCCGTTTGAGTACTTCCATGTGTACTCAGATGCGTTGGTTCTCTTTACATAGCATGAGAGCACATATCCGGTCTTTCCGTCATACATGACCTTCATGTAGTTGTTGTCATAGTCCTTTATTATGCTTATCTTTGCGCCGGAAGGTATCGTCACGAGCTTTGCGCTGCCCGATACTGCCGACTCATACATATTGAGCTTCTGGGTTGTCTTTCCGGAGCTGTAAACTGTCACGGCAGAGTTCGGCAGATATCCGAGATAATTTCCGACCGCAACCTTAGTGAACTTCTTTCCAACACTGAGCACATATACCGCAGTGCCCTTCTTGACTGTCCTCAGGGATTTTCCCGATGATGAAGCGGTTTTGGTGAGGGTCGCCTTTGCGGAGGTCTTGACGGTGCTCTGCTTTGAATATTCATAGTTCTTCGTAATCCTGAGAACATATGCCTTCAGGATGTAACCGTCTCCTTTGCTTGAGCTTACCTTGTAGTAATTCCCTTCTTCAGCAAGGATGTTTAGGTTTCCGCCCGCCTTCACCGTGCCGACTGTGGAGGCCTTCGGAGAAGCAGATGATATGATGCTCGCCTTTACCGCAGTGACAACTCCGTTGCCGTATGCAAAGGCCGACTTCGGTATGTAGCCTACCTTGTTGTTTACTATTACCTTCCAGTAGTTTCCGCTTGAGCCTATCCTGTAGCCCACAGATCCCTTGGAGAGTGAGAGCAGAACCGTCGAAGAGGTCGAAGCAGTCTTGTAGAGCTTTGCGGCAGTTTTTGTGTGGAAGGTCTTGAGTGACGGATTGTAGTCCTCACCCGTGGTATAGTCCTTCTCATAGACACCTGTCTGAATGTATCCCTCGGCAGTGCCGTACATTATCTTTGCCCAGCCGTCTGATGCGCTGTAAACAGCTATTCTTGCGCCGTGATTCAGGGTCCTTATCGTCGATGAAGATGAGTCGGGAGCCTCCTTGAGCGCAATGTCATCCGCAAGCAGCGCGGCGTTTCCGTATTTGAGGTCGGAAGCCTTGACATAGCCTGTCTTTCCGTCAGCCTTTACCTCATAGTACTCTGAGGATGTCTTCTCAATGAGCTTTACTGTAGTTCCCGCAGGCAGCTTTTCAAGCGAGCTGCCGCCAATGCTCTCATAAAGCCTTGTGGCTGTGGATACGGAGTATATGGTATTCTGAGTCTCCGCTGAGGAGTATACCTTGTCCTTCTTTATGTTCTTTGTGAGAATGAAGCCCTTCTGTCCGTTGTATATGACCTGAGACCAGGTTGTTCCCTCCTTGACAAGAGTGACTCTGCTTTCAGCAGCAGCTGAAGCCACAACATCCGAGGAGGAGTTGGCCGAGCTCCTTACCTTGCAGTTCTTTATCACTGCGGCATTTCCTCTTCTGAGGCATGAGGTCTTGACATAGCCGCTTGTGCTGCCGACCCTGACGCTGCACCATGTGAGTCCCGCGCCGCTTATCTGAACCTCTGTTCCTATCGGAAGTGACTGAAGCTTCGTCGATGAAGCAGACATATCCGAGTAGAGTCCGCAGGCCGCATTGACAGAAGCCACCTTGTCTGTCACAGTCTTTACCGTGCCGACGGTGTCCCTTGTTATGTAGTCAGCTGTCATGTAGCCGGTTGAGGAGTCGTATATGACCTTGTACCAGCCGTTCTTCTTTGAGAGTACTGTGACCCTTGAGCCGGTCTCTGCCGTCTTTATGACATCGTAGCCTGTTCCGGCGCCTTTTCGAAGGTTTACAGGAGCAGTTGTCACAGCATTTCCCTTTGACACCTCTGTCTTGAGGACATAACCGGCCTTGCCGTTCACCTCAGCCTTGTAGTAGTTTCCGGAGGAAGCAGTCACAGTCATGCTTGTGCCCTTTGGATATACCTTCACTATTACGGCCGTCTCAGAGGGTGAGGCCCTCAGCACCGTAGTGCCGTTCGCCGAAGCGGTGAATGAGCTTGTCGCCGCCTCCGACTGCACAGCCGTGTCATAGGGAGTGAACGGGACCGCGCCCACAACTCCGAATGCCATGAAAAATGCGAGCAGCAGTGAAACGATTCCTTTTCTTCTGCATCTGTAAGCTTTGTTAGTCATTTATACATTCTGCTTTCTTTATGTATTTCTTCCGTTTTTTATTTATCAGAGCGCTGAATCGCCATGTCAGACTATCATAAACCATATATGTCGAAATTGTCAACCGATATTGCAAATCGGGCGGCAAACTTCTTGAATTCTTAACTCACTGAAACCCCGTGAGCCCCGTCTGCTGATCACTAAGCACTGACCACAAACCACTGTTCACTAAACACTAACCACTGACAACTGACAACTGATCACTAACCACTGACAACTGACAACTGACAAAATCATCCAAGATCAATGGATCTCTGGGCGCAGGCATTGAGGTCCGCCCCGGCGGTATTGCCGCTGAGATACTCATAGTATCCCTGAGCGCCTATCATTGCGGCGTTGTCTCCGCAGTATTTAAGCTCGGGCCTGTAAAATTCAAGTCCGCGCTTGCTGCATTCCTTCTCAAGCTCACGCCTGAGAAGCGAGTTTGCCGAAACTCCTCCTGCTATCACAAGCTTTTTCATGCCCGTCTGCTCCTGAGCGAGCAGGAAATTCTTCACAAGGCAGTCCACGACAGCTTTCCTGTATGAGGCCGCGAGGTCGGGGATGTTTACCTCCTCGCCCTTCTGACGGGCATTGTGAAGGATGTTTATCACCGCCGTCTTGAGTCCCGAGAAGGAGAAATCGAGCGGCGAGCCGTCAACCTTAGGTCTCGGCAGCCTGAATGCAAGAGGATTTCCCGTCTCGGCAACCTTGTCCATCATAATGCCGCCGGGGTATGGCATGCCCATGTTTCTTGCGGCCTTGTCGAAGGCCTCTCCTGCGGCATCATCCCTTGTCCTGCCGAGTATGTGAAGCTTTGTGTAGTCCTGTACTTCTATAATGTGGCTGTGTCCGCCCGAGACAACAAGGCACAGAAAAGGCGGCTCAAGCTCAGCCGATGAGATAAAATTCGAGGCTATGTGTCCCCTCAGGTGATGAACCGGCACAAGCGGTATCCCCGAGGCGAGTGAAAGCCCCTTCGCAAAATTTACTCCGACAAGCAGCGCTCCTATGAGTCCCGGCGCATAGGTGACTGCTATCGCGTCTATGTCGGAAAGTTTCCTGTCCGCAGCAGTCAGAGCCTCTTCCACAACTCCGACTATCGCCTCGCTGTGCCTTCTTGATGCAATCTCAGGCACAACTCCTCCGTATAATTTATGCTCCTCAACCTGAGAAGCGACTATGTTGGAAAGAACGTGCCTTCCATCCTCAACCACAGCTGCCGCCGTCTCATCGCAGGAGCTCTCAATTCCCAGTATCAGCATATATCCTTACCGGTGTCCTTCCGTGTTTCTTTCTTTTTAATATCTATTTAGTATCTGTATATTTTATCGTGCATCATCAAGAGCGAAGAATACACGATTTTCTTTCAGGTTAAGTTTAATGTCAGAAAACAGGCCCCTCAGAGCTTCAGCCTCTGCATTTATTAAGTGTATATATCACAGCGTCTTCTCTCGGCGATGAATAAAAATTCCTGCGCTTTCCCACAGGCTCAAAGCCGAGCTTTTCGTATAGCCTTACGGCAGGCAGATTTGATTCCCTTACCTCAAGCGTGATGAATTCTCCGGCAGACAGCGCTTTCCAGATGAGTGCGCGTGTCAGCGCTTCTCCCACGCCCGATTTCCTGTATTCGGGGAATACGGCGATATTGTCGACATAAGAGCCGTCAACGCTGATGTGCATTCCCGCATATCCTGCGACAGAACCGTCATCAGTGACAGCGGCAATGAAAAAGGCATCGGGATTTTCAATCTCCTCCCTCAGGGAATTCTCGCTCCATGGCTCTGAAAAGCATATTTTTTCAAGTCCGGCAATCGCCCCGATGTGCTCCTCACGCATTTCGGTCAGAAAATAATTCATTTCTCTCATTCCCTGCCGGTCATCTCAAGGGAAGCCGCATATGAGGAGACCTTCCCGTAGAATTTCAGCAGTTCCTCATTCAGCCTGTCCCTGCACATTCTGTAAACCTCAAGGCTGCCTCCGTAAGGGTCGCTTATCTCTGAGGGAACATATATCTTCTCGGCAGGGACTCCCGCCTGCTCGAGTATATAGGCGTGTGTTCTGTTCATGACAAAATAAACATCCCACCTGTCAAGTTCTTCAGCGGTAAGTCTTCTTGAGCGGTGAGCGCTTATGTCTATTCCGATTTCCTTCAGCGCCAGGACTGCGTTTTCGCTGGGCTCCTCACCGTTCGAGGCAGCCATCCCCGCGCTCTGGCACACTACATTGTCCCTGTTGTCACTCTCGAGCAGTTCCCTGAACATTCCCTCTGCCATCGGACTGCGGCAGGTGTTCCCCGTGCAGACGAACAGGACTTTTAATACATTAGTCATATCTTGAACCAA
>R21__coassemble_425_pt1 | contig 34903 bp, 43 predicted proteins | sample R21__metabat2_high_PE_066 | metagenome-assembled genome bin R21
GTTTTGCACAAAGGCTTATTTCTCACCTTGGTTTTGGTGGGACTGAATAGTTACGGATATTTATCAGTTTCTGACGCAGTCTGTATTTCTGAAGAACAGTATTTTTATCCATGTTTTTCCCTCCTGACTCAGATCATATACTTGATGATCTCTGTATCAGTGAGATCACTGCTGCGGGCAAATTCCATGGTAATCCTTCCGTCTTTCATGATGATAAGACGGTCGCTCATGCCCATGAGCTCAGGCATCTCTTCAGAGATGAGTATAATGGATTTTCCCTCAGCCTTCAGCTTCTCCATAAGCCTGTACATTGCCTGCTTGACGCCTATGTCAACACCTCTGGTCGGGCAGTCAAGAATGAGCACCTCACTTCCCCTGCCTATCCATTTTCCGAAAACAACCTTCTGCTTGTTTCCGCCGGAAAGCTGGCTTACTGTCTGGTCCATGTCTGCGCACTTTATCGAGAGGTCCTCAATCTGCCTTTCTACATAAGCTTTCTCTCGTGAGGAAAGAATCAGGAAATTTCCGACAGCGTAGCGTTCCATACCTGCAGCAGCTATGTTGTCACGTATGCTTGCGTTAAGGGAAAGTGACTCAGTGTCACGGTCCTTGGAGACATAGCCGAAGTTATGCTGCATTGCAGTCGACTCGCTGTTGATTCTGACCCCGTCACCCGTCTTTACCTCGCCCTTATCCGGCTTCAGAGCGCCGAAAAGTATCTTTCCGAGAGGATGCATCCCGCAGTGGGAAAGTCCTCCTATTCCGACTATCTCGCCCTTATACACCCTGAGGTTCACATCATTCAGAACACCGCCCCAGCTTATGTTATCTGCCGTCAGGGCAATCTCCTCACCTCTTGAGGGCGTAAAATCACTTCTGTAGTAATCGCCCTTCAGCTCACGACCGATCATGCTTGAGCGTATGAGGTCAGCATCAAACTCTTCTTTGACGAAATTTCTTATTATGGCGCCGTCACGCAGCACCGTAAGTGTGCTGCAGACATCCATTATCTCATCAAGGTCATGTGATATGAATAAAACCGCTTTTCCTTCATCACGGAACCTGTTCATCAGATCATAGAGGATACTTCTTCCTTCCTGACTGAGAGCCGTAGTTGTCTCATCCACCACGAGAATCTCAGGATTCTTCATAACAACCTTTGCAATCTCTACAAGCTTTCTTGTCTGAAAGTCTAGAGTGCCCATAAGCATGGAACCCGACACATTCTTTATTCCAACCGACTTGAGCATCTCGTCGGCCTTTGCGTCCATTGCCCTTCGGTTAATCACGCCGAATCTGCCTGTAAACTGAGAAGTTTCTCCGATGAACATATTCTCGGCAACTGTTATACCGGGAATCGTGCCGCTCTCCTGTACTATCATCCCTATGCCGTTTGAGAGAGCGTCAAGCATGCTTGACGGAGCCCACGGCCTGCCGTGATAGCGCATCTCTCCGGAGTCAGCTTTCTGCATTCCTGCGGCTATCGAAGTAACGGTCGATTTTCCGGATCCGTTCTCACCTATCAGACCGCGTATCTCGCCGGCATAAACATTCAGGTCGACATCTCCGAGCGCCACAGTGCTGGAGAAGGTTTTCCTGATATGTTTCATCTCAAGAATCGGATTTTGCATATCCCCACCTCCTGAGATATATTTTAGCGGTCTTATAAGCTTTAAGCCACGCAGGAATTACTCGCTTTTTATTCGTTTTTTGCTCAAAATAAGACAAGAATTCAATATCAAAGAGCAATCATGGAATTTTTATCTTTTTTTGACTTGATTTTTATTCTCCGTGACTTATATAATTGTTCCATAATATTTTGCAGGAGGCTGATAATTTTGGATGATTATACCGAAATAGCAAGATTTGACTGCGGGGAATATTTTAACTGCATCATTCGCAGGATAGAACAGCTTGATTTATACAATACGGATAAATTTTCGGTTGAAATGATAATTTCCGGAAGCTGCACCGTCAGCATGGAAGGTATTACCTTTACCGCAAAAGCGGATGACATCTTTTCTGTGAGAGGCAATCTCTGCCGGTCTTATTCCGGAAACGGCTGCACAGCGGTGTCGGTGGAATTTGACCAGACTTTTTTTGAGCGCATACTCCCGGAACCAAGGCGCCCCGAGTTTCTCTGCAACAGTGCATTATACGGCAGCAGTCCTTCTTATGAGGAGCTCAAACGCACACTTGCACAAATCATAAAGAACAATGCCGATGCCCGGCCCGGATATGAGCTGGGGAACTTCTCCCTCCTGTATACCATCATGGATATCATGTATCTCAACTTTAAGGTTGACGGTTCAGAATCAAAGAACAGAAGCATCCACAGATATGCTTCACGAGTTGCAGAGATAACCAGGATAATCAACGAAAACTACATGCAGGACCTGACGCTCACTGACCTTGCATCCGCAGTCCATCTCTCTTCGCCTTATCTCTCACGATTCTTTGAAAAGCAGTTCGGCAGGACGTTTATAAAGTATCTCACTGATGTCCGTCTTAAACACGCAACAGAGGAGCTCCTTTTTACAAATAACACCATAGAGGCCATCTCAGCAAATGCCGGTTTCCCGAACAGCTATTCATTCGTCCAATCATTCAAGAAAGAAAAGGGAGTCCTCCCGAGCATCTACCGCAGGAAAGCAAGGCAGGAGTCGGAAAATTCGGTTGTAAGCCAGCCCGTGGAGCAGACCGATTTTCTATCCGGACTCAGTAAATATCTTAACTCTTCTGCCGAAGCCGGCAGCACTCCGACAACAGCGTGCTATATAATGGCTGATGCCGGTGAAAATCTCGGAACACTGCAGCATTCATGGCGCACACTCACCGGAATCTCAAGAGCTTCATTTCTCCTCATGGAGGATGTGAGGGATGTTATCCGCAGAGTGCAGCACGAGATAGGATTCAGATATATCAAGTTCAACGGCATATTCTCCGATGACATGCATGTCTACGAGGAAAACCGTGACGGCAGGCCTGTCTTCAGCTTCGGGTATGTTGACAAGGCTCTTGACTTTCTTCTCTCCGTCAGTCTGAAGCCCATGATACAGCTCGGATTCATGCCGAAGCTGCTCGCCGGAAATCCCAGAAAGATTTTCGGCTATCAGGTAAGTGAGCCTGCAAGCATCAGCATATGGTGCGGCATGACCTCTGCACTTATCTCACATCTTATCGACAGATACGGCACCGAAGAAGTCAGATCGTGGAAATTCTCTCTCTGGCATCAGCCGGATACACCGGGAAATATGTATGGCTTCGGCAGTGATGAATTATTCTTCCGGTTCTGGCTTGCAACCTTTAATGCTGTCAAAAAATGTGACAGCTCAATCCAATTTGGTATGCCTGCAACCTTCTATATTCTGAAAAAAGATTATGTCAACTGGTACATCCCATTTCTCACCTGGTGCAGGGAGCATGACTGCGTTCCCGATTTTCTGAATTTCAATTACTACGATGTGACACTCCTCGGCACGGAGAGCGGCAGCCAGCCCTTCGGATTCACTCATCCGATGGAGCTGAGCGATACCGGCAGCAGCTTCCGTGATTTCATAGCGCAGCTGCGCAGTGAGCGGAAAAAGCTTGACTGCATGAAGATGCCGGCTTATCTGAGCGAATGGAATACATCTCCAAGCCAGGAGGATCTTCTGAATGACACCTCCTATAAATCATGCTACATAGTAAAATGCATTCTTGAAAATTATGACAGACTTGACAGCTTCACCTACTGGTCACTTACCGACCTCATGGGTGAAGCTCCCCAGCCTAAGGAAATGTTCTCCGGCGGACTCGGGATGTTTACTGCGGGAGGAATCCCGAAAGCCTCATACTATGCATTCACTCTCCTTCGCAGGCTCGGAGATACAATGGTTGGTCATGGTGAAGGCTGGTTCCTCACAAGACAGAAAAATGAATTTCAGCTTATGATTTATCATTATCGTCACTTCTCAAAGCTATATGCAAAAGGTGAGCGCTTTGATATGACTTTTACAAACCGCTACACGCCTTTTGAGCCTGAGCAGATAATGGATGTTCATCTGACTCTCCGGGGCATCCCCGACGGAAAGTACATAATCACGGAAACCTATGTCGGCCGCAAATCGGGAAGCGCATTTGATGAGTGGGTCGCTATGGGCGCAGTTGAGTTTAATGAACAGTATGAGCTTGATACCCTCGCCTCTCTCTCGGTGCCGCGAATCAATAAGTATGTACTGGCCGCAGAAAACAGGCAGCTGCATCTTGACAGTATGCTTGATCTCCTTGATGTAAAGCTCATAAGGATAGCTCTTCTCAATCCTACATCCTGATTCTTCAGGTTTCCATGTCTCAAAAACGATGACCCCTTGTCGGAAAAGAGCTTATCCCCCCGGAACCAAAAACTCCGGAACCCGTCAGAATGAAGAGCATTTCTCTTCGCCTCCCGACAGATTCCGGAGATATTTTTATGTCTGCGTATATGAACTGTGGTGACAGTTCCTTGATGCCTCTGATAAATTTCCGAGACCGAAAATCGCATAAACAGCAGCCTGCCCGATATCTTTCCGCCTCAGAATAAAGAGCTTAATTTACAAAGCCTTCAATTCACACAGGTCTTACCGCTCTTATCCTGAGTCTTGTGTAATCAATCCACCATTTCCCCTCAGGAGTGCAGAGCTTAGGCCTTGTGACCTCCCTGAGCTCCGAGAAAAGCTCATCTTTAAGCTTCTGGTCAAGTCCCTCATAATTTGCCGCGTCAAACATCTTTGCCCATTCAACGGCTCCGTCATCGCCTTTCTGCGGTGTCGGCCGCTCAAACCAGATTGCATAGGTGACCCTCAGACCATTCCTCTCAAGTATCGTCGTGTATTCGCTGACCGAGGGAAAATATTTGAGTCTGCGGTAGGAAAGTCCGCGTCTGACGAATATCTTCTCCATGCTGCCGTGAACTGTCTCGGCACAGTCCTTTCCGCCCATCTCAAATACAAGCTCTCCGCCGGGCTTCAGGTTGCGGTAAATATTCCTTGCAAGAGCATCCTGCCTGTCAGGCTCTATCCAGTGAAAGACTGCGTTTGAGAAAATCACATCCACAGGCTCAGGCAGAGTAATTTCGGTGATATCACCCTTCATAAGCTTAAGCTCAGGATGGTTTTTCTCAGCAAGCGAGAGCATCTCCTCCGATGCGTCAACCCCTGTGACAGTGTATCCCTTCTCTCTGAGCTTGGCAGTCAGAGTGCCGTTTCCGCAGCCGAAGTCAGCAGCAAGCGAGCCCGCCGGAGCCGTGAGAAGCTCCATTACATTCTCCCCGTATCCGGGAACAAAAGAAAAATCCGAGGCATAACCCTCCGCATTCCAGTTGATATTCATAAGGAAAATCCTTTCTTTTGGTTGTCATAGAATAGATAAGCAGTATTTTCTCATTGACTGCTCATTATCAGAATGTCTTCCAGCAGTTCTGTTTAAGAAAACCGCTGATGGTATTTAACTCTTCACCCTCATAAAATTCCACCAGTTTCTTTTTGAATTCCGGTACATACTCCTCCGGTATCACAAGAAATCCCTGCCCATGAGCAATCAGATAGTGATTTGCAAAGATAACCGATGCGCGCTTGTTTCCATCAAGGAAAATCTGTGTCTTCATGCTGTACATGCACAGCTCAACAGCAATATCGATTGCATCTTTATCCGAACGGAGAATTTCATCTATCCGTTCTTTTACTGCTGACTCAATGGGGAGAGGCGGCTTATATCTGCTCCCGCCTATCGTGACAGGAACACCGCGAATCCGTCCTCCGTCCGCAAAGAATCCTTCATTTACAAGCTTTGCTATGTGGCACAGCAGGTAATAATCGGATTTTGCCTGAATTACATCCTGATCAAGGATAAACTCCCATGCATGCTTCAGATTCAGTATCTTCTGAATATCCGTTGCTGTCATGCCGCTGACTGCTCCGTTTTCGATGATATCCTCTGTCTGTGGAAATGAGGTTGCCACGCCTTCAAGAACAGCCTGATCATAGATATTTGCTTTCATATTGGCTCTGGCAAAATCCAGATTCTGAACTACCCGGGGATCAAGTTCTGATGAAACATACCCAAGCGCCGCCAGCTGCCTGTCGATTCTTCTGACATTCCTTTTCAGTTCCCGAAGTTCCCTGGAATTACGGAGCAGCAGCTGATACAGTTCCTCAGAGAAAACATCTACATAGGTTGAAGTCAGCCTGCTGCCGACCCGTTTTCGAATATACAGATATCTGCCGCTGGAGTTTTCTTTTATCTCCGGTGACCCATCATAGGGAATAAGCTTGATTCTCGCCTGATAATCCGCTTTATCCTGCAAGAGCTTTTGTATCTCATCAAACTCACTCATGACTTTTCTCCTTTAGGGAACTTTCTTTATCAGTAATTTATCATAAAGTTCCCTAAAGTTCAATACATTTTAGGGAACTTTTTCGGATTTATTACTTTAAAAAGTTCCCTAAAATTTTTCATGACATAAAATCTGTAATAACTTCTCTCAGCCTTCATCAACCCGGCTTGTCATATCATAAACTCCGTCAGAAGATGAAAGGAAATTCATTCCCGCATTTTTATTTTCCTCTTTTATTACATTTTTATTTTACCGTTTACACGCGGTTTAACACTGCAGAATTTAATACCTGATTTCCGCAATTATCCTGTTGCGGCCGTCTGCTACAATTTCAGGGATAGGTTCTTCTGTCCGTTCCAGTGAATAGTATTTCCTTGCATCGGCAAAAACGCCCTCAAAATCCTGAAGCTCAATTCTGTTCATCGCGTAATTGTAAAAGTTCTGATCATATATCTGAATACGCTCATCCTCAACATCAACCTCAAGCAGCTTCACACGGTCTCTGGAAAACAGATTATCCGCAAAGCAGTCGCTCTCCATCAGGGAAAGCGCTTCTTCCCTGGTCCTGCAGTAGTAAACACAGTTCAAGCGGCCCGGCAGTTCCGGAAACTCCGTCTCCCTGACAAACTCAAAGATGGCCTCAACTGCATCCTTGCAGTAATTTTCGTATTTGCGAAGCTTCAGCGCAGCCAGCTCTCTGCCCATATACATGGCCGCAAAGTAAGCTGCTGTAAAAATCTCCATGCTCTGCCTCAGAGCCAGAATAAACGGTTCCGCATACCGATACTGCTTCTTATAGTCGTTAATCAGTGCGCTTCCACCCTCATATGAATCCACCGAATAGTGATAAAGTATCATTCTTTTCCTCTTCCCTTCAGCAAATCAGGATTTTCCGCTTTCAGCCTTCACCCGCCCGGCTTTTCCTGCCGTTGTCACCGCCTGGAAAGCAGCTGCCTGTGTCCTCAGCCTTTATTATACACAAAGCCCTGCCGCTGTCAAAGTCAGGAGCCGCCCGGTAAAAAAAGAACAGCTCCGCCAAACCGGAACTGCTCTTCGGTATAAAATGTCATAAAGCTGCTAAACTTTCATTCTAAACTGCCGTTACAAGCTGCCGCTGTAAACCGTGTCAGCTGTTTATTCCGAGCAGCGATTCTGCCCTTTTCACCTCTTCGGCAGTCGGAACAGGAGCGTCCTTCAGGGTGTATGGTATCCCGAGGTTCTCCCATTTGTAGATTCCGAGGGTGTGATAAGGCAGTATCTCGGTGCGCTTCACCGTCTTAAGTCCGCCGATAAAATTTCTCAGCGCCAAAAGCCCCTCTTCGTCATCGGTAAGTCCCGGGACAAGCACGTGTCTTATCCACATGTCCTTGCCGTGGTCCGAAAGGTAGCGCGCCATCGCAAGGATGTTTTCGTTTCCCCGGCCTGTCAGCGCTCTGTGCTTATCGGAGTCCATCTCCTTTATGTCAAGGATGAAAAGATCAGTGACAGCCATCAGCCTGTCGAATACCTCAAGATATCCGGGATCCTCTCTGAAAGGTCCTCCCGATGTGTCAAGGCAGGTCCCGACTTTGTCCTTCTTTGCAAGGGAGAAAAGCTCCGTCACAAATTCGGGCTGAAGCAGAGCCTCGCCGCCGCTGACGGTTATCCCACCGTTATTCTGCCAGTAAGGCTTAAATCTCAGGCATTTTCTGTACATGTCCTCAGCTGTCCACTCTGTCCCCCCGGAGGTTTTCCAGGTGTCGGGATTGTGGCAGTAGCGGCAGCGCATGCGGCAGCCCTGGAGAAAGACTACGCATCTCACTCCCGGGCCGTCAACAAGGCCGAAAGATTCAAAGGAATGTATGTGTCCTGTTGTCATCAGAGATTATAACTGCTTGTGGCAGGTACGGGCTATGACGTCAAGCTGCTGCTCTTTTGTCAGGCTGATGAATTTTACCGCATAGCCTGAAACTCTTATCGTGAAGTTCTGATACTCCTCCTTCTCAGGATGCTCCATGGCATCAATGAGCTTTTCGGTATCAAAGACATTTACGTTGAGGTGGTGAGCATCCTGTGAGAAGTATCCGTCAAGTATCTGCACAAGGTTTGTCTTTCTCTCGTCAAGGCTGTGGCCGAGGGCATCAGGGCTGATTGTCTGGGTGTTGGATATACCGTCAAGAGCCCAGTGATAAGGCACCTTTGCGACAGAGTTGAGAGAAGCGAGAAGTCCGTTCTGCTCAGCGCCGTAGGATGGAGAAGCTCCAGGAGCAAAGGATGTGTAAGCCTTTCTTCCGTCAGGAGTTGCGCCTGTAGCCTTGCCGTAAACAACGTTTGATGTAATGGTAAGGATGGAGGTGGAAGGCTTGGAATCACGGTAGGTATGGCGTCTGCGGATCTTGTCGAAGAAGGTCCTCAGGAGCCATGTAGCTATCTCGTCAGCTCTCGGGTCATCGTTGCCGTAGCGTGGGAAATCGCCCTCGATCTCGAAGTCCTTTGTGATGCCGTCCTCGTCACGGATGATCTTAACCTTTGCGTATTTGATGGCTGAGAGTGAGTCAACAACATGAGAGAAGCCCGCAATGCCTGTTGCGAATGAACGGTCGCAGTCATTGTTGATGAGAGCCATCTCGGCTGCCTCATAGTAATATTTATCGTGCATGTAGTGGATAAGGTTCAGCACATTGACATAGATGTCTGCGAGCCAGTCCATCCACCAGTCAAACTTCTCGATTACCTCGTCATAGTCAGCATATTCGCTTGTTATGCGCTGCATCTTCGGGCCGCACTGAATGCGGTGCTTCTCGTCAAAGCCTCCGTTGAATGCATAGAGAAGTGTCTTTGCGAGGTTTGCTCTTGCGCCGAAGAGCTGAATCTCCTTGCCTGTCTTTGTTGCGGAAACGCAGCAGCAGATGCTGTAGTCATCGCCCCACTCAGGCTTCATGACATCATCATTCTCATACTGGATGGAGCTTGTGTTTATGGAGATGTCAGCGGCATAGCGTTTGAAGGCCTCGGGAAGTCTCGGGGAATAGAGCACCGTCAGGTTCGGCTCAGGCGCAGGTCCCATGTTCTCGAGTGTGTGCAGGAAGCGGTAGTCGTTCTTTGTGACCATGTTTCTTCCGTCAAGGCCTGTTCCCGCAACTTCGAGGGTAACCCAGGTCGGGTCACCTGAGAAGAGCTGATTGTACTCGGGTATACGGGCAAACTTTACCATGCGGAACTTCATGACAAGATGGTCGATGAGCTCCTGAGCCTCTTTCTCGGTAAGGGTTCCGTTCTCGAGATCTCTCTGAATGTATATATCGAGGAATGTTGAGATTCTTCCGACAGACATTGCGGCGCCGTTCTGGGTCTTTACAGCGGCAAGGTAGCCGAAGTAGAGCCACTGAACTGCCTCACGGGCATTTCTTGCAGGCCTTGAGATATCGAAGCCATAAACTGCAGCCATCTCCTTCATCTCTTTGAGGGCCTTGAGCTGCTGGCTTATCTCCTCACGCATGCGGATTATCTCATCATACATGTTTCCGCAGCCTGCGCGGTAATGAGCGACCTGCTTTGCCTCGATGAGGCGGTCGATTCCGTAGAGGGCGATTCTTCTGTAGTCGCCTACGATTCTTCCTCTGCCGTAGGTGTCGGGAAGACCTGTGACTACGTGAGTCTTTCTTGCAAGACGCATCTCGGGAGTGTAGGCTCCGAAAACAGCGTCATTGTGAGTTGTGACATAGGTTGTGAATATCTTCTTGAGCTCAGGGTCTATCTCATAGCCGTATGTCTCGGCAGCCTTGACTGCCATCTTGATTCCGCCGTAAGGCATGAATGCCCTCTTTAAGGGCTTGTCAGTCTGAAGACCGACAACCGTCTCAAGGTCCTTCATGCTCTCGTCAATGTAACCCGGTCCGTAAGCGGTCAGGCCGGAGACGACTTTGGTCTCGCACTCGAGGACACCGCCCCTTGCACGCTCCTCCTTCTGGAGCTCCTGAAGCTTTCCCCAGAGCTTGTTTGTGGCATCTGTGGGTCCTTCGAGAAAGCTCTCATCCCCGTCATAGGGAGTGTAGTTCTTCTGGATAAAATCACGGACATTGATTTCTTCCTGCCAGATGGATCCCCTGAATCCATCCCAGGCTCCGTTTGAATCGAACTTGCCAAGTTTAAGCTGCGGCATTTCTCTTCTCCTCTGTTATTGTCAAATTAACACGAAGAAATAAATTCTGGCTGAATTATTCAAGATTATTTTATACTATAAGTTTTTTATTTGTAAACAGCTGAGAGGCTAAAGTTTTTTTATGGATAGATAGAATTTGTTTATCGCTAATTGCTGAAAATAACCGTCTCTCTGCCGTAACTTTGTGAAAAAATAAACAATTCTCCGAAAATACAGCCGGAAGCGCTCTTTTACGCTCCCGGCCTTTTCTGCTTTTGCACATTCCAGATTTCCGGCAGATCTGCTCAGTCAGGATTATAAAGCTTTTTGTAGTAGCTCTCAGCGGTGTAGAGCGCCTGAACCGGGTTGTTTCCGAGAACCCTGTCCTTGGTCACCACCGTTGTGACAAGAGCATCGGAGTACCTGTAGAAAAGCGAATCATGGCCCACGCAGAGACCGACAACGAGGTTAAGCTCAGTTTTCTCGGCATTGAGCATCTTTGCCTGAAGTATAGGGTTGCACATGTTGAAGCCTATGTTCTCACAGCACTCGGGTATTCCGACCTCATGCTTGTTGACAGCTCCTGTCTTGCAGCAGAATCCCACAACCTCGAAGCCGTGGCTGCGCAGTATCCCCGCAAGAGTCCTCGACTCACGGATAAGACCTGCGCAGGTGGCAATTCCTATCTTGTGAGCGCCTATCTTCCTCGCAAAGTCCATGACCTCTTCCACTCTGGTGTGCCTGCAGTAGTTTTCATACTCAACCTCGGCCGCTGCCTTCGTGATTTTCCTTACGTATTCGTCATCGTATTCATTCATCGCCGACTCGAATATCTCTTTTTCCCCGTCCAGCTCTTCAAGAGTAAGTCCCGGAGTCGGGCAGAATGAGGGATAGCTTTTCTCGGGAACTCCCTTCTTTTTGTTGCATGCAGTCACCGTGCAGTCTATGCACGAAAATTTCCTTGTTTCTTCCATCTTTCTTTTTTCCTTTTCAGCCTTTGTATATTTATTGCTTTGAAAAACTGAACAGCATCTTTCATCAGAGCCTCAGATTCATCTTCTCCCACCTGCCGGAAAGTTCCCACGAAGCTGCGAATGCACGAAATTACAAAGTTGCGAAGTTTCGCAGTTACGAAGTTCCGCAGTACGCTAAGTTTCGCAGCCGCTGAGTTACAGAGCAGGAAGACTAAGACTTTCACCCCGCAGAGCCGCTTCCCGGACATTCATCCTCACTTCACCAGTGAATTTCTGTTGTAATAATCTATTGTGAAATCGATGAATCTCTGCATCTCTGCGGTCATGTACTTGCCCTTCTTCCATACAAGACCCACATCAACCTTTATCGGCGGGTCCATCGGTATGCCCACAAGATCAGGGAATTTAGGCAGCATGCTTGAGAAGAGGAAGCAGCCGCAGTCTCCCCTCTTCACATACTGAAGCGTTGTGTATATCTGACTGCTCCTCATTATTATGTTGGGATTGAAGCCCGCAGTCTCAAACCTCAGCTTGAGAAGCATGTTCTGAACAGAATCCGAGTTGAAGAATATGAGGTCTTCCTTCGCCATGTCCTCAGTGGTGATCGACTTCTTATGAGCGTAAGGGTGATCCCTGCTTACACAGAAAACGAGCTGATCCTTTGCAAGCACCGCCGAGTTGAAGCGGTCGAGATTATAGACCTCCATGTTTATGAGCGCAAGGTCAAGGTCATCGTTCTGCACAAGGTCGCAGGCTCTGACGGAGCCGTATTCCTCGAGCCGTATCATCGAAGAGGGATACTTCTGCCTGTAGGCCTCCGAGAGCTCAGGGAAAAACACGGTGCTGAGCATCGGCGGAATTCCTATTCTCACGGTGCTCTTTGCCTTCATCATGCCCGAAAACTCCGACTGCATCTCAACGCAGTAGGCTATTATGTAGTTTGCCTTGGCATATACCGCTTCTCCCTCCTGAGTCAGAACAAGCTGATTGCCCTGCCTGTAGAAGAGGCTTGCCCCGAACTCCACCTCAAGGTCCCTTATGGCGATGGAGATGGTCGGCTGCGTGACATAAAGCTCGTGGGAGGCTTTTGTAATGCTGTGGAGCCTTGCGGCAGTGCAGAAATATTTAAGCTGATTGAGTGTCATGGAAATACGACCTTTCTGTTGTCTTTTGTGAATGTCCTATGTGAAAATCCATTGGAATTTAAAGCTGAATTCAAAGTCCCCGGCCTGTGCCTCGTTTTTCTGTCCGTTATTTTAAGACAAGCTGTCTATCTTCTGCCCGCTCCTCAGACCGAAATCTATCAGTCAGAGGAATCTGTCAGTCATGGCAGCCGCCGGTCAGGGCAGCCTTCAGTCCTGAAAGCCGCAGCTCACTTTATCCCTCTTAATTTCATCCCTCTTAATACAGAACAGCTTCTGTGGTAATTCAATCCGGCGGGAAAGAAAAGCATTGAAACGCAGTTCAATGTTTTACTGCATTTAAACACAGTTCAGCGAAGCTGCAAGATTTTACAATTCTGCAGTTTTACGAAGTTGCGAATTTATGTAGTTACACAGTCATGAAGTTTCGCAGCTGCATAGCTGAATATATTATTAAACTATCACAACAGAAACCCGATTTCCATAAAAATTTTTAAAATAAAAAAGATTTATTGAATTTGTACAAACGCAAAGTATTCTTTTTGCACATAATAAGTTTTTTTAATACCACCATATTTTTATACAAATTGCTTTTGTTATATGCCCTCATTTATACTGATTTTAACGAAGAATTTATATCTGGCTGATAAAAATTCTTAATTCAAATTTTCAATCCAAAATTTCAAATCGGAGGAGTAAAACCATCATGTCAGTTCAGTGTGGAATTACACTGGGATTTCTCGTATTTGCGATCATCATGTTCGCCCTCGAGAAGATCCCGCTGGGCCTTACAGCTACCATCGTAGCCATAGGACTCAATGTCACAGGTGTCCTTGATACCTCAACAACCTTCAAGGGCTATGTAAACTCAAATGTCATACTCTGCGTAGGTATGTTCGTCGTCGGTCAGGCAATGTTTGAGACCGGCATGGCAAACAAGATAGGCGGTGTGGTCACAAAGTTTGCCAAGAGCGAAACTCTGCTTATCATCGCTGTCATGGTTATAGTCGGTATTATGTCCGGCTTCCTTTCCAACACAGGTACAGCGGCTGTTCTTATTCCTATCGTCTGCGGTATCGCTGATGAGGCAGGATTCTCAAGATCAAGACTTCTCATGCCTCTCGTATTTGCAGCAGCACTCGGCGGAAACCTCTCCATCATCGGAGCTCCGGGCAACCTCATGGGTGTTGAGGCTCTCGAGAATCTCGGCGAGTCCACAAGCTTCTTCATGTATGCTCCTGTAGGAATCCCGATGCTCATCCTCGGCATTATCTATTTCGTGCTCATCGGCAAGAGACTCCTTCCAAAGGGAAACAACGCAAACCTCGAGGCAGTCGAGCAGCAGAAGGATTTCTCAAATGTTCCTGTATGGAAGCAGGTCATGTCCGTTGTTGTTCTCGTTGCTGTTATCCTCGCTATGATCTTTGAGGATCAGATCGGCATCGACCTTCAGGTTTCAGCATGCGTAGGCGCATGTATCCTCGTTCTCTTCGGTGTTATCGATGAGAAGGCAGCTCTCAAGTCCATCGACCTCAAGGTTGTTCTCCTCTTCGGCGGCTCACTTGCACTCGCAAGCGCACTTGATTCTTCAGGAGCAGGTCAGCTTATCGCTGAGAAGGTTGTCGCTCTCATCGGCGAGCAGCCGAACCAGTATGTACTGCTCATCGTTATCTTCGTAATAACATGCGCACTCACAAACTTCATGTCCAACACAGCTACAACAGCTCTTATGGTTCCAATCGCAGTTCAGCTTGCTACAGCTCTTAACGCAGACCCGAGAGCAGTTGTCATCGCAACAGTCATCGCCGGTTCCTGCGCTTATGCTACACCAATCGGTATGCCTGCAAACACAATGGTCGTCGGACTCGGCGGATACAAGTTCAAGGATTACGCAAAGGCAGGTCTCCCGCTCATCGGTGTTTCCTTCATCGTCTGCATTATCCTTCTCCCGATACTCTTCCCGTTCTACGGCTAAAGACCTGCTCTGCAGGCTGATAAAAACTGATTTCTCAGTTTGACAAAACCTGACTTCTCAGTTTGATAAAAACTGACTTCTCAGTTTGATAAAAACTGACTTCTCAGTTTGAAAGGCTGCATTACAATTGCTGAAAAGTATTGCACCGGCTGCCGTTATCCTGTATTCTAATATCGGTAAAAGCAGCAAAACCAAAAGTAAAAAATTCAATCCCAAGCGGAAATACCCCGGGCCTCAGGGTCCGGAGGACCGCTTAGGATACTCATCAGAAAAATAATTTAGAGAGGAATACTAAAATGACTAAAGAAGAAAGCGTAAAGCTTATGACTGACATTGTGGCCAGCTTTGTAGGTCACATTGGTAAGAAGCTTCCTGATGATGTTGTAGCCAAGCTCGAAGAGCTCGGCGCACAGGAGAACAATGCTCTTCCAAAGGTACTTTATGAGACAATGACAAAGAACCAGAAGCTCGCTGTTGACCTCGACAGACCTTCCTGCCAGGATACAGGCGTTCTCCAGTTCTGGGTCAAGTGCGGAACAAAGTTCCCGCTCATCGACGAGCTCGAGGCTCTCCTCAAGGAGGCAGTTGTTCAGGCAACATTCGCTACTCCGCTCCGTCACAACTCAGTTGAGACATTCGATGAGTACAACACAAAGAGAAATGTCGGTAAGGGCACACCTACAGTATGGTGGGATATAGTTCCTAACTCCGATAAGTGCGAGCTCTACTGCTACATGGCAGGCGGCGGATGCACACTTCCCGGTAAGGCAATGGTTCTTATGCCGGGCGCAGGCTATGAGGGAATCACAGACTTCGTTCTCGATCAGATGACAACATACGGCCTCAACGCATGCCCTCCGCTTCTCGTAGGCGTCGGCGTTGCCACATCAGTTGAGACAGCAGCTCTTCTCTCCAAGAAGGCTCTCATGAGACCTATCGGATCTCACAACGAGAATGAGAACGCAGCAAAGATGGAGAAGCTCCTCGAGGACGGCATCAATGCTATCGGCCTCGGACCTCAGGGCATGGGCGGCAAGTTCTCCGTCATGGGCGTTAACATCGAGAACACAGCGCGTCATCCATCCACAATCGGTGTAGCTGTAAACGTTGGCTGCTGGTCACACAGAAGAGGACACATTGTCTTTGACAAGGACCTCAATGTAACATGTGACACACACTCTACCTGGAAGTTTTAAGAAGGGGGATACTAACAATGGTTGAAATCAGAGGCGACAAGAAGGTTCTCATCACTCCTGTAAGCGCTGAGGACCTCGCAGATATAAAGATTGGTGATATAGTATGGCTCGACGGCGACCTTATGACATGCCGTGACGTTGCTCACAGAAGACTTGTTGAGTACGGCAGAGAGCTTCCGTTTGACATAAAGGACAAGGCTATCTTCCACGCAGGCCCGATCGTTCGCAAGATCGAAGGCACAGAGGATGACTATGAGATGGTATCCGTCGGTCCTACAACTTCCATGAGAATGGAAAAGTTCGAGTATGAGTTTGTTCAGCAGACAGGCGTAAGAGTTATCGTCGGTAAGGGCGGCATGGGTCCGAACACCGAGAGAGCATGCAAGGAGTTCGGCGCTATCCACTGCGTATTCCCTGCAGGCTGCGCTGTTGTTGCTGCAACAGAGGTTGTAAAGATCAAGGAGCATCACTGGGATGAGCTCGGCATGCCTGAGACTCTCTGGTGCAATGATGTCAAGGAGTTCGGTCCGCTGATCGTTTCCATCGACGCACAGGGCAGAAACCTCTTTGAGGAGCAGAAGGTCATCTACAACGAGAGAAAAGAAGCTGCAAAGCAGGCCATCTATCCTGAGGTTAAGTTCATCAAATAATTCGGATGATCATAAAATAGTGAAGCGGGTGCTCCGTAAAAAGAGCGCCCGCTTTTGCTTTGTCTTTTTTAATTACCGGGTCAGCATACAGGCTGAACCGTCGGGGGATTAAGCTGCCGAGCTGCGCCTTCGCAGAACTCACAGTTCTTCCTCTACTATAATCTCCTTCACTGCGTGCTTGTTTCTCTTGTCCTCAGGCGGCAGCTGCATGTAGTCGCCGTAAAGGTGCCTGAGGAATGTGTCATAGTCCTCGGGCCCGTTGAACTCGGCATCCTCAAAGGTGTACTTTGCGCCCTTGCCGTAAACCGACTTCTCTATCATGTCCCTGAACTTGTACATGCCCATGAAGTTCACGTAATATTTTGCGGTCTCCGCAGGGCAGGCCTTCATGGCTCTGTCAAGCTTCTTCCACATCTTATCGTAAGATACCATCTTCTGCAAAGGCGTGTGTCTCACAACCCAGATGATGGCGTTTTCGTATCCCTTCCGCTTCTTGTCGAGGGTGATTATCTCGTCAAAGACGGATATCTGCAGCCACATTCTTCTCCACAGAAGTCTGAACTGTCTCAGCTTGTTGTGAAGCTTATTCTCGGGCATTCCGTCAAGCGGGAATATGTCGAGCCAGACGTTGCTCAGCTCACCGGTGGTGCTGTTGGTCCTCACAAGCTTAATGCGCGGATCGTTTATCCTGAGAAAATATCTGTGAACCGTCCTGTCATACTGAAAATGCTTGATAAGATACGGCTCCTTTAATTCTCCCGGCAGTATCTTCAGGAGCTTCTCATAGTCGGGTCTCGGCATTCTGACATCGGCATCATCATCCCACGGGATGAAGCCCTTGTGGCGGACAGCTCCTAAGAATGTGCCTGCGCTGAGATAGTAGGTCAGTCCATACTTGTCGCATATCCTGACGACCTCCTTGAGCATCTCAAGCTCTATCATCTGCAGCTGTCTTAAAACTGTATCTGCCATCCTGACTCAGCCTTCTTTTCCTTCGTTAAGCACCGCTGCATGGGCGTTCTTGTCCGCATCCTTCGGAGGTGTCATATAATCTCCGTACATCTGAGTGAGCACCGCGTCATAGTTGTCGGGTCCCATCAGCCTGTATCCCTCAAAGTCATACAGCGTGCCTTTTCCATAGTAGGATTTCGGGAACATCTCCTTGAACTTATACTGTCCCATGAAGTTGGAGATATAGCCTGTATCCTCGATGGAATATTTTTTCATCAGCCTGTCAAGCTTCTCGAGGCGTTTCTTGGTGTCGCCGTTTCTTCCGAAGCCTGTCAGCTGCACAAATTTTATCACCATCCGCTCGGAAAGCGGTCTGTTAGGTCTCTTCAGGTTTACTTTCTCAAAGCAGGAAATGTGGTACATGGCTCTCGTATACAGGAGCCTCCACATGTGGATTCTTCTTACTATGGCATTGTCGGGCATTCCGTCGAGCGGGAAGATGTCAACCCAGACATTTTCGTTTCTCTCCTTGATGCTTCCGAGCCTCTTGAGGGTATAGCGGGTGTCTACTATTCTTGAAAAATAGTAGTGGTGCTTCTGGGAATTTCTGAATGTATCCAGCCTCAGGTGCTCAGGCAGATGTGACTGTATATCGCTCAGAAGTCTCTCGTAGTCCTTCCTCGGCACTCCGATATCAATATCGTCATCCCAGGGGATAAATCCCTTGTGACGAACTGCGCCGAGAAGTGTCCCGCCAAGCATATAGTATTCTATGTTATTTTCTTCCATGTATTTATATACAGGTTCAAAAACATCAAGAATCATATTCTGAACTCTTGACAGCTCTTTCTTTGCCATTTAAAATCTCCGGTCGTTCGTTCCTGTTTCAGTTCCTGTTAAGGTCCTCTTTTATCTGTGTCGTGCTTATCTCTGGAGTTCTCGGCAGATATACCACCTCGACGCCCTCGTCCTTCAGGAAATCGAACTTTCCCTTCCAGTCATCGCCAATCACAAATGTATCTATATGATATTCATGCATATCGCTTATCTTCTGATCCCAGCTTGTTTCCGGTATCACAAGGTCAACATATCTCACGGACTCGACGAGCGACTTTCTCTGCTCATAGGAGAAGTAGCAGGTCTTGTGCTTCTCATCCCAGTTGAACTCATCCGTGGAGAGCGCAACTATCAGGTAATCCCCGAGGGCCTTGGCTCTCTTCAGCAGATTTATATGTCCGTAATGCAGCAGATCGTAAGTTCCGTAGGTAATAACTCTTTTCATAAATATAACTCCACGCAGTTTTTGGGGAAACCGCGGTAAATATTTCCGGTATCGTGCCGGGTCACACTTTCTGTGCCCCCGCCTTATCGCAGCTCTAAACGCAGTTTTAAACGCAGTTTTATACGCAGTTTTGTACGCAGTTTTATGGTCAGCTTCACAGAAATTCTCTGCAGCCGGACTGCATGAGGGCGCTAAAATACATTTTACATACTATGTTCATCTTAGTATTTTAACATCATCCGATAAAGCTTGCAATACCTATAAAAAATATTTATCTTCTGTTTTTCTTCCCTTTTCCGTTCTTTTCGGCCCGCTTTGCCCTGTTTTCGGCCGAAAATTCCCCGCTGTTGCGGTATTCGTAGAATTCCTCGGGAGTTACCATCCACTCATTCACGTTTTTCTTATTAATGCCGTTTCTAACCTTCTCATACTGCTGAATGAACTCGTTTATCGAATCCTCAAACTGGCTTATCCTGTCATTCAGCGCGGTGAGACTCCAGTTCTCCTCGGATATGCCAACCTCCTGGGCATGGGAAACCTGGTTGCGTATGCTGCCGGTCTTGAGGTATGAGAGCAGGAAATCCCTGAAGATTCCCCTCTTTCCGTTAGCCGTGGTGTATGCCTTAATCGGGGAATCGGGATCGAATATCTCGTCAAGGCGTATGTCAACATAGGCTTCCAGAGCATTGGGGGTCTTTTTCTGATAAGCCTCCTGCCTGCGGTAAAACTTTATGAAGTAATGTGAGAGGTCGTCAAACTGATACCTGTCCTTGCTCGGGGTCTTCCAGTAGCATTCCGCCATGCGGTGGAGGAATTCCTGCTTCTCCCCCTCGTTCCTTGCGTAGAAGAATACTCCGCTGCGCACAAGGTCATTAGGCACTCTCGACTCGATAATCGTCAGCGCCTGCTGATAGAAGTGTTTCCTCATCGCCCACTTGATGAGCACAAGGATATTTATGTCATTTCCCTTGAGGAGACTTCCGTAGTCGTTGCGGATTCCTGTCTCAAGAATATTGAATATCATGCTCTCTATCACATCCGAGGGCTTGTCAGTGTCGGCAAAGACTGCCCTGAGCATATGAATTCCGCTCTCAAGACATGAAACGCTGCACAGGGTGATTCCCACATCCACCATCTGCATCGCGAAGATGAGCCTGTCGATATGTGGGTTCACTATGTTTCTTGACTGCCAGTAGTCACGTATGCTGTCAACCTTTCCGTATTTCAGGAAAGCATCCATTCCCGAGAGGAGCTCACTGAGTTCAAGTCTCGTCTTCTGGTCCTCTATCGGGCTTGTGTAGCGTGACGGGCGGTATGTGGTGGTTATTATCTCCTGAATGTTTATCTTTGTCCTGCGCTCGCTCTGCAGCATGAAGAGAACATTGATGAGCGTATGGGAGTCTGCTATGTCAAGTCCCTGCAGGTCGACATACATATTCACCGCATCGCTTCCGTCCTGAATCATGTCGAGGATATTAGGCAGATTTCCGAGCCTTACCTCTTTCTCGCCGAAGCGGGTTGTAAGGCAGAACTGCACCGCAATGTCATCGTTTGCGCCTCCGAAGGACATCTTGTAGCTGCGGTCCATGCGCATATAGAGATAATGCTGCAGCCACATCCTCGCGCGCTTATCCGTCTTCGGGAGCTTATCGATGAGCTCCTCATAGGCATCGGCATTCAGGTTGAATTTATGGAAAAGCTCCTTCCATGTATCTCTCGGATATATCTTCTCAAGAGCTGCAAGAAGCTCCACCTTCTCATCCGACGAGAGAGTTTCCAGAAGGTCGCTTCCCTCTATGTCAACACGGTTGAGGAACTGCATAATGCGGTAGCAGAAAAATTTATACTCCGAATACTGCTCCGGCAGATCCGAGCCGAAGCCGCCGAGATCCTTCAGCATAACCTCGCCGTCAACCTTCTCATCATGGTATGCCGACCTCGGTCCGAGGATTATTATCTTGTCAATCGGGACCTTTGATATTATGTACTTTGCCCCGGCCTCGGCTGTGGATATTCCCTCGCAGTATTTAAAGACTCCGTCATCCTCATAGGAATAGTAGTGGTGGCGGTTGAAGTCAAAGGTATTTCCAAGTGTGGTCAGGAGGATGTTTTTGGTTTTTATCGACATGTTCTTTTCTCCCGTCAGCAGATTTTTTAGATTCTGCTTTTTCTGCTGCTGTTATTATCGTAAATTAAACTGCCCGTCTGTTTTTGAAATGATTATATCACAATTTATATTTTTAGAATACATATATTTTGCAACACTTCTGCAACATCCGGCTCCATATAATGAAGCCATCAGAAAAATACAGGCAGAGTACGGAGGAAAAGGCAATGACAGGCACAGTAAAGGCAGTAAATGACGAGGAACTCGCTTTTGCAGCAGGCGGCAACTACGGTGATGCAAAGTTTGAGCATGACAGAGGTGTAGTGCTCTATAAGGTCGGAGATACAGTCGAGGTTTTCGACAGTGAGCTTCACTTCTGCACCACACGGGGAACAATCATAAAAATCGACACGGCAAGAATACGAAACAGCATATTTGACTACTGCATGATAACAGTTCCTTATTATCTTGTGAAGCTCGAGAACGGCGTCAAAAAGTGGGCTATATCGGACGACATCGAGAGAAGGTAATTTTAAATTTCAGACACTCAAAAATACGGAGAAAAGAACAATGATGAACACAGAAAGCACAGCAAATGCCGTAAACGATGAGGTTCTTGCAAAGACAGTAGGCGGCGACTGGGGCGACTCCACAGCAGAGAAAAAAGGCTGGATACCGATGTACTGGACAGGATGTGTGGTCGAAGTTTACACCAACTTCCTGCACTGGTTCACAAAAAGAGGAAAAATCATCAGATCTTCAATCGAGAAGATCGGCGTATACAGATATCTTGTAGAATTCGAGGACGGAAGCCAGAAATGGGTGGAAGCCTCCGATATTGAGTATGACGCAAACATCGCATACGGTTACCTTGCTGATTAAGGATAAAAACCTGAAGCAGGAAGACCTGCGAAAGCAATAAGCAACCCATGGCGTAATATAAAGTCATCAAAGGAAACGAAAAAATATACAGACAAAAAGAGGAGATAAACAGAATGATGAACACAGTTAAAATGATGGAAGACAAGGCACTCACAAGGGTAACAGGCGGAGATTACGGAGATTCAGCGGTGGATTACAAGGCACCGCTTTACTACATCGGAGACAGGGTTGAGGTTTATATCAGCATCTTCCACTGGCACACAAAAAGCGGAACGGTTGTCGAATGGGGCCGTTATGACCGCTGCCCCAATGAATACCTCATAGAGTTCGAGGATGGATCCAGAAAATGGTTCTATGCTGAGAGAATACAGCGCAAGGAGCCTGAAAAGGTTCCCGCCGGCAGAATCGGTTAATTGTCAGTCTGCAACACTTCTGCAACACTTTCCCCCTTATTATAGAGCCATCAAAGGAAAACAAATACGGAGGAAAACAAAATGATGAACACAGTTAAGGTTATGGAAGACAAGACACTCACATTCGTTACAGGCGGTGATAACGGAAACTCCGGTTACGATATGCTCAGCAATGTATTTCTCAATGAGGAAAGTGAGTGGACTGAGGTTTTCGGCGATCCCTGGCACATTACCTCAAGAGAAGAAAAGGGCGAGACTTATGAGACAGTCCCGAGCTTTCCGGTCTCTTTTTCAAGTTCCTGCGGCAGTAATTTACCGGGCTGGATAAGCGGATACGATGTGCTTAATTTTATTGTGTGAGGATGCAGCAGCTGTCAGGGCCCGGCAAGAATCAAACGGCATTCAGAAAAAGTAAAACATCTGAAAGAGGAATCGGAGAAAATCCGGTTCCTTTTTTGCCTGTACCCTGTATCTGCGCCGAAGCCTTTCCTGTCTGCAACACTTCTGCAACACCCTCTCCTTTATTATAGAGCCATCAAAAGAAAACCAATACGGAGGAAAACAAAATGATGAAAACAAAAAAGGCAATTGATGACAAGGCACTTACATTCGTTGCAGGCGGCAACACCGGTGACAGTGACATTGAAAATGAAATGGGATACCCCATGTACAGTGTCGGCGAAGATGTAGAAGTATTTCTCATGAGCTTCTTCCATATTCATACAAAGCATGCTGTCATAATCGATGTCAGAGTGAGTGAATATGACGGCTCCTATCTTTACAGAGTCATGTATGACAGCGGCGCTGTTCAGAGCGTATTTGCCGATGACATCGAAAGAAAGTAATAAAAATAAATTTTTTCACAGAATGCATTTCCTGCAACACTTCTGCAACAGCCTGTGCTGTAACATGGAGACATCAAAGGAAAACAAACGATAAAGCAAAAATTAAAATCAAAAAATACGGAGGAAAACAGAATGATGAACACAATCAGGATGATGGAAGACAGGACACTCAGTTTCGTAGCAGGCGGCAACGACGGCGATTCAAAGTTTGAGCATGACAGAGGCGTGGTGCTCTACAAGGTCGGCGATACAGTTGAGGTATTCGAGAGCGGCTGGCATATCATGACAAAGAGAGGAACCATCATCGAGGTCGGCACAAAGAACATACACCCAAGCATCTGGAACACAAGCAGGCTGGATGTTCCCGCCTACCTCGTAAAGTTTGAGGACGGCCACGAGAAGTGGGTCGTATCAAACGACATCGAGAGATAAGAGCGCTTCCGCAAGAGTCGGTCGTAACACAGAATAGTCAAAAGAAACAAACAGAAAATCAAAAAACAAAATACGGAGGAAAACAAAATGATGAACGCAATCAAGATGATGGAAGACAAAACACTCAGTTTCGTAACAGGCGGAGATAACGGCGATCCGAATTACGAGATGCATAACGAAGTAGTACTCTATAAGGAGGGCGAATTTGTCGAGGTTTACAAGGACCCCTGGCACATTACCACAAGAAGAGCAAAGGTCGAGTCTGTTCAGGTAGCCCTTGATTTCCCGGTCTACCTGGTAAGATTCGACGACAACAACTGCCTGGACTGGGTAACATCAAGAGAAATCCAGAGAAAGTAAGATATTTAGAAGAGGGATCGGAGAAAATCCGGTCCCTTTTGTCTGTGCCTTTCAGGAAGCCGTTCCGGCAGATCTTCCCCGTTCTGTACAGCATGAAACCGGCAAAGACACCGGCGTCGGAGAGGCAGCCTGAACCTCCACAGACTCTTCAGAAAATTTTTTCAGGAATTGTTAATTTTTTATCAGTCTGCAACACTTCTGCAACACCCTGCGCTGTATTATAGTGCCATCAAAGGAAAACAAACGAAACACAGACAAAAAACGGAGGAACGCAAGATGACAGGTACAATAAAAATGATAAACGATGAAATGCTCACAATGGTAAACGGCGGTGACAACGGCGATGCTGAGAAAGACTGCAGCTATGAACACCCGAAGTATCAGATCGGCGACTGCGTTAATGTGTATCTTACAGGGCTTCACTTTTTGTGCAAGACCGGCAAGGTAATCGACAAATCTTACCGCGCAGTAACAGACAAAAACGGCGTACTGAAGTACCACTGCTGGTTCTACAAGATTAGGTTCAGCATAGGCCTCTTCTCCACAGATTGGTTCACAGCCGATGACATTGACTGGTAAGCAGAATTAAAAATACAGAGCACATAAATAAACAGGTAAGGATTTTTAAAACGGAGGAAAATAAACATGAAAACAATAAACGCAATAGACGACAACATGCTCGAAAATGTAACAGGCGGCGGCTTTCTTGAATCACTGATTGGCAGCGATGCTTTCAACGCAGTGAAGGATTTCAGCAGCGGATTTATCGATGTCTTCGGCAAGGTTACCGGAATCATCAAGTCCTACTGATAAGCATAATCCCGGAAAGCCTGCATCGCTTCAGCGGCAGACAGTATCGTAATAGAGAGCCAAATGAAAAAACACATAAACAAAAAGCGGAGGAAAACGAAATGATGAACACAGTCAAGACAATGAACGACGAGGCGCTCACACTCATTACAGGCGGAAACTACGGTGACTCCCGATGGGAGGCATTGTGCTGGATACCGACTTACTCGGCACAGACAGTAGTTGAGGTTTACACCAATTTCATGCACCTGTTCACAAAAAGAGGAACAATCATTTATCTTGAATTTGTCAAGACCGGCAAGCCTTACAGATACCTGGTAGAGTTTGAGGACGGCAGCAGAAAATGGGTGGAAGCCGATGATATCCAGTATGATCCGAATGAAGCGATTAACTAAGGGAGAAAATCAGCATGAAAAATCTTATGAAACCGATGAGTGATGCTTCTCTTGCGGGAATATACGGCGGCAACTACGGTGACTCTCTTCAGGAAGAGAGAACTATGCACGCGATGTACTGGATAGGCGATGTAGTTGAAGTTTACAACAGCTTCTTTCACTGGACCACCAGGAGAGCAACGATCATTTACCTGCATTTCAACGGCATCGGTGAGCCCTACTCCTATCAGGTACAGTTTGAGGACGGAAGTACAAAATGGGTGGAAGCATCTGACATAGAATTTGATGTTTGCGCCAAACATGGCTGCTAAACAAGGCTGTTAAAACATTGCTGTTAAAACATTGCTGTTAAAACATTGCTGTTAAAACATGCTGTTAAAACAAAACTGTTAAAACATGGATGTTAACAGTAAATTCAGAATAAAACCCGGGACAGGCATCAGTTCTGTCCCGGATTTTCGTTCAGAAGCCTTTTCCGGCCATTCTCACGCAGCGGAAAATCTTAATCTGCAGCTCTTCGGTTCCTCCGCTCGGTAATGACTCCTCCGGCCGGAGAATTGAATTTTTCCTCCAAGGAATGAAAATCTTTTCTTCAGCATTTTGTAATATAATGTACCCGTAAGTGTGGACACGGAAGATTCGAGCTGCCCGCAATAACGGACACATAACGGGCGGCTGAACAGTTTCCCCTGTCAGCTGATTGCGGATTGTCAGAATTTCAATATCACGGATTTCCTTTTCAGTGAACTGCCTTCTTAAAAGTTAATCATTGACTAAAAAAGAACATGGTTTTATAATTGGGAGCGGAGCTGAGGCAGATATGCCTTTATAATCCGCTTAATTGCGATTGCAAACAGATTCACGCAGCAGTCAAACCGCAGCTCTTTAATTTAATTCACTATCACCCGGCAGCAAAGCCGGAAATCAAACAGCAAAGGAAGTGACAACAGAGAATGGACGGCCATGACAGTACAGGACGAAGTATAAACCCGCGAATACGGATGAAGCGTGATACAGGCCGCCGGCAGGCTCTGTGAGTCAGGATACATAAAAGAAATCTTCGGCGCGCCTAAATTAAAAACCTTCACCCACCGTTCGTGTGATCCTTTGTACTTATCACGGAGCAGGAAAACCGTAAAACCGATACCTTGACTGGTTTTAAATTCCGCTCCCGATTTCAGTCGTCTGCAGAGGGAAAAGCACCTTCAGCGGTGGTTTTTCTGCGCCCTTTTTGAGGGCAACAAAAAATTTGCAGAAATAAGGAGGCATTTCGGTATGGACGAAAAGGAACTGAATATCGAAAACAACGCCGAGGAATATGTTCAGGAGCTGCTCGAGCTCATCAGAAGCGATATTCCCGTAGAAGAGCTCAGAGAAAAGCTCGAGGATTACCATGACAACGATATCGCAGGCGCAGTCGAGGAGCTGACGCCCGAAGAAAGAGAAAAATTTTACCCAATACTCGGCATGGAGAGAGCCGCCGAGATATTCCCCTACCTCGAAGATGTCGACGAGTATATCGCCGAGCTTGACATTGAGCAGGCCGCAGAGCTCATCTCCGAGATGGATGCCGACGATGCAGTCGATGTCCTCGAAGAGATGGATGAGGAGGTCCAGGAGCAGATTATCAGCGCCATGGACGAGGAGGACAGAGAGGACATCGAGCTCATCCAGTCCTACGAGGACGATGAGATAGGCTCCCACATCACAACAAACTTCATACTCATAAAAAAAGGCCTCACCATCCGTGAGGCAATGCGCGAGCTGATAGAGCAGGCAGGAGAAAACGACAACATCTCCACAATATATGTCGTCGACGAAAACAACGAGTTTTACGGAGCGATAGACTTAAAGGACCTGATAATCGCAAGGCAGAATACCTCTCTCGAGGACCTCATCTCCACCAACTACCCTTACCTCACGGACCATGAGGATATGGGCGAGTGCATCGAGCAGATAAAGGACTACTCCGAGGATTCTCTCCCTGTCCTTGACAGCGAACACAGGATAATCGGAATCATCACCGCCCAGGATATCGTCGAGGTTGTCGATGATGAGCTCGGTGAGGACTATGCAAAGCTCGCAGGTCTTACCTCCGAGGAGGACCTTCACGAGCCGCTGAAGCAGAGTCTCAGAAAGCGCCTTCCATGGCTGCTCGTCCTTCTGGTGCTCGGCACGGGAGTCTCAACCGTAGTCGGAGTGTTCGAGACGGTGGTCGCCGTACTGCCGATAGTCATCTGCTTCCAGTCACTCATCCTCGATATGGCCGGAAATGTAGGCACCCAGAGCCTCGCCGTCACCATCAGAGTGCTCATGGACGAGAACCTCAAGCCAAAGCAGAAGATAGTGCTTGTATTCAAGGAGATGTGAGTGGGACTTGCGGGAGGCATCATTCTCGGACTTCTCAGCTTTGTGCTCATAGGACTTTACATAATGATATTCAAGCACAACCCGGCGCAGTATTCGTTTATAGTCTCGGGATGTGTGGGACTTTCCCTCATGTGCGCAATGATAATCAGCTCATTTGTCGGCACGGTCGTCCCGATGTTCTTCCACAAGGTGGGTGTTGACCCGGCAGTTGCCTCAGGTCCGCTCATCACAACGGTAAATGACCTCGTGGCCGTGGTAGCCTACTACGGACTTGCGTGGATACTTCTCATCCGTGTCCTCGGTCTCGGATGAGAAGAAGCCCTGTGATAATCATCACATTTCCGGAACTCCGGGAGTATTTAGTGTAGCTTTTCCGTAAGGTTCACAAAACAAGTCAGGCACCCGTAATAATGCAGAAAAGCTGTCGGTTTTCCCGGCAGCTTCTTTTTGCCTGTGTTTTTTGCTGCCTGCACGCAGTACACACACAAAGTGTCCACACGAAGTGACTCAGATGACAACATCCTCAAGAGAGCGCTTGGGCACATAGTGGACATCGTTTTCATCACGGTAGTAGTTTGTGTTTCCGCTCTCGGGAACATCTGTGAGGACTATCTTCTCCTGAGGCTTTCCGAAGGCAACTATCAGCATCGGCTCAAGCTCGGGGGAAAGTGAGAGCTTCTCCTTTACTTCCTCAGGTCTGAAGTTTCCTATCATGCAGCCGCCGAGATCCTCCTCAACCGCACAGAGCAGCATCGTCTGGGCAGCGATTCCGACATCCTTCTGAAAGCGCGCCGTGTTCGGAGCTATTGAAGTATCCTGGCAGATGATTATGAACGCTGTCGGGCACATTCCGTCATGGGGAAGCTTCATATCGGGCAGCGCCCTCGCCCATTTCGTCATCGACTGAATAAGTGAAACCTCTTCCCTCTCCCATGACACATAGTACTTAAGAGGCTGCATATTCACGCTCGATGGCGTAAGTCTCGCCGCATCCACATACCCGAGAAGCTGTTCTCTTGTAAATGTGTATGACTCATCATATCCTCTGCAGCTTCTGTTTTTAATAACAAGATCCTTCAGCATTTTAACTCCCTCCTGAGCTTTCCCGAAATTTTAATTTTATAACCTCACAGCGCAATTTTATCATTCCTGCGTCTCAAGGTCAAGCGGAACACTGTCAAACACCATGAAGAAACTGCTGCCTTCACCGACAGCACTTTGTGCATAACATTCTGCCGAGTGTATATCCGCAATCTCCTTCACTATCGCAAGTCCAAGGCCTGAGGTCCCCTTTCCTTTTCTCTGCCTCGATGTATAGTATTTTTCCCAGATATGCTCGAGCTCTCCGGCAGGTATTCCCCCGCCCGAATCCTTTACCTCAAGCACTGTTTTTCTTCCGTCATTTTTCAGGCTGACTGACACTCTTCCGCTGTCTCCCGAATGGCGGACAGCGTTGTCCACAAGATTGAATATTGCCCGCTGAAGCAGCTGTCTGTCACCGATGACCGCAGATGTGTCAATATCCTTTTCTATCGTTCCTCCCGATGCTGCAGCAACAGGCTCAAAGCTCGAGACGGTTTCGCTCACGATGTCTGAAAGTATAAGCTTCTCAAGCTCCGCTCTGTAATCCTCCTGACACAGCTCAGAATATCTGAGTATGTCATTGACAAGAGCGGTGAGCCTGTCAGCCTCCCTGATAATGATGCCCGTGTCCTCGTTCCTGAGGGATTCATCGCTCCATGAATCATCCCTCACCATCTCGGCATAGCCTTTTATCATGGTAAGAGGAGTGCGCAGGTCATGCGAGACATTCGCAAGAAGTTCCCGCTGATAAACCTTTGCCTCCTTCAGCCTTTTATCGGTGCTGTCAAGGGTATCGCTCAGAGTCTTAAGCTCCGTGCAGAAGCCTATGCCGCCTGTGGCATAGCTCTCATCACCAAGGCTCTCTGCTTTCCCGACGAGCTCAGTCACAGGCTTTGCAAAGCGCTTTGATATGAAAAGCGCAAAGACAAACGAGAGGAGAAGCGCAAGAACGCTCACAACCGCAAGTATTATGCGTATGACTGATGCGGCAGCGCCTGCCTCCTCAAGTGACGCGCTCACATATATTGCGGTGTCCCCGGATTCCCCGCTGATGAGATATCCGCAGATATAGTTGTCATCCCGGGTATACTGCACCTGCCCGGAGCCGCTCACGAGAAGACCCGACAGGAAGTCATCAAAACCATCGGGAAGATTCCTGTACTGCGCCGACTGCCACGAAAGGCTCTCCCCGGAAAATGCCGCAGATGAGGAGGCCGAGGCCTTCTATGAGTCCAATGATGTGGGCGGAAGCCCTGCTTACTCCGATGGAGAGTATGATGAGAGCGCGACATCAGAATTCAGCTTCAGTACAGGGAGAGAATTCATCAGAAAGATAATCGAGTCCTTCAAGACCTTCTTAGCATCCTGATGATATAAAACATATGCGATAACTTTATAAAAGTCTCCGAACCTGTTTAAGGCTCCATGCAAGGAAGCCACCGGTTCGGAGATTTTTCTTTCTCTGAAATTTTTTGCCGCCGCAGCAGCCGGAATTTTCAACAGCGTTCTTTTGAACTGTTTAAAACCCGGAAAGGCTGCATTTCCGTTTCTGCAAAAGCAGGGAAAGATACCTTTTCATTCATTCTGAAAATTTTTCTCCGGATTTCGAAAATTTCTTACTTGTGCAACACTTCTGCAACACCCCATGCAGTATTATAGAGCCAACAAAGGGAAACAAAACAAAAAATAAAGATTTTAACGGAGGAAAACAAAATGACAAACACAATGATGATGAACGATGAGGCTCTTACATTCGTAGCAGGCGGCGACAACGGTGACAAGGATTTCGAGGCACAGAACAAGATTCAGCTTTACGATATCGGCGATACAGTAGAGGTTTACAGCAATTTCCTGCACATATTCACAAACAGAGGAAGAATCATAAACACAAAGCGCGTGACAGTTCAGAAGCTCTTCGGCACACAGACCTACTGTGAGTATCTCGTAAAGTACGAGGACAGCGGTCTTGAGTGGGTAACAGCTGACGACATCGAGAGAAAGTAATAAAAAGAAATCAGACGGGGATCGCCAAAACACGGCGGTCCCTTTTTGCAGTCCTTCCGCCGCAGAATGGAGCATCCTTTTTTCGGCAAAATACACCTTAAATTTATTATTCCTGCCACACTTCTGCAACACTCTGTGTTTTATTATAGTGACATCAGAAGAAAAGCAATGACAGAGAGTTAAAAGATTAACATACGGAGGAAACAAAATGGCACACGCAAAGATGAATGCAATAAATGACGAGGCTCTTTCATTCGTGGCAGGCGGAGACTACGGTGATTCGAAATATGAGCACAACAACAATGTATGCCTTTATAAGCCGGGCGATGTTGTTGAAGTTTATACAAGCAAGTTTCATGTAAGAACAGTCAGAGGCACAGTCATCAGAGCCTCCATGACAGAAATAGAAATCGGTCTCTGTTACCGCCTGACCATACCTGTTCCGTGCTACCTGATAACTACGGAAAACGGCGTAACCGACTGGTATATAGCAGACAGAATCGAAAGATAAGCCATGTTAATGTAAAGCAGAAAGGAATACAGACAGTGAAAAATGCAGTAAACAATGAAGCTCTTGCCCTTATTACGGGCGGAGACTACGGCGACAGCACCTACGAGCGTGATAACATGGTTCACCTTTACCGCACAGGTGACATAGTTGAGGTTTACACCAGCGCATTTCATATATTTACCGAAAGAGGAACAGTCATGAGTGTTGGCAGAGGCAGGGCTCATGTCAGCAGCTGGAGCAATGAGACTATAGAGGCTCCGATCTACGAAGTGCTTCTCGATAACGGCACAACAGAGTGGGTCCCGGCAAACAGCATTCAGAAGTAACTGCAACACTTCTGAGACATCCTGTTTTCTATAATAGAGCCATCAAAGGAAAGCAGTTTGGAAAGTTAAAGAATTAACATACGGAGGAAACAGAAATGACAATGATGAAGGCAATGAGTGATGAAGCCCTCAGGCTTACTGCAGGCGGCGACAACGGAGACAGCGAGCTTGAAACACGCTACGGCTTACAGTTTTACGATATAGGCCAGTATGTCAAGGTATACAAGCCGGGCACCTGGCATCTGCTCACAAGAAGCGCATTGATAATCGATGTTGAACCGAGGAAATACTCACCTACAGTCTACTGTGTGCAGTACGGTGACGGCGGCAGCGATTGGGTATATGCAGACGATATCAAGAGAGATTTAAGCAGATTCAGCTGAAACTCCTGATTTTCTCAAATCAAACAAAAACGAACTTACAGCATTAAAAATACAAAAAGGGGAAATAACAATGAAAAATCTTATGAACGCAAAAATGATAAACGATGAGGCGCTCAAGCTTACAGCAGGCGGAAACAACAGAGATATCCAGATTGAGCTTGATACCGGAGCTCCTCTCTACAAGGTCGGTGATGAAGTGGAAGTCTTCATCTCACCCTTCATACACATCCACACAAATCACGGAAAAATCCTCGGTGTGGTCAGGGAAAATGCTGGATGGTACTGCTACCTTATCCTGCTTGATAACGGAGATCTTGTGGAAAAAGACGCAAACGAGATTGAGAGAAACTGACAGGCAAAGATTTCCCGGGAAGGACTGCTGAAGGGCGGTTCTTTTTTATTTCCGAGCATAATCCATCGGATTCTGACCTGACAGGCAGACAGGCAAGCCTCGGCATTTTCGCTGAAAACATATATCTTTTGGCATACCTTGAAAATTTCTTTTTTCCGCGAATTCATTCTCCCTGCAACAGTTCTGCAACACCACGTGCTGTATCATAGGGCCATCAAAGGAAAACAACGAAAGTTAAAAGATTAACAGACGGAGGAAAGCAGAATGACAAGCACAAAGATGATTAAGGCGGTAAACGATGAGGCTCTCGAGGCTGTGGCAGGCGGAAATTACGGAGACATGGGCAATGTCTATATTGAGCTTGATTATACTGAGGGAATGGCTGTAGAGATATTTGATAATTTCTGGCACACCACCACAACAAGAGCGATCATTACCTCCGTAAAGCAGTTCTGGGGCGAAAATTACAAGTACAACCCCTATACAGGCGAATTTGATTGCGAGCACTATTTCAAGTATTACTGCGAATTCATCGAGCAAAAATATCAGTATAAGAACGGCTGGTATACAGCAGATGACATTGAAAGATAAATACAACAGTTCTGCAACACCACATGCTGTATTATAGAGCCATCAAAGGAAAACAACAGAAAGTTAAAAGATTAACAAGCGGAGAAAACACAATGATGAGAGCAATGAATGACGAATCACTCGCAAGGGCAGCAGGCGGAAACTTCGGAGACTGGGAGATCGAGTGGAAAACCGGAACTCCTCTCTACAGGGAAGGCGATGTAGTTGAGGTCTATACCTCACATTTAATGCACTTCTTCACAAAGCGCGGCACAATTATTTCAGTCTCCCCGGTCGGGAACAAGTATTTCGCTTACCTGGTCATTCTCAGCAACGGAGACTATGTGGAAGCAATAGCAGACGATATCGAAAGAAAGTAACAGCAGCAGACAGAAAAAATTAAAACGGGGGAAAATAAAATGACAAACACAAAGATGATTAAGGCAGTAAACGATGAGGCTCTCGAGGCTGTGGCAGGCGGAAATCAGGGAGATGACTGTCGTGAGGAAAAGAGCAGAACACCACTCCACAACGTAGGTGAAACAGTAGAAGTATTCAGGACCTTCCTTCATGTATTCACAAAAAGAGGAACAATCATCGACAAATTCCAGGTCGATGTAATAAACAGTGCATGCAGAGACTGGAAGACCAATCCCGATGGACTGACAATGCACTGGAAATACCTTGTAAAGTTAGAAGACGGCAGCGAAGAATGCGTAACAGCCGAAGAAATTGAGAGAAAGTAAATCTGAAAACAACAAATTCAAAAATAAATAAAGATTAAAAAATCGGAGGAAAACAAAAATGATGAACACAAAGATTATGAAGGCAGTAAACGACGAGACACTTTATTCCGTTACAGGCGGCGATTTCGGTGACAGCAAATACGAATACGAAAACAAAACATGCCTCTATAAGGTAGGCGATGTGGTTGAGGTATATGTCAACTCACTGCATATCTCCACAGAGAGAGGAACGATTGTGAGTATCGGCAAAGACAAGTGCCATATCAGTATGTGGAGCTTTGACCTGTATGAGGTTCCGTATTATACAGTGAAGCTCGATAAGGGAATCACAAGATGTGTCCCGGCAAATGCAATCGAGAGGTAAATCCGGCAGCAGTGCCGTATCGCATAAACATCAAAAGAAAAACAGATTCAGAAATAAAAAAACAGATGATTAACAGACGGAGGAAAACAGAAATGACCTACACAAAGATGGCTAAAGCAGTAAACGACGAGGCTCTTTATTCCGTGACAGGCGGCAACTACGGCGACAAGAAAACTGAGCTTGATAATGACATAGCTCTCTACAATGTCGGAGATACAGTTGAGGTGTTCACAACATCCTGGCATATATGGACAAAGAGAGGCGTGATAATTTTCGCAGAGCGCAGACGCATCGATACAACCTTCGTACACGGAAGCTTTACACTCTACACCGTAAAATATGAGGACGGCAGCACCGAACAGGTATCAGCCAACGATATCGAAAGAAAGTAATAAAAAGCGGAGAAGAGCAAAATGAAGAACGCAAAACTTATGAAGGCAGTAAATGACAAGGCTCTTATATCCGTGACAGGCGGCAATGACGGCGACAAGAATCGTGAGATGACTGAGGATACAGCACTCTACAAGGTAGGTGACACGGTTGAGGTGTTCACATCTCTGTGGCACATATTCACTAAGAGAGGTACCATAGTTTATGCAGACCGCGTGAGTGCAGACAGAAAATTCACTCACGGAAATTATACAAAATACCTTGTTAAATTTGATGCAGGCGGCTCCGAATGGGTAACAGCCGATGATATCGAGAGAAAGTAACAATCCGAAAATGTCAGGACTGTCTCAGAGCGGGAATGAACCACTCCGAGGCGGTCTTTTTTGCTTTCGGAACAAATGTCATCGGGAACAAGGCAAAATCAGTGTAACCGGGAAAGTTTCCCGTGGACAAAAAAACAGGCCGGATATTTTTCCGGCCTGCTCAGTATCAGTTTATATTTTTGCTTTATCAGACCTGATTACATGCACATCACAGGACCTGAAAAGCTGTAGCTTCCCGCATCCTCAATCGTGAGAGCCGTGATTCTGTCATATGCCTCGATAAATCTTACTAAAAGCTTCTTAAATGTCTTCATAGTGTGTTTCCTCCGTTTTTATTTTTTTCCTTTTGACGGCACTATTATAAAACACGAAGTGTTGCATCAGTGTTGCAGATTTATCTTTCCTTATATGTCGGGAAATAAATATCCTCACTCCCGCAGAGCAGAGCCATGTCCCGGAAAGCGGTAATTTTTGTATTTATTTTCACAATTTACCATTCTTCAGACTGCAAATTAGTATTGATTAACCATCTTATTTCTGTTATAATCCCATCTTTAACAGTTGAATAGTCAAAAAAGTTCAGAAAGCCCGAAAA
>R21__coassemble_479_pt1 | contig 32755 bp, 33 predicted proteins | sample R21__metabat2_high_PE_066 | metagenome-assembled genome bin R21
CATCCCTCAAGGGGCACTTAGACAGGGACACTTATACAGATTGATGGCTTATATTTACATACTGTTTTTGAAAAATAATTCTTTTAAAGAAATAACGGTAAAAATTCACAGTCAGCATAAATCTATTTCATAAAAACTGCTGCTAAGGCGAGACCCTGACTTATTCACCCCCCTCAACTGCGCTATGGCATCATAGATACCGCTATAGGTGAAATCCTCGCCGGACGCACAAAAACGGCAAGCGGTATAATCCGTCTGCCGTTTTTTATGCTCAATTTTCCTGAAAAGCATCAATTTGTGTAAAGCGTATATCCTTTAAAGCTGTTAAATCCGCTTCTGTATCCTTCCTCATCGTCATAGATATACCAGGAACCGAAGCCCTCATCCTTGCATGGCCAGTAGAGGTCCTCACACCAGCACCAGTTTGCTATATAGCTGTATCCGGTAGCGATATAACAGCTCTGCTCGACCTGCGGATCAAAGAGATACCACTGTCCGCTGAGCTTGATGTTCACCCAGTAGTGGCCGAGACTGCAGATGTGTCCTCCCTCAAGGACAGCTTCAAAGCCGAGACGCCTTGCGAGCAGGCAGAATGCGGAATTTATGCCCATACATGTTCCGATTTTTGTATTAAGGGTATCTTTTCCGTAATTATATACCGACTGATCGTATCTGCTCGAATATACAACAGAGTATTTTCCTTTGTAAAGACCTGACGGATATCCGTATGTGCAGTTATAGATAAGGTAATCATAGCAGGCCTTTAATTTTTCGGCCTTTGTCATTGAAGATGTGGTGACAGAATTTATTATGCTGCTTATGAGCGAATCAAGCTCCGGATCGTGTGTTTTCACAGGTGTAAGGGTCTGCTGATTTATAAGCGCAACCTTATCGGTTGGCATGGTAGAGGTTATCACCTGCTTTGCAGTTGCGCTCTTTGCGCTGCTGAACGCCCCGTAAGCTTTGGACGAACTCTCCGTGTACCCTCTCACCTTATAATAATATTTAGTGCCCGGAGTGACATTTTCGTCTGTATAGCTTTCGGTAGTAAGAGTAGCTATCTTCTTATATTTACCGCTTGTACCGGTACGCCTGTAAAGCTGATAAGCATCGCAGTCAATGGTTTTCCAGCTCAATTCGATACTCCCGTCATTTGCCTTTGCCTTCAGCGTTGTCTTTGCAGGCTTTGTGGAAAATACAAGGTAGGTATAAGGTGAGCTTATCCTTTGTGTTGTACCTGTCTTATATTTAAAACACTTTATCTTCACCACATACTGAGTACCGGGTGTAAGGTTTTTCATGGTATAAGTAGTCTTTGAAGGAACCTTTGAGGTCTTGATAGCCTTTCCGGAAGCATACCTTATGACATAGCCCTTGCAGTCCGCTTTATTCCAGCTCAGTACAGCCGTAGTTGTGGTTACAGATGAGACCTTAAATGAAGAAACGGCTGATGGCGCAGAAGCAGCTTCAGTTTTATGCGTAAATGCGCACAGAAACACAAAGATTACAATCATCACCGGCAACAGCGAAAGGCGCCTGAGATTCTTAGTCATATTAACCCCTCCTATTCAAAAAGTGATAATATTCCTCATACTATGCTCATTATACTGTCTGTATATTCTTTACTCAAGCAACATTATTGCAAAATTCTCTCTTCATCAATGAAGCAGGCCATCTCACTTTATTCAGTTTTAGCCGAAGCATGTATTTTTATTCATTTGAGATGCAGGCGGTTCTGATATCCCATCGCCCTTCCCTCTTATCACAAAACAGATGGAAATACTGAACACACGATTCTTCGAAAAATCTCTAAAGCAGAGTATTCCTCTGTACATTCAGATGTTTTCACAATTTTCAATGAAGCTGCTGAAGCTCTTTTAATAAATTCTCTGATTCTTTGATATTTCCTCTAAAATAGTTGCAATCAACACTAAAAGAGTATAAAATAATTTTAACACAAAGATTGGGGGAATTTTATGTTCACTAACAAGGATCTGAGGAAACTTATTGTGCCGCTTGTCATTGAGCAGGTGCTCGCCATGACAATAGGTCTTGCGGACACAATGATGGTCTCTTCCTGCGGAGAGGCTGCTGTTTCCGGCGTCTCCATAGTCGATTCGATTAACTATCTCTTTATCACTCTTTTCGTGGCGCTTTCAACGGGCGGCTCTGTTGTCGCTGCTCAATACATAGGCATGGGAGAGAAAAAAGAAGCAAGCAAATCGGCAAATCAGCTTTTTTATATTTCCGTAAGCGTTGCACTCGTATGCGGACTTGCCTGCTGCTTCTTCAGAAGCCCAATTCTGCATTTCATATACAAAAATGTCGATGAAGATGTCATGCAGTATGCTCTTATATACTTCCTGCTGACTGCAGCATCTTATCCCTTCCTTGCAGCCTATAATTCAGGAGCTGCGCTCTTCAGAGCGATGGGTGACTCGAAGACAAGCATGTACACATCATTCCTAATGAATGGACTCAATGTGGCAGGCAATGCGGTTTTGATATTCGGATTCGGAATGGGTGTCAAGGGCGCGGCAATAGCTACTCTCGGCTCAAGAATAGTAGGAAGCATTCTTATAACATACCTGCTGCTTAACCAGAACAGGACTCTCTGCTACAAAGCCCTGTACAAGATTAAATTCAATGGATTTCTCATCAAAAAGATGCTCTACATAGGAATCCCGAACGGCATAGAAAACTCAATCTTCCAGATTGGAAAAATCATAGTTGCTTCAATAGTGGCTGTACTAGGAACAACCTCAATAACAGCAAACACTATATGCTCAAATCTTGCCGGATTCCAGGTCACACCGGGAATGGCTGTCGGAGTAGCAATGATAACGGTTGTCGGCCAGTGTGTCGGAGCAAAGGAATATGAACAGGCCAGAAAGTATATCCGTAAGCTGATGCTTGTGGCATACTGCCTTGTCTGGTTCATGACGGCATTCCTGCTCATCTTCCACAAGCCAATACTCAGTCTCTACAACCTCTCAGAGGAAACAGAGTCTCTTACTCTCACCTGCTTCATAATTCACGCAGTATGCGCAGTGATAATCTGGCCGCCGGCATTCTCACTGCCAAATGCTCTCAGGGCAGCAAATGATGTTACCTTTACCATGGTCGCTTCTCTTAGCAGCATGATACTCTTCAGGGTTACTCTCACCTATATTCTCATTAACTGCTTCCATGTCAGCGTTGTTGCTGTGTGGATAGCAATGTGCTCCGACTGGCTTATCAGGGCAATCTGCTTTGTTGTAAGAATAAAAAGCGATGCATGGACCAAAAAACAGCTTCTGTAAATTTTTTCAGAAATTCTGCTGTGCTCAAACTGTTTTTATGCTATAATGTTTTTATACTGCATAAGGAGCTGATAAAATGGACAACGAACAGCTGAATACCGAAAATCTTTCACCCGAATTTACCGGAGATGTTGACGATTTATACGAAGAAGCAGAGAGTGATGAATTTGAGGATTACTTTGAGGACACGGCCTTCAGCGGTGGAATCGAGCCGGGCGGCCTCAGGACCACAAGTGATATCAGAATTCTGATATGCTATCTTCTTAATTCTGTAAATGCGCCTCTTTCTCGGGAGGATATACTTGACATCTGCCAGGACAAGGGACTCGCAAATTATTTTGAGGTTCTCGATGCCCTTTCAGGTCTTGCAGAAAGGAACTGCGTCAGTGTAACAAAATCTGAAAACGAAGACGACTTCTATTCCATCGAGGATACAGGCAGAGCAATAGCTGAAACTCTGGATGTTGCGATCCCATTATCGGTAAGGGAAAAAGCTGTAGAAGCGGCTACTGCGATGCTTGCCAAGGCAAAGCTTGAGAAAGAAAACTCTGTTGAGATAACAAGGATTGACGAGGGCTATAATGTCACCTGCCACATTTCTGACGGAAAAATTGATCTTATGAAATTTACCATATATGTCCCTGACATATATCAGGCGAGAAAAGTGAAAGTAAATTTCCTCAGAAATCCCGGCAGAACATATCAGCTTCTTCTTGCATCGGTCACAAGAAGTCTTGATCTTGAGAGAGGTTTTAACAGCTGAAAAAACGGAATAATAAAAACGGCACTCCCGAATTAACACACGGTGTTTAAACACACGCAGTGTTTCCGGGAGTGCTTTCCTTTTCTCTTAGCCTGCTATTGTTCCGCCTCCGACAACATAATCACCGCTGTAAACTACTGCCGCCTGTCCCTTTGCAGGGGCTTTCTGCGGCTCGTCAAAAATTATCCTGACTGCTGTTTTATCGTCTTTGTCAGGATAGGCAGTACAGACATAGTCTGTCTTCTGATTATACCTTATCTTAACCGAAGCATGAATTTTCTCGGGTGGAATATCATACATTATCCAGTTAAAATCCTGAACCAGTATTTCAGTTCTGAGAAGATCTTCCACATCGCCGAGTGTGACGGTATTATTCACGGGATCCTTATCACATACATACATATGCTTTCCGAGAGCTATGCCCAGTCCTCTGCGCTGTCCGATGGTATAGTGAATGATTCCCTTATGGGGACCAAGGATATTTCCCTCTGTATCTATATAATTTCCTGCCGGATAGGTTTTACCGCTAAATCGCTCAATGGCTGAGGCATAATCGCCATCGGGAACAAAGCATATGTCCTGACTGTCAGGCTTATCGGCATTAACAAATCCGAGTGAAGCAGCCACGGCTCTTACCTCTTCCTTATCAGCCATATCACCGAGCGGAAACAGCACATGTGAAAGTTCATCCTGAGTCAGAGAATAAAGTACATAGCTTTGATCCTTTGCAAGGTTGCGGGATTTTTTCAGGAGGTATCGTCCATCCTTTTTCTCTATAGATGCATAGTGGCCGGTAACCACAAAGCTGCAGTAAAGCTCCTTTGCTCTTCTGAAAAGGCCGCCGAACTTGAGGTATCTGTTGCAGTCGATACATGGATTTGGCGTATAACCCATCTCATAGGAGCGCACAAATTTTTTTATGACCTTTTCATTAAAATCATCCTTGAAATTAAAGACATAGTATGGCATTCCAAGCTTCATTGCAGCGTGCCTTGCATCCTCCACATCATCTTCGGAACAGCATGTGTGCCCCGGAGTGATACCGGCCTGCTCATTATCGTAAAGCTTCATCGTTGCTCCTATGCAGTCATAGCCGGCCTTCTGAGTAAGATAAGCCGCTACTGAAGAATCAACGCCTCCGCTCATTGCAATCAGTGCTTTTTCCATTTTTCGCTTCTCCTTTTCAAACGAGAATGATTCTATCTCATAGCAGCAATAAACCACAGGCCGCAGTTTTCAAACCCCAGTGATTTGTAAAATTCTTCGTTCCTGTCATTTTCCCGGAACACTATCAGCTTTCTTCCCGGCAGAGTCTTTGAAATTTCTGATATCAGGTCAGTACCGAGGCGCTGCCGCCTGTAGTTTTCTGAGACTGCAAGAGCCGTTATCACGGCGCTGTCATCGGTTACTCCGGTTACTGCAGCGCCTGCTGCAAGAATACCATCGATATACTTCCCGCAGAAGAATCCAGTATCCGTTTTTATATATTCGGCCATAGAACTGCAGAACCCTGAATAATCAGATTCCAGTCCGCAAACCTGAAAAAGGCTGTAATAATCTTTCATTCTGAAGTCAGCATCGGGCAGATGGGGCTCATCATTCTGTTTGAACATCGCTGTCATTATATAACCGCAGTCTTTATAATCAAGCGCAAGTGTATCATGAAGATTTTCCGAAACCATTACAGTTCGCGGAGAAATAAAATCAATGAAGCTTAGTATCTCGTCTGCATCGGTCACTTTGCCGCTAAGGATTAGCGAATCGCCTGTCTTTTCCATAAAAAGTGACTTTCCATCAGTCCAGAACATATTCTCGGTTCTGAAATTAAGTTTATCGGCACAGACAAAATCTCCGTAAATTCTGCAGAACATTGGATCGTCTTTTGCCGACACTGTGCTGAAATTATCCTTATCTGCAAGGCTTATCAAAAAAACACCCTCCTGAGGAACTTAGGACTAAAAAACTTCATTCTGAGGACATATGTCAGAAGGTAATCGCATCGAAAAATCATAAGAACCTCAAACAAGCTCAGCAAAAAGAAAAATCCGGACACTTCAGCATCCGGATCTCTTATACATTTCAAAATAAAATCACGTGAAATACATGACGATATTTATCACAATAACAACTACGAAGAAGCCGACTGCAATATACTTTGTATATCTTGCGAGCATTGCATCTACGGAACGCGCCTTATTCTTTGAGAGGAATGTATCAGCTCCGCCGGTGATGGTACCGAGATTCTGCTGATGGCCCTCCTGAAGAAGAACAACGATGATTATTGCGATTGAGAAAAGGAGAAGAATAATTCCGAAGATTACCTCTAAAACTCCCATTACAATGACCTCCGATATTATAAAAAAATAACTGATTAAATCAGGGCAAAGCAGAATTCTCCCGCTATGCAGCTTTATAAGAATACCACATATGCCATATGTTTGCAAGAAAAATTTTAATTTTTACCATATTTAGTTTTTGCGTCCGGTCTTACTATCAGAACATCAGATTACAAGACAGGACTTAACCTTTGAAAAAGCCGAATAGACCTTCCGTCCATTGACAATCCTGCAAGCCCTGACTTTATAGTAATAGACCATATTTGAAATCTGGTCATGCATAAGAATTCGCGAAGATTTGAAGGTGCCGATGAGGCGATAAACCTTATTGCGGGCATTGGCTATGTAAATCTCATAATAAGAAGCGCCGTCTATCTTTCGCTTCAAAGTTACTCTGTTGCATTTGGAAGTTACCTGCTCAACTGTTATGACAGGTTTACTGAGTGACGGAATTGCCGATACAGTTTCATATGAGCTCTTTCCGGCAGAATTATAAGCTTTTACACGATAATAGTAAACCTTTCCTGTGGCAAGGCTCTTATCTGTGTAGCTTACCGTCTTTGAAGATTTAATAGTCTTTATGGTCTTAAAGCCGGAATCACTTTTAGTTGATCTGTAAATTATATAGCCTGATGCGTTTTTAACCTTGTTCCATGTGAGAGTTATGCTCTGATAGCTCACTGATGCAGCCTTGACCTGAGGGGCAGATGGCACCTTGGCGGAAGCCGCAAATGCCGAAGCCGAAGTAACTGCAAGCATAACAAAAACAAGAAGTAGTGCTGTCAGTTTTTTCATGCAATCATCTTCTTTCGAAATCTCTCACTCATCGGTGAGCTGATCTCCCATATTCTGCATTGCCTTGAGTATATATGGCATTGTCTGCTTCTTACGGCTTACTATGCCAGGAAGGAATGCCTCATTATCGTGTGTTGTCACCTTGAAAGCTGAGTGTACAATCTCATCAACACCTTCGCCGAGGAACAGAAGTCTTGAAGACTCTGTCATGACATCGGTAAGCATAAGCAGGACCATATCAAGGTGAGTCGTCTGCATAACCTCCTTGAGATAAGGCTTCATTCTTCCGGACAGAACATCTGTGTCAGATTCGCCTATAACATTTACCTGAGATATGCCAATCTTCTTATCCTCGGAGTTAAATGTCTTGAAATCTGCGTAGAAAATCTCTTCTTCAGTCTGGTCATCGTGACGGCTTCCTGCCCTGAACATTTCTGTTGCAAAGGTCTCGCAGTCGATGCCGGCTGTATCTGCAAGTTCTTTGGCTATCCTGCGATCTACCGGAGTACAGGTAGGAGAACGAAAGCAGAGTGTATCCGACAGAATTGCTGCACAAAGAAGTCCGGCTATCTTTGGAGGAATCTCTATGTCCTCTTCATGATACATCATGGTGATGATAGTCGCTGTACATCCAAGCGGCATATTTCTGAAGCTTATCGGCTGCATTGTCTGAATTGAGCCTATCCTGTGGTGATCTATTATCTCCACTATCTCACAGGAATCAATTCCGTCCACTGCCTGCGTCTGTTCATTGTGGTCAACAAGTATGACTTTCTGCGCCTCCATGTCAAGAATGTTTCGCTGTGATATAAGTGCCACATAGTTATCGTTTTTATCGAGTACAGGGAAATAGCGCAAACGCTTTTTTGTCATGATCTGCTTTATATCGGAAACAAGCTCTCTGTCATGGAAAGTCACAAGATTTGACTCCCTCATAACCTGGCCGACAGGCATACTCTGATTTATAAGTCTTGCGACTGTAAATGTATCATAAGGAGTTACAATTATCGTGCAGCCGTTTTCCTCGGCAAGTGATTTGATGAGTTTTGATATCACCTCACCTTTAGTGAGGCATATCACAAGCCACTCAGCTCCGCTCTCGATTGCCGAAAGCATTGCGCCTGACCTGTTTCCAAGTATTACAAGCGAATGATTCTCAACAAGCTGAGACACTATCTCATCGTTGGAAGCTCCTATTATGACCTCACCCTTATCAAAGACTCTGTCCGGATCGCCTGTGACAAGTTCACCTGCAAGAGTCTCAACTATATTACGGCACTTGACTCTGGAAGCGGATAAAGTGGTGGAAGCATGCGGCTCCATAGAGGTCCTTGCAAGGTCCCCCTGGGTTATCATTCCGACAAGCTTGCCGTTATCTATTATGGGGAGTGTCGGAAGCATTTCTTCATCCATTCTCACCCAGGCTTTGTAAAGTGAGGTATCCTCGGATATTCCCTCGGTGTAGCGCATATCGACATCGCTTACTCTCGGTTCAAGAGTATCTGCAAAGTGAGGCGCCTGCACCTTGAAATAGTCAAGGACATATCTTGTCTCTTCACTTATCTTTCCTGCTCTGCGGGGAACATAGTGAAGCTCTTTGTTCGTTTTATTCTTAAGTTCTGCATACGCTATAGCTGAACAAATGGAATCCGTATCGGGATTTTTATGTCCTATAACGATTATATCTTTTTTCATTAAAAATTATCCCTCTGCAAGGAGATCATCAAGGCCTTTTTTCTCTTTTGGTCTCATGACCTCGACGCGAATAATCTCAGCCTTAGGGCCGTCGGTTTCCGTAACAGTTATTCTGAGGTTATCATGCTCAAAGCTGTCGCCAAGCTCCGGAACCTTTTCAAGGTGCTCCATCACCCAGCCATTGACTGTAGTAGCCTCGAGATTTTCATCTTCGTCAATCTCAAATTTATCAAAGAAGTCATCAATGTCACAGCTGTCGGGAACAAGAAATGTTCCGTTCTTGTCCTGTACTATCGTTCCCTCGACTTCATCATGCTCATCCCAGATTTCTCCGACCAGCTCCTCAAGCATATCCTCAAGTGTAACTATTCCCTGAGTGCCGCCGAACTCATCAACAACTATCGCCATGTGCGATCTGCCGCTCTGAATTGTCTTCATGAGTTCGGATATCTTTACTGAAGGCGGGACAAACATCGGCTTCTTAACAAGATCCATAAAGGACTTATCGGTTCCGTAGACATGATTGTAAAAATCCTTGCCGTTAAGGATTCCAACTATTGTGTCTATAGTTCCGTCATAAACAGGTATTCTTGTGCATCCCGAATCCCTGAGTATAGCAGCGACCTCATCATTGGAGGCATTCTTATCTACCGCTGCAAGTTCGGTACGAGGAGTAAGTATGTCCCCTGCTTCAACATCATTAAACTCGAGAACATTTCTCAGCAGCTCGCTCTCATCCTCACCTATACCGCCTATCTCTTCAGCTTCATCAACAATAGTCATAAGCTCATCTTCAGTGATGGTTGCTTCCTCGCCATCGCCGAAACGCCCGGAAACGAAATTCTTTATACGCAGAAGAAGAAAGTCAAGAGGAGTAAAAAGCTTATTGAGTATATTCATTACCTCGGATATTTTGAGCGCAAATTCTTCCGGGTGCTGCTTTGCAAGGCTCTTTGGTGTTATCTCTCCGAATATCAGGACAAAGACCGTCATGACCACAGTAGATATAAGAGCACCTTTATGAGGCCATAGAGAAACAAAAAGAACGGTAGCGATAGAAGTAGCTGCGATATTTACTATATTGTTTCCGATAAGGATTGTTGAAAGAAGCTTATCATAATTATCCGATAGCTTCATGACAAGAACAGCTTTTCTGTCGCCGCTGAGGGCTCTGGTTTTTATTCTCGCTTTATTTACAGAATTGAATGCCGTTTCAGCCGCGGAAAAGAAAGCTGAAAGAGCGATAAGGACGATAAGTACAATTACCAACGCCGGACTGGGAGTATCCATAAAGGACAAGATCACCTCTGTTTAATTAATTTAAAATAGCTGTCAACAACAGTTATTTAGAGTATCATACCACAGATTAATGCAATTTGCAATATTGGAATTACTCAGCAGTCTGCCGGGATATACAGACGCTGATACATGAGGCACTTCCGCAGATTCTCAAACGATGAAAACGGCAGAGAAGGTTCTTTGCCTTCTCCGCCGTGAAAATCACTATTCATAGACGACATATTCATCGCTGTCATAACTGTCCGTATAATAGTCATCGGTGTAATAGTCATCAGTGTATTCGTCATCTGTGCCGTCAGTGTTGACATCATTTGTTTCTGAAGCTGATGATGAAGTATCCTCCTCTTCAGCAGGATACCTGTATCTCGAGATAATGGAATAAGTATCCTTATCGAGGAAAACGAAATCAAGGGTCCAGTCCTCTATTTCGCTGTCGGAAGTACCTGAAAGAGCCAGACAGGCAATGACCGGCACATAAGCTGTGGTGAAGAAATCATCTGTCGGCTTAACAAAGGTCACTCTGTCGGTTATCACTGTGACCGTGCTGTAGTTTCGGTCAATTTCTATCTTCTCAGTACCTCTGTAACCTGTCTTGAGAGAATCAAGAGCATCGTCAAGTATCACCCGGGCATTTCTCATAAGGGTATCCTTTGCCCCGGACTTATAGGTAAAATAAAGTGAGCCATCACCCTGAATCTGAATTGAATTTATTCCAAGCCTTGCTGCGTTATCGGTAAAAAAGTCCCCGCAGATTTTCACTGCGCTCTTTGGTATTGTCATGCTTACATCAGCATATGATTCAGCAGAATATTCGGAAGGCAAGGAATCTTCGGTATTTAAATCATCGTCGTCACTGCCCGTGCATGCCGCAAGTCCTAAGGTCATGCAAATGCACAGAAACAGAACTGCCAGTTTTTTAACCATAAATCCTGATAAACCTTTCTGAAATCCATAGAATTATAATCAGATAGTCTTTAAACATTTATCATCCGTTTATATTCTACTACAAAACCTTTGATTTGTCAAAAATCGCACTTTCTGCGTGGTTTTATTAGGTAATTTATGGTAATCTGAGCACTTTTATAAAGGCTTTGAATGACTTTAGAAGAATGCAAAAATGTTATCAGAGCATTTCCCTGTAGTTGCCGAGAAGGGAGAATCTCTCAAGCTCCGCCGAAAGAGATGAGAGAAGATCAAGGATATTCTTCTCGTGGATATTGCCGGTGAAATCAAGATAAAAATCATAGTCAAAGTTTGAATCCTTTATCGGTCTTGACTCTATCTTTGTCAGATTAAGGCCATTCAGCGCAAAACGCTCGAGTGTGCGGTAAAGTGAACCCGGTGTATTCGGCACTGACAGGATAAGGCTTATTTTGTCGGCATCGGCAGGGAAAACCGGAGTACGTGAGATAACAGCAAAGCGAGTATGGTTATTCTTTGCATCCTGAATATTGCTGTCGAGAATCTTAAGTCCGTAATTCTCAGCGGCCTGCTCAGAACAGATTGCCGCTATGGATGTATCATCACTCTCAGCGACAAATTTCGCTGCAGCCGCAGTATTTGAGAATTCTTCAGAAATATAGCCATTAGATGTGATATAATCGTGGCACTGCATGATAGCCTGGGGATGAGAGAATACCTTCTTTACCAAAGAACCTTCCTTTGCGGCGAGACTGTGTCTGACTGCAACATTCACTGCTCCTACTATGTAATAACGGTATTTCATTATGAGAGAATAGACATCAACAACAGAACCTGCGGCTGAATTTTCTACAGGAACTACCCCGTAGTCTGCATCACCGCTCTCAACCGCTCTGAACACATCCGCAAACTGAGCGCAAAAAGTGAGCTTTGCGCTGTCACCGAAAAAGCTGTGAGCAGCAAGATCAGAATAAGCGCCTTCAACTCCCTGACAGTAGATCTTCTTTCCTTTCATCTCCACACTGTTGGGCGATGAGGCAACGAGCACTTCAATTTTGTCATCTTTTTTCAGCAGCTTATGCTGGTGCTCTCTGGAGATACCCATAATGGATGTATAGAATCCCGCTGCACTGTCAGCAAATTCGTCTCCTGCTCTCTTCCTTACAGATTCTATTATGCGGGCTTCTCTCGCTGCATCATAAACCGGCAAGCCGTTTGCTCTTTTTATCTCGGCTACCCTTGCTGAACACTGCATTCTCTTGAGAAAAAGCGGCAGAAGCTCTTTATCTACAGCATCTATCTCTTTTCTCACATCACCAAGGAAATCATTAATATCCATTCTTCACCTCATCATAATATAAGCTTTGCAAGCGCAAGTGCCATAGCCGCTTCAACAACAGGAACAGCTCTCGGCACAATACACGGATCATGGCGGCCTGAAATAATAAGCTTATCATTTTCCCCTGTTTCCAGATTAACGGTATTCTGTTCAATTCCGATAGATGGCGTCGGCTTTACGGCGCACCTGAAGATTATCGGCATCCCGTTGGTAATGCCGCCGAGTATACCGCCGCAGTTATTTGTCCTTGTCTTTACAGTGCCGTTTTCATCATAGTAGAACTCATCATTGTTCTCAGAGCCGCTCATCCCGGAAACTCCGAATCCGGCGCCAAACTCAATACCTTTTACTGCAGGTATCGCAAATACTGCTGACGAAATAAGGTTTTCCACACCACCGAACATCGGGTCTCCAAGACCTGCAGGAACACCTGAAGCAGCACACTCGATTATACCTCCGGCACTGTCTCCTTTTTCTCTCAGAGCTTCAATTTTCTCGTACATCTCTGCCTTTTTATCAGAGGATATAACCGGGAAATATACTTCATTAAGGGTATTAAGGTCCGCTGAACTTACTCTGACAGGATCAAAGAGCTCATCGCCGACTCCCGCTATGGCTGCCGCATGCGCTCCTATGGTCACTCCCCTTTTCTCAAGAAGCTGTCTGAGCACTGCTCCCGCAAAAACATAAGGAGCTGTAAGTCTCCCTGAGAAATGTCCTCCTCCCCTGATATCATTGGAAGCGTTATATCTCAGCCAGGCTGTATAATCTGCATGACCCGGCCTTGGGCGTATCTTAAGATTTGAGTAATCCTTTGAGTGCTGATTAGTGTTATAGATAACAGCGCACAGAGGCGCTCCGGTAAGGACACCGTCAAGCATACCGGATATGATATGCGGCTCATCTGATTCTTTGCGCTTTGTAGCAGTCTTATCCTGCCCCGGCGCGCGTCTTGACATCTGGACAAGAACCTTATCCATATCTATCTTCTCACCGGCAGGAAGTCCTTCTATATTGACTCCGATAGCCTCTGTATGGCTTCCACCGAATATTGATATCCTGATACCTGTATTATCACCCCATGTTGATGACATCGGCAATACCTCCCAGACTTCTGAAATCCTCATAGAAATGCGGATATGATTTTCTGATGCTTAATGGGTCGGAAACGGTAACATCACCGTTCACTGCCTGCATGACAGACGAAACCGACATGAGCATCCTGTGGTCATTGAAGCCATTTACGTCGGCTGAGTGCAATTCCCGGACACCTTTGATGACAAGGCCGTCAGGCTTTTCCACAATCTCTCCGCCAAGTTTCTCTATTGCTTCCCTCACTGCTGTCAGACGGTCACACTCTTTTATTCTTAGTCTTGCAGCACCGCTGATAATGCTTGTTCCATCGGCCTGAGAGAGTGCCGTGCTTATGGCAGGCACAGCATCGGGAATATCAGAAGCATCGAATGAAACCGGCTTCAGGCCGTGAAATTTCTCGCTTGAAGAAGGATTGAAAACTATGCAGCTGCTGCCGTCAAATTTTATATTCAGTCCCATTTTTGAGTAAATTTCACATATCTTTCTGTCACCCTGTACCGAATGCTCGTCAAGACCTTCAATCACAATCGGACTGCTCCCAAGAGCAGCCATTGTAAAGAAAAATGCTGCCTGGGACCAGTCACCTTCGACTGTATAATCAGTGCAGCTGTATTTCTGCCCACCTTTCACAAAATATCCACAGTCTGTTTCCTCTATGGATATTCCGAATTTTCTGAGAACTGAAATCGTAATATCTATGTAGCTCTTTGACTCAAGTTCAGTTGTTATTATTATTCTGCTGTCACCCTCAAGAAGAGGAAGGGCAAACATAAGTCCCGAAATAAACTGAGAGCTGATGTTTCCCGGAAGCTCAAAATCACCGGATTGAAGTTTTCCCGTTATAGCGAGCGGAAGAAACCGCTCACTGCTCTCACGAGTCATGGTGATTCCATGTTCGGGAAGAAGCTTTTCGTAAACCTCGAGCGGACGCTCGGGAAGTCTGCCTGAACCGACAAAGGTACAGCTAAGGCCGAGAGCCGCCGCAATAGGTATCACAAAGCGCAGTGTAGAACCGGACTCTATACAGTCAACAGAACCGGCAGCAGGCATTTCTGTACTTTTTCTTACAGTCACTGATTTACCATCTTCGGAAACACACGGAAGAAGACCAAGCCTGCGGATAAAATTCTCGGTCGCCTGCATATCACGGCTGTCTGAATAGTTATTTATTACAGCGCTGTCAGTACTGCCTGAAAGAACGCTGAGAGCAGAACAGATAAGCGCCCTGTGGGCAAAGCTTTTGCTCGGCGGTATATGAACTGTTCCGGACAGCTTGGAAGGACTTAATTTAAGCTTTTGCATTTCTATGCTTCTGCTCCTCTATTATTTTGCACCTCAAGAGAAGATAGTTCCTCTCTGTGGGATAAACAAAGGCCTCACCCATCTTTTTGATGAGTACGAGATTTACCATCTTTCCCTTGCTCTTCTTATCGAGAGCTGTGGCATTTACTATCTCTTCCATACTGAACGATTCGTCATCAGTTGGTAATTCAAGAGTTTTAAGGAGAGTTACAAGCCTCTCTGTGGTGCCTTCCTCTGTAAGTCCAAGCTTTTCTGAAAGACTTGTCACGAGCACCATACCGATTGCAACTGCTCTGCCATGTGAAAGCTCCGAGAAATTGTGCAGCTTCTCAAGAGCATGGCCGAAGGTATGACCGAAATTCAGAATTATCCTTCTTCCCCTATCATTTGCGTCCTCTTCGACCAACTGACGCTTGCAGTCTATGCACCTGTATATAGTCTTTTCAAGGTCCTTAAGGGCTTCTCCGCTTTCAAGCTCCGCAAAAAGCTCTTCATCCCAGATGCAGCCGTACTTGACAACCTCACCGAGTCCGTCTATGAAAAATTCTCTCGGAAGGCTCTTAAGAGTTTCGGGATCTGTTATGACAGCTTTTGGCTGATGAAAGGCTCCGACAAGATTCTTTCCGAAAGGCATATCTATTCCGGTCTTACCGCCGACGCTTGCATCAACCATCGAGAGCAGTGAAGTGGGAACCTGGATGAAATCAATGCCTCTCAGGAATGTTGCAGCGGCAAATCCGCCCATATCCCCTGTAACTCCGCCGCCAAGTGTTACCACAAGATCTGTCCTTGTAAATCCTGCATCGCCCATTGCCTGATACATCTGCATGACTGTATCCATTGTCTTTCTTGACTCACCTGCTTCATACACAAAGCAGTGGACCTCAAAGCCCTGTGCGATAATCGAATCTATGACACGCTGTCCGTAAATCGGAAAAACATTGGTCTCGCTTATAAGCATTACCTTGGTGCCTGCGCCGTACATGGCTGCAACCACTTCACCAACCTTATCAACAGCGCCGTTCTCTATGAGCACATTATACGGCTCAGCCGTTTTTACATTTATTACCATTTTTATCTACTCCGATATCCTTTATTAACCGTATATTTCCTTTGCATGTCTTGCCGCCGCAAGCAGCTCTGTTAGGGATTCTCTGTCCTCTGCTTCGACAGCAGTTCTTATTTTCCCGATATTTTCCGAAAGTATATCTATCTCATCGATGAGAGCCTTTCTGTTTGAAAGGAACAGGTCCGTCCAGAGTTCTTCGTTTATTTTTGCAACACGGCTGACATCTCTGTAGCTTCCGGCTGAAAAACCTTTATGTTTTGCGCACTGAGGGCTCATCACATAAGCGCAGGCAAGAACATGAGGGAGCTGAGATGTATAAGCAATCATGGTATCATGCTCCTCTGGAGTAGCGAAAACTATTCGTCCGAAGCCCATCTCACCGGCAAGCAGTGTAAGCTTTGCTATCTGCTCGGAATGTCCCTCATCCTTGATAACTATATATGAAGCTCCGTAGTACAGCGAAGCATCAGAAGAGGCGAAACTGTTAACTTCCTTACCTGCCATGGGATGAGCGCCGATATAGGTAAAACCGCTCTCAAGAGAAATTTCTCTGAGCTTCCCGTAGATATGATTTTTTATTCCGCAAACATCTGTAACTATAGTATCTTTTCCGAAGTCATTTCTATGCATATTCACAAAGTCAACTATGCCCTCTGGATACATACACAGATAAACGACCTCTGAATCCCCGAGATCCCTGAATGTAGCCTTATTCTTGATTACGCCCGCACTCATTGCATCGAGAAGCACCTGCTCATCTGTATCGATAGCATAAATCTCATGCTTCTTTGATAACGCCAGCGCTTTTGCTATTGAACCTCCGATAAGTCCAAGCCCAACTATTGTTATTTTCACATCATACCTCCCCGTACTTTCCCGCCAGAATATCATCAGAAAATTTTCTTGCAAGCCACCCAGGAGGATTTCCCCCGTCAATCACATAATCGGCTGCCGCAAGATACTTAGGATATCGCTCAGCATGGAGCTTTTCAATAAATTCCATCCTGTCAGGTCTCATGAGTAGGGGCCTGTCTGTGCAGCATTTCAGTCTTTCTTTGAGAGCCGGAACGGGTACATCGAGGAAAAATATCGTCCCGCCGGATTCATGCGCTGTCCTGGCATTGAGAGGATTCAGAACTGTTCCTCCGCCGCAGGCAACCACAACATTTTCCTTATCGAGAACCTCGGCGACTGTAGTTGTTTCGAGCGCTCTGAAATAAGCTTCGCCGTCTTCAGCAAATATACGGCTTATCGTCCTTCCGGACTTTTCTTCGATATATTTATCCATATCGATAAAACTACAGCCAAGAAGCCTTGCAAGTCTTATTCCAACGCTTGACTTACCACAGCCCATGAAGCCGCAGAGAACAATCTTCATACTTTCTTCTTTCCTTTCACGATAAACAAAAAGAGAGCCGCCGCGGCGACTCCTTGAATAAACAAATATCCTTTCCAGCACAGGAAAACAGATAGTGGTCGCATCTTTCAGCACACGATATTATTACAGCATCTAAAAAAACAGGCTGAATATATAAATCGTGCTGAAAACATAACGACTGTCATCTGCAAATTCTCCAATCATAAATCTCTGAATGCTTAACAAGTTCAACATTCAGCATGGTAATAGTACAACAGGAAAGCAAATTTGTCAAGCAAGCATATTTTCAAGCTGTTCTTCAATTGTGCCTGAGTTTGCCGCTCCAAGTATCTCTCCTGCAAGCCTTCCCTCTTCATCGATTATGTATGTGCATGGTATGTTATATACGCTGTAGGCTTTTGCACAGCTTCCTTCGGTATCGAAATACACCGGAAAAGTGAGATTATGCTCATCAATATAAGTTTTTGCAGAATCGAGCGTCTCCCTTGTGCCATCGGTAAGATTTACCATCATAACATTCACTTTGTCACCGTATTTGTCGTAGATAGACTGAAAGTCATACATCTCGCTCTGACACGGTCCGCACCAGCTTGCCCAGATATTTATTACCGTAATCTTTCTGTCCATATCGGCAAACCTTACCTCATTGCCGTCAGCATCAATAACAGTAAAATCAGGGGCATAGGAGCCCTCAAGCTCTATGTAATTGACTGCTGAATCGGAAGAAGCCTCCTCTGAATCTGCATCGGCATTGCGGGTAAGAATATTGTAAGCAAATACGGCAGCTGCTATAAAAGCAGCAAAACCTGCAATAAAGAGTAAATTTTTTATGTGGATCGAACGCATCTTCACACCACCAGTTTCTATGACAGTGAGCTTATGGCGCCGCTTAAAAATCCCGATGCCATGAGCACACCAGTTATGATAAGGAACACTCCGCAGACAGCTGTTATCACACGATAATGCGACCTGATGAAATCTGTCTGACGGGTCAGCCGGTCAAGCAGTACCGAACAGATTATATAAGGAAGTCCCATTCCCATGGAATAGACCAGAAGGAGCAGAATTCCAACCGACACTGAGCTTCTGTCGGCAGCCATCAGCAGAGCAGAACCAAGGAATGCCCCCGTACATGCGCTTGAATTTACAGCAAATATCACTCCAAAAATATATGCTGACAGAAAACCCGTGACTTTCTTAACCTGTCCTCCGAATTTTAAAACGACAGGAATGTGAAACACTCCGAGGAAAGACAAACCAAGAAATATCGTGAATACTCCGCAAAAAAGATTGAGCAGGAATCTGTATTCAGTAAAAAATGAGCCAAGCGCTCCTGCCATAGCTCCCATTAAGGAGTAAACTGTCGCAAAGCCGAGCACAAAAAATACTGACCTTAGAAAAGGCTTTCCATTTCCGGCCTTTCCGCCGAAATATGCTATGTACACGGGCAGAAGAGGAAGAACGCACGGGGATATGAAGCTCGTTATACCCTCAATAAAAGTTATCAGAAACTGCATAACCGCCTCATGACAGCAGTGAATCGCTGCTCATGGGATATTCTGAGCAGAATTCGTCACTGCTGTATTCCTCATCACGCACATGATGAGGGAATTCATCATCGCACTTCATAAAGTATGTAAAAACGGAATTATCGTCATCCCATGTCACATCGATATCGTAGTAAACATCTCCAAGCTTAACTATATTCCAGGAGTGCAGAATAGTAGAGCCATCATCATATTCCGCTGTGCCGCTGACTATTCTGCAATCAATGCCGCACTCAAGCATCAGACGATAAAATGCAACGCTGTAGCCCTGACAGACGCATGAATGCTGAACAAGTGCCGCATAAGCGGTAACCTTAAGGGTATGATAAGGATTATCCGCGTGAACATGATCATATGATATATTTTCCACGAGATAATTATGAATTGCCGTAATTTTCTCGAGGTCGGTTGCTGAATCACTGAAATCAAGCTCTGTGATTATTTCTGAAACTTTATCGCTTATCTTTTCTTCCTGCTCGATATCAGTATAGTAGACCGGCTCGAGAGTGACATAATAGTCATACGCGCCGCCTCTTGTCTGGTAACCATATTCAGCCTTGTAGCCGCCGTACTGAAATCTGAGGTAGTCACCTTCATCAGGCTCACCTGTATGAAGCAGTGCATAATCGATAAGGTCCCTTACAAAAGCCTCAAGCTCATCATAGAAGTTTTCGTCCATTGTGAACTCAAGCTCAATCTTCTCGAGATGGGACTTGAGGCCCTCCCTCACGGTAAGGCCCAATGTCTCAAAATTGTCGAGATTTTCGGCAAGAGAGGTTTCGGGAGAATAGAACTCCTCTCCCAGCCTTTCAGCAGAGACATTCAGGGTGGGATATTCCGCCGCAGCCAGTATCAGCAGCAGCGACAAAAAACATATCAGTATCTTCTTCATATCATTTTCTGAATGCCGATGCATTGGTACGAAGCAGGATTGATGTGATATCTATATCTGCCGGACATATATCCATACATGCCAGCGACTTTCCACAGCCGTTATAGCTGTGACGGATATACTCCTTACGGACTCTTTTCCTGTCTTCTTCGGTAAGCACCGAGATAAGCCTTGATGCAGGAACAAACCCCGCCGCGCCGAAAAAGTCATCTTTAAGGGAAACATTCGGGCATACCTCAAGACAGCAGCCGCACTGAAGGCATCTTGATGAATCAAATGCTCCTGCTGAGTTTTTGTCCGAGAGAGCGGCATCTTTCTCGAGCCACATACCCATTACCTTCAGATTTTCAAACATCGCCGATCGGTCCACCCTGAGGTCTGCAATTACAGGGAATTTTCTGAGAGGAGCGATAGTGACTCTGCCTTTTTTTACATAATCCCTTAAAAAAGCTCCGCAGGCAAGCTGAGGCTTGCCGCCTATGAGCATTGCGCATGCCCCGCACTTTTCCTGAAGACAGCTGTGCTCCCAGATTATCTCCTGAACTTTTTCCCCTTCTGAATCCAGGAATTCCGATGAAGAATTTATCTCCTTTATTGCGCTTGCTATGGTAACTCCGATATCCTCGCTCTCATAATGAACTGTCTGGGTATACGGTGCTGAAGAAGCGTCCCTCTGCCTCGTGAATATGAGGTCGATACTTATTCTGTCAATTTTATTCTTTAAATGTGACATTAAGTTCCCCCTTCCACTCAGCTTCGGTCAGTTTTTTGTAATCATCATTTCTCTCAGGATAGTCGGAACGGAAGTGCGCTCCTCTGCTCTCACGCCTTACCTTAGCAGACAAAAGCATTGCTTCGGCAAGAGTGAGCCTTGCTGTCTCCCCTTTGGAGAGAGACATATTTTCTCTCATTTTTGAAAGCTTTCCAAGCGCTGCGCAGATACTCCCCTCATCCCTGACTATTCCAAGGCCTGAAAGAAGAATATCACGGATTTCGTATATCACCGAAGGTGATGAATGAAAAGGCTCAGAGGAAACAAAGCTTTCATCCGCCTCGCTTTTAAACTCATCCTTATGGGCAGTTATATACTCTGATACTTTCCTGCCGCTATAGCATGCCCCGAGAAGTGAATTTCCGCCGAGTCTGTTTGCTCCATGGTACTGACTGCAGCACTCACCGACAGCAAAAAGGCCATTAATATTTGTCCTGTGGAAGGCATCAACATCAATTCCGCCCATAAAGTAGTGTATACCCGGTTCCACGGGAATCGGCTCCTTTGCAGGGTCTTTTCCCATATAATGGATTATCTCTTTTCTTAGGTCCGGAAGCTTATTATTCCAGGTTTCTTTCGAGAGAACAGTCATATCGAGAAAAACCTGAGGCTCATTTTTTTCATCATGGCTTACAAAATACATCTCACGTGAAACAACATCCCTTGGCATAAGGTTTTTAAGCTCGGGATATTTTTCCTCCATGAAATAATATCGGCTATGATTGTCATTGTTTCTTATGATATAGAGTCTGCCGCCCTCTCCTCTTGCAGCCTCGGTGATAAGACATCTTTTGCCCGATATGCCATAGGTTGTCGGATGATACTGTATCATCTCGAGGTTTGAGAGCTTAACCCCCTGTGAAAAAACTTTAGCAAGGGCCTCGCCGCTGTTTGCCGTTGTTCCTGTCGTCATATCAGGGAATACTCCGTTCATTCCTCCGAAAGCGAGAACTACAGGTCCGCCCAAAACAGACGTCTCACCTGCTGCAGTATTTCTTACTGCAGCTCCGACACAGTTATTATCCTTAATAATCAGCTCTGTAAACTCATGTGAAGAAAATCTGGTTATCAGTCCCCGGGCTTCATATTTTCGTGCTTCATCTATCAAAGCAGACATGATAGCCTTTCCGGTACTTCCCATGGCGTAAGCAGTGCGTTTCTTTTTTTGTCCGCCGAAATTTCTCTGCTGAATCTTCCCACCGGACATATTGAACGGCACACCGATTTTGGAAAGCCACATAATCATCTCGGGCGCCCTCTCGGTAAGTCCCCTGACGGCAGCTTCATCTGCAATACCGCATCCGGACCTCACCGTATCGGCGAAATGATTCTGTGTATTGTCATCTTCACCCATAGTATCAAGAGCGCCGTTTATGCCGCCCTCTGCAAGCACTGACTGTGCCCGCTCAGATGGCTGCACCGAGATAAGTCTCGATTCTATCCCTGCTTCTGCGAGAGTAATCGAAGCACTGAGTCCGGAGATACCGGCACCTACTATATTAACAGTCACTCGGGTCACCTCCAGAAAATATTCCACCTGAAATAGTAGAATATAAAAGCCGCTGCGCAGAAAAGCAGAACAACCGATAAAACGACAAACATATCAACGATGAATTTATATAGGAAACCTGAACCAAAAGAAATTATCAGTGGTTTTATGTTTGAGACAACATGAATCACCACCGAGACAGCAAGCAGGATACTTGCGGCAAGCTGAAGAGCTCCGAAGTCATGAAGTCGGAAATCCGCACCTCCGGAAGATGTAAATATTATTACATGCCATGCCGCAAACAGCAGGACAGAGAACCCACTGATTCTTCTTATCCAGAACCAGGCGTTCTCCTTGAAATATGACACGCCTGACTTCCTCATGGAAGAAAGCGTGTCAAAAGTCAGTTTTACTCCTATCAATGCATGAACACAGATAGCAGAAAGCAATATATAGGACATAATCTCAAGCACAGAATTTCCGCCGCCAAAGACTCCGAAAAGCTGAAAAGCCCCGGCAATACCGTGGATTCCGAAAAGTATGATTATAAGAGCGCTGAGTACAGCATTTATCTTTCTCATACATCTCCTCCTGAAATCCAAATCTCCTCGACATTGTCATTAAGCACGGTAGAAGCATTCACGCTCTCATAAAATTCTGCGGACATGATTATCATATCGAATTTCATGTTATCTGCCCTCGATACAAGAAGCGTTCCATTCTCCTGATAAACAGTCATCTGCTTCTCGGGAAGCCTTGAACGAAAGCTCTCTGCCATATCGATTGCACCTGTGTCTGAACTTGCTACAGAACATGAAACATCCTCGAATATGACAACAAGATCATCCTCACCAGTAAGATACTTGCGCCATTTCTCGAGGTTTTCGGCATTTGTATGAATCTCTCTGTTCATCAGGACAACATAGCTTCCCGACGGGGCATCAAGTATAGCAGAAGCGGAGGTAACGGCATCGGTGCCGCCCTCCAGCATATTTCTGCCATAATCGGACATCAAAAACGGAAGTCCAAGTATCAGAAAAAGAGAGACAAGACTTATGAGTGCATGCCTTACATATCTCATTCGCTGACTTCTGCCTTGGCGAGAGCATCCTCTACTGCTTCTTTGAACTCATTATAGTTATAGGTAGCTCCGCTGATGGAGTCTATTCCATCGAGCTGGCCGTTCTGAACAAGCTCACTTGCATACTCATCGCAGGCAGCTACTGCCTTCTGTGCTTTATTGAAGAAATCACGGTTAGCAATCTCTCCCTGCTCCTTGCCGTAGTCCTCATCCTTGAGAGTACCGTCAAGTTCATAAGTAGTAAAAGTGCAGTCAGTTATCTTATTATCTTTTATTGTGATGCTGACAGTACCGTAACCTGAACCGGCATCAACACCGTCTTCAGTATTTTCGTATGTTGTACTTGTACCTTCATAGGTTCCATCTGCGTAGTTTGCTGACTTGCCTGAGCTGCAGGCTGCAAGGGAAACGCACGCCATCAAAGCTGCAAGTACAATAGCGATTCTTTTTTTCATAATGATTTAAACCTCTGATTATTCGGTAAATTTGATATGTCCGGTAAAGTTCTCGTTCACAGTCTCACGGATAAGCTTTCCGTTTCTTAAGTGAATGCAGCGCTGAGCAGTCTCACCGACCTCAGGGTCATGGGTAACAACTATCAGTGTTGTACCCTCCTCATGCAGCTGACGGAAAAGATCAACGACTATCTCTTCATTGGCATCATCGAGATTTCCTGTAGGCTCATCTGCAAGTATTATCTCCGGGTGATTTATGAGCGCTCTTGCTACGCATACACGCTGCTGCTCACCACCTGAAAGCTGTGAAGGAAGATGCTTGGCTCTGTCGGCAAGACCAAATCTGTCGAGAGCCTCAAGGGCCTCTTTCTCATCGGGCATGCTATGATAATACTGCGCAAGCATAACATTTTCAAGTGCTGTAAGGTAACTTACAAGGTGGAACTGCTGAAAAATAAGTCCAATCTTATCGCGCCTGATATCGGTAAGTTTTTTGGAACCCTCTTTTGCAATGTCCACACCATCAAGGAAAACCTCTCCCTTGCTCGGCTTATCCATGCATCCGATGATATTCATCATGGTGGATTTTCCAGAGCCGGACGGTCCCATGATGCTCATCCACTCGCCTTTTTCTACCTTGAAGCTTACATTATCAAGAGCATGAAGCTCTCCGTAAATTTTTGATACATTTTTAAATTCTAACAGGCTCATCTGTTACTCTCCTTTCAATACCACTGCCGGATCTACGCTCGTTGCGCTGCGTATCGGGATAAGGCAGGCAACACCAGTTACTACTATTGATGCTACTATCGTTACAGGAACCAGCAGCGGTCTGAAAGAGATGTAGCTGCTGAAAACATTGATACTTATGAACTGAGCAAAACCAAATCCGATAAAAGATCCGAGGATACCGCCCACAAGACCCAGAAGCATTCCCTCACCCATGAATTCACGGATGATACTTGCATCGGATGCGCCGATTGCCTTTCTGAGTCCGATCTCACTCCTTCTCTCTGACACAACCGCTGTCATGGTGGTTGCAACACAAATCATTGTAAGAGCAAGAACGACAACCGTAACGAGAAGGACCAATGCCTGAAGCTTCGAAAGAACTGTTGTCTCGGAAGCTGTAACCCTCTTGACAAGCTGAGCTGTAACATTGAGTCCGCTGTTATTTATTTCTTCAAGATATTTATTGAGTCCGTCTGATCCGGTTGAAATACTGACTTCTGCAATATCTATCTGACCGCTTACTTCGCTCAGTGTCTCCATATCCTCCATCAGCATATATACATAGTCTTCCTCGGAACCGCCTGTATTAAGGGTACCGGTCACAGTAAATGTGATGACATTATCGGCTCTTGATGTATCCTCGGGAGTGAAGCTTACATCGACTTCATCACCTACCGAAAGTCCGAGAGTATCTGCGACATTTTCTCCTACAAGCAGTTCACCGCTTGCAGAAGGATATTCGCCGTCCACAAGCCAGTACGGGCTTGTTTTCTGTACAGCCTCCATATCGGTGCCGGCTGCCATTATCGGCTGCTCATGGATACGGAAGCTCGTGTATCTGAACGGAGTGGCGCCGAAGAATTCATTATCTGCGATTATATCTTTGGCCGCCTCAAGATCATCGGATGTAAAATAATCCTCTGTGGGTGTAAGAATCATATTTGCGCCGTAGTTTCTAAACTGCGCTCCCATCTGGCGGGGTACATCATAATAAATCGTAACAAGACCTGAGAGTATTGCTGCGCCGACTGCTATTGCAAGCAGGGCAACAAGCATTCTCGAACGGCGCCTTACAAGAGATGCCGTTATCATATGGAAGAACATCTTTCTTTTTGTCATTTTCTATTCCTCCATTCATCAGTGAGAAGCGTGCAGAACTTCTGCAGGCTCAAGCTTAAGGAGCATCCTTATGGCTGGAATGCTTCCAGCAAGTGTTACTATTACAACGAGGACTCCGACTATCGGAATGACCATCGAGCGGATTTCAATGCTCGAAGAGAATACCGTCTGACCGATTATCTGAGAGAAGCCCATGCCGGCAAAGAATCCAAGCACACCGCCGATTATCGCAGCAATGAGTATCTCGGTAAGCACGCATCCGGTTATAGAAGCATTATGTGCACCTATTGCTTTCATGAGTCCTATCTCACCGCTTCGCTCCATGACAGATGCAGTAACGAGATTGCTTATACCGAGAGCGGAACCGATGAGGCTCATTATCGTTATGAGTATCATGAGCAGCTTGGTCTTATCAAGGATAGTACCCTCAGAGTCTGCCACCTGACGAACCGCCGATGCTACGGAATCGGTTATGACCTCCTGTATCTGATAGCAGATGGAGCTTACATAAGCTGTGCAGTACCACTGCTCATACTGGGAAATTGTAAGCGAACTCGGGTCTTTTGCTGCTTTCTTTGCAAGGTCGTTATCCGGGCTTGTGAGCGCACTGACCTCAATGCTGTCTATGCAGTTTTCAAGATCACCGAATGACTGGGCTGTATCAACTGTCGTATAGATGTACATATCTTCATCACCGTCGCAGGAGAAAATTCCTACAACTGTGAGCTCTTTATCGGAGCTCTCACTTGTGATATGGACCTTATCCCCGACATTTGCGCCAAGCTGCTCAGCAAGCTTTGTACCAAGCATACAGCTGTTGTCGGCATCATCTGACTGCTCATCTATCCATTTCCCTGAAGTTACATCCCACCAGGATCTGAGGCTTGTCATTCCTGCATCAAGCTCCTCACCTGTCGGGAGCTCCATATGATGGTTGAACCAGCTGCCGACTATCTGTGTGGCTGTGCCGTCGTCAAGGGTGATGTCAGTGCTTATAAACGGGGCATAGTCAACTATGTTAAACGCCCAGAATATCGTCTTTATCTTGGAGAGTTCATCCTCTGCAAGATAAGCGCTTGAGGAGCCGCCCTCAACATCATAGAGATCACTGATAACTGAACTCTGCTCAGGCACAACAGTTATATTTGCTCCGTAAGCCTTGAGCTCCTGATTAACCTTATCTCCTACGTCGAGAACAACGCTTATCATTGCTGTTGCAAGTGACGCGCCAAGAGCAATAGTAAGGGCTATGAGCGCCATCTTCTTCCACTGATGAAGAAGTGTGCCGCGAATCATTCTGAAAAACATCTATTATCTTCCCCCTTACTTAAATTCGCTCTCGTATTCGAGAAGGCCTTCTATCGGCACCACAATGTTGCCGTTTTCAATTGACCAGTCGATTACTATCGGGTTGCAGCCGCCCTTGAAGCCTATAGTGTTTATGTTCATAACAACATCGCAGAGATTGCAGACCACCTGGCCGTCCTTCTCATAGTAACCTGTCTCACCGCAGATATCGCAGGCATCAAGGCCTACGCCGTAGGATGATGAATTAGGCTTCTGAATGACAATAAACCTGATGGTCACTCCGTTTTCGGTTGTATACCCGAATCTGTGCAGAGCTCCATCATTTACCTGTTCAAATGAAACATAGAGATTACCGTCCTGCTCCACGCAGTCCTCTATAGGTGAAAGCTCAACCTCCTGGTTTGCTACATTATAGATGACAGTCATTGTGAGGACTACAAGCACTGAGCATATGACCGATGTAAGACTCCAGCGGCGGCGTGAGCGCCACTTTGCCTTAATTTTTCTGTGCTCTGCAGGATTGGAATATGGTTCATTTGCTCTGACATTTTTGACAAGAAGGACGATAACAGCCGCCACCGCCACGATGATGGAACCATATATAAACCAGTTGGAATAATTGGAAGCATTCTTAGCTATAATGAAGAGAGTGTGATTGCTCTCAATTATCCTTTTTGAAAGCATGATGCTGAAGGAAGCAGCGACATTCTTATATGTATTGATAAGAAGCACTACAATCATAAAGAGAAATGTAAGGCCTGCGCCGTTTCCTACCGATACCTTGTAAACAGCAACACCTGCGACATAGGTTAGAACAAGGCCCGCAAGGAAACAGATGAGCCTCAGAAGAAAAGCAGATGTAAGCACATCACTCTCCGAGAGGTAAATTGAACGCGGCATCTCAAAATAGAACGGAAGGAAATAAACCATAAGCATAGCCATCTCACCGGCAAGTGAGGCGCTTACAGCAATTTCACCAAATTTATTGAACTTCCTGCCAGCAAGAACAAAAATGAGAGCAAGAAGCATAAAAGCAATTGTAGCACCGTAGATTCTGAGATTCCAGATACCGGTATCAATCTTACTGGTAGCATTTTTCATATAGGTCATGACTCCGGAAAGAATCAGTCCGAGGAGGAAACCACCTATCATTATATGTTGACTGAGCTTTGAATCATACTTCACTTTAATATAACCAAGTATGAAGCCTGACATTATCATCAGGGACATCAGCTGTTCAACTGAATCAACAAGATAATTGAGCAAAATTCAAACTCCTTTTTATATGCCGAAAGGCGCTGCCCCGGCTCTGCCCAAAAAGGAACAGATTTCCGGCACAGCGCAATGCGGTTTTATCAAATGTTTTCTGAAGGGAAAAGCCACTCAATGGCATTCAGCTTACCACTCCTGTGGTACGTAGTCCCTACCCTCATATGTGAACTCGAGGTTGCCGTCAGCGAAGTAGTCATCAAAGCTTCCGCCGGGGCCTGTCTCAGAGTCTGTGTGGAGAAGGTAACCATTCTCCTCTGGGCTGTGGATTGTGAATGTTACGCTGTATGTATCAGCGTTTGGAAGAGCAATGTTAGCGCCGTAGTGAGGACCATCAGAAGCGCTCATCTCCATGAATGTACCTTCAGCAGCAACTTCACCATCGGAACCTACTACCTTATAGTCAACTGTGAGATAAGGAACCCAGTCACCTACGCCAAATCCGAGGTTGTTCTCAAGAGCAGAGATATCAGCCTCAAGGTGAATGTCAAAGCCCTCGATGCTCTCGTTTCCTGCGCTCATTGGAACCGGCTGGAAATAAACTGCGGAAAGATTGATGAAGCCAACTTCCTCATCCTCGAAGATTGGGTACTCCTGGAAGCCTGCGCCTGTGTCCTCTTCCTCAGCATCGTCCTCAGGAGCATCAGCTGATGTGGACTCTGTGGACTCCTCTGTTGTAGAAGATGCACTGCTGGAGCTGGAGCTTGAGCATCCTACGAGCATCATGGAAGCCATGGAAGCTGCGAGGAGCATCGCAATGATTTTTTTCATGTTTTGTTTCCTCCTTATGAAACATTAATGAATTAATTTATAACTCTGAGTTTTGCTCAGTTGTTACCTGTTTGGTTATTTTGAACTTTTAAGTTCTGCAAGTCTTGCCTTTGCCTTTTCAGGATTGTCTATTACATTAAGAATAATCTCAGTTACCTTTGCTTCGAAAGCCTCGTCAGCAGCTTTCTTTTCAGCTGCTTCCTGCTTTGCTCTCTCTTCGGCTCTTCTTGCCTCTGCCTCAGCGTGGATTCTTCTGTTCTTCTTTGTGACAACAACAAAGATTACAACGCTTATAACGAGAAGTATTAGCTGCGGGATAAGAGTTTCAAGGCACGGATAAATTCCGAGTACCTCAAGGACATCATTGCTTGGTATCCATGAGAGCCACTGCGGTGAAGTCATACCGATCACATCACCCTCGATAAGCTCTTTAATTCCTGCTCCGAGGAATGAGATCGACATGATGAACATCAGGATACTTGTAGCAGTAAAGAAAGGCTTAACCGGAATCTTTACACTCATGAAGTGAATGATAAGGTAAACAAATACAAGGCATACACATCCGATTATGAATCCTGACCAGACAGAGCCCTGATAATCTGCATACTCTGAGCTTGCATATGGCTGATAGAAAAGAACTACCTCAGCTCCCTCTCTGAACACTGCAAGGAAAGCAGTGAAAGCAAGAGCGAACATAGAGCCTTTTCCTGAAGAGCCTTCTGCCTTTGACTTTATAAAGCCTATCCAGGCATCCGTCTCTGACTTGGAAAGCATCCAGTTACTTACATAATAAAGAACACACACAGCGAGGAGAGCTGTGACACCCTCGATTATCTCCTGCGAAGCTGTGTTTGCGAGCTTGATTGCATTAAGAAGCCATGCGAGGCCGAAGCTTGCGACTATACCAACAATTGAACCGATATAGACAGGCATTGCTTTCTTTCTCTTTGCCTTCTTGTCTTCACCGGCTGACACCTGAAGGTAAGCAATGATGGCGCCTACAATGAGGATTGCTTCAAAGCCCTCACGAAGTATGATGGAGAAGCAGGCTGTCCAGATGATTGCACTGCTTGAACCGCTTGAAGAAGTAGTAGTATCAGAGGCTGTATCCGAACTGCCGGAAGAAACACCGGTATCTACAACACCGCCGTCAAGGGTAATTGCATCCTCTCTGAGCATAGATTTAAGTGTCTCAATCTCTGTTGTGAACTCTTCGAGAGTACCTTCCTTCTTCGCTAACTGTCTGCAGGTCTTGAACTGAAGCTCCACTGCGGACACTCTTGCTCCCGAAATACCATTCATCTGTCTCTCGAATCCGGTTGTTTCATAGTAGCCGTAGTAGCCGCTCTCGTTGACTACTTCATAAGCATCATTGAAGGAGCCATCTACCTTGTAGAGATTTCCCTCTTCAAATAACGTTATGGAATAATCAAGAACACTGCAGATTATCTCTGCCTTCTGCTGCCAGTTAAGCTCGGAATCTTTTTCTATACCGTTTGCGGTTTTATAATCATCCCACGACGGATAGACATCGGCCGGAGCTGTGCTCTCAGCAAATACAGGCAGCTGCACGGCAATCATCATGACAAATGCTATGAGCAGTGCTAAGACAGATGCTGTGCGTCTTTTGCTATTGACTGTACTCGTATATATCACTCCTTCTTTTCTATCTTTCCTTTGTTCATATGATAAACCACATCAGCGAAGCTTATGACCTTAGGGTCATGCGTTACTACAAGCACCGTTTTTCCGCCGACTGCCTCCTCTCTGAGGATAGAGAGCACAAGCTCGGTATTTTCCTCATCAAGATCAGCTGTGGGTTCATCTGCAAGAATCACTTCCGGGCTCATCACCAGAGCCCTTGCCACTGCCATCCTCCTAAGTTCTCCGCCCGAAAGCTCCGATGGCATAACCGCCGAGAGTTCCTTTATTCCGGTTCTGACAAGCAGTTCTTCAGCCCTCTGCTTTATTGTATCTGCTTCATCTGACTTTCTTCGGCTGAAGGTATATGGCACAACTATATTTTCATAAACCGTGAGCGACTGAAGAGCTGTCTGTCCCTGCGGCACTACTCCGATGTGAGTATTTCTGAAACGGGTGAGATTTTTGTCATCCATCGAATAGATATCAATTTCATCGAACCTCACATTTCCCGCAGTAGGCTTCATAAGGCCTGAAACCATACTCAGCAGGGTTGTCTTGCCGCTTCCTGAAGGTCCCGAAAGGCATGTTATCACTCCGCTCTGTATTTCAATATCAGCATTCTCTACCGCATAAAAGAGATTACTGTCTTCTCTCTTGCGTATAAACTGCTTGCTGACAGCCTCAAGTTTTATGTTCATCAGCCGTCACCTCTCAATATGAGCGCTGCATCTATTCTGCTCATCCTGTATGCCGATACAGCCGCAGAAACCGAAGCCGCAAGCACTGAAGAAAGCACAGCGCAGAGCGCAAGTATCAGAAGATTTGAAACACCCGGAAGCAGGAACGGCATTGAAAGCGAACTCTCTATCATGTTTCCGAAAAGCTTGACAACCAGGATCGCAAGCGCAGCTCCACAGATACTTCCCAGTGAACTCGTGAGGAGTGTTTCCCTCAGGAGTATCCCGGACAGAGACATTCTTGAAGAACCAATCAGCCTCAGAACTGCAAACTCCTTCTTCCTCTCACCGCATATCATCGTGTAGGCAAGTACAAGAATAATCAGCACAAGTATCCACACTGCCCCTATCAGGACCCAGGATATACCCGAGATTCCCGAGAGCTTATAAGAGACATCGGCGACCATCTCCTGAGTCTGAACCGCTTCAACCTTGCGGACATGAATGTTTATATCGTTGAGGACATCCTCTATCGTATACCCTTCAGCAACATTTATAAGTACAGCTGAGACCACCTCATCAGGGTCAAGGCCTCCGAAGTCATATATCTGCTTATCATAGGCATCCCGGATGAGATCCTTTATGGTAGCCTTATCTGCAAAGACCGCAGTATCAAGATACGTACCGGTTTGGTCAAGTCTCGCAACCACTGTGACTTCTGTTCCGAAGAATGTGAGCGTGTCGCCCGGGAAAGCATTTATATCGTGTCCGACGAATACCTCGCCGTAGCCAAGCTCATCGGAGTACATATTATTGATCCACGGCTTGATGGTAAAATCAGTCTCGGGATCAAAGCCTATCAGCTGAACCTTTGATGAACAGCAGGAAGCACTTGTAGATGCAAGAAAAAACTGTTCTGATATCTGCCCTACTCCCTCTATCTCCTTGAGCTCTTCATATTTCGAGTCGCTCATATAGAAGTTTCCCGGATTTCCCTGGAGTATCATTCCATTCAGATTTGCTTTTGTTGTTGCCTCATAAGGGACAACCATTATGTCTGCTCCGAGCCTTGCCTCGAGTGAATCAAGTCCGCTCTGAAGACCGCTTATCAGCAGCACACCGGCAAGAACGCAGAAGCTTAGGAGTAAAGAAATCAAAACAAGTGCTGTGCTTCTGCCCGGTTTTCTCAGACAGTTAAGCATCGGTATATTCAGCTTCTTCATTTTCCGGAATTTTCCCTCACAACAAGTATCAGATGAAGAACTGAGACAACAGCCGCTATCACACAGATAACAATAACCGTGGGGCGGAGTACCGCCTGACAGCGCATATCATTCATCATGCACATATGAATGATTGTTTGCGGCACAAGTGCTGCCGCTACAGCCGCCGCCGCATAAAGGAACTGCAGACAAATCAGCATTTTTCTGTTTTTAAAAAAAATCATAATGACCGCTGCAGCTGTCATTCCGACAGCAATCCAAAAAACAGTGAGCTGTGCATTGTGGCAGTTCATGTATGTTCCGTCATCCTTGGCAGCACATGCTCTGAACACCGTCATGACACCCGCAGCAAGCACAGCCGAAAGAACAAAAAGCACTGCTTCAACTACTTTATTAAATTTTGTTTTCTTTATCATAATAACCTTTATATTTTTCCAAATTTCTTCAAGATGGGAGAACAGAGACCGTTATAAAACAGTCAG
>R21__coassemble_521_pt1 | contig 31247 bp, 24 predicted proteins | sample R21__metabat2_high_PE_066 | metagenome-assembled genome bin R21
GTATAATACTTGCGGTGGGGCTGAGGAGCAGCGCATCCAGAATAACGCTTATACTTGTGGGAGCCGCTGTGTCAGCAATTTTTAATGCCGGCAGCGATGCCCTGATCAATTTTTTTCCTGATTCTGTTTCGGCTTATTCGAGTTTCAGGTCAGGCGGTTTCTCCGGAGTTACACTTGAGAGGATATTTCCATCCATATTGATAATATCAGCAGCGGTATGTCTTTCTCTTTTTTTCACAAAGGACCTTGATCTTATGCTGCTTGGTTCAGAACAGGCGAGAGCCCTGGGACTGAATGTGAGGGCAAAAAGCTTATTCTTTCTCATGATTGCTTCTTTTCTTTCAGCGGCCTCTGTCAGCATTTGCGGAATGATAGGCTTTGTGGGTCTCATCGTGCCTCATATCATGCGCCGTTTTGTGGGAGAGGACAGCTTGAAGCTTATTGCGGCTTCTTCACTCGGAGGAGCTGTTCTTGTCACTGCGGCTGATCTTGTTTCCCGTCTTGCTTTTGCGCCGTATGAGCTTCCTGCAGGTATACTGATCGCTTTTATCGGCGGACCATTTTTCATATTCCTTCTTGTAGGAAAAAGGAGAAAGAACAATCATGCTTGAGCTTCATGGTGTTTACTCCGGATATGACGGAAATGATGTATGCAGGAATATAAGCTTCACTTCTGATTCCCCCGAGCTAATTGCGCTTATAGGTCCTAACGGCAGTGGAAAAAGTACCTTGCTTAAAACAGTTTCAGGCCTGATTAATCCTTCGCAAGGTAATATCAGTATAGATGGCAGCAATATGGCAGAAATGAAGAACCCGGAAAGAGCGCAAAAGGTGTCATATCTTCTTCAGAGCAGATCAGTGCCGAATATTTCCGTCAGGCGCCTTGTTCTGCATGGCAGGTTTCCTTATCTCGGTTACCCGAGAAGATATACAGCAGAAGACATTTCTATAGTTGAGGAAAGCCTTAGGCTTACAGGAACGGAGAAATTCGCTGATAAACTGCTTCCTGCCCTCAGCGGAGGACAGCAGCAGATGGCATATATAGCGATGGCCCTTGCCCAGCAGACAGATATAATCCTTCTGGATGAGCCGCTGACATATCTTGACATAGACCGTCAGTCTGAAACTATGAGCCTCATGAAGAGGCTTGTCTCTATGGGAAAGACGATAATAACCGTTCTCCATGATATACCTGCAGCAATGAAATATGCTGACAAGCTGATAATCCTTGAGAATGGAGCGATAGTCTGTGATGTGGCTCCCGATGCTGCCTATGAGTCCGGCGTCGTGGACAGAGTTTTCAACACAAAACTAATCAGAGTACCTCTTGGTGAATCCTTCAGGTATTTATGTGAGTAGGAGGCCGAATCAGAATGTATTTTCCTCTCTATGTAGATTTGAAAGATAAAAAGGTCCTCATAGTCGGCGGCGGTTCTGTTGCGCTGCATAAGCTTAGAAAGCTGAAGCCTTTTGAGGCGAAAATTACAGTCGCTTCCCTTGATTTCCTTCCTGAGTTTTATTCTGAGGAGGAGATAATTCTGCTTGAAACGGCTTACAGTGATGAACTGCTCGAAGATTGTGAGATGGTCATCGCTGCAACGGATAATCATGAACTTAACGGGCAAATAGCCGATAGCTGCAGGAAAAAGAGAATCCCTGTCAATTCTGTGGATGACAGGGAAAACTGCAGCTTTATTTTTCCTTCACTGATAACAAGAGGCCTGCTCTGTGTGGGAATATCCACTTCCGGCGCAAGTCCTTCTCTTGCCGCCGAGCTTAAATCTGACATTGAGTCTGTCATTCCCGATAACATTGAGGCAGTACTCGATTTTCTCAACGAGAAGAGGAGTGAGGTTAAAGCACTGCTTTCACCGGATAAGGCAAAGAGCTTTTATCACAGGCTTGTGACGGATATCATGTATTCCTGTCCGCCCTATGATGAATGTTACAGGTGCCTTCTTGACGAATACGGGGTGAAAAACAGATGAGACCAGTTGTATATCTTGTCGGCGCAGGGTGCGGCGGCCCGGAACTGCTGACAATAAAAGCAGAAAGACTTCTAAGAATATGTGACTGTGTGGTCTATGATGACCTCATCGATAATGCTGTCCTCTCGCTTGTGCCGGATTCGGCGGAAAAAATATATGTCGGAAAAAGGAAAGGCAGTCACAGTAAAAATCAGGAAGAGATAAATTCAATACTGCTTGCATGCGCAGATTCTCATAAATGCATTGTGAGACTCAAGGGCGGTGATCCTTTTGTCTTTGGAAGAGGCGGTGAAGAGGCAGCTTTTCTGAGGGAAAATAATATTCTCTGCCGTGAGATACCGGGCATAACTTCGCCGATAGCCATACCTGCAGAGTACGGCATTCCCGTAACGAGCCGCGGCTTCTCGGATAGCCTTCACATTGTCACCGGCCACTCAGCGGGCGATGAGGACAGGCTCGACTACAGGATTTCGCAGCTATGTGACATGGAGGGTACTGTCATATTTCTTATGGCCGTGTCAAAGCTCGAAGAGATAGTTTCTGCGTTTATTCGTCACGGTAAAAGTCCTGACACACCGATAGCAGTCCTGTCCGGCGGCAATTCCCGAAACCACTACTGTGTGCGCAGCACACTTTCGGGAATACTTGATGAAGTCAGGGATAAGAATGTTTCATCTCCGGGCATAATACTTGTTGGCAGAACCGCCTCGCTCGATGCCGGAGTAAAAACACCGGTAACTGTTGCGCTTACAGGAACTAAAACCCTGAACGATAAACTGTCAAAAGGCTTTTCACTCGCCGGTATAGATACTGTCACTTTTGCAGAGGCAGGTATAACACCCACATCGGACGGAAGTGAGATAAATGATATTCTCAGAAGACATGAGCCTGTAGTGGTTTTTACCTCTGCAAACGGCGTGGATGTATTTTTCAGCAATATGAAAAAGCAGCGAATAGACTCGAGAGAGCTTTCAGAAATCAGATTTGCCGTAATCGGTGCCGCAACAGAATCAAGACTTGAGGAGCACGGATATTTTGCCGATTTCATGCCTTCGCATTTTACTTCAGTATCGCTTGCCGATTATCTCATTAGCGAACTTCCGCAGGGAACTGGAATTTTTCTCTATCGTTCCGCTCAGGCTGACACAAGGCTTGCAGATAGGCTTTCCGCTTCATTCGAAGTCAGCGATATACGGGCATATTCCGTAAATTACAGCTTTAATTCTCCGGGCATAAAGCCTGACTATGTGTGCTTTGCAAGCTCCTCCGCAGTGAAAAGCTTCAGCGAACATTTTACTGCTTCTCTGCCGAAAGCTGTCCTTATTGGTGAGGTAACCGAAAAGACCTTCAGAAATATTTACGGAGATAATTATATTTTGTCTGAAAGCATCTCGGCTGAGAGCATGGTTGAGGCGGTCATCAGAGACAGCATGGAACTCTGACAGTAGACAAATGTAAAATTTTGACTATAATTGTTAGCAATATGATTTTTGAGGAGATGTATCATCAATGGATATAATCATACTTGGCTGCGGTAAGGTAGGCGAGGCTCTTGCAGAGAGACTTACCGAAGAAAACCACAGTGTAACTGTCATTGATACAAGACCGGGCAGGATAGAGAAGATTACTGAAAATTATGATGTCATGGGAATAGTCGGAAACGGTTCTTCCATCAATGTCCTCATGGAGGCGGGAGTTGATAACTGCGATGTGTTCATTTCCGTCACCGGTACCGATGAGATAAATCTTCTGTCCTGTATGTTCGCAAAGAAGGCAGGAAAATGCCGCGCCATAGCAAGGGTAAGAAATCCAAGCTACAATAAAGAGCTTGAGTTTATTCAGCAGCAGATGGGAATATCCACCATCATCAACCCCGAGCTTGCCACAGCAAGAGAGATATATAATCTTCTCATGTTCCCCTCGGCAATTAAGATTGAACCTTTTGCCAATGATAAGGTAAGGCTGATTAAATTCCGTCTTCAGAATGTAAGCGCTCTCGGAGGAATGCGTCTTCTCGATATATCTGAGAAGCTCGGGGTCGATATTCTTGTATGCTGCGTTGAACGTGGTGATAATGTCATGATACCGAGCGGCAATACAGTTCTGCAGACCGGTGACATAGTGTCTTTTCTTGCAGAGCCGGTGAAGGCAAGGGAGTTTTTTGAGAAGATTGGTCTTTCCACAAAGCCTGTCAGAAACTCCATAATAGTCGGCGGCGGCACTATCGGCTACTATCTTGCGAGAGATCTTATAGAGAACGGTATCAATGTGCGTATAATTGAGGAGAAGCAGGAGCGCTGCGAGGAGCTCGCTGAGCTTCTGCCTGAAGCCACCGTGCTTAAAGGGGACGGCACCGACCGTGACCTTCTCAACAGCGAGGGCCTGAGCCTCACCGATTCTTTCGTTTCTCTCACGGGTCTTGATGAAGAAAATGTCCTTCTCGGACTTTATGCCAACAAGCACAGCAAAGCAAAGGTTGTCACCAAGGTAAACCGCCTTGAGTTTGATGACATACTCTCAGGCCTCAATATGGATTCCGTAGTCTACCCAAAGCACATAACCTGCGATTTTATAATGCAGTATGTAAGAGCTCTCAAGGTAAATGCCGGAAACACCCTCAAGACCCTCTACCGGATTCTTGCCGATAAGGTTGAGGCCCTTGAGTTTACGATTACAAAAGAGGCATCGTATACAGGCAAGCCTCTTTCTCAGCTTGGGCTCAAAAAGAATCAGCTCATAGCCTGCATCACCCGAAAGGATAAGGTCCTTATCCCCAGAGGCTACGATGAGATAAGAGTCGGCGATTCTGTCATCCTCGTTACCCTCGAGCATGGCCTTGACGATTTTAAAGATGCTCTCTTGCCGGAAAGGAAATCATAATCATGAATTTTCCTATAGTTCTTTATATGCTCGGATGGATAATGTTCATTGTAGCGGGGCTTATGTCTCTTCCGCTTGCTGTAGCTTTGTTATACGGCGAGACAGGAGTTGTACTGGCTTTTGCCATATCAATAGCAGTCAGTGCGGCAATCGGCTTTCTGCTCGTGGTAAAAAAACCCCGCAACAGGGTCTTCCATCTCAGAGAGGGCTTTGTAATCACAGCGCTCAGCTGGATATGCATGAGTCTTGTGGGAGCGCTTCCGTTCATGTTCTCAGGGTGCTGCAGCAATTTTATTGATGCGTTCTTTGAGACGGTTTCAGGCTTTACAACAACAGGGGCGAGTATTTTCCCCGAGGTAGAGTCTCTGCCGTACGGAATTTTATTCTGGCGTTCTTTTACTCACTGGATAGGCGGCATGGGAGTGCTTGTCTTCCTTCTCTCGCTCATACCTCTCAGCGGCGGATCAAACATGAACCTCATGAAAGCAGAATCTCCCGGGCCTCAGGTTGGCAAGCTCGTTCCCAAGGTGAAGTCCACCGCAAAGATACTCTATCGCATATATTTCGGCATCACTGTCCTTGAGATTATTTTCCTGCTTTTCGGCGGAATGAATTTATTTGAGGCAGCCACTACTACTTTTGGAACAGTCGGCACCGGCGGTTTCGGAATAAAAAACGACAGCATAGCGTCCTACTCAACCTACATTCAGGTCGTCATTACTGTCTTTATGATATTGTCAGGAGTTAATTTCAATGCATATTTTTTCCTCGTATACAGGAAATTCAGGAAGGCTTTTGAGATTGAAGAGGTAAGGGTATACCTTCTGATAATCCTCTCCTCCGTAACTCTTATCACAATAAACATCTGCCATATGTATGATTCCGTCTGGAAAGCAATCCAGCAGGCTTTTTTCCAGGTGGGAACCATAATCACCACAACAGGCTTTGCTACTACAGATTTCGATACATGGCCGCTTTTCTCCAAATCAATTCTGGTCCTGCTGATGTTTATCGGAGCGTGCGCCGGAAGCACCGGCGGCGGCATCAAGGTATCAAGAGTCATTCTCCTTTTCAAGTCCATGAAGAAGGAGTTCAAGACTATTCTCCACCCTCAGAGTGTAGGTGCGGTGCTTATGGATAAGAAAAGAGTTCAGCATGAGGTCATGCGCTCAACCAATGTGTTCATGGTTGCGTATATATTTACCTTTATAATCTCTTTCCTCATAGTGGCGCTCGATAATTTTGATTACACCACCAGCTTTACCGCTGTGGCAGCTACACTCAATAATATAGGTCCCGGACTCTCTGGAGTCGGCCCTTCTCAGAATTTCGGCTTTTTCTCTGATCTCTCAAAAATAGTCATGAGCTTCGATATGCTTGCCGGAAGACTCGAGCTCTTCCCGATGATCCTGCTTTTCTCAAGGAATACGTGGCAGAGATTTTAAATCAAACGCAAATAAAAGAGGCTTTGCGGCCTCTTTTTTCTTTATAATTTTTTATAGTTGTGATATAATCAGCATTATTTATTTATTCAAAGGGAGAAAGAACACTTTATGCAGTATGAATGGCCATATGAAAATGAAGCCGGCATCCGCGAGGAAGTATCCTGTGATGTACTTGTCCTTGGTGGAGGACTTGCCGGCTGCAACGCAGCTATAGCGGCTGCCAGAAAAGGAAAATCCGTCATCCTTGTAGAAAAAGGAGCCACCGTCAGATCAGGTTCAGGCGGCTCAGGCTTCGATCACTGGGAGATGGTATGCACAAATCCCGGCTGCAAGGTGAGTCCGGAGGAGATGACCTACGCTTATGTCGACGAGCAGGATCACTATTCCAATGCCATCAGCCATTATATCGAGTGCCGTGAGGGCTATGACAGAATACTTGATATAGAGAAAATGGGCGGCAAGGTCAGGGATACCGAGGGAGAGTTTGAAGGCGCTGAGTTCCGTGACCCCGAGACCGGTTTCATGTACGCTTATGATTATTACGCAAGGTATACCATGAGAGTGTGGGGTTCAACCTTCAAGCCTGCGATGCTGAAGGAGATGAAGAAGCTCGGCGTAAAGATATATGATCATACCGAGGCTACAGCTCTCATGGTAAAGGAAATTAACGGCAGAAAGCAGGGAATCGGCGCTGTCGGAATGAACATCCACACGGCTAAGACCATCGTTTTCAGCGCAAAGGCAACCATACTGACCATGTCAAGGCCTGCGAGAGTCTGGCTTTTCTCTGCTGACACGCCGGGTCTCTGCGAATTCAGGCCATTCCAGTCCATCGGTTCGGGTCACGCAATGGGCTACAAAGCCGGGGTTGAATTCACTCTCATGGAAAAGTCTGTCAGAGGAGAATTTTCAGCTGCGGGAAGAAGCTACCCTCCCTACGGAGCCGGCAACAACCACAATACATGGTATGCAGCAACCATGGTTGATTCGAGGGGAGTTGAAATTCCCTATGTTGACCGTGACGGCAATGAGCTGAAGACAGTTTCTGAGAGATATTATCCTGTCAAGGGTCAGAAGTTTTTCCTCAAGGGCGGAGTCATAGACGAGCCTAAGTATGAGTACAGAGGACCTGAGACTGTGGACTTTGCGACGCTCATTGAGCGGGGCTACAAGCTTCCCTTCTATGCAGACCTCTCAAAGATGCCTGACACCGAGCGCAGAGTTATCTGGGGCATGATGGTAGGCGAGGAGGGAAAGACAAAGATTCCGATCCTCAAGAACTACACAGACCGTGGATTTGACCCGACTAAGCACATTTTGCAGTCCTACGGCACCGGATGGCAGTCCGCATCATTCCTTGACCAGGAGCGTCAGCTTTTCGGAGCTCCCGGCGGAATAATCACCGACTGGGACCTTCAGACAAATATTGCCGGCATATTTGCCGCAGGAGATCAGCTCTACGCAGCCGACTGCGCCGGACACGCATGCGCCACAGGCTACTATGCAGGCAGAAAGGCTTCTGCTTTCTCCGATACTGCAGAGCTTAACGACTACGATACTGAATTTGTTGAGAATGAGATGGAGCGTCTGCTTGCTCCGCTGAATGTAGAAAACGGCATTGACTGGCGTGAGGTCAATATGGCTGTTTCAAAGGCGATGCAGAACTACTGCGGCGGCATCAAGAATGATGATCTCCTGAAGCAGGGACTTCTTCTCATCGAGGACATAGAGAAAAACGATGTTCCGAATATTTCCTGCAGAAATCCTCACGAGCTTATGAGAACTCACGAGGTCATGGACATCATAACCGTCTGTAAGATAATACTTAACGCATGCCTCTTGAGAAAATGTAATTCCGCTCCTCTTTATTTCAAGAGAAGCGACAGTATTGATTCCCTCGCAGAGGACGAGAAGGCCTACATCACGATTTATCAGGAGGACGGCGCTGTAAAGTCGAGGAAGATTCCTCATGACTTTTACGGTGATATTAAGCTTGAGTATGAGAAGAGAAACGCCGATTACATCAGAGAAAGAAGTGAAGAAAATGACAGATAAATACAGTCGTCCGTTTACTGCAGAGAATATATCCTGCTCGACAATGCCGCTTACCTTTAATGAGGAGAAATGCATCGGATGCGGCCGATGCGCTTCTGTCTGCCAGTGTGATGTTCTTGTCCCTCAGGAAAAGGGCAGGCACCCGGTTGTGATGTATCCAGGCGAGTGCTACTACTGCGGATGCTGCATAATCGAATGTCCTGTAGAGGGCGCGCTTACCCTGCGTCATCCTCTCATGAACCGCGCAAGATTCATACCCGTGATAGAGACAGATAAATAAGGAGGAAGCGAAAATGTCAACTGTTTTGGATCAGAGTAAACCTCATCAGAAGTATTTCGAAGCGATTTGCAATATACCGCATCCGTCAACTCAGGAAAAAGCTGTTTCGGATTATGTCTGCTCCGTTGCCGAGGGCCTTGGCCTTGATTATGAGCAGGACAAGCTCTGGAACGTAATAGTTCGTAAGCCGGCTTCCAAAGGTTACGAAAATGCCCCTGCCATAATGCTTCAGGCTCATATGGACATGGTATGCGTGAAGGAGCCCGAATCCAACCATGTATTTGAGACAGATCCCCTGAAGCTCTACATCGACGAAAACAACAATGTGAGGGCGAGAGGAACAACCCTCGGTGCCGATGACGGCTACGGCTGTGCTTATCTTTTAGCTCTTATGGAGGAGAATGATTATCCTCATCCGCCTCTTGAGCTTGTCTTTACAAGCCAGGAGGAAAACGGCTGCTGGGGAGCTGAAGCTCTCGATGTCAGCAGACTTAAGGCAAGGCGCATGATAGGACTTGACGTCATGGGTGCTACATACGAGTGGACAAGCACCGTTTCCTGTTATTCATCGGATCTCGTGACAGTCAGAAAAAATATGGAGCGTGAGACTGTAAACGAAACCGGACTTTCCGTTGAAATCTCAGGAGTCCAGCCTGTTCACAGCGGCTCGATCGTTCACCCTGAGCAGTTCAACTGCGTAAAGATAATTGCAAGGCTTCTCTTCGTACTGAGGGAGAAGGGCGCCCGCATAAGACTTTCTTCGATGAACGGCGGCGTTGCTGAGAATTATCCTCCTGTCTCTCTTACAGCAGGGATGATAGTTGACGGTATCACTGCAGGTGAAGCAGAGAAGATTCTGCTTGCTGAAACGGCTGTTATAGAATCCGAGCTGCAGGATGGTCTCCAGTCACTCTGCGTTAAAGTCAGTGAATCTGAAATCACCTCTGCGGTATCTCAGAAGGACACAGACGATGTGATAAATCTTCTCTATCTCATGCCTTCCAATACCTTCACTCTTGATGTAAAGGACGGCTCGATGACATCCACAAACAATGTCGGCATGATTGAGTTCAGCGAGGAAAAAGAATTCACCCTCACTATGTCCAACAGAAACAGAAACAGGGAATACAAGAATAATATTAACAGGCGGATTGAACTTCTGTGCAGCTTTACAGGCGCTACGGCCGAAATAAGCTCCCGATATGAGCCATGGGACTATGATCCTGATTCATACATGAGAAAACTGACGGCGAAGCTGATGAAAGAGTTCTACGGACATGAGATGACAGAGAATATCTGTCCCGGCGGTCTTGAGTGCTGCAATTTCCTGCCTGAGATGCCTGGCCTTGACATCGTCATGTTTGCGCCGATAGGCGAGGCCTGCCATACCACGGGAGAATACCTGAATCTTGATTCCTTTGACAGAGTTTATGATTTTGTAAAGCTTCTGCTTTTAAATCTGGGTGAATAACATGAAGATACTTGTCGCATCCGATATCCATGGTTCTGCCCATTATCTCAAGCAGCTTATCGCAAGGATAAATGATGAGAAGCCGGACAGGATACTTCTGCTCGGAGACCTTCTTTATCACGGCCCGAGAAATGATCTGCCTGAGGGATATGCGCCAAAGGAATGCATATCACTTCTGAATTCTCATCCGTTCACAGGAAAAGTTTTCTGTGTCCGGGGAAACTGTGATGCTGAAGTCGATCAGATGGTCCTTGATTTCCCGATTATGGCTGATTACTGCATACTTTATGCAGGAGGAAGGCTCATATATGCCACCCACGGTCATATTTACGGCGAGGAAAATCCTCCGAAGCTTTCAGACAGCGATATACTTTTGAATGGCCATACCCATATCCCTGCTTGCAGGCAGCACGACAGCTTCATGTATATAAATCCCGGTTCTGTGTCCATTCCAAAGAATGGAAGCTGGCACGGATACATGCTTATCACCGATACCGAGATTATATGGAAGGACCTTACAGGAAACATTCAGGATAAAATGTGCCTTTGATGAAATGCCTGTTTATCTTTTCCCGTGCGTTGCCTGAATTCTAAAGCCGAATATTACGCAAAACAGGAGCCGGATTCAGTGAACCCGGCCCCTGCCCGATTAAGCCTTAAGAAAAAACCGACTGCGATGATTTGATACGACAGTATATCAGTAGTTCTCACATCTTACTTCGAAGTAGCTCTGCGGGTGATTGCATACCGGGCAGACCTCAGGCGCCTCAGTTCCGACAACTACATGACCGCAGTTTCTGCACTCCCAGACACAGACTCCGCTCTTTTTGAATACCTCCATGGCCTCGACATTGTGGAGGAGAGCGCGGTATCTCTCTTCATGCATCTTCTCGATGGCGGCAACTCCTCTGAACTGCCTTGCAAGCTCTGCAAAGCCCTCTTCTTCTGCATCTTTTGCCATTCTTTCATACATGTCAGTCCACTCGGCATTCTCACCCTCTGCTGCAGCCAGCAGATTTGCCGGTGTATCGCCGAGTTCTCCGAGAGCCTTGAACCAGAGCTTTGCGTGCTCCTTCTCATTTTCTGCCGTTTTCAGGAAAAGCGCTGCTATCTGCTCATATCCTGCCTTCTTTGCAACGGATGCAAAGTACGTGTATTTGTTTCTTGCCTGTGATTCTCCTGCAAAAGCTTCCCACAGATTAGCTTCTGTCTTTGTTCCCTTGTATTTGTTTTCTGCCATTTCATTTTCCTCCTTAAATCTGTTCTTATATGGGTAAAACCCATCATCTGTATTTTACTCCTTTTTATCCGTTTTTCAATAGGTCATGAACCGGTTTGTTCATTTGTCCTGATTACTGCGAAACCGGCGGCCGGGATGTTTCTCAGAAAATAAAATACCGGCTTTCAGTATGCACACAGACTCAGATTCTGCAGTCAGTGCCCCGGGCAGAACTTTAACCCCACTTCCGTCAGTTCCTGTTAAGGTCATCGGTTTTTTGTGAGAATATCCAAATATTCCATATGTTAGCAATAACTAACTACCATATTTTGACAAATTTTTATCATATATTTAAGTTTTAATTCTTTAAAAGAATTATTTTTACCATTCTGTCTGATATAATGCAAATTGTATTATACTGGTTAATTCTGTAAGGATGTATGTGTGTATTATCTACACAGAATAGGTCGTGTATATGATCATCCTAATAATTGCAGGGAGGAAAAATCATGCTTAAAAAAATCAGCAGCCTGCCCTTCAATGACACTCCTGAGCAGCACGAGAAACTCATGGCTGTTCTTGAAAGTCTGAAGTCACAGAAGGGCGCAGTTATGCCTGCCCTCCAGCAGGCACAGGACATCTATGGATATCTTCCGATAGAGGTCCAGAAGGTTATAGCAGATACTCTTGAGGTTTCACTTGAAGAGGTTTACGGCGTTTCAACCTTCTATTCACAGTTCGCACTTTCTCCAAAGGGAAAGTATCACATCTCCGTATGTCTCGGTACAGCCTGCTATGTTAAGGGTTCCGACAAGGTTCTTGACAGACTCATCACAAAGCTCGGCATCCAGGCAGAGGAGTGCACAGCTGACGGTAAATTCTCACTGACAGCATGCCGCTGCATCGGTGCCTGCGGTCTTGCACCTGTCATGACAGTAAATGATGAGGTTTACGGCAGACTTGTACCTGAGGATGTTGATAAGATTCTCGCTCAGTACGCTGACTGATACTAATGAGAGAACTTTCTCTTAATGTTATGGATATAGCTCAGAATTCGGTAGTGGCCGGAGCTGACAGGATAGAGGTCATCATCACAGAGGATCTCGGCGTGAGTGAACTGAGCATAGCCATCAATGATAACGGAAAGGGTATGTCTGAGGAGCAGGTTAGAAGTGTGACGGATCCGTTCTTTACCACGAGAACTACAAGAAGCGTAGGACTCGGGGTTCCGCTTTTCAAGATGGAAGCGGAGATGACAGGCGGACACTTTGAGATAAGCTCTGTGCTCGGAGTGGGCACGAAGCTCAAGGCGACATTTGTCACGTCGCACATAGACATGATTCCGCTCGGAGATATCAATTCCACAATGCTGCCGCTTATAACACAGCACCCGGATATAAATTTTGTCTATCAGAGATTTGTCAGGCGCGCCGACGGCGAAGAGCTTGAATTTTCTGTGGAAACAAATGAGATAAAGGAAATTCTTGGGGACGATGTTCCTCTGGATAATCCGGAAATTTATCTCTGGCTCAAGGAGTTCCTTGAGGAGAATACATCCGAGCTTTATAAGTGACAGGTCGAAAGCTTCCCTGAGGTTTTCGATGCGTGTTTTCAGGGAGAAAGGAAGTCTATTACGCTTATAGCGAATTTGTAGGTAGACTTTGGAAACCAGAATGAAATCTTTAGCTGAATTAAAGGCAATCAGAGATAGAGCACAGGCAAACGTTACACTTCGTGCAGAGTCCGATGCAGCAACAAGAGTGCTTGTCGGTATGGCTACATGCGGTATCGCTGCCGGTGCACGTCCGGTTCTCAACACAATCGTTGAGGAAGTAGCAAAGAGACAGGTCAAGGATGTCATGGTCACACAGACCGGCTGCATCGGAATCTGCCAGTATGAGCCAATCGTTGAGGTTGTTGATGCTGACGGCAGCAAGACAACTTATGTTAAGGTAACACCTGAGAAGGCTCTTAAGATCGTTAATGATCATATCGTTAACGGAAATGTTGTAAAAGAGTATACAATAGGCTCCACAAACTTATAATCAGGAGGTAAATTTATGTTCCGTTCCAACGTTCTTGTCTGCGGCGGTACAGGATGTACATCCTCCCACTCAGATGAAATTGTAGTAAGGCTTAACGACGAGCTTGCAAAAAATGGACTCAGTGAAGAAGTTAATGTTGTCAGAACAGGCTGCTTCGGTCTCTGCGCATTAGGCCCGGTCGTTATCGTTTACCCCGAGGGATCTTTCTATTCTATGGTTAAGCCTGATGATGTTCCTGAGATCGTTTCAGAGCATCTCTTAAAGGGCCGTATCGTTAAGAGACTCCTCTATAAAGAGACAATCGTTGATGACCAGAATACCAAGGCCCTCAATGATACAACATTCTATTCAAAGCAGAAGAGAATCGCTCTTCGTAACTGCGGTGTTATCAATCCTGAGGTTATCGATGAGTATATCGCACGTGACGGATATCAGGCCCTTGGTAAGGTTCTCACAGAGATGACACCTGAGGAAGTTATCCAGGAGATGCTCGATTCCGGTCTTCGCGGCCGTGGCGGCGCTGGCTTCCCGACAGGTCTCAAGTGGAAGTTTGCAAGACCGAACCAGGCTGATCAGAAGTATGTCTGCTGCAACGCCGATGAAGGTGACCCGGGCGCATTCATGGATCGTTCCGTTCTTGAAGGTGATCCGCATGTTGTCCTCGAGGCTATGGCTATCGCAGGTTACGCTATCGGCGCAACACAGGGCTACATCTATGTTCGTGCAGAGTATCCTATCGCTGTTCAGAGACTCAGAATCGCTATCAAGCAGGCTCGTGAGTACGGCCTCCTCGGCAAGGATATCTTCGGCACAGGCTTTGACTTTGATATAGACCTCCGCCTCGGCGCAGGTGCTTTCGTCTGCGGTGAAGAGACAGCTCTTATGACTTCCATCGAAGGTAAGAGAGGTGAGCCGAGAGTTCGTCCTCCTTTCCCGGCTGTCAAGGGCCTTTTTGCTAAGCCAACAGTTCTTAACAACGTTGAGACATATGCTAATATCCCGCAGATCATCCTCAACGGCGCTCAGTGGTTTAAGTCCATGGGTACTGAGAAGTCTGCAGGTACAAAGGTATTTGCTCTCGGCGGTAAGATAAACAATACAGGTCTTGTTGAGGTTCCTATGGGAACAACTCTCCGTACTATCGTTGAAGAGATAGGCGGCGGCATTCCTAACGGCCATAAGTTCAAGGCTGCTCAGACAGGTGGTCCATCCGGTGGATGTATCCCTGAGAAGCTCGCTGACGTTCAGGTTGACTACGATAACCTTATCGCTATCGGTTCTATGATGGGCTCCGGCGGACTTATCGTTATGGATGAGACAACATGTATGGTTGATATAGCCAAGTTCTTCCTTGAGTTCACAGTTGATGAGTCCTGCGGTAAGTGTACACCATGCCGTGTCGGTACAAAGAGACTTCTCGAGATTCTCGAAAAGATCACATCCGGTAAGGGCACAATGGAAGATATCGACAGACTCGAAGAGCTCTGCGTATATATCAAGGAAAACTCCCTCTGCGGTCTCGGACAGACAGCTCCTAACCCTGTTCTCTCAACTCTCCACTATTATCGTGATGAGTATGAGGCTCATGTTAAGGATAAGAAGTGCCCGGCAGGCGCATGTAAGGCTCTCCTCAACTACACCATCATCGCTGATAAGTGCAAGGGATGTACTCTCTGCGCACGTAACTGCCCTGTTGGCGCTATCGAGGGTAAGGTCAGAACACCACATGTCATCAACACTGAGAAGTGCGTAAAGTGCGGTGTCTGCATGAGCAATTGTAAGTTCGGCGCAATCATAAAGGAATAAGGGAGGACCTGCAATAATGGATATGATTAATGTTTCAATAAACGGTATGTCCTATGAGGTTCCTGCTGGCAGCACAATCCTTGAGGCTGCAAGATATGCCGGAATCGATATTCCTACACTTTGCTACTTAAAGGACATAAACCAGATAGGTGCCTGCCGTATGTGTATGGTCGAGGTTAAGGGAGCAAGAGGACTTGCTGCTGCCTGCGTATATCCCTGCACAAACGGTATGGAAGTATTCACCAATACTCCAAGAATTCAGAAGCACAGAAAGATGACTCTCGAGATGATTCTTTCTGTTCATGATAAGAAATGCCTCACATGCAAGAGAAACAATAACTGTGAGCTTCAGAAGCTCTGCTATGATCTCGGTGTAGATGTTGATGATCGTTGGGAAGGTGTTCAGCCTGCTCCTGCAAACGATTATTCTTCTCTTTATCTCGAGAGAAACAGCGCAAAGTGCATACTCTGCCGTCGCTGCGTAGCAGCCTGCCAGAACCAGTATGTCGGAATTATCGGTGCAAACAACCGTGGTTTCGATACAGCTATCGGTTCTGCATTCAACGCTAATCTTGCTGATGTGTCCTGCGTAGCCTGCGGCCAGTGCATCAATGCCTGCCCGACAGGTGCTCTCACAGAGAAGGAGAACTGGCAGGAGGTTTATGCTGCTATTGCTGATCCTGAGAAGTATGTTGTTGTTCAGACTGCTCCTGCAGTTCGTGCAGCTCTCGGTGAGGAGTTCGGCCTTCCTATCGGCACAAATGTCGAGGGTAAGATGGTTGCAGCTCTCAGAAGACTCGGCTTTGATAAGGTATTTGACACAGACTTCGGTGCTGATGTCACAATCATGGAAGAAGCCAACGAGTTCCTCGACAGACTTAAGAACGGCGGTAAGCTCCCGATAATCACATCCTGCTCACCAGGATGGGTCAAGTTCTGCGAGCACTACTATCCTGATCTTCTCGACAATCTTTCTTCCTGCAAGTCTCCACAAAACATGACAGGTGCTCTCATCAAGTCATGGTTTGCTGAGAGAGAGGGAATCGATCCTTCCAAGATCGTCTCTGTATCAGTTATGCCTTGCGTAGCTAAGAAGTTCGAGATAAAGAGAGACAACGAGGCAGGTGCAGGTTATCCTGATGTTGATTATTCTATCACAACAAGAGAACTTGCCCGTATGATCAAGATGGCTCAGCTCAACTTCAACAATATGCCTGAGGAGAAGTTTGACTCTATCCTCGGTGATTCCACAGGTGCTGCTGTTATATTCGGCGCTACCGGTGGTGTTATGGAAGCTGCCCTCAGAACTGCTGCAGACTGGGTTACAGGCGAAGACCTCGAGTCCATCGACTACAAAGAGGTTCGTGGTACAGCAGGTATCAAGGAAGCTACATACAATGTTGGCGGCGTAACAGTTAAGGCTGCTGTTGCATCCGGTCTTTCAAATGCTAATGAGATTCTTAAGAAGATCAGAAGCGGCGAGGCTGATTATCAGATCGTTGAGATCATGTGCTGCCCGGGCGGCTGCGTAAATGGTGGCGGACAGCCAATCCAGAGCGCTAATGTCAAGGCTGTGACAGATGTTAAGGCACTCCGTGCTTCAGCTCTTTACAACCAGGATGCTAACATGCCTCTCAGGAAGTCTCACAAGAGCCCAGCAGTTATCAAGCTCTACGACGAGTATCTTGAGAAGCCGGGTTCACACAAGGCTCATGAGCTTCTCCATACAACATATGTTGCAAGAGAGAAATAATCTTAAAAAGTTAAGATTTTACAGGGAGTCCCTTTTATGGGGCTCCCTTTTTTAAGTTCTGCTTTTATTAACGGATAAAGTATGGTATAATACGCACATCAAATTTACTCTTGAAAGGAAATCTTATGATGACTGTATTAGTTACAGGCGGCGCAGGCTATATTGGTTCTCACACATGTGTAGTTCTTTTAAATAAGGGGTATGAGGTTGTCTGTGCAGATAACCTTTGCAATTCGAAGTATGAGGCTGTCAGAAGAGTTGAAAAAATTACAGGCAAAAGCGTAAAATTCTATGAAGCAGATGTCTGTGATAAGGAATCCCTCAGAAAAATATTTTCCGAAAATAAGATAGATGCAGTTATTCACTTCGCAGGCCTTAAGGCGGTCGGTGAGTCTGTATCCATTCCGCTCAGATATTATGAGAATAATCTGATATCAACGCTGAGTCTTGTTGATGTTATGCATGAATTTGGATGCAATAATATCATCTTTTCCTCATCCGCTACTGTATATGGGGATCCGGCTTCGGTGCCGATAAGAGAGGATTTCCCACTCTCTACAACTAACCCATACGGAACAACAAAGCTTTTCATTGAGAGAATACTCACCGACTATGCCTTTGCAAATAAGGAATTTAATCCGATACTTCTAAGATATTTCAATCCTGTCGGCGCTCATGAGAGCGGACTTATCGGTGAGGATCCAAAGGGTATTCCGAATAACCTTACTCCATATATTGCACAGGTTGCAGTTGGAAAAAGGGATCATGTAAATGTATTCGGAAATGATTATCCTACTAAGGATGGCACCGGTGTCAGGGATTATATCCATGTCATGGACCTCGCAGAAGGTCATGCCGCTGCACTCAAAAAGTTCGAAGAGCCGAATGGCTGCGGAATACAGATATATAATCTCGGTACAGGTATAGGATACTCTGTCCTTGATGTCATCAAATCTTATTCCAAAGCTGTCGGAAGAGAAATTCCTTATGAGATAACTGCAAGAAGACCCGGAGATATTGCTGAATGCTATGCAGACCCCGCCAAAGCCTACAGTGAGCTTGGCTGGAAAGCTGAAAAGACACTTGACGATATGTGCGCCGATTCCATGAGATGGCAGATAAATAATCCCAATGGCTACGATGACTGAGTGAAAATTCTATGAAAAAAATTATACTTGCATCAGGCTCACCAAGAAGGAAGGAACTGCTGGAGCTTGCAGGGCTTGATTTTGAAATCAGAGTTTCAGATGTTGACGAAACACTTCCGGAAGAAATTGAACCTGAGACAGCAGTTGAGATGCTGTCAAAGCGAAAAGCTGAAGCGACAGCTTCTCTGTACAGCTCCGACTATGTGGTTATCGGGGCGGATACAGTTGTTGCTGTCGACGGCAGGATATTGGGTAAGCCTAAGAATATAGACGATGCAAAAAGAATGTTGGGCCTGTTGTCCGGAAAGACACACTCTGTCTACACCGGAGTAACATTTGTCTCCGGAGAGGAAGAGAGAACATTTTCAGTGAAGTCGGATGTAGTTTTCTACGAGCTTACCGGGAAGGAAATAAATGACTATGTCTCAACCGGTGAACCTCTTGATAAAGCAGGTGCATATGGTATACAGGGAAAAGGCTCACTTCTCATAAAATCCATTAACGGGGATTATTTCAATATTGTAGGCCTGCCAATATCAAGGCTTGTAAGAGAATTAAAGGCGTTCATTAGCGGAGGCTGATTATTTTGACCAGGGAAGAATATAATAAACTTAAATCTGAGATAGAATATCATATGAACAGATATTATAACGAGGATTCTCCTGAGATATCTGACTATGAATATGATATGCTTATGCAGAAGCTGAAGTCAGCTGAAAGAGAACATCCCGAGTGGGTCGAAGCTTCTTCACCGTCTCAAAAGGTTGGCGGCAAAGCAAGGCGTGAAGCAGGGGTAAAAGTAACCCATAATGTTCCGATGCTGTCAATTGAGGATGTTTTCACAAAGGAAGATGTTGCCTCATGGGTGAATAAAGTTAAAGAGCTTCATCCTGATGCGCGTTTTTCAGTCGAGCAGAAGATAGATGGTCTCAGCATGACACTGAGGTATCAGAGCAGCAGGCCGGGTGTCATGAGCCTTATTATGGCAGAAACAAGAGGGGATGGATATATCGGGGAAGATACACTTGCAAATGCGCTTGTAATCCCGGATGTTCCACAGGAACTTAAACTTCCGTATGATTATCTTGAGCTTCGCGGTGAAGTCTATATGACTGTAAAAAATTTCGAGCGCTTTAATAAATTTCAGGAGGATCTTGGGAAAAAATCAGCTGCAAACCCAAGAAACCTGGCTGCAGGAACGCTGAGACAGCTCGACACTTCAATAACCGCTTAACGCGGACTCAATATGTTCATATTCAATGTGCAGGAGGGACCGGCAGAATTTACTGCAAGTCACTGCGCAGGGCTTGATCTGCTTTCTGAAGCCGGTGTTAAATGTGTGTATCACAGATTGTGTGGTGCAGCAGAAGAAATACTGTCAGCAATCGATGATATTGCTGAGATGCGCTCAGAGCTCCCGTTTGATATTGACGGCGCTGTGGTTAAGATAGATCAGACTGAGTACAGAAACGATTTCCCCTCATCTGCGAAGTATACTCCAGGACATATTGCATATAAGTACCCTCCGGAGGAGAGGGTAGTGGTAATCGACGATATTCTCGTTGATGTAGGTAGAACAGGTAAATTTACTTTTACCGGAATTTTCCATGATAAAGAGACAGGCGGTCCTGCAAGGTTATGCGGTACGAGCGTAACAAGAGCTACACTTCATAATCAGGACTACATCAATGAGATGAAAATCGGCATTGGCGGTTCATATAAGCTCTTCAAAAGTGGAGAGATAATCCCCAAGCTCAATGGCTGTGTAGATGAACCGGAGATAATTTTTACTGCCCCGAAGTGCTGCCCTGTCTGTGGTGAAAAAGTCATCCGTGAAGAGGATACAGCAGATATCCGCTGTGTGAATCCCGCTTGTCATGCTCAGTTATCAAGGACAATTTCATATTTTGCTTCTATCAACGCAATGAATATCATGGGCCTTGGCGATCTTCTTGTTGATGCGCTCGTTAAAGAGAATTATCTCGAAAGCTATGCCGATATTTATACTCTTAAAGATAAGAGAGACGAGCTGATAGAAAAGGGAATCATCGGAAAAGCCAAGAATACCGATAAGATACTTGCCGCAATCGAGTCATCAAAGCAGAATGATCCTGTGAGACTTCTTACAGGTCTTGGAATACGAAATGTAGGACTTTCAACAGCAAAGACTCTTATGAATGAGTTCAAAGGCATACGCGAGCTTGCAGCAGCTGATATTGAAAAGCTGACATCTGTCATGGATGTCGGAGAGACCACGGCTGATTGTATACATGATTTCTTCATGAATCCGCATAATATGGAGCTAATCGACAGATTTGAATCATATGGACTTAACTTAACTATGCCTGAAGATTCAAAAATGAGCGAATCACTCAAGGGACTTACGATAGTTGTAACAGGAACCCTGCCTACTCTTGGCAGAAAAGAGGTCCAGGAGCTTATAGAAAAGAATGGTGGAAAAGTTACAGGTTCTGTTTCGAAGAAAACCAGTCTCCTTGTCGCCGGAGAAGCAGCCGGTTCAAAGCTGACTAAGGCGCAGTCTCTGGGTATAAGGATAATTTCAGAAGCAGAGCTTCTTGCTATGATAAATGATGGAAAGGCGTGAGTTAATGTCTGAAGAGTTGGATACAGTTGAAAACGAGAATGAAGAATCTCTTGAAGATCTCCTTGACAGGATAAACAATGGGGATAAAAACGCAGGAAGCTTTACTATCAGTTCTGAAATAGGAAAAGATGATTACAGAGCTTTCCTTTACTATTCGGTTCTTGGCAAAAATAAACTTTTTACTGCAGCCATGGTTGTTCTTCCTGCGGCACTCACATTCTATTTTAATATAAATGACGGAAAACTGATGCTTGTGCCGGCCATAGTGATAACCTGCATTCTCTGGCTGCTTATCTTTGGAGCCATAATATTCAGAACCGAGAGATCTCTGAAGAAAATAGGGAAAAACAGCCCCGATGAGCTTCGCCTGACAAAGACAGAATATAAATTTGTGCGTGATGCAATACTGCACACCAAAAACGGTAAAACAACACGAGTACCTTATTCAAACTTCACCGCCCTTGGAAAAACCAAAAAGAGATTTTTTCTCTATTTTCAGGGAGGAAAGGGCATGATAATCCGCTGTGAGGATATAGTTAAGGTTAAGACAGTTTCGGAATTTGAAAGATATCTCACTGAAAAAATTTACAGGTAAAGGAGTTAAAGCATGGTAGTTGATTTTAAGACTCTTTATGGAGATAATGAAAAGCTTCAATCAGAAAGGTATAAGTCACTTTCTGAGAATTTCAGGAAATTTTTCAATGATGATTCGAATGAACTTGCATATTTTTCTGCTCCTGGAAGAACTGAAGTTGGCGGAAATCATACCGACCATCAGCATGGCAGAGTCCTTGCGGCTGCGGTAAACCTTGATATAATTTCTGCCGCTGTCAAAAGAGACGATGGTATAATTACATTAAAATCCCATGAATATTCAAAGGTAGATATCATAGATACCTCAGTTCTTGAGCCTCAGGAGGCGGAGCACGAAAAGTCAGCTTCACTCATCAGAGGAATATGCGCAAGATGTGTTCAGCTCGGTTATAAAGTAGGCGGTTTCAATGCTTATACCACTTCCAATGTCTTGAAGGGCTCAGGCCTTTCAAGCTCTGCGGCTTTTGAGATACTTGTTGTGACTATGATAAGCCACTTCTATAATAATGGTGAAATTGATGCCGTCACCGCTGCGCAGATAGCCCAGTATGCGGAAAATGTCTATTTCGGAAAACCATCCGGGCTGATGGATCAGACAGCGTCAAGTGTCGGCGGGTTCACTGCCATTGACTTTAATGATCCCTCAAAGCCGGTTCTGGAAAAGATTGATTTTGATCTTAAAAAATATGGATATAATCTGTGCATAGTAGATACAAAAGGCAGCCATGCAGATCTCACAGGCGAATATGCCGCAATACCTTTTGAGATGAAAAGGATAGCAGGGCATTACGGTAAAAGTGTGCTCAGAGATGTAGATGAGTCAGTCTTTTTGAAGGATATAGCCGTGCTCAGAAAAGAGTATGGAGACAGAGCTGTTCTCAGAGCCATGCACTTCTTTGACGATAACAGAACTGCAGCAGATGAGGCCGAGGCTCTGAAGAGAGGTAATTTTGAACTTTTCAAGGAGCTTGTAATCCGTTCAGGACGATCTTCACTCATGAAGCTTCAGAATGTTTTTGCATCTTCCGCTCCACAGGAACAGGGACTTACCCTTGCTCTGGCTGTAACAGAGAAAATTCTTGATGGAAAGGGTGCATACCGTGTCCATGGAGGCGGTTTTGCCGGAACTATTCAGGCCTATGTCCCCGATGAACTGCTGACAGCTTATAAATCAGAAATAGAAGCAATCTATGGAGAGGGTGCCTGCTATGTGCTCTCTATAAGAAACCCCGGTGGAACCAAAGTTTTGATTTAATGAATTATTAATAAATCATCCTTGATTTGTTTACATACAGAAAATATAATTTGCTCATCAAAACAAAACTACGGAGGTTATTGATTTATGAAAAAAGTAATTGCACTTATTCTCGCATTGGCATTATCGGCATCACTTGTTGCCTGCTCATCATCCTCTGATTCATCCTCAAAGGCTGCTGAGAGTTCCGAAACCTCAGAAGAAAGCAGCACAGTAAGCGAAGAGGAATCAGAAGAAGTATCAGAAGAAGTGCCTGAAGAGTCAACTGAAGAAGTATCTGAAGAAGAATCAACTGAGGAAGATTCAGAAGGTGTCTCATCTGAAGAAGCTGCAGATAAAGATGCAGATTTAGCCGGAGGCTGGACAGTTTCTGAAGATGGAAAGGTCACCGATGACGCCAAGAATGCTCTTGAAAAAGCTCTCGAAGCCTACACCGGAATGGAATTTGAAGCAAAAGCCCTGCTCGGCACTCAGATAGTTGCAGGAACAAATTATAAGCTTCTCTGCATTGGAACAACCGTAACAGCTGAACCGGAGTCTGCATGGAAAGTCGTAACAGTTTATGCTGATCTTGATGGCAACGCCGAGATTACAGATGTTTATGACTTTGAGGACTTTGACAAGGATCTCACAGGGGCCTATGCATTAAATGAAGAAGCCCTTACATCCGAGGATTCTGACCGCATGGAGAAAGCTCTTGAAGGCCTCACAGGTGCCGATTACGAGCCAGTGGTGCTGCTTGCGACTCAGGTCGTTTCCGGAACTAACTACAAGTATCTATGCCTCGAGACAACGGTTACTGCAAACCCTGTCAGCAGCTGGGCAGTAGTAACAGTCTATGAGGATCTTGATGGAAGCTGCAGTATCGAAGGTGACATCGAAAATATAGATTTAGCTGCTCTTTCAAGTGCCGAATAATATTCCCGACTTTCAAAATGAAAAGAACAAACAGAGCCGTGTGGCAGAGTATTCTCTCGTCGCACGGCTCATTTTCTTGTGTGTAATATTGATAATGTCCTGATTCATCACAGATGAAAATGTTCTGTTTGAGGTTCAAAATCATACGCCAATTGTGAACGCCTGCAGAGGATTACGAAAATTGCATGTAATCCGGGCGCATTTCTGTGAGTTTGGAGTAATCAGAGACTACAGTTTTGGTAATAATGGTCAAAGTTCACTAAAGTTATTGACTAATTACCCGGCTTTCAGATATAATTATCTTATTGTTGCCTTAAATGCAGCTGTTTTGAGGATGGTTGAGTATGCAGAAACAATTTGATCCGGCTCTGCTGGACAAGGCGAAATCCGGCGATCAGGCCGCAATGGCAGAGCTGTACGGATATTCTTATGACAGTGTATACAGATGTGTCTTTTCTGTAATAAGGGACAAGGGAGAGATAGAAGACCTTGTCCAGGACATATATGTTGATATTTTCAGTTCTCTCAGCACACTGAAGGATGCGTCAAAGCTTGATTCATGGATAAATACAATATCAAGGAATCGTGCGCTTCAGCACATAAGAAAAAAGAAGGCACTTCCATTCAGCAATATGAATATAGATCTCAGTGAGAATATTGAGGAGTTGCTGAATGAATTATCCGACAGCACAGAATCGTCTCCTGATGAAATGATTGACCGGAGAGAGGCCGCCTTAATCCTTGAGGAGATACTGTCTTCACTCCCCGACGAGCAGCGGGAAGTAGTCGGCCTCTACTATTACCAGGAAATGACAGTCGAGCAGATAGCCGAGCTGACAGACTGCTCTGCAGGAACGGTGAAAAGCCGTCTCAATTACGCAAGGAAGAAGAAACAGAGTAAAGTAAAAGAGCTTGAGAGCAAAGGTCTTAAGCTTCGCGGAATTGCACCGCTTCCGTTCTTTGCGGAGCTTCTCAAAAACTGGGAGGTCCCTGAGAACGAGGCAAAAAAGAAGATTTTTGCAAAGGTTGTCACAAAGGTTTCAACCGGAACTGTGCAGTCAGCCGCAGGAACAGTCGTCTCAGCCGGAACAAGCGTGACTGTCTCTGGAGCCGGAACTGCCGTAGCAGTCGAGACAACGGTAAAGACAGGCTCTGCTGTCGCAGGGTCAGTCATAGGCATCGCCGGAAAGGTGACAGCAGCTGTCATCGGATCGTTTATAGTCATCGGCACCGGTGTGGTGATAAGCACGACAATGTTAAATAAGGAAAAGACACCGAATGACGGCCTTAACCCGATAATCAGTGTCGAGCCGAGCATGATGCCTTCAATGGAACCGTCGCTTCTGCCGTCAATCTCAGCGGAACCGTCAGCGAGCGCAGACACATCTGCTTCACCTTCAGCTTCACCGTCTGTTTCACCGAGCGTCTCTCCGAGCGCTTCGGCAAGCGTATCGCCGAGCCCGACACCTTCTGCTTCGCCAAGTCCTTCTCCGACTGTGACAGCAACAGCGTCTCCAACACCGACAGCGGCAGCTACAAGCACGCCGACAGCAGCACCTACCACAGCTCCGACAACCGCAGCAACAGCTGTTCCTACAACCCGACCGACAACGGCGCCCACCACGGCACCAACGGCAACAGCTAAGCCCACAACGGCTCCGACAGCCAAGGCAACAGCAAAGCCGACTGCAGCTCCAACTGCGAAAGCTACTGCAAAACCGACAGCCAAACCTACCACGGCACCAACTGCTAAACCTACAACGGCACCAACTGCCAAGCCGACAACTGCTCCTACAGCCGCTCCAACACCTGTTCCGACAGCGGTGCCTACTGCAGTTCCGACGCCTGTACCCACAGCCGTCCCGACCCCTGTGCCTACAGCAGTTCCCACTCCGGTTCCAACCGCAGTGCCTACAGCAGCGCCGACCCAGACCCCGACCGAGGAGCCTGAGCCTACACCTAACGAAGAATTTGTAGTCTGATAAAGCCATACCCAGGCATAAAATAAATTTGTGACAGAGGGAGTTCCGATCATGAAAAGAACACTTTCAGTTTTACTGACATTGATGATGGTTCTTAGCTGCGTTGTTCCTGTTTATGCGGACATCGCAGAGAGCGCAGAGCCGACTGATGCTGCTGTAGTTTCAGACAGTGAAGATGTTTTCACAGAGGACATTGAGCTTGCTGAAGAAATATCAGAAGAAGCTGCCAATGAGACCACAGCTCCTGCAGATGAGGAAACCGCAGAGCCGGAAGAGGCTGAAAGCCCAGAGGATATCATTCCCGCTGATGAGGAGCTTTTCACAGATGAAGCAGACAGTGAAATTATAGAAATCTCTGAAGAGCTTGAATCCTTTGAAGAGATTGAGGTGGAGGAGGATGTGGTTTCAGAGGAGGCAGTTTATGCTTCTGATCCCATTACTTCTGCTGATGGTCTGTGGCAGTATACTGTGAATATAGATCCAACAACTATAGCAGTGACTGCTTATCTTGGAGAAGAGACGGATGTAACTATACCGTCGGAGATTGATGGGTATACGGTGACAAAAATAGGGGATGAAGCTTTTCAAAATTCTGCTGCTCTTACAAGTGTAATATTACCCGATACTGTCACAGTTATAGGAAGTATGGCTTTCCAATACTGTACTGCCCTGACAGGTATAACTATACAAAATGGAGTAATGACTATAGCTTACAGGGCTTTTGACGGCTGCAGCGGCCTTAAAAGCATAACCATTCCCGATAGTGTAAACAATATCGTATATCAGGCATTCAGAGGCTGCAGCAGTCTTGAGAGTATCGTTATCCCTGAAAAAGTAACAAGCATAGGACAGGAGACGTTCGAGAACTGCAAAAAACTGAAAAGCATCGAGTTTAAGGGTGAGCTGACATCAATAGGTGAGTCTGCGTTCCAGTACTGCACAAGCCTTGAATCCGTAACAATTCCCGACAGCGTAACAAGCATCGGTACAAAAGCTTTTTATTCCTGCACAAGCCTTAAAGAAATAACTGTACCCGAAGGTGTGGAAGCTATAAATGTCCAGACATTTAGCGGCTGCTCCTCGCTTGAAAAAGTTACACTTCCAAAGAGTGTCACATCTGTTGGAGACTATGCATTTAATGGCTGTTCAAATCTGACTTATCTCTATTATGGCGGGGATGCTTCAGACTGGGGGGCAATCAGCTTTGCTAATGTACCTGCCCGACCTAACTACTATGCCACAAAAATCTATTTCACTGAGAATGAAAACTATAATGAAGTAACAAGCATGGAGATTCCAGATGGAGTGACTTCTGTACCTTCTTATGCTTTTTATAATTTCAGCGCTCTTGAGAGCATAACAATACCTGAAACAGTTACATCTATAGAACAGTATGCATTTTCCGGCTGTACTTCACTTACTGATATTGAGATACCCGATAGCGTTGAAAGCATAGGCCAGAGAGCATTTTCACTCTGCAGTGCCCTTACAAGCATATCTCTTCCTGAGAAAATAACTGAAATAGCGAATAATACATTTTATAGCTGTGGGAAACTTAAAACTGTAATTATTAATGGTGATGTAATCAGCATAGGTTCCGATGCATTTGCAAACTGTACCTCTCTTGAAAGCATAAATCTTCCTGACAGCCTGACAAGTATCGGAGAATCAGCTTTTACACAGTGCCGGAAGCTGACAGGTGTCAAAATACCCGATAGAGTAAGCACAATAGAAAGTTATGCATTTCAGCATTGTGAAAGCCTTACAAGCATTGAGCTCTCCGGGAATATAACTTCTATAGGAGAAAATGCGTTCGGTTACTGCAGCAGTCTTACAGGCATAACTATTCCGGGAAGCGTAAAGACAATAGAAAGCCATGCTTTCTACAAATGTACGGCACTTGCTGAAGTGACTGTTTCCGAAGGAGCCGAGAGCATCGGAAAACATGTATTTGATGAATGCATGAAGATAGAGAGCTTAAGTTTACCGGACAGCGTTGAAACAATCGGCTCATACGCTTTCCAGAACTGCACAGGCCTTAAAAGCGTTAAGCTTTCGAAAAATCTGACAGCCATTGCAGATTATGCATTCAAAGGCTGCAGCTCTCTTGAGGAGATAGAAATTCCGGCAGAAGCACAGACAATCGGAAATTATTCATTCTATAACTGCACAGCTCTTAAAAAGATAACAATTCCCGATAAGGTAACTGCTGTCGGAAATTGTGCTTTCTATGGCTGCTTAAAACTCTCAGATGTAACTTTGGGGGCAGGTCTGCAGAAAATAGGTATGAGTGCGTTCTGTAACTGCATATTCAGCAGTATCACCATACCTGAGGGTGTTACATCTATTGACTCAACAGCTTTCTATTACTGTACCGGCCTTTCAAAAGTTGTCCTGCCATCAAGCCTAACTTCTCTCGGTGAAGATATATTCAGCAAATGTAATGCCCTTGTCAACATAAACTATAGCGGCAGCATCTCCGACTGGTGCAGGCTTGTAAACTCAAGTAACAACCCCATGACATCGGCAAGAAAGCTGTATATCAATGGCAGTCTGCCAAAATCTGTCATATTTGATGCTGATATAGACACCATCCCTGCATATACCTTTGCCAACAACACGGAACTTACCGACATAACAATAACATCAACGATCAAATCTATAGGCACCTCTGCTTTCTATAAATGCTCCGCGCTAAAGACAATATATACCGACAGCATTCAGACTATGGCTGACATTACTTATGCTGACAGTTATGCAAATCCCGGATATTATGGAAGCAGTGTTAAGCTTATAGATGAAGAAACAGCTGACAATGCCACAAGCGTAACAATACCCGACGGAACAGTAACCCTGACAAGCGGATATCTTAAGAACTGCACAGACCTGACAGAAATACATATACCTGCCTCAGTAGCCGCAATACAGGCAGATGCCTTCAAGGACTGCCCGAACCTAAAGAGTGTCTACATCGAGGACCTCACAGCATGGTGTAATATAGAGTTCGCAAATGAATACTCAAACCCGATGTGGCATGCAGAAAATCTTTACCTGAACAAAGAAAAAATGACTAAGGCAGTCATACCTGAGGGAAAGAATGTAACCTCCATCCCGTATGGAACATTTGCAGGCAACGCACAGCTTAAGTCGGTTACGCTCCCATCAGGCATAAGCACCCTCGAAAGCGGAGTCTTTGACGGCTGCACAGCTCTTGAGTATATCTCAATACCATCAGATCTTGACAAGATAGAGAGTGATGTGTTCCAAAACTGCAGAAAGCTCAGCACGGTGAATGTCACAGGAACAGACGCGAATTCCGCCCTTACCGGCTGGTGCAGCATAGACTTTGAGAGCAGCTATTCCAATCCGATGAGATATGCTTCCGAGCTTACCCTCAACGGCGAGAGCATGGGAGATGTCACTCTCGGCAGCGGGGTAACTTCGATACCTTATCACACATTCTACAGGAAAAAGTCGCTCAAATCTGTGAGCCTCCCTGATTCTATAACAGAGCTCGATGAAAACCTCTTCTACGGATGCACGGCTCTTTCATCGGTAACACTTCCCCAGACACTTGATACAATAGGGAAGGGAGCTTTCAGAGGATGTACAGCCCTCACAGAGATAAACCTGCCGGATAGTCTGACGAGCATAAAGACAATGGCATTCTATCAGTGCACAAAACTCAAGAGCATCAGTATACCTGATTCTGTCACGATCCTTGAAACTTCAGCTTTCAATAACTGTATTTTACTCGAATCAGTAAAGCTTTCCAAAAATATATCAGAGATAGAGGACAATGCCTTCTATTACTGCACAAGCCTCAAGAGCATAGAAATACCGGCTTCGGTCGAGTCGATAGGAGTCTCAGCGTTTACAAACTGCTCCGCAATGACTGAGGTGAAATTTGCTGACGGCTCAGCACTTACCGAGATAAACTCATCTGCATTCCAGCAGTGCGACAGCCTTGTGAACATAGACTTTCCCGAGAGCCTTGAGCTTATCGATGACAGAGCATTCTATCACTCAGACAGCCTCAAAAAGATAACCATACCGGCAAGCGTAGATACTATCGGCACCTATGCCTTCAATCTCTGCAAATCACTGACAGAGGTTGAGTTTAAGGGCAATGCTCCAGAAATCGGAAACCTGTCATTCGCGATTGTGGGCAGTTACTACGGCCTCGGATGTGATGTCACCTATGACTGCAAAAGCAACGGCTGGGAAGAGGTGATAAACGCCAGAGACCATTACTTTGACAGGAAGGCAGACATATCAGGCAGCCATGTAAACAGAACCGCAAAGAATACGGTTAAGCCGACCTGCCTTGAAGACGGCTACACAGAATATCACTGCGCTGACTGCGGAAGTGATTTCAAAGACGATTATACTGATAAGCTTGGCCACAGCTTCAAGACCTATACATCAAACAATGACGCCACATGCACAGCTGACGGAACAAAGACAGCAAAGTGCGAGCGCTGCACTGTGACAGATACCATAGCTGACACAGGAAGCGCAAAGGGACATTCCAGCGGCTCAGCGGTAAAGGAAAACACTGTCTCTGCAACCTGCACGGCCGCAGGCTCCTATGATGAAGTTGTCTACTGCACAGTCTGCAATGCAGAGCTGTCCCGTACTGCCAAGACTGCAGCGGCAACAGGCCACACAGCAGTCAAGGATGCAGCCACAGCAGCGACATATCAGGCAACAGGTCTCACAGAGGGCAGCCACTGCTCAGTATGCGGCGCAGTCATAAAAGCACAGGAGACTGTAGCTAAAAAGACTCTCGCAAAGACAACAGTAACACTCAGCAACGTAGCCAAGGGTGTAAAGATAAGCTGGAAGAAGGTCACGGGAGCAACAGGCTACAAAGTATACCGCGGCACAAAGCTTCTCAAGACCATAACCAAGGGTACAACCGTAACATACACAGACACAGCTGTAAAGTCCAAGAACGGCACAAAGTATACCTACTATGTTGTTGCCTACGCAAAGAACCTGAGCACCAACAAGAGCACATCCGCAAAGGTGACAACCTACCGTCTGACAGGTGTTTCCGTAAAGACAGCTAAGAACACGGCATCAAAGCAGGTAACCGTGACCTACGGCAAGAACTCAAAGGCAAGCGGCTATCAGATTAGGTATGTGACAGGCAGCACCACAAAGAAAGTCACTGTGACCAAGGCAGCTACTGTGAAGAAGGTTCTTTCCAAGCTCACAAAGGGCAAGACCTACAAGGTGAGCGTCAGGGCTTACAAGAAGGTGAGCGGCAAAACTTACTATTCAGCATGGTCCGCTGCGAAGTCGGTTAAGGTGAAGGTGTGAGTTAACTCTGAAATTGCGCCGTTAACCTGTATTTTGAAATAGAAATTCCCCCATAAGCGGATTCGCTTTATCGCATCCGCCCATGGGGGAATATCGTTGTGTTATTGTCATATCTACCGAGGGATTATTTACACCGAATGTCTGTAAGCGATAATCTGGCTTGCCGCAGTCTTGAAGAATGTGTCATATCCGTTTGCGTATTCAAGCTCAGCATCGCAGATATAATCAACACCGCTTACCGTTATCTCAACGAAACCGTGACGCGCCCATCCGGAGCGGCCTGTGCAGTATCCGGAGACTCCTACTGCATCATATCCGATTCCCCTTGAAAGACTTGTCAGCGCCGCTGCCCATGAGTAGCAGTTTCCGCACTTGTCCTTGAACATGTTGACCGCGTACTTGTTTTCCCAGCCGCTCGCACCGACATCAACATACGGCCTTGCAGAGTAGCTGTAGTTGTTTACAAGGTACTTGT
>R21__coassemble_537_pt1 | contig 30746 bp, 23 predicted proteins | sample R21__metabat2_high_PE_066 | metagenome-assembled genome bin R21
ATAATACAATACCCGGTGTTGCAGAACTGTTGCACACCGGGAAATATTTCGGAATTTTCAAGTTTTTCTTTTTCATTCTGTTATGGCCGGTTCACTTCCTCAGGTACTTTCCCGGACATTCCGAAAATAACAGTAGCATATGCTGAAGCATCTGTGCTATAATAAGCCATGCGCCTGCAGCTGCATGAATATAAACATGCCGTGCCGCATCACGATAACAGCAGCAGCGGACTATCAGCCCTCAATATAAAGGAAAAGGAAAAACCTGTAAGCCGCCATCACTCAGCGGCAGAGGGTCAGCCAACAGAAAGGAGTTTCTATATGAGATTTTCAGCATTCAGACGAATATCTGCGCTTATCTTATCTCTGCTTCTTATGCTCTCGTGCGCAGTCTGCGCTTTTGCCGAAGAGACAGAGCCTGAGGAAGAAAATGACACAGATATACTTGTGGTGTGCTTCTCTGCCACTGGCCACACAAAGCCGCTCGCTGAGTATGCAGCCGAGTACCTCGGGGCCGACTTCTACGAGATAGAGCCTGAGGAGCCATACACCGATTATGACCTTGACTACAACGATTCCGAATCCCGCACAACCATCGAGCAGAATGATGACTCCTGCAGACCGGGTATAGCAAACCTTCCCAAGGACCTCGGCAAATATCAGAGCATAATCATCGCCCACCCGATATGGTGGGGACAGGCTCCGAAGATAATATATACCTTCCTTGAAAGCTTCGATTTCTCGGGCAAGACCCTCACGAGCATGTGCACCTCGGCTTCAAGCTCCCTCGGAACGAGCGCAGAAAATCTGCAGAAATCCGCAGAGGATGCCGAATGGCTCGAGAGCAGAAGATTTCCAATCGGCGCAGAAGAGGAAGAAGTCACAGAGTGGCTTGACGAGATAAACATAGGAGGCATAGATATGAACCTTATGATAAACGATGAGGAAATACCCGTCATCTGGGAAAATAACGATGCTGTCGCAGCCCTTGCAGCCGAAGCTGAGAAAGAGGACATCACAGTGGAAATGTCCATGTACGGCGGCTGGGAACAGGTAGGTTCCCTCGGTGTAAGCCTCCCGACAGATGACACAAGGATAACCGCAGTTTCCGGCGACATAATGCTCTACACAGGAGATCAGATAGTGCTTTTCTACGGAGAGAACACCTGGAGCTACACAAAGCTCGGCAGAATGGATCTTGACGAGGGTGAAGCGGAAAAGCTGCTTTCATCAGAAGATGTGACCGTCACAATATCCGCCGGATAAGCCGGATTCACACAGATTCACACAGAATTGCATACAAAAAGAGAGGGAGAACTTTTTGTCTTCCCTCTCTTCTGTATTTTCAGCCTGAAATTCAGATTTTTCCGCTCTATCCTCTGCCCGGCGAACAGCTTCACCAAACATTCCGACAGCTGCCCGCCGGTCGCCGACCACCGGCAGCCTTGCCCCGGATATTCTCTCATATTCACAGAAAGCGGCAAAATCTTCGATTACGATGGATTAGGTTCCACTGACTTACCCTATTCCTCCGTAGAATATCCCTGCAGCAAGAGCCACAAGGGTCGCAGGTAAGTAAAAATATCTGCCCAGATAATAGATAACCGGCTTCGCTCTCTTTTTGCGTCCCTCGGAGATATAGCCGACGGCCTCATCTTTTCCGCACATCCGGAAGAACATGATGCCCGCAATCATCGCTCCGACCGGGAGGACATTTATGGAAACTATGTCGATAAAGTCGTTCACCACACTCTGAATTAGTACTGCCGTGATGACGGCCACACCCACGACGATAAGCGATGCGCCCACTCTTCCAAGCTTTCCGCCCGATGCCCTCTGCAGAGTGTCCACAGGCACCTCGCTCATGCTGAGAATGGATGAGAACGCCGCAAAGAAGACAGCAACAAAGAAAACCGAAAGCACTATCCTTCCCGAGCTGCCCATACCGTTTATAACTCTGACAAGCGAGATGAACATCATGCCGGGACCGCCCTCATCGAGCTGAGCCCCAGAGCTTGCCATGGCAGGGATGATTATGAAAGCCGCAAGCAGAGCAGCCAGTGAATCGAATATCACTATCATCAGTGATGAAAACGGAATATCCTCGGAGCCGTTCATATATGAGCCGTAGACCACAAGCGAGCTTCCCTGAATCGACAGCGAGAAAAATGCCTGACCGAAGGCAAACACCCACAGCTCGGGACTCGCAAGCCCCTTAAAGTCAAAGGTAAATATGTACCTGTAGCCCTCAGAGGCTCCGGGAATGCCCGCCACATAGACAGCGAGCCCCAGCATGAGGACAAAGAGTATCGGCATGATTATCGTGTTTATCTTTTCAAGGCCGCTCGAAACCTTCAGGCACGAAACAGCAAGAGTGAGAGCCGCAGCGATGATTATCCACAGCGTGCTTCCCCATCCCGAGGAGAGCCTCTGAAATTCATCCGTCAGAGCCGCTGTGTCCTCACCGAGAGCGGTAAGTCCTCCGCTCAGGGCTGAACAGGCATATTTCAGCACCCACCCGAGCAGCACAAGATAACCGATGAACATTGCGCTTGTGCCGAGTGTCGGTATGTTGCCGAGGAAAAATCCCAGCTTCTGCTTTTTCTTCCGCTCCATAACAGCCGCGAATGCCCCTGCAGGACCGCCGTGGAATGACCTTCCGAGGGTTATCTCGCCGATAAGTCCCGATGCTCCTATGAGTCCCACAAAGACAAGATACGGAATTATAAAGGTTATCCCTCCGTAAAGGGAGACCATCTGCGGAAACCTCCACAGATTGCCGAGGCCCACAGCCGAGCCTATGCAGGTGAGTATAAACCCGCCTTTTCTACTGAATCCTTCGGTATTCTTTTCCATTTTCCTCACTAAATCTGTCCCAGACCGCCTGCCGCAGAAATATTTCGGTAACAGAACAGCCGTTTTTAATATTCACTGCGGCTGATATAATTAACACCAGCGATTTTGATTTTTATGAGCCAATCAGTAAAGCCGGCTCTTTTTACGCTTCTGCTCAATCAGAATTTACTTTAAAATGCATATCTCATCAGTCAAGCTGAGCGTTTATTATGTCTTCCTTTGCCTGCATAGCCTCAAGCGTGAGTGATAAAAGCCTGTCAAGATCCCATGAGAGCATCTCAGCGCCCTGAGCTATGACCTCTCTTGAGCAGCCTGCAGCAAAGCCCTTGCTCTTGTACTTCTTCTTCAGTGACTTCAGCTCCATGTCCTTCGTGCTCTTTGAGGGGCGCATCAGCGCTGCGGCCCAGATAAGACCCGTAAGCTCATCGCAGGCGAAAAGCACCTTCTCCATCTCATGCTCGGGAACTACATCGGAGCATATTCCGTAGCCGTGGCTGCATACCGAATGGATGATGTCCTCACCCACTCCGCCCTCACGCAGAAGCTCCGGAGCTTTTTTGCAGTGCTCTTCGGGATAAAGCTCAAAGTCTATGTCATGCAATAGTCCCACTATTCCCCAGTGCTCCTCGTCATAACCGAGCTTCTCAGCCATGTAGCGCATGACAGCCTCAACTGTAAGTCCGTGCCTTATGAGGAATGCGTCCTTGTTGTACTTTTTCAGAAGCTCAAGGGCTTCCTCTCTTGATATATCACTCATTCTGTTTTCTCCTTTGAAAATTCATCTTTAAGGGAACAGCCCCTGTCCCCTCTGACATACATCCGTATAATAACACCAAATCAGGCTGAACGCAACCGCAGTCGGAAAATCCTGCATCCTCTGACCCTGCAATCCTTGTTTACACCTGAGCTTTAATGTGTTAAAATCATGTCGAACTGCCGGGAGCATACATCTCTCATCACTGTGGTTAAAAGCAACCACTCTGCCCACACATAAAATAAAGTCTGCTGTTCAAATGCCCCGGTTTATGCGGAATATCACAATGAATTCTGCTTTTTTAGCAGAAAGCTCATGCATCTGATGGCACTGAAGAGCCGAACTCTGAGTTTCAACAGGCAGTCAGAACAAGAAATTTGAACCTGAAACAGAATTACGAAATCAGACTATGAAATATAATATAGGTATTCTCGCCCATGCAGATGCGGGAAAAACAACAATCACCGAGCAGCTGCTCCTGAAGTCGGGAGCCATAAGAAAATCCGGGAGCGTTGATGACGGAACAACCGTCAGCGACTCCATGGAGGTCGAGAGAAAGCGCGGAATTTCCGTAAGGAATACCTGCCTCTCGATAAACTTTGAAAATGACACCATAAACATAATAGACACTCCCGGTCATATGGACTTCGCGGGAGAGGTTGTCCGCTCGCTGAGAGCGGTTGACGGAGTAGTACTCGTCATCTCTGCCGCGGAGGGCGTTCAGGCGCAGACTCTCTCGATATTCCACATACTGAAAGAGATGAAGCTTCCCGTCATATTTGCCGTTAACAAGATTGACAGGGCAGGCTTTGATGAAGCCGGGCTTCTGAAATCCGTAAGGCGTGAGCTGAGTGAGCGCACTGTCCCTCTGCAGACCGTGAGAAACGGAAGCATCGTGGAAAAGCCTCTTTCGGACGCCGCTTTTGAGATGCTTGCCGAGCTTGACGAGGATATGGAGCTTGCCTACCTCTCCGAAGAAGTCCCCGAAGATTCGGAAATCCTCGAAAAGCTGTGTGAATACGCAAAAAAAGCTGAGGTTTATCCCCTTGTCTACACAGAGGCGAAGAATGGAAAGGGCATAGATGCGCTCATTAAAAGCATAGTTTCATTCCTGCCCGACTCGGAGTCACGGAATCCCGGTTTCCTTTACGGAACAGTGTTCCAGGTGAGACACGAAAAGGGACTCGGCAAGGCGGCCTACATCCGTCTTTTCGGCGGAACCCTCAGAAGCCGTGACAGTGTTCCCCTGCCTGGAAACGAGAATGAGGAGCCCGGGAAGATAAGCCAGATAAAGTGCCTGACAGGAGGAAAGCTCACGGACAGCGGCAGCTTCTCAGCAGGCGACATAGCAGTGGTTTACGGGCTGAAATCTGTAAAAACAGGTGACTGCATAATATCAGAGGGTGAAATTATACCGGAAAATACCGCCGACAGCCTTTTGAATGAGCTTGCGGTTCCGCTTCTTCTGACAGGAGTCTCGCCGGTAAACCCGCAGGACGAAACAAAGCTGAGCGCAGCGCTTGCAGAGCTTTCCGATGAGGATCCTTTCCTGAGATTTGAGCAGAATCTCCTCACACACGAGATGAACCTCCACATAATGGGAGAGATACAGATAGAGATACTGAAGGAGATGCTTCTTGACCGTTACGGCCTGAAAACCGAGTTCTCCCCGCCGAGAGTCATATACAAGGAAACTGCGGGTATCCCGGCAGTCGGCCACGAGGAATACACCATGCCGAAGCCCTGCTGGGCAATACTTGACCTTAAAATTGAGCCTCTTTCCCCCGGCTCGGGACTGCAGTTTGTTTCAGAGGTGCATGAGAGTGAGCTTCCGGTAAAGTATCAGAACCATGTTGAGATAAGCGTATACAAAACTCTTCAGCAGGGAATCTACGGCTGGGAGGTCACAGATGCGAGGGTAAGCCTTATAAGCGGAAACCACCACCAGTGGCACACTCATCCCCTTGACTTCTTTGTCGCTGCACCGATAGCGGTGCTGAGGGCTCTCAAGAACAGCGGCCCAAGGCTTCTTGAGCCATACATGAAGCTTCACCTCGAGGGAGATGAGGGACTTATGGGCAGAGTCGGCGGCCAGATACTGAGGATGAGAGGCATCACCGAAAATCAGATAATAGATAACGGAAAATTCATAATAGATGCCCTCGTACCTCTTAAGGACTGCATGGACTACCCTGTCAGCTTCCGCAGCATGACCTCCGGCAAAGGAGTAATAAGCATGAAGCTTGACTCCTACAGACCCTGTCCTCCCGGATTTACGGACACCCTTGCAAGACGAAGCGTAGACCCCCTTGACCGCTCAAAATGGATACTCTCCTGCCGAAGCGCGATGGGCGAAGGCGAGCGCTGGGCCTGAAGCACAATAAATTCACCGGAAAACCGAAAGGATATTTTCATGAAAAAACTGATGACGGCCGTGTGTCTGCTTGCGGCCATGAGCATTCTGCCTCTTTCTGCCGTGTGCGCAGGAGCAGAAAGCCTGCCTGACATAGAGATAGAAGAATACTCCGACCACGAACCCGAGATAACCATAGCTGATGACTGCGTATACTACAGCGAAGCCGAGGAAGAAGAGGAAACACTTAGCCCTTCATTCTCCACCGACGAGGACCTTTTTGCGGGCTATGCCGACTCGGTTTTCGGCGCAGATTCCGGCATATCTTTCTTCAGCTCGGTTGCCGGAGACAATCTCACAGGGCAGAATGCAAAAATATACTCTTATGTAAAGGAAAAAATAAAGCTCATAGCTGATGGTGAGACGAACTCCTCCGAGATTGTCATCCCATTTTCGGAAATACTTGATAAGGATACCTTCACCGAAGATGAGCTGGGCATAAGCCTCTATGATGAGGAAACCGGAAAATTTACCGATGTGTCGGCGGTCAGGACTGCATTTAAAGAAAAAATCTGCAAATATTCTGCCAGAACAGTCGTAAACACGCTCTTCAGAGATGTCCCCTTCGATTTCTACTGGTATGACAAGACAGACGGAACAAAATCCGCTTCGGCCACAGGCTTCAGGGTATATCTCTCTGAGGACGGAACCCCCTGCGCAGCGATAACCTCCACTTCCTACCTGAAATTATCCTTTTCTGTTTCTCAGGACTACAGCGCAGGCAAAATGTACACCCTCGACACCGAAAAGACAGGCGCCGCGCTGAAAGCAAAGGCCAATGCGGATAAATATGCGGCAGCCGCCCTATCCCTTGAAACCGATTATGATAAAATACTGTACTTCGCAAAAACGATAAAATCACTCAGCGGATATAACTACAGTGCCGCATACGGAACAAATTACGGCGACCCCTGGCAGCTGATATGGGTGTTTGATGAAGATCCCGACACCAAGGTTGTGTGTGAGGGCTTTGCAAAGGCCTTCCAGTACCTCTGCGACCGCTGTTCCGAATTGGGCGGCTTCTCGGATTCATTCTACAGCTATATGGTCACCGGAACCATGAACAAAGAGGGTCACATGTGGAATATCGTCCACATGGATGACGGAAACAACTATCTCGTGGACATTACAAACTGCGTCCTTACCGATAACGGCATTGATTCAAAGCTCTTCCTCTGCGGATACGAGTCGGGAGATTATTTTAACGGCTACAGCTTCGCCGGAAACTACGGCACTCTGCTCTATAAGTACGACAACAACACCCTTGAGAGCTATTTTGACACCGACCTTGAGGTAAGCGCCGAGCCTTATGAAGCCGGAGATTACGCTTATTTCACATTCACAGGCATAAACGGCGAAATGACAGAAAATATCGATGCGGTCTTTGACTCCATTCCCCTCGTGTTTGACAGCGAATCAGGCAGATGGAAAAGCTCGTCAAAGCTGCTCTACGGCCACACATATACCCTCACCGCAAAGGATGAAAGCGGAATCTGCTCTAACCTTACCCTTAGCCTGACATTTGACAGAGAAAACCGTAAATTCAGCCTTCAGCTTGAGTGTGCTCACAGCCTGACCGAAACAGTTTCAGCCAAAAACGCAGACTGCACCCACGAGGGTTACACCGGCGACACAGTGTGCTCATACTGCGGCATTCTTCTCGCTGAGGGAGAGACAGCCGCCGTGCTCCCCCACACCGCTGAGGCATCCAAAGAGAATGAGATTTCCCCGAGCTGCACCTCAGAGGGCTCCTATGACCTTGTCACCTCCTGTTCCGTCTGCGGAAAGCTTATCTCATCTGAGCATGTGACAACCGCCCCCACAGGCCACACAGCCGGAGAAGCCGTAAAAAGCGATATCATCGCTCCCACCTGCACAGAAAAGGGCTCATATACCCTCACTACCTCCTGTTCCGTCTGAGGAAAGCTCATCTCATCTGAGCATGTGACAACCGCACCCACGGGGCACACAGCCGGAAAAGCCGTTAAGAGCGATATCATCGCTCCCACCTGCACAAAAAAGGGCTCATATACTCTCACTACCTCCTGTTCCGTCTGCGGAGAAACCTTAACAAAAGAGGTGATTGCGGTTGAAGCTTCCGGCCACAAATTCAAGAAGCCGGTATTCACGTGGGTCACCTCCCACCGCAAATGCACAGCTGCCTTCACCTGCTCGGAATGCTCATATTCGGTAAAGATAAAAGCAGCAGTGAGCTCAAAGACGATTAAAAGCGCCGGCTATACATACAAGGGAAAGACGAGATACACCGCTTCACTCACATTCGGCGGAAAAAAGTACACATCCCGTGTCACTGAAACTGACATACCGATGAAGAAGCTCGCCGCCCCATCAGTAAGCCTCAAGAACACAGACTCAGGCATCTGCGTATCCTGGAAAAAGGTAAAGGGCGCATCAGCTTATGCAGTCTACAGAAACGGCAGACTGATAAAGCGCACCTCTTCGCTTAAATTCACCGACAAAGCTGTTAAAACCCGTGACGGCGTCAGCTTCACCTACAAGGTTGTCGCCTATACGAAGAGCCTTTCGGTCAATAAATCCGCATCCTCCTCAAAGAAGATAACAAGAAGATATAATCTTTATCCCGGGGTTGACTGGGGCAGCATATACGGCTGCGGCTGACCTGATTACTAAAGTCCCGTGGATTTTCACCGAATTTACGCTTTGAAAATCACCACTTTTATCTTAACCTTGACAATGCCGCCGATGTATGATACAATACTCAAGCAAATAAACAAGGCGGCTATGACTCATTAGCTCAGTCGGCAGAGCACTTGACTTTTAATCAAGGTGCCCCGGGTTCGAATCCCGGATGGGTCACCACGAAAAAAGAGCACACAATCGTGTGCTCTTTTTGTTTTTCGTCTTATTCTCAGAGCCTAAGTTAAGTTTTTCCGCTGACATGCTGTCCGCTCAGAAAGCTCAATCAGCCGCCTGTCTTACTTAAAGAACCTGGTAAGACTGTAGTAAAGGTCCCATTTCCATGCCCTGTACTCATGCTTAGCTCCGAGGATATCTATGAACTCATAGTTCTCCCCCTCATTCACTTTTGCGCTCTTTTCCGAGACTATCTTCATTATCTCAACATGTTCATCGTGGGCAATGTCCTCTGTGCCGTTGCAGCAGAGAAGATAGTTTATCGGGTACTCTGCGAAATCGCTGTCTATGGCCTTCACTATTGCTCCCGCAGATGCTTCGATATCGCACTTCGGTCCGTTGCAGCCGGAATAAGGTCCGAACCATGAGAAAAGGTCGAGCATTTTCACAAGCGCAGACCAGTAGGTTGTCATGCTGCCCATTGAGAGTCCGGCAAAGGCTCTTGAATTTCTGTCCCTTATCACAGGGTATGCGGCCTCTATCGCAGGAAGCAGGTCATTCCTGACCTCATTGTGAAATGCTGCGGGCAGGTAACCGCCCTCCCTGAAGCCTATCTCCTTATCCCTCGGATAGAATGTCGGCGTGACTATGATACACTCTTTTGCGAGCCCCTCTGCCATCATCGAATCTATCATGTCGACTGTTTCGCTGTTTTTCACGAGCCAGTAATTCTCATTGTCTCCGCCACCGTGCATGAGTATGAGCAGCGGATACTCTTTCTCTCTGCTGAAGCCGTAAGGCAGATAGACCTTTGCCTCCTTTGAGAGCTTTCTCTCATCATTATCATAGGCTATCGTTTCATAAGCGAGAGTCTCCACTCTGCCCTTCTTCTCTGACGGAAGCGTGAGCCTCTCGGGTATTGTGTAAAAATCTGTCATATTTATCCACTCCTTTTTGTTGCTGTCAGAGAAATTTTAACACTTTTCTTCTCTCAAGTAAATACCTCCCGCAGATCGTCTCCATAGCCTTTCATCTTCCTGACAGGAAACTTCCCGGTAAAATATCCCGCTTATGCTTTCCAATAGTCCTGCGGCACTGCAATTTCCTCTGAACATTCTTCGCGGTGTAAGGGTTAAGGCCGATGGCTCAGATATTCCCGAAAAACACCCCTCCATGTGCGAATTACAGAGGAAACGACCGGAGGAAAATTCCCCGGCCGCTTTCAGGAGGTTATTATGTCAAACACTAATACTGCATATTTATCATGCGCCCACCCTGCAGGCAGAGAGCTGTCTTCTCACCTCTTCGGGTGATATTCTTGGCAGAAATCCATGTCTTATGCGCCTTGCGGCCTTTTTCTCTCTGTATGTATCTCCGATTACCATTGCCGGATCCTTAAAACCCATTTCGGCATGATGTTCTCTCTGAGTCTCAAATATATCTGAATACATGGCCTGCCTCCCGGTAACGATTATTTTTGCTTGCTGATTATGATCATATTATAGCCGGAAAAACAGAAAAAAGGTCGCTTTCAGGGCGACTTATAAAAAAGGAGCCGTTCACATATCGGAACAGCTCCTGCATCTTAAATTAATATCAGGTTTATTTCATTCGTTTCCTTAGTCAGCTTCCCTGCCTGCAAAAGTCACCTGCATGGACAAACTGTGTAAGCTGACTGCATCAGCCGATTATGTCAATTGATTATGTCAATTTCTGACAGAATGCTTGACTCTGTCGCGCTCCTCTGCCCTCTTGGCATCGTTGAATCTTGCGGTTGTGCCGACAAGATAACCTGTTATGCGTCTTATGCGGTCAAACTTGACATTCTCCCCGATGATTACATCTTTTTCTGTCGTCTTTACTGTGTTCATTGTGATAACCTCTCTTTCCGAAAGGCTATTATATACAGAAAAAATATAAATTCAAGTCTTGACATCCCAGTTTTTATCTCTGTAAAGAAATCAGAGCAGAACTGCATAAGTCAAAATCCCCGAGGAGACGATCGTTGTGAGCGGTGCGTCAAAGGAGAAAATGCACCAATTTTACTTTTCGCTGACCTGCCGCCCAGTGCTTTTCAGCTGCTTCAGAAATTCAGCAGGAGAATATGCAGGAACAGATGACTTACGATAATCTTTCACATTGCGGGTGATAATGCAGTCAATATGTGAGCGGACAGCTGTCTCTATCATCACAGCATCTTCAAAATCAGATGTATCAGCCGTCAGCGCACGAAATATATCCCCTGCTGTGGTGTCCAGAAGAGTCAGGATACCGAGTAATTTATTTAACTTATCACGAGCCTCCCGATCACTGTGAGTGTTGCGATGGATCAGATAATAAATATCAGCTGCAGACTTGGCAGTTGTGTATCCGACGAATTTTTCGACAGCAGCTGCGCGAAAGATTTCCTTTGCTTCATCTGCAAACGGCTCCCTCTGCTGCAGAAAATCAATTACAACGCATGTATCAAGCAGTACATTCATATATCATTAAGGAACTCCTCTCGTGCTTCTTTCAAAGTCACCGTATCCGGAACACTGCCAAAAAGCTCATCTACAAGCGATAATTTATTCTGATATGGAGAAACCAGTTTTGCCACAGTCTGTCCGTTCTTCGTAATGTATATGTCCTCTGTAGCAGCAAGAAGCAGATATTTTCCAAGGTTAAGCTTCAGTTCAGTTGCGGTAATGGACATAAATCTACACCTCTCTTATGTTTTACTGATTTTATTATACAATAGTTGTTCGAAAATTTCAATATGATCGAACGAAAATAATATAAATAATCGAACGATTTTACCATTTGCGGACAAAGAGCCGGCACTCTCCATTAAGGTGTGAGAATACCGGCTCGTTTAAATTAACATCAATAATATCTGTTCACCGCTGAATCTCTTTCAAGCTCAGAAATGAAGATTCCGCAGCTCTCCAAAAATCAATCCGGCGACCTCGGATCTCTCTTCAGAATATCATCCAAGATGCGTATCCCACTTGCCGCAGAATGAGTCTACAGGATCCTTGCCCTTGAATTCGCTTCTGCCGAGCATCTTGTCGATGACCGCGTCAACAGCAGCTTCCTTGAACTTGTAGGCATTGATGAATGTCGGGATTCTCGGCACGTCAACAAGGTGATACGGATTAGCGAAGGAGACAAAAGCTGTCGGAACTGCCTTGATGTAGAGCGGGCAGTTTGCTCCCATGTCCTTCCAGGTTATTCTGACAACAGTCTGATTTGAGTATGTTGCGAGGTTGCATACATAGAGGATGAGATCATAGTTGTCGCAGGTATCCTGATATCTCGGCTGAGCGCCCTCACGGCCTGCCACTGACTGCCAGATTCCCACGGTGAAGCCCTCTTTCTCAAGCTTCTCTTTCATGTAGTTTGCGACATCCTCCTCGGTTGAACCAAAGCCTCTGCCTGCAGCGAACGGATAGAGAAGTATCCTGTTGAACTTTGACCTGTCGAGCGGAAGTATTCCGTCAAGGTTCTTCACGAGAGTCACGGACTCATCGGCAACCTTCTTCTCTATCGCCTTGTGCTCAGCGCAGCCTACTATCTCGGCGCATACCTCTTCAGGCGGTACGAGAGTGCCTGCAGCCTTCTTCTCAGGGAGCTTAAGAGCTGCCTTTACTCCGAGTATTCTCATCAGGGCATCCTCGAGTCTCTCAGGTGTTATGACTCCGTCCTCTATTCCCTTCTTCATCAGGTGCCAGTCCTCGTCAAGGTTCTGGGTGAAGAGGAACATATCGCAGCCCGAAGCTATAGTCTTTGCGACTGCCTCTCTTCTGTCCATAGCTGTGCCGAGTCCTGCCATACCTGTGGCATCGGTGACTACCATTCCGTTGAAGCCAAGCTCACCCCTCAGAAGGTCATTCAGAAGCTCCGGTGCCACTGTTGCGGGCATGAGCTCCTCATCCTTGATTCCCGGGCGGAATTTTCTCTGATAAGCAGGCATCATCATGTGTCCGACCATGACTGTCATTGCTCCTGCCTCGATGCAGGCCTTGTATGCGGCGCCGAAGGTTCTGTCCCACTCCTCTATTGAGAGCGAGTTTATCGTGGTTACAAGATGCTGGTCTCTCTCATCAACTCCGTCACCGGGGAAATGCTTGATTGAAACAGCCATACCGTTCTCCTGGCAGGCCTTTGTGTATGCCACACCGCAGTTCTTGACAAGCTCCGGATCCGATGAGAAAAGTCTTGTGGCCATTATAGGGTTTCTCCAGTTGTTGTCTATGTCTATGACCGGAGCGAAGGCCCAGTTTGCTCCTACAGCTCCACCCTCACGGGCGCAGACATAACCCTGATTCCATGCGTTCTGAGGGTCTGCGGTAGCTCCTATCATGAGGTTGGGTCCTACATTTGTGCCGTCATCCATGAGTCCGTCACCGCCTGCCTCAAAGTTGGCGGCTATGAGCATAGGTATCTTTGAGTTGTCCTGCAGGAACTTGATGAACTTTCTGCAGTCAGCCGAGGGCATGTGTCTGCCCATAAAGTTTCCGATGTGATACTTGTCGAGTATCTCCCTGAGCGCATCAAGGTCAGCGGAATATGTGGGGATGCAGAAAAGCTGTCCGACCTTCTCGTCAAGAGTCATGTCGGCGATGGTGTCCTTTACCCATTTAATCTGATCATCATTCAGAAAATATGGGTTCTTCTTAAGCAGATCGTAATTTGGCATTGTTCTTCTCCTTAACTTGAAAAATCCACACTTATGTGCATTAAAATCTTACCATATTCTGCGGCATAAATAAAGAAAATCTTTCATCCCTTATTGATTTTTCGGATAATGGACTTATAATTATTCGGGCTTTAGAAAAAGGTATTTTCCGGGAAAATCATCAGAGAAATTTTTGCTGAGCCGGAAGCCCTTTTAAAGACAGAAGTAAAAGAAAGTTAAGAAAGAAGCATATTTGAAAAATGAGAGACACACAGACTTTAAACGGCTCCGTGAAGATGAAGGTTCTCTTCATGGAGATATTCTACTGGTTCGGATGGTCCTTCGGAACCTACCAGACCGTCTATCTCCAGAACAACGGCATGGACTCCTCATACATAGGCATCCTCAATGCCATTTCCTCAATCGTGGCAATAATCGCCATGACCTTTTGGGGAATAATCTCCGATAAGATGAATTCCATCAAGAAAACACTTATCATGGCGCTTCTCGCTGCAATGGTGCTTTTCGGCTCGATAGGCTTTCTGCCCGCCTCGGCTTCCTTTGCGCCGATAATGTTCCTGATATACTGCCCGATAGCAAACTTTGCGAAAGGCTCTCTCGGAACCCTGATAGATAACTTTACCGTGCGCTCCTGCACCCAGAACGGCCTGAATTACGGCATTAACAGAGGCATAGGCTCTTTTACCTACACAATAGGCTGTCTGCTCCTCTCCCTCGTTCTCGTGCCTCTTACGGGCGTAAAATACACCTTCATGATGTATGCCATCGCAGCTGTTCCGGGACTTCTCTTCATCTTCTCCATCCCCGACCCTAAGGTCGAGCAGAAGAAAAAGGCCGCAAAGCTCAATCCAAAGGAGCTCTTCAAAAATTACTACTATGTGACCTTCCTCATCTTTGTATTCATCGCCTATATCCCCCTCAACTGCGAGTTCGGCTTTGTCTCTTATCTGATGGAGGCAAGAAATGTCAGCCTTGACAGCTTCGGTGTTGTCTGCGCCCTCAGGGCGGTCACAGAGGTCCCGATACTCTTCATCATGAATCCGCTGAGAAAGAGATTCAAGCTGAAATACATCATGATTGCCGGCATCTCTGTGCTTCTCGTGGAGTCACTGCTGACAGCTTTCTTTGCTCACTCGCTTCTCACGGTATCGCTCATCACCTCCCTTGTGGGTATCGGCAACGGCATTCTTATAGGCACAACCTCAAACTACCTCTACAAGCTTGCCCCCGAGCATCTGAAGGCCACCGCCCACACTCTTTACGGCGCAGTCACTGCGATAGCGGCTTTTGTGGGCAGTCTCGCAGGAGGGTTTGCCTTCAAGTACCTCGGAGCAACAAGGTTCTATATAGTCCTCTTTGCCCTCTATCTCACGGCAATAATCTTCTTTATCCTGAGCATAGTGCTTTACAAAGGCAGAGCAAATCCCGGCGATTCGCTGGATTAAATCCCACAAAAAACATATCCCCGAAGCCAGCATTAAATTCTGAGCTTCGGGGAATTTTTTATGCTATGTCACCGTGTGCAGTCTGCCCGGTTTCCTTTAAGCGCTGCGGCTTACAGATTATCAGCCTTGGGAGCTTCAGCTTCTGCAGCCTCGCCTTTTTCTGCTTCAGCCTGTGTATTTCTCTCACATACCTCAGTCACAGCCTGCGGAAGACCTGAGACGTTCACATTTCTGTTCACCTTGGCATCATAGGAGTCGGCCATCATTATTTCTTTGATGTCAACACCTGTGACTTCCTTAACCGATTCCATTGTCTTGGCAAGGACAGACGGGACATATGAGCCCATGCTGTTTACGCCTGTGCCTGAACCGCCACCATCTATGATTGTAACCTTGTCGATAGTTTCGAGCGGCTTTGCGATAGCTTCGGCCATCTGCGGAAGGGCATTTACTATCATCTCGAGTATAGCTGCCTGACCGTATTTCTTCATGGCTTCTGCTTTCTTCTCAAGAGCCTCGGCTTCTGCAAGACCCTTTGCCTGTATAGCCTTTGCTTCAGCTTCACCGACTGCTGCGATACCTTCGGCCTCCTGCTTCTTCTGATACATGAGAGCGTCGGCCTTTATCTTCTGAGCTTCGGCCTGCTGAGCCTCCTCGAACTTCTTTGCTTCTGCCTGGCGCTGTCTGTGATAAAGCTCAGCGTCAGATTCCTGCTGTATGCGGTATTTCTCAGCATCGGCTGCCTTCTTAACGCTTGCGGCAAGCTCCTGCTCCTTTACCTCTGCCTCACGCTTTCTGAGCTCGGCTTCACGCTCTGCCCTTGCGATGTCGGCATTTGTCTTGGTAACTTCAACTGTTTTACGCTGTTCCTGTTCCTGAATGCCGTAAGCGGCATCGGATTCAGCCTTCTTGATGTCTGACTGCTTCTTGAGGTCAGCTTTCTTCATCTCAAGCTCTGTCTGGCGGATAGCAATCTCTGTGTCTGCGGCAACCTTTGCTTCGTTAGCTGTCTTTGCTGCTTCGGCCTGAGCTATGGCGACATCTCTGTCAGCCTGAGCCTTGGCAATGGAAGCATCCTTCTGAATCTGGGACATGTTGTCCTGGCCTAAGGCATTTATGAGGTTGTTCTCATCCTCAATCTTCTGAATGTTGCAGGACTCGATCCATATACCGAGGGCGTTCATATCCTTCTGAGCCTTGGCCTGTACCTCGTCGCCGAAGGTCTTTCTGTCGTTGCAGAGGCTCTTGAGTGTCTGAGTACCGATGATCTCACGCATATTACCCTGAAGTGAATCTGTAAGGGCTACCCTTATCTGCTCCTCCTTCATGTTGAGGAAGTTCTTCATGGCTGCGTTTGCCATTTCCTTTGTGATGCCCTTGTCGGGGTTTACATCCTTCATGGTGAGGACTCTTATCTTCGCAACTGCATCGATGTCAACACCGATGAAGTCCATTGTCGGAATATAGCCGTTGGTTTTGATGTCAATGCTTATCTGCTTCAGGATAAGCTCATCCTTTCTCTCAAGGAACGGAAGCTTTATTCCTGCGCGTCCGATAAGCACCTTAGGCTCTTTCTTGAAGCCCGATATGATGTATGCCTTATCTGTAGGCGCCTTCACATAGCTTGTGAGGAGAAGTGCAACTACTGCCAAAATAGCAGCTGCAATGATTCCGATTGTGATAAACTCTGCTGTCATAATGTTTTTTCATTTCCTTTCATTTTGGGAAGCTCTTGCGTCTCCCCTCTTCAAATTTGATTGTGAGCCTATTCTATAATGTCTCAGACAAAAAATAAACAGCAGAGTAAGCGGCTTTCGGCCTGCTATTTCGCAGAAAAAGGCGAAATAGAAAATCCCTTCAGGCAGTGGCATTTGCCATATCCGCCCGAAGGGATCATATTCACTATAGAATTATTCTGAAAACACAGCTGTTGGGTCTTACCTTAACCCGGCGCCGAACGGCCGCATTGTCAGGAATGCAATTTCAATTTTCATAAATTTGAAGTGTTCAGCTTCAGTCGCAAACCGTTAATTTACGCTTCCGTGCTTGAGATTTTACCTCTACATCATTTTGGCCATCACTCGCCGAAAGGCCTTATGAACTTTGAAAGGAACGGATGCTTCTCCCTGAACTCCGATTCCATCCTTCTGCGGGTCTCTGCCCGGATTTCCTCTTCAGAAATCTGAGGAACAGCCGGAGCGGCTTTTTCTTCTCGCTCTTCCTTTTTCCCTGTGCTGCTTTTCCCTTCATCCGGAGTGACTGCCTCAAAGTCTGCATCATCCGGTTCTTCAGCAGCCTGAAGAGACATGCCGTTTCCATCCTCATCCACATCTCTGTAATCAGTGACGATGTAAGGCTCGCCGCTCTCCCCTTCGCCAATACCCTTCTGTGAGTACATGGTTCCGGCATGTAGGGCCTGCTCTGTCGAGAGCTGTGTGGAAAGCGAAATGTTCTGCTCCATGAGCCTCGTTATCTGTGAATCCTTCACTCTCAGCTGCTCATCATAAGATGAAGTGAGGGCCATTTTCTCCTCATGCAGCGCCATTATCTGGCGGTCCTTCTCACTTAGCTGCTGTGCAAGGACGCCGAGAGCCGCTTCTACAGCGGAGCTGCTCCCCTCCCCTGCTCCCTGATTTATAACCGTCGCTTTATCTATAGACATACCGTTCGGATATGGACTGTCTGTAGATTTATCCATACCCGCAGGTGCATACGCGTCTGTACCCGTGTCAATGTTTTTTACTTTACTGTCTATGGAGTCTATATCTACATCTATAGTTCCATCTGTAGACAATCTATAGCCGTCCATTGGACGTACATTAGACGCGCCCTGTACATTAGTTCCGGCTGTACCCATATCTATAGACTGTGTATAGACAATTTGCTTTACATCTATACCTGCGGTATCCCCGGGGGCATTGACAGCGCCGTTGACAGGTATGGACGGCATGGACGAAGCTGTATCCGCAGTATATCCATCGGAGCTGTCACCATAGAAATCCGGGAAGTCCGGTGTTTTTCTGTCGGCTGATTTCTGTATGAGATCGATGCCGGCAAGGGAGATGTACTTGGTTCCTCTGTAAAGGTATACATAAGGCTCAAGCATGCTCTTGAGCGGGTCACGAACCATTCTTTTCTGAAGTGCCTGCTTGGTGATTCCCATGCTCTCGGAAATCTGCAGAACAGTTCTGCTGCCTCTGGGCGGAATATTGAACTCGGGAAGAGAGAGTATCTCATCATCAAGCTGCAGCTTGCCGTCAGCTCCGGTCACTATATAGTTTCTGTATTTCTCTTCGATGAGTTTTCCTGCGGCCTCAGGGGTTTTTCCGATGCGCTCTGCAAATTTAAAAATGGTCATATCAAGCCAACCGTCCTGTCTATATACTGTATATACTCCTGTATATAGACATTATACATTAACAGAGAGGATTTTGTACAGAAAATTTTTGAAAAGAATGGGGGAGAGCTGCCTGCCGAATTTGGCTGAAAGGGAAAGAGGGGAGGGACTTTATATTTTTCGGTGCCGGCTGTAAGCTGTCAGCGGTCAGTTGTCAGTGGCCGGTATTCGAAGGGTTCTATCTATCAATATTTCAGAGTATGAAGAAAGCTGCCAATATACACTGCGGCACTTGTAAAGGCAGAAGCTTCAGATATAATATCTGCAGTGGCATTTATAAATTTAATATCCGGTTTTATTTCAGATTTCAACAATCGCTGTATTGTTTTAATCACTTGTTTTTAATACCTGTTTTATTTATCCTGTTTTATTATCTTGTTTTAGAATTCAAAAAAGTCCGGAATTTCGGGCTTTCCGTAGCCTTAAAGCGATACTTATGAAGTAAAAAACGACAGTTATGAAGCACTAAAACGTCGGTTATGAAGCAGTAAAGCGTCGGTTATGAAGTTAAAAAGCGTCGGTTATGAAGTCGCTGTCTGTGGAAAACTTTGCAGTCCTGCCGCTGCGAAGCTCTGTGACTGCGAAATCTCGAGCCATGCACTTTTATTGATCCCGGATATAATCCTGTGCAGTAAAGAGAAAATCCTTCAGCTGACTTTACAGCTTAATTTAAGTACGCAATTACATAAAAGCGGAAAATCAATTGACATTTTTCCGCTTTTTGTGTATCATTAGCCTGATCATTTATCTTAAAACAACGGAAGATTCAGATTCCCGGTTTTACCGTGAAATAATATTTTTATCCGGATAAATTCCGTAAATTGGGGAGAGGGGGAAAGCTTTTATGAGCTCTGAGGATACAAACAGGCTTCTAGTCTACAAATCGAACAATCTAAACGAGATGATCCTCAATACTGACATACAGCCAATTGAATACAAGCTTATCCTCATCGGAATATCTCTGATGGATCCAAGGCCGGGAGCGGGCGACCTGAGGGAGCTTTCAGTGAAGCTGCCGCTTGAGAGCTTTGCCAGGATAATGGGCTATAAATACGGCACGGAGGCCGAGAAAAACACGGTAAAGAGCAACCTTTCGCGTGACTCAAAAAACATCCTTGACATCTCTGTCCGCAAGGAGAAGAAGAACGGCGGCTTCGCAGAGGGCAACATCATCACCTGGTTTGAGTTCAACAATGATGACAGAAGGAATCCCTATATACAGCTGTGGTACAATGAGCAGCTCAGGGACGACATAACAAATCTTACGGGATCCTATGTAGCCTACAGGCTCAGCAATGTCATCCACCTTAAAAAGACAGCTCACATAAGACTTTACGATCTCTGCAGGCAGTGGCTTGTGGCGGGACACTGGGACAATGTTCCTGTCGAGAAGCTCAGGGCGATGATTTCGAGAAAGGGCGGCTCCTACAAGAAGTGGTATGATTTCAAAAGAAATGTGCTTGATCCTTCGGTTGAGGCTGTCAACAAAAACACCGACATTTTCGTCAGCTATACGACCGTCAATCTGCCTCACGAAAAGACTGTCGGATATGTCAGCTTCAAAATAAAATCCAACGGCTCCTTCAGGCCGGCTCTTACGGAACCTGGCCGCGGCAGCCGCGCACACGCCTCAAGGGAGAGCTACAGGGACACGGGTCTGAGCTATCAGCAGCTTGTATCCTTCATTCCCGAGGCATCAAGAAATCTTTACATGCTTCTCTCGCTGAACGATACAGAAAAGTATGACGAGCGGATAAAAAATTACATCGACAGCAAGATAGATCTGTATCAGGCTCAGATAAAGAGGGGAGTGGACATCAGAAATCCCGAGGCATGGATTAACAGGGCTCTCAGCGAGGATTACTACGACTCAGAGCCTGAGGAGGCTTCAGTCACCGCAGAAAAGACAGGTGCTGCTGATTCCGAGCAGGAGAGCACGGCCGAGACCTTCCTCGGCAAGTGGGGAGAGTAAAGCCATATCATTCCGCGCATGGAAGCCGGCAATAATTACAAGGAGTGGATTAAATTTATGAACAGAAAGCACGAGGCACTTTTCAGACCGATAAAGATAGGCGGAACAGAGCTCAAAAACAGGCTTATCCTAACCGCAATGGGCGGCACGGCATTTTTCGACCACACTGATAAGAATTTCAACGAGGGCATCCTTGACTACTATATTGACCGCTGCAAGGGCGGTGTCGGACTTATCATCCCGGGAGTTGTGCAGATAAAAAGCGGCTCTCATTATCTCTATGAGCAGGAAAAAATTTTCAAAGGCCCGATAAAAGAGGCAATGAAGGTCATCCATTCCTATGGCACGAAGTATTTCATGCAGCTTGGAGCAGGCTTCGGCAGAACTCAGCTTTTCGGCATTGACAGCGATGATCCCGAGGTGAGAAATACTCTTCTGGTTGCTCCTTCCGACGGTGTCCCGAATGTATGGGTGCCTGAGCTTAAGCACCGTGAACTCAGAAGAGATGAGATACACGAGATAGTGAAGGCGTTCGGAAAAACGGCTCTGCTCTGCAGGGAGGCCGGTATAGACGGAATAGAGATTCATGCGGTTCACGAGGGCTATCTTCTCGACCAGTTCTCCATGTCCTGCACAAATTCAAGATCCGACGAGTACGGCGGAAGCCTTGAGAACAGACTCCGCTTCTGCTGTGAGATAATAAAAGAGATTCACGATGTATGCGGCAGGGATTATCCCGTTTCCGTGAGATACAGTGTGGCAAGCAAGATGCGCGGCTTCAATCAGGGTGCGCTTCCGCTTGAAGACTATAAGGAGTTCGGCAGAAGTCTTGAGGAGAGCCCGAGGGCGGCACGGATACTTGAAGCTGCCGGAGCCGACATGCTCGATGCCGACAACGGAACCTATGATTCCTGGTGGTGGGCTCATCCTCCTGTCTACATGCCGCTTCACTGCAATTTCCCTGAGGTATCATTCATCAAAAAATATGTCAGCATACCCGTGTTCTGTGCCGGAAGGATGGAGGACCCGGACTTTGCGGCAAAGGCAATAGAGAACGGCGAGATAGACGGCATAGGCCTTGCAAGGCAGCTTCTTGCGGATCCTTACTGGATGAAGAAGGTTGAGGATGAGAAGCTCGATGAGATAAGACCCTGCATAGCCTGCCACAACGGCTGCTTCCCGATAGGCAAGATACCGGTAAACGACGGCAGGGATTTCATCATGAGCCACTGCGCGCTGCGCCCGGCCACCATGGCTGAGAAGAAGTGGGAGATAAAGCCCGCTGAGGTGAAAAAGAAGGTTGCTGTAGTCGGTGGCGGAATAGGCGGCATGGAGTGCGCAAGGATACTCACAAAGCGCGGACACAGCGTAACCCTCTTTGAGAAGAGCGGTGAGCTTGGGGGAGTGTTCATTGCGGCAGCGGCTCCATCCTTCAAGGAGAAGGACAAGATGCTCATCAGCTGGTATATCCGTCAGATGGAGCTGTGCGGAGTTGATGTAAAGCTTAACACCAAGGCCGACTGCGAAACTCTCAGTGACTTTGACACTGTGGTTTGCGCCACAGGCTCGTCACCAAGAAAGCTTTCCCTTCCGGGAATTGATGACGAAAAGGTCATGGAGGCGATAGAATACTTAAGAGGCACAAAGCAGACAGGCGAAAGGGTAGTCATAATAGGCGGAGGTCTCACAGGTGTGGAGATAGCCTATCAGCTCATTCTTGACGGCAAAAAGCCGCAGATAGTCGAGATGCAGGATGACATTCTTCAGGTGCCGGGACTCTGCGCGGCAAACTCAGATTTCCTCCGTGAGGTCATAAGACTCAATGCGATACCTGTCCACACCGGAGCTAAGTTCATGGGTCTCAGAGACGGATGCGTCTCGATAGATACTCCTGACGGCGAAAAGCTAATAGAAGCCGACTCAGTGATACTCTCGGTCGGCTATGTGCCGGATACCTCACTCTGTGAGAAGCTTTCCTGCAGCGGAAAGGAGACTGTGCTCATAGGTGACGCGAAGCGTGTGGGAAACCTGATGAATGCAGTATATGATGCCTGCAGAGCAGCGTTTGAGATCTGATTTTCTGCGGATAGTATTTGTGTGTGAATCTATGCTGTGCAATTACCTCAATTCACAGCTGAAAGATTTTAAAACTGTGTAACTTATCAGAACAGTCCGGTCGGCAGCTCACAATATATGCCGGCAGTCTGCTGATATGATAAGGCTGAAATAAAAATTTCTATATCTTATTATGCCGGTGGGAAAACTGACCGGTATGTGGAGGGAAACATGATACTTTTTTTCAGGCCGATACCGAGATATACTATCTGGGGCGGCAAAGCCTGCAATGAATATTTCAATACTTCTGCGCTTTTTGATGACGGCGTGGGTCAGCTCTGGGCCTTTGCTGCTCAGGACAACGGCTCCACAGAGTGCGTGACTGAGCCTTATGCGGGCAGGACACTGAGAGAGCTCTGGGAGAATAACCCCGGACTTTTCGGCAGCCATGAGGGAGAGGTATTCCCGCTGATAATCTCCCTTGTTGCGCCTGAGGACGATCTGAGCCTTCAGGTTCATCCCGACAGCGATTATGCCGTGAGAGAGCTGGGACTCACAATGGGAAAGAACGAGGCATGGTATTTCATAAAGACAAAGGACAGCAGCATTGTCTACGGCAATAAGGCTTCGGACAGGGCAGAGCTTGAAAAGCTTGTTGCTGAGGACAGGTGGGAGGAGATACCTGTTACCGTCCCGATGCATGACGGTGATTTCGTCTACATCCCCGCAGGCTTTATGCATGCCATGGGAAAGAACAATATTGTCTACGAGATACAGCAGTCGACAGATGTCACTTACCGCTTCTATGACTACAAGCGCAAGGATAAGGACGGAAACGAGAGAAAGCTTGACTTAAAGGAAGCCATGGACTGTCTGCACTTTGAGGCGGCGCCCGTGCTGCCTGATCCTTCCGTCGGAAGATACGACAACCTGACAGAGACAGTTTTCATAAGAAATTCTTCCTTCACCGTGACAAGACTTGAGGCAGAGGGCAGCTGCTCCTATAAGGCTCCTGACGGGGTCTATCAGCTTGCAACGGTTGTCTGCGGAGAGGGAACAGCCGACGGGACAGCCGTAAGACCCGGCTCAAGCTTCCTCATCCCGGCTGGGGAGAAAGTGAGCCTTGACGGCAGCATGACCATAATGATGACAACTAAAGAGTGAGTCTTTCATGGCCTGGCTGCTGTGAGAGCTGCCGTTCGGTTTTCGGAAAATAGTCCTTTATGCCGCCTTTCAGTCAGCGGATCATTTTAAGCGGCAGCATCCGGTGTTCACGAATTCCGTTTGTTAAATTTCATGTATAAAATTTCATGTAAAAAAATATTCTGTGCGTCAGAACAGAAACAATAAAATATTGAGGTGAGGACAAGATGAGATTATCAGAGAATTTTCTGTGGGGAGCTGCGATAAGCAATGTCCAGGCAGAGGGCGGCTACCTCGAGGACGGCAAGTGCCTCGATGTTTACGATACCCTTGAGGTACTGCCTGAGATAGGTACAGAGCCTGTGGCGAGCAGCACTGACGTTGCCTCCGATCACTATCACCGTTACAAAGAGGATATAGCGAACATGAAGGAGATGGGCTTCAAAGCCTGCCGCTTCTCCATAGTATGGTCGAGGATACACCCCGGCGGAGATGACTTCAAAGTAAACGAAAAGGGCATGGCCTATTATGAGGACATGATTGACACGATGCTTGAGGCAGGAATAGAGCCTGTCTGCTCACTCGTGCATTTTGACATGCCCGATTTACTCTACAGAAAATACAACGGCTTCTGGGACAGGCGCGTGGTGGATTTTTACGCAGACCATGTGGCAGCTGTCGCAAAGCGCTTTGCCGGTAAAGTCAAGTACTGGATAACCTACAATGAGATAAACCTGGTCACATGGAGTCACCTCGTTTCCGGAGCTGACAGACCCGAGGGTGTGAGCATGCCTGTCTTCCATGAGAGACTGCTTCATCACACTCAGCTTGCCCACGCAAAGGCCGTGCTTGCCATCAAGGAGGCTGACCCTGAGGCTCTTGTGGGTGGTATGATAGCTCAGCAGGCGGTTTATCCATACTCCAGCAGACCTGCGGACATATATGCTGGGGATTTCGCAAAGAAATTCAGAAACGACCTCTACAATGATGTCATGACAGGGGGAGACTACCCGGATTACTACAAGAGCTTCCTCAGAAATCAGGGACTTGACCCGGAGCTTCCTGCTGAGGACAGGGAGATAATCTCTTCAGCCGCTGCAAAGCTTGATTATCTTGCCTTCAGCTATTATGCTTCGGGCGTTGTGAAGGCTCCCGAGGGAGCGGAGAGCATGAGCACTGCAGAGCTTGAGTATAAGATAGCCTTTGAATCAGAGAAGTGCTCCAACAGCTATCTCACTGCAAATGAATGGGGCTGGCAGATAGACCCGATGGGCCTTCGCATAGTCCTTAAGGATATGCATGACCGCTACCACAAGCCGCTCTTCATAGTGGAGAACGGAATCGGCATGGATGATAAGCTTGTTGACGGAAAAGTATATGATGACGGCAGAATAGACTACTACATTAAGCATATAGATGCCCTTGAAAAGGCCGTGGTGGATGACGGAGTCGACCTTATGGGTTATCTTGCCTGGTCACCCTTTGATTTCCTCTCATCTCACAAGGAGGTTCGCAAGCGCTACGGCTTCGTCTACGTCAACCGTACCAAGGATGATCTGCTTGACCTTGCAAGAATACCCAAGAAATCATTCTACTGGTATAAGAAGGTCATAGCTTCATGCGGAGAGGATCTTGCAAATGACATTGACTACTGATAGATACCTCGTCATAGATGTGGGCGGCAGCGCAATAAAATACGGAATACTCACCGAGGTTTCATCGGAGAAGGTCGAGCTTTCCGATCTTCACGAGATCCCGACTCCGAGGGACAGCCTTGAAAGTCTGCTTGACTCCTTCAGGAATATATATTCCTGGCTTGGGGAAGGCGTGAGCGGTGTAGGAATAAGCTTTACCGCCACGATGGATTGTTCCGACGGGTACTGTTTTGACGGCGGACTCGGACACTATACCAACGGCGTGAGGATGCTCCCTCTGCTGAAGGAGCTGTTTCCTGTGCCCGTGGCGGTTGAGAATGACGGCAACTGCGGCGCTCTTGCAGAGGGAAAATTCGGCAGCCTTAAAGGCTGCGATACCGCAGTTTCGATAAACCTGGGCAGCGGAATAGGCGGTGGAATACTCTGCGGTGGAAATATCCTCAGGGGTAAGAACTCGACCTCGGGAGAGTTCAGCTATATCTATACGGATTACGCTTTCTGCGGCTTTGAAAAGACCTGGGCGTCCCACAACGGAAGAGTTGCGCTCGGTCCTGTGCTCGCAGAAAAAAAGGGGCTTCCCGAGATGGACGGCCGTAAGTTCTTTGAGTTTGCAAACAGCGGCGATGAGGATGCCCTTGCGATACTGAGAGAGTTCACCGATTTCCTCGCAGTGCAGCTTTTTAATCTCAGATGTGTCCTCGCTCCCGACAGGATTTCGATCAGCGGTGGCATAAGCCGTCAGCCGCTTCTCATGGAATATCTGCTTGAAAGCACCGACAGGCTCTATGAAAAGACAGGAGTAAAGCTCCCGAGACCCGAGATAGTTCTCTCTGCGTTTCAGGGAGAGGGAAACCTCATCGGGGCATACTGCCACCTGAAGTCTCAGCTTCCATCCGGCTGACAGGAAAAATTCCATTATGCGGGTTTATATGCAGTTCGGAGAGAAGTCTGGTATCGATGTAAACCACGCTTTCTCATATGTTCACGCATCTCCATGAAAACGGCATAAAAGCTTATATTTCAAGGAAATTTTGAATTCCGATTTTGTAACTATTCAGTCTTATCATAACTTCGGCAGCTAATGGCTGCTTTATGCGAGCCCGGTACATTTCGCTAAATTCGGCAATTTTTGGATTTTGAGCAGAGGTAACTGAATAGTTACCCGATTTTTACATAAGTTCATGTAAGTCTACGTAAATCAACGACAAAATGGCGTAGAAGTAAAGATGAGATATCTTATGCGAAAAACAAGTCCAAACGCAGAAATGAATATGAATCAGACACGCGAAAAAGCCTGCCGATGAGTCCATATCCGGAACCATCGGCAGGCTTTTCGGCTTATTTGAATTTCAGAACAGGAATCAGATCATCCAGATGGGAACAATGTAATTGTCCCGGTCAACAGCGGAAAGCTCCGGCTTCATGCACAGGATGGCGCCTTTTCCTCTTGGCGTGGATGAGCGGTCAAGAAGGTGAAAAACTCCCGTCAGCTCCGAGCCGGGATTTGCGGTCTTTTTAATTTCAATCGGATTGAGAAGACCGTCATGCTCCAGAACAATATCGATTTCCTTTGCGTCCTTGTCGCGATAGTAATACATAAATGGCTCAAGTCCGCTGTTCAGATAACTCTTGCGTATCTCGGATACAACATAGTTTTCGAGAATCGCACCGTTCATTGCGCCGCTTTCCAGAGTTTCGGGGCTGCTCCATTTGGTCAGGTAACTGACAAGACCCGTATCATAGAAGTACAGCTTCGGGGTTTTGACAAGCCGCTTGAGCATATTGTTGGAATAGGGATGAAGATAGAAGATGATCCCAAGAGTCTCCAGAATGCCCAGCCAGTCCTTTGCCTGCTTCTGATTGATATCGGCATCCGACGCTATATCCGAGACATTCAGCATCTGCGAGCATCTGGCGGCCACGGCCGTGATAAAACGCAGAAATTTCAGGGAATCGATGGAATCGGAGAGTTCCCGGATGTCTCTTTCAATATAAGTGGACAGGTAGCTGCTGTAAAAGATCCGGCTGCTGTTTTGACCACTGACAAGCGCGGGCATGGAGCCGCGGAAAATTCTGCTGAAGACGGCTTCCGTATCGACAGAGGCTCTTCCAATGCTTCTCTCAGATAAAGCTTCAAGATCTATTTGAAACGGCTTCGCACTTCCGCCATATATTTCCGACTGTGACAGCGAGGACAGTGACAACACCGCTACACGCCCGGCAAGTGACTCCCGCACGCCCTGCATCAGCTTGAAGATCTGCGAGCCGGTAAGCCAGAAATCTCCGGGGTTATGGGTCTTGTCCACGTGAATTTTTATGTATGTGAAGAGCTCCGGAGCATACTGAACCTCGTCAATCAGAACGGGCGGCTTATGCAGCTGCAGAAACAGTTCCGGATCCGTCTTTGCAAGATTTCTCTCGCTCAAATCGTCCAGCGAAACATACCTGCGATCCGTGTCTTGCATCAGCTTTTGCAGCATGGTGGTTTTGCCGACCTGTCTCGGACCGGTTACCAGAACAACCGGATATTCTTCGGAAACAGCTGTTACCACTTGCTCCAGATGTCTTGTTATATAGTTCATGTTGGGGCCTTCTTTCGGCTGATTTGTAATTCAATTACATAATAGCCGAAAATCAGAAAGATGTCAACAATTGTTTCGGCTAATTTGGAACAAAACGAAAAATCAGCCGAAAGGATCCCGCTGCTCCGGTCCTGTGCTTCAGGCTGTCACAATTGAACGCTCTCATGGTCTCATTCCCAAAAGGAAAAGTTCCTTTCTCCCAAATCACATCGTATTTTGGGAGAAAGACGATGCGGCCGGGAACAGCAATATCCGATTTCTTATGGGAAAAACAAAAACGGACGCACCGGCTGTTTTTTGTTGTCCGGAGGCAGCCCGCGCGGGCGAGATTTTGAAGCGATATGACTTTGAAAATGTAAAGATACCACCCGATTGAGATTAAACTCAAAATTCAGCCACCGCGGGAGGACTGCGGAGCTGAAAAAGGCAACCGTGGGTTTTCCCGCCCACAAGAAGGTTATAATACAGCCCATATTTCATCCCCTTAGCCCTCGGCAAAGCTGTGAAATTGCTCTGCATTTTCACCATAACGAGGGTTTGGGAACCACGATCCCCAACAAGTTGCCGAAGAGCAAATTCGCAAAGTGTTTAACATGGCGAAACTTGCTCTGAATGATGAATCTTGTGATATAAACGCCGAATTTATCTTGAGAAATGAGAGTCCATCTGCTATAATTTTTGATGTATTGGACTCTTATTCTTCCGATTCAAAAGAGAAAGGTGTTCAGACATATATGGGTAAGAACCTGAAAGGCAAAGAATGCGGAAAAGGTATCTGCCAGCGAAAGGACGGCAAATATACCGCAAGGTATGTATCAAAGCTCGGCAAACGCAGAAAACGGCATTTTGACACACTGCCCGAGGCAAAGAAATGGCTTTCCGAAGTCCAGTATGAGGATCAGCACGATCTTTATGTCGCAGAGTCGGAAATGCCAGTCGATGAATGGTTTGCGTACCGGAAAGAGAATCTCATCTGCGATCTGGCATATAACACCATATATCGCAACATTTTGACCGGAATTTAAGGAGATAAAAAAGAAATACGAAATTAGGTATCGATGTTTTACAGTCTGATGTGAAGCTTGAATGAAGCTTGGGAAGCTCTGATTTGCGAAGCGGCAGAGCTTCAAAGCTTAAAAAACAATGGACGATAATAAAAAGCCGTGGTCTGAGACCTGACGGCTGATGAATGCAATACTGTTTCAGAAAGCAGCTTTTAGTCCCTGCGTAACTCAGACGGGAAACGGCAGAATTAGTGGGGCGGCTGAACAGCTGCTCAAAAAACACAAATAACGGAGGCTCATAATGAAAGACCTTAAGATAGGCATACAGCTTTTTTCAGTCAAGAACGCGCTGAAAGCTGACCCGATGCTTGCCCTCAGAAAGATAAGCGAGTGCGGCTACAGATACATTGAGGCGGCAAACCACAATGCCCTTAAAGATGACGGAGTGGGATTTGACCTCTCCGCAGAGGAATTCAAGGCAGAGCTTGAGAAGAACGGCCTTGAGATAGTCGGCTGTCATGTTTACCCTCTCGACACAGAGAGACTGCCGAAGCTCCTTGGATATCAGCGGAAGCTCGGCAACAGGCAGATAGGCTGCGCCATGGAGGTGTACCCCTATAACGATGCGGAGTACCTGAAAAACATCTGCGCAAAATTTAATGAGGTGGGGAAGATCTGCAGGGATTTCGGCTTAAGGTACTACTACCACAACCACTATGAGGAGTTTCAGCGCTTCCCGTCTCTCGGCGGAAAGACCGTCTATGATTTCATAATGGAGAATACGGATCCGTCACTTGTATATGCTGAGCTTGATACCTACTGGGCATACAGAGCGGGGCAGGATGCGGTAAAGCTCATGGAGAAATATTCCGACAGGCTCATACTCCTTCATCAGAAGGATTTCTCAAGGACAGCGCCTCAGAAGCTCAATATATTTGACGGCGAGGTAAATCCCGACGAGAACATCACAATGGAGACCTTCGGCCTTCACAACGATCCTCTCTGCTACACCGAGATAGGTGACGGCACCCTCCCGATAAAGGATATACTCTCAGCCGCTGAGAAGCTTCCGCTGCTTGAATACGTCCTGCTTGAGCAGGATGCCACACAGCTCGAGGAGACTGAGAGCATAAGAAGGAGCATGGAAAATTTCAGAAAGCTGCTGAAATAAGCCGCAAAGGCTTTTCGGGCGGCAGTTCATCCGGCCTGAAGCAGACAAAAGAGCAAACGAAAGGTTATATCAGAATGAAAGACTTCAGCATTCACTTCAATAGTAATTCAAGGATACCCTACGGAAGAATAAAGCCGCTGGGCTACCTGAAGGATTTTATGGAGGGCAACCTGAAAGACGGCTACATCGGCCACCTCGACGAGCTGCTCCCTTACAATATCGGCTCCGATGACATTTACGGAAAGGACAGACGCAGCACCGCCGTTACCGACATGGACCTGGGCCTCAGGCAGTTTGACGCAAACCTCACAGGCGAATATATGTGGTGGAATGCCGAGGGTCAGGGCAACTGGATGGATGGATTCATCCGCACGGCCTTCCTCTGTGATGTTCCCGAGATGAAGGAGAAGGCGAGAAAGTGGGTTCAGCACTACCTCGATACCGTTGATGATGACGGATACTTCGGCATCTACAGACCCGACTCAAGATTCCGTCAGGGCAAGGAGAGCGGCGAGCTCTGGGCGCAGTCCACAATGCTCAGGTGCTTCTCAGCCTGGTATGAATACACAGGCGATGAGAAGGTGTTTTCCGTCATAAAGAATGCCTGCGACATGATTATGAAGGGATACCCGTTAGGTCAGTCAAGACCTTTCTCCTGCGCAGACGAGCCTGAGGGCACAAGCTGCGGAGGCCTCTCGCACGGACTTACGATAACCGATACCTTCTATTTCCTGTATATGTATACAGGAGAGAGAAAATACATAGATTATGCGGTGTGGCTCT
>R21__coassemble_540_pt1 | contig 30719 bp, 23 predicted proteins | sample R21__metabat2_high_PE_066 | metagenome-assembled genome bin R21
AGCGAAGGTTGCTGTGCGGTCAACGAGCCTGTCTCTCGCGCACTCTTCATGGATTTCGGTTTTATCGTATGGTTTATAATTCAAGAGTACCTTTCCGGGTTTTGCTGAAGCCGGCAAAATTACCGGCTTCCCCGGGTAAGTAAGAAAGCAAACAACATAGAAAGGTACATCCTGTAATCGTTTTGGTTCCCTCTTTCGAGGGAGGAGAATATGCGCCCGCTGATATTGGTCAGCATGGAAGCATATCTCCTCAATGAGGAATTATGTCAAATACTTATTATCTCTTTTAAAAGGTATTTCTGTTTTCCTTTCATGTCTACAGTATACTCATTTGCTGTGTCATAAAAATGCCTTTGGAGCAGAAATTCTGTTCGTTTTGAAATTTTTGAAGATTTTCCCGAATTGAGCCTGAAGATTGAGGAAAGATTACACTCTGCCCCTCTCGTCTTTCAGACCGATTGCAGAACAGGTTTTTCTTACTCTTTGATAGCCCTGAAACTATCCTTGCCCGCCGGGTATCAGACCCATGCGGCAAGGCTGCTCTTTGCTCCCCGGACGGAGCTTCCGCGTATGGCGATTCCCTCTGTCACATCAGCGCCGGAAGCAGCCTTTGCTATATCCTTCTCAGTGCCTGCGAGTCCGCTGCCCTCGTGGGTACAGAAAGGATGTATCTTCTTTCCGCTGAAATCAAAGGCCTCGAGGAAGGTATAAACAGCCATCGGCATGGTTCCCCAGTAATTCGGATAGCCGAGATATATCTCATCATAGCGGTCAATATCCTCAGGCAGAGAGACAAGCTCCGGTCTTGCGCCTGCCCTGAGATCCTTTTTTGCCTGATCGATGCAGGTGCTGTAATCGGCGGCATACGGAACCTTCTGCTCTATCTTGAAAAGATCCGCCCCTGTCAGCTCTGCTATCATCTTTGCTGCTGTTTCGGTGTTGCCAACAGTGATATATTTCATTGAACCGCCGAAATAGTTTTCATCTGCTCTTGAATAAAATGCAACTAACTTTGCCATAGCTTTTCCTCCCTGTTATTTGTCAATGGCTTTTGTGTTGATGATTTCAGTGATGCCTTTTAAATTATCAGCTGCCGTCAGTTACTCAGCTGTCGGGCTTGTTAACTTCCCTGAAATGCACCTATAAAAATGGACAGCTTATCACTTCACAGACTGCCAAACCGCTCAGTCGTAAACCACCCTTGCCGAGCCGTAATTTACACCCTTTCTGACACCGCCGAGGAAAGGCGCTTCCACGGGCTCTGCCTCTCCGCTTATTATCATCTCACAGATATGTATGACATCATCTGTGACGCTGTCGGGCATGCTCAGGCAGGTCGGCACTCCGGCATAACCGATATGACCGTTGAAGTTCTGATCGAAGAATGACTCGAGGGACTTTATCTTCTTTGCCGATGCAAGCAGAGTCTCGGGTGTACCCTGAAGCAGAAGAGTATTCGGATTGCAGGCATCGCCTGTGAATATTATTCTGTTCTTTCTGTCAAGCAGAACTATCGAACCTCTTGTGTGACCGGGTGTCTCGAATACACTGATGTCACGGTCGCCGAGATGGAATACATCGCCCTCCTTTATGTTTATCATCTCAGGCATTTTTGCAATGCCCTTAACCATGGATGGTTCGTAGTCGTATACATCGTAGCCGCCGGACCTGCCGAGGGTGTCGCAGTAGTCCATGAGCGCCTCACGGCTTATCTCCTCCACCATGTGGAAGTCCTTCTCATTCAGATATATTTTGTCGAATGCCCCGCATCCGCCTGCATGGTCAAGGTGTCCGTGGGTCAGCACAACATCATAGGGGCCGCCTGCGAGTGAATCCGCAAGCTCCTTCAGCTCACACACTCCGCAGCCTGTGTCTATCAGCAGTGATCTCTCTGTGCCCTTGAGCAGAAACATAGCTGTGAGACCGAACTCATTTATTGCGTAGGTTTTCGGCGCTATCTCAGATATAAAAGGTGTTTTTATTCCCATGTTGTTTTCCTCCCTTTCGGTTTGCGGCCGCCGATGTCAATACAGCTGCGGACGAAAGCATATACATTTATTTATGTCTGTTTATTTTCAACTGCTACTTTAGTTACTGATATTTCAGATTGAAAAAGCTCCAGGGCCTTATATTATCTCAGCAGAAACAGTCGGATTTTCTCCTGTCTTTTTCAGTATCGCAAGAGCGCCCTCACCGAAAAGCCCGATGGTATCTGTCGCAAAGCCTTTTCTGTGGATGGTTTTCTCACATCCGAAAGCGACTATCTCATATCCCACAGCCGTCAGCTTGACCTTCTGACCTCTGCCGTAAACCTTTCGCCCTTCACTGTCCCTGAGAGTTATATCTGCAAACACAAGTCCCTCAGACTCCTCACAGAAGCACGTTTCTTCCTCGATAGTAACTGAACACGAAACCGCTTCACCTGTTGTCAGCAGCTCAGCGGAGCCTGTCACAGTGCCGTTTTCACTGCACACGGCCTCAAGTCTGCCGCTGTGATACGGAATATCGAAGAGCGCATAATTTTCTTTCAGCGGCTTTCTGCCCAGGGATTCTCCGTTCAGGAAAAGCTCAGCCTCATCACCGCAGCCGTAAACCTCAGCCGTCACAAGCTTATCGGGGTTGTTGTCCTTAAATTCGCTGTCATCAAAATCCCATCTCTCCACAGCATCGGTAAATTTCCACGGGCCGAACATTCTCGGTGTGCCGAAGCTCTCGGGCGGTCTCACACAGAGATACGGCTCTTTCCTCAGTCCGAAGACAATCTCCCTGTAGCAGGATACAGGCCGTCTGAAACCGAGAGTGCTTATGTCACCTGCGGGATTGTTCCATGCAGGGAAATCTGGTGAAAGCTCGCCCATATAGTCCCAGCCCGTCCAGGTAAAGTCGCCTGTGCAGTTCGGGTGGGACATTATTTCCTTCCAGTTCATGTAAATATCCTTGGGATAGGTCTCGGTGCCGAGCATAAGCCTGTCGGGGTAAGCAGAACTGTCGGGATCATATCTTGCCGTCATGTAGTTGTAGCCGGAAATATCCATTGCAGTATCAAGCTGCTCAAGTATCCTGCCAACCTCGCCGTGCCTTACTATGTCCTGCATTCTTGTAGCCATGAGTCCCATGAAGCGGTTGACGTCACCGTCCATGAATACTGATGGATCTTCGCCCGTTATATCCGCAGCGATGACCGCAAGCCTGTCGCCTGCAGCAAAAGCTCCGTTTATTCCGTTTGTGACGAAACGGCTACCGTCAAGCTCATGGAAGAGAAGATAAATCTCATGGGCTGTCTCTATGCCTTTATCCGTGCAGATGTCGGATATCTCATTTCCGCTTGAGTATCCTATCACCGACGGATGGCTGAAATCATCATCCACCATAGCTTTCACCGTGTCCTTCAGGGTTTTCTCGAAGTACTGGGTGTAGTCGCCATAGCCCTTCATCTTCGTCCACATGTCGCAGAGCTCATCGAGGATATACACTCCGAGGAAGTCACAGGCGCTGATAAGCTCGGGTGAAGCGTGGTTGTGAGCCGATCTTATCGCATTGAACCCTGCTTCCTTCAGCTTCCTGACTCTGCGGTATTCGTAGTCATATGTTGAGATTCCTCCGAGCATTCCCTCATCGTGATGAATGCAGGCACCCCGAAGCTTCACAGGCTCGCCGTTTATCACGAGCCCCTTTCCGGGAATGAGGCTTATCACACGGAAGCCTGTCTTTATGGATTCGCTGTCGAGGATTTCCCCGTTATCTGTTAACTCAAGTGAAACCCTGTAAAGCTCAGGGTGCTCCTCGCTCCATGGGATTATGTCAGAGACAAATATCCTTTTTCTGAAGCTGTATTCCGAGTTACCCCCGACTCTTATCGGATAAGAACGGCTGAAAAGCTTCTTTTCGCCGTCTTCTCCATATATGCTCAGCCTGAGAGAAATATCAGCTGCATAAGCAGCGATATTTTTAATTATTGCGCTTACTTCTGCCTCTGCGCCGCCCCCGGTAAGTGACAGCGTGTTTATCTTAAAGCTCTTCTCCTTTACATGCACTCTGTTTCCGACAAGAAGATATGCTTTTCTGCAGATTCCTGCGCCCGAGTACCATCTGCTGGAGAGTGCCTCGGTCTTTGCGGCGACGAGCAGAAGATTCTTCTCCCCGTACCTCACATAATCGGTGATATCGCAGAAAAAGCCTGTGTAGCCGAAGCTTCCTTCTCCGACCTTTGAGCCGTTCACATAGACAAAGGACTTAGAAAATATCCCCTCAAATTCAAGCAGAAGTCTCTTTCCCTTAAGCTCTGCCGGAATGTCAAGCTCCTTCACATAGTGATATACTCCGCCGTCAAAGAAAGCCATTCTTCCCTGACCGATACTCTTTTCGTCCTGCTCTTCGTGGAACATTGCATCATAGGGCAGGTCAACGGTCACGGCATCCGCAGGAACCGTATATACAAGAGAAAAGGCGTCCTTATCCCTGTAGACCCTCCACGATGAGTTTAAATCTGTTCTTTTCATATGTAAAATCCTTTCACTTTGACGCAGTTTCACAGCTGAGACAAAGACAGCTCCCGATACTGCTCCAAAAGACAAACCGCTGATTTTCTCACACCTTATCCTGATTTGCCCTTGCGGAATCAGAGTCGTTTAAACCCGCCTTTGTGCTTATCTCAGAATCTTCACCTGGCAGACTTCCATTGCCTTCAGCGCATTCTCGTGAGTTTCGGGACTTACTCCCGCACAGCAGGATGCATCCACGATGAGAGGCACCTCGGGAAGAAACGCTTTTGTTATCATAACATTCGAGATAACGCAGATATCCGTGCAGAGTCCCACAAAGGTTATGCTCCCGATTTTCTCCTCCGCATCCATCGCAAGCAGAAGCTCAGGCAGCTCCGATGAGCCGAAGCTCACCTTGTCTATCGGCTCTGAGGTCCTCAGCTGCTCAAGCGAAGGGCAGATCTCCCAGCCCTCTGAGCCTTTTATGCAGTGCTTCACAGGGAGATTTCTGCCCTCCTGAGTATCAAGGTAATCATCCCCGTGGGTGTCTCTCGTGAAGATCACTCTGCCTTTAAACTCCTCTATCTTTTTCTTAACATTCGGAACTATCTTCACGGCTTCGGGAGTGCCGAGCGCTCCGTCGATGAAGTCATTCTGCATATCCACAACTACAAGTATATCCTGCATAATTTCGTCAGTATTGCCTCACTTTCCGATAATTTTGTTTTGCTTTTCTATTTGTCATTGATGCCGCTTCCCAAAAGTATCCGCCATAACACAATACGAATACTGAAGCTCAGGCGGACTATGAGCTGTTTTAAGAGCTGAAAGCGAACACACCGGGTTTCACTTTTGCGCATTTATGTACCTTTAAGTCTCTTGAAACATCCGGCTGTTTATATCCGAACATATTCAGACTGTATGAGCCCGTGTTCAGCTTTATTTTGGCACCCCACGATTAAAGTCTCCGGCTTTCCCGCCCGCAAAAGGCTGCAGTAAACTCTGCTTAGAGAAGATAATTTACGATGAGTATCACCACGCTGAAGCCGACCATCACAACACCTGCCATGCGGCTGAGCTTTACAGAGTCCACACGGTTTGCTATTCGTGCAGCAATCCGGGCGAACAGCAGAGTAAAGATAATGCAGGCGGCAACGCACAGCGCATCAGGGAATCCGCCGATAACCATATGGCTGACTCCTCCGGTAAATGCGGTAAACATCATGATAAATACGCTTGTCCCTACCGCCATGTGCATCTCATAGCCGAGGAACACCGTCAGCACAAAGAGAAGCATCATGCCGCCACCGGCTCCGATGAATCCGCAGATGAAGCCGACTACAGTGCCTCCGGTTATCGCCTTGATAACTCTGCTCTTACGGCTCTCAGCCTTCATCTGCTCCTTTGTCGACCTCTGGGGCTTCAGGAGGAACTTGAGTCCCACGCAGGCAAGCCCTATCTGCTGCATGCTTCCCATCGAGCTGTTGGGCACATAGCTCCCGATGAAGCTTCCCACTACAGTCATGCATAACACCGATATGAGCAGCGGAAGGCTGTTCTTTATATCAAGGTTGCCGTGCTTATGGTAAATATAAGCGCTTATCCCGCTTGCCAGAACATCGCTCACAAGTCCGATACCCAGCGCCTGATAGGCCGACATCCCCGTAAAGGTTGCAAGCATCGGACCGATTATGGACGCAGCGCTCATCCCCGCAAAGCCTGTTCCTATTCCTGCGCCTGCTCCTGCTATGAGGCAGACAATCAGCCTGACCGCAATATCCGCCATCAAGTCCTCTCTTTCTTCGCTAAAAATTCCCGCTTCTTTCTTTTTTGCTGAGTATATAATAATGCCGCTGACCCTTTATATGCAAGTAAAAATCGTATCATTCACAAATTTTCACTGCATACCGCAAAGGTATGAATTGACTTTCTTTTTAAATATTTGCAAAAGCACCCGCAGCCTGTTAAACTTCATGTTGGAAACTTTGTTTTAGTATCATCATATCAGAAAATCCCGCATGAGGTATAAAATGGCTGCAAAATCTGAAAAACTCTGGAACAAGGACTATACGCTGATATTTTTCATCTGCGCTATAGCCTCGATAACAAACTACGGACTGACTACCTTTCTTCCCGTTCATGTCAACAATCTCGGCGCCGACAACTCCGTAACCGGAATGATGGTGACCGGTCTTACCATAGCCGGCATAATCACCCGTATGATAGTAGGCCCGCTGATAGACAAATGGGGCAGAAAAAACATGGTCATGCTCGGAGCGGGAGCATTCGCCCTCAATGCCGTCATGTACTGCTTCGTGGACTCCGTCACGGGAGTTTTCGTCCTAAGGGTGCTTCAGGGAGTTTCCCAGGGAATATTCTTCCCCGTTCCTCCGACAATAGTTGCCGATGTTTCACCAAAGGACAAGCTCGTCCAGGGCCTCGGCTTTTTCGGAATATCAAGCTCACTCACCTATGCGCTCATCACCCTTGTTGGTGACGGCATATATCGCAGAGGAACCACACTCTTCTTTGCTGTCATGGCCGCTTCGGCAATCATAGCATTCATACTGACATTCTTCCTTTCCGATGACAGGAAGAGACACGCAGAGGCTATGCGGGCTCAGCAGCCGGAAAACACTCAGAAAAAGGGACTGAGCCTCACTCAGATATTTGAATTCTCGATAATAATCCCGACCGCTCTCTCATTCATTATGAGCATCAGCGCAAGCGCAGTCACCAACTACCTTGCAACCATGGGTTCGGAATCCGCAAGAAACATAGGAAACATCACAATATTCTTCACAATCCAGAATATCGCCGTCATATTCGGCAGACTCTTTGTCAATTCCTTCTACAGAAGGATAGGCAAGCTCCAGCTGACCATCATCGGAATCGGTCTCACCATAGCATCCCTTGTGCTCCTGGCATTCTCTCACGGTATGCCAATGATAGTTGTATCCGCCGTCATCTACGGAATAGGAAATGCCTTCTATGTGCAGATACTTCAGACCATAATGCTTGAGATAGCTCCTCAGAGCCGGATGGGCGCTGCCAACTCCACCTACATGCTTGGCGCTGACATCGGCGTGGGAGTCGGAGGCTTCATCTGGGGCGTTGTAACCACAAGCGGCACCAGCGCAAGCTTCACAAGCTGCTTCATGCTCTCTGCCGCAGTGTCAGTAGCGGCCCTTCTCGGCACAGTGTTCTTCCTCATCCCCAAGTACAGAAAGATGGGTCTTGACAACAGAAGATAACACAGAATCAAACTTTTCGCTTCCGGCCCCTGACATCGAAATCCACCCGCAGGCAAAATCAATTAAAGGCAGAGCTTTTTAACGGCTCTGCCTTTTTCATGCTGTGTGTAAAAGCACGGCTTTTGCTAAGCACGGCTTTTGCTTTACCTTTTTTAAGGTGCAGCTTTTTCTTCCGCAGATATGCTGAAGCCCCGGACCGCAGTTTTCTGTGTCCGGGGCCTGCCTGTTCTTATTTTGGAGAAGCTCAGGAGTTCACGGCTCCCTGAGCAGCAGCCGTAAGATGCAGCTGTCTGTCACAGCCTGCCACAGTGGACATTCTGTGAGAGATAAGCATGATGGTGTGTCCCGCGTATTCCTTTTCAAGAGTGTAGAGAAGCTCTTTCTCATGGAAAGCATCGAGGGCGCTGGACGGTTCATCCATCAGGCACACATCCGCTCCCCTCAGAAGTATCCTTGCGATTCCTATCCTCTGACGCTCTCCGCCCGAGAGCCTTGCTCCCATCTGACCCATGTCGGTTTTGTATCCGTCCGGAAGAGTGTCGATAAAGTCCGCAATGCCTGCCTGCTCGCAGGCTTTTCTTATCTCTGCGTCATCCGCATCAGGCTTTGCTATCCGCAGATTTTCCTCTATGCTTGCCGCAAAGAGATATGTGTCCTGCTCAAGCAGTGTAATGTGCCTGTGAAGCTCTTCAAAGGAGAATTCCTCCAGCGGGAAGCCGTTTATCAGTATCTCACCGCTGTCAGGCTTGTAAAACCTCAGCAGAAGCCTCAATATCGTGGATTTCCCGGCTCCCGATTCACCGGTAATACCTACGCTCTCGCCCTTGTTTATCCTGAAGTTAAAATTGTCGAGTATCTTTCTCTCAGTGCCGGGATAAGTGAAGCAGACATTCTTAAACTCGATGGTCTCTACCTCGTCAATCCTGCGGCTTGCCTCAGGGTCGGTCGTCTCAGGCTCTGCGTCCTCTATGAGGAATATCCTCTCGGCTGCAGCAAAGGTCTCAAGCAGGCTTGTCACAATAAAGGTAAGATTAAAGGTTGACGAAAGAGAGGAGACCGCTATGAATGACACAACTATCGTTCCTACAGGGTTGCCCTCACCCCTTGCCGCAAGATAACCCGCAGCGGTCAGTATGAGTATCCTCGCAAGATAAACGAAGAAATTCGGCAGTGAAGCGACTGTCTGGCGGTGAAGAGTCAAACCAAAGGCTGCATGGTTGACAGCACGGTTTGCGTTCTGTACCTTCTCCCGTCTTTTCTCCCCGTCTGAGAATATCTGTACGTCCCTGATTCCGTAAATGCTTTCAAGGATAATCGCCTTCAGCTCGCCGAGACTCTCACGGTATCTCATGCCGATTCCCCTGCCTGCCTTGAGAGCTATCAGAGGAAGCACTATGCTGTTGAGTATGTATATCGGGATGAGTATCAGCGCATACATCACGCTGAACTGCCATGCTATCACAACCGTTGTCACCGGCAGGATTATTATCGTGAACATCGGGCCTATCATGTGAGCATAGAAAAACTCAAGAGTCTCTATATCTGCGACGGCAATGTTCATCACATCACCGGTCCTGCGGTTTATCATGTAGGCAGGAGCAACCCTCGATATACTGTTGTAGAGATGTACCCTCAGCTTTGCAAGAATCCCGTAGGCGCCGAGATGGGAGAACACTCCCTCAAGATAGCGGCACACTGCAATAAGCACGCCCGAAAGTATCGTCAGCGCGGCGAAAAGGTATACATTACCCGCATCGGTATATCCTGCGCCTCTGAGTATCCACATCGCTCCGAAGCCCATTATCCCCATGTGAGAGAGATTCCCGATTATGCTCGCAAGGGTCGATACGCAGAGATATTTCTTTATTGGAGCGGCATATTTAAGAAGTCTTGCCGTCATCTCCCCGAGGGAATAGGTAAATCTTTTCTTTTTCATACTGCCTTCCCTCCGTTCTCCATCATCTGCTGATGCTCGGTCAGTCTGCGGTAAAGTCCGTCATTGTTCATCAGCTTCTCATGGTCGCCGTACTCCGATATCCTGCCTCCGTCAAGCACGTAAATGACATCCGCTCTCCTGATTGTCGAGAGCCTGTGCGATATGATTATCAGCGTCCTCGTGTGGGCAAGTCCCGATATTGTCTGCCATATCTCCTCCTCGCTCTGAGGATCTACACTTGAGGTAGCTTCATCAAAGATTATGTATTCGGAGCCCTTCAGCAGCGCCCTTGCAATACCTATCTTCTGCCGCTGTCCTCCGGAGAGCCTTGAGCCGCTGTCACCGACATCGGTGTCGAGTCCATCCGGCAGTGAATCGATAAATTCCTTCAGTCTGACCTCTCTGAGGGCCTCCATCAGTCTTTCATCCGTTGCCGAAGCATCTGCGATGAGAAGATTGTCCCTTATGGTGCCCGAAAAAATGCTGACAGTCTGCGGCACCATGATTATCCTCTGTCTTATCTCCTCGGGAGTCATGCTGAAGTAATCCCTGCCCTCAAAGTAGATGTGACCCTTCTCCGCATCCATGAATCTCATGAGAAGCGAAGCCGCCGTTGACTTTCCGCAGCCCGAAAGACCGACAAGCGCAGTGACCGAGCCTTTGGGAATCTTTATGCTGACATCTCTCAGGGCACGGGATCTTCCCTCATATCCAAAGGATACGCCTTTCATGTTTATTCCGTCAAAGCTCTCGGGATCAGACGGCAAGGTCCTGTCATAGGGGCGTGAGGTGTCGGTGTTCATTATGTCCTCAACCTTTGTGGCAGCCGATACTGCGGTCAGAGCATTGTGGGTTGCGCTCATCAGCGCCCTTATGGCGGCAAAATAGCTGTAGGATAGCAGCAGCACTGTAAGTCCCGAAGATATGCTGACACTGCCCTGCGCCATGCTGTAAACCGTTATGGCGATTGAAACAGCTATCGAGCCATAGATTATTCCCTCAGTCACCATGAATGAGGTGAAGTTTATCTTCATGAATTTGTTGATGTTCCTGTTCAGTGTCTCGGCTTTCTCAGAGAGCACCTCAGAGTGTTCCCTGTCACGGTCGAAGAGCTTTAATGTGGTAAGTCCTCTTATGCTGTCAAGGTAGTAGCCGGTCATGTCATCAAGACTTGTCCAGTAGCTTTTTCTCAGCTTCTCTATCTTCGAGCGGAAAACATTGTGAAGCGGCAGCATTATCACCGACACCGTGAGGAGCAGCACGGCAACAGGCAGCGATATATCCTTCAGATGAAAGAAAAGATAAACCGAGGCCGCAAGGCTGTAGAAAAGGCTCGGAAGATATGAGCTGTAGTAGGTCTGCATCTGCTCCACCGCATCCACAGAAGCCGTTATCGCCGACACCGGGCCTATCTTCTCAATATTTCCTGCGTCAAGCTCAAGCACCTTGGAAAATATCGTGTCCCTGAGTCTGAGCCTTGCGGAAGCCGTGGTCCTGTATTCAAGCAGTCCCTGAACTATCTGACAGACAAATGTAAGAGACGAGACAAGCAGCGCAGCTAAAATCGCATCACGCACCTCTGTTCCGGTAAACTGCGGGTCAAAGAGCCTTCCCAGAAAATCTCCCACTATCTCCGAGAGCGCCGTTATCCCCACAAGGGTCATAAATCTCACCGCTGTGACTGCGAGGATAAGTCCCCACAGACCCTTTGTCAGCCGCAGCAGAGTTTTGTCAAGAAGCAGCATGGTTAATTTGTATGATATTTTGGAAGCCGGAAATCATACTTCCCTCCTTTTTATATTTGAGTCCTTCTGCAAAATATGGTTAGTACATTCTAACTGCAAAGGATAATATACCACTCCGGCTCGGGACTGTCAATAATTTAAAAAAGCAGAACGGAGCAAAGTGCCGCTGAAATGCCGCATTTTGCCCCGTTCTTTTTCTGCTTTCGTGTTTCTGTTTTTGAACTTACTCCACAGTAATCTTCACGCTTCCCAAAACGCTTCTTCCGCCAAGGTCAGCTTTCACCGTGAGTATGGCCTCACCGCTCTCATATCCGCTCCTGACTATTGCGCATGCCTGCCCCTTGTATGCGAAGCAGTGACCGTCGGTATAATTATCAGTTGTCTTTGGCTTTGAGGAGCCGAAGCCTGCAAGCGAGGCCGCACCGCTCACCTCTGCATAAAGCTCAGACTTTGCGTAAGGCACAGGTCTGCCGTCTTCGTCAACTATCTCAGCGGAAATATAGGCAAGGCTGTGTCCGTCTGCGCTCAGCGAAGTCTTTTCGGCTGTGAGCTTCAGCCCGTAAGCTTCACCAGCCGTGACGAGAACATCCTCCGAGATTGCTTTTCCGTTCTTCAGGCTCACTGCCTTTACCTCGCCCGGTTCATAGACAGCATCAAATACAAACGAGAGCGGAAGTCCCTCGGTTGCCGGTGACTCGCCCTGCTTCTTTCTGCCGATTGAAACTCCGTTTATGAATACCTCAACCTCAGGAGCCGAGCTGAACACGCATATGTTAATCTTTTTGCCCTCACAGCCCGGATAGCTCCAGCTTCTGTTTACATCCGTAAAGCCCCACATGCTCAGAAGCTCAACCTTTCCGTAAGCCTCCGGCGGGTATGAATAGACCCCTGTGGCTGTGTCTCCCCAGACTATGCTTCTGTATTCGCCCTGAGGAAGTATGTTTCCGTTTATGTCAACATCGGCATCGCTCGCAAGTCTCCAGGGGAACTCAGAGCCGTGGCTCATGAGCGCCGTTGCTCCTTCCCTGAGTATCGGGTCATCAGCGTGAGTGAATATGGATTTTCCGATTCCGGCTTCACCTATGTAGTCCCATGCCGTCCATGTAAAATCTCCTATGAAATAAGGCTCACTCATGACAAGCGGCCAGCGGAAGCCTATCTCCTTCGGGAAATTCTCAGAGCCGAGTATAACCCTGTCGGGGTACATCTCATGATCCTGAATGTATCTGTCCTCCATGTAGTTGTATCCCACTATGTCAAGGCCGTTGGTGAAGGGCTCGGTGTATGTCTCCCAGGTAAGATCCTCTTTGGGTGCATCGAGATTCTGAATACCTGTTCCCTCGGCGAGCTTTCTGAGCTGTTCAGCATTCAGGAACTCATCAAGTCCCGACCAGAAAGAGCATATTGCGTTGGATACAGGCCTGCTGCCATCAAGCTCTTTGACTTTACGGGCAAGCTTTTCCGCAAGAGCATAGCCATTGTCAAGACCGCCTCTCTCGGGTATCTCATTTCCCGTTGACCACATGATGACAGAGGGATGGCTTCTGTCCCTTGTGATGAATGCAGTCAGGTCCTTCTCCCAGTCAGACTCAAAGAACATGTTGTAGTCGCCGGGCTGCTTCATGATTCCCCATGCGTCAAAGGCCTCATCAAAGACGAGCATTCCGAGCCTGTCGCAGGCATCAAGAAGAGCTTTTGATGGTGGATTGTGGGTTGTGCGAATCGCATTAAAGCCTATTTTCTCCAGAATGGAAACCTTTCTTGCCTCGCTGTCATAGAGCGAGACCGCCCCGAGAAGTCCGTTGTCGTGGTGCAGACAGCCGCCCTTAAGCTTCGTCTCTTTCCCGTTTATCCTCAGTCCGTGCTTTGCGTCGGCTGTCACAGTGCGCACTCCGAAGAGTATCTTCGCCTCATCAGTGGGACCGTCCTCCTCCACAAGGTGAGTGACAAACCTTCCGATGTCCTTCACGGATGCGTGCAGTTCATAGAGGTGCGGGTTTTCGGGGCTCCACAGCTCCGGGCAGTCAAGGCTGAAGCTGAAATATGCCTTCCCGTCAGAGGAAGCCTCAAGCTGAACCTTCTGTGTCCTTGAAGCTATGACCCTGCCGGAGCCTTCTTCGGTAAGGTATATACACGCGAGAGCGATGCGCTTCTGCATTGTGACATTCCTGAGAGAAAGCTCTGCCCTGATAAATGCAGCTTCGGCTCTGCCCTCCGGGTCATTTTCTATCCTCTCCGTAAATGCGTATATTCCGTCCGGCTTAATGTGAACCTTAGGTCCGTGCATAAGATTTACCGGGCGGAAGATTCCTGCTCCCGTGTACCAGCGTGAGTTTGGCTGCATGCTCGGATTCACCGTGAGTGTCACCCTGTTGTCACAGCCGAAATAGATGTATGGAGTTATGTTTACCGAAAACGGAGCATAGCCGTAGTGCTGAAGAGCCGCCTTGCAGCCGTTTATGTCGACGGTACCGTTCATCATGACGCCGTCAAAGCTGAGGTAAACCTCCTCGCCCTCCCACTCAGAGGGAATATTCATAAGCTTCGTGTAGTGGCAGACAGAAGCAGTGTAGAAGCCGCTTGCCGCCCCTGCAGGAGCATCGGGAGTTACCTCGCTCTCTATCATGTAGTCGTGAGGAAGATTTACCTTTCTCCTGTCGGTGGAGCGCTGGTTGTACATCCCCGTGCCGAAATACCATTCCCTGTCAATATTTATGCTGCGCATTGTGTTTATCCCCTTACTTAAAACCTTATAATCTCCGGCTCTGATGTAAATGAACTGATGACAGCCTGTGCATCCTCGAGATAATAAACCTCTGTGTTTCCGTCATCGGCTTTGTAGCGGTCCTTAAGTCCCGGGTAAGCCTCAAGCATGCTCTCGGCTGCTTCTATCCTCTCATCAAGTATGGCTTTGCCGCTTATTCTTATCCATTTTCCGTTCTTGAAGGCGCAGAGCTCGCACTTCGGGTTTGCCTTCAGCTGATCCGCCACCGGCTTTGACTTTCCTGTCTGAAAGTAAAGCTTACCGTCATAGATGTGAGCGGTGCCGAAAGGCCTGACTCTCGGCTGATCGCCCTCAACTGTAGCGAGGTAATAGACACCTGCATCCTTTAAAAATTCACATACTTTTTCCATGAAATGCCTCCTATCAAGCTTTTTTTCAAAAGCCGCTTTTTACAAAAGCCGCTTTCAAAAACCGATTTTCTTTTTTCTGCCCAGGATATTTCAGATATATCCGGACACATCAAAATTCCCTGCGAAACTCCGTTACTGCGTAACTCCGTAACTTCATAACTTAGTATCTTCGCAAATGCGCAAATGCTGCTGCGTATTTGAAATTTCTCCTGCGCTGATGGTAATTTCTTTTTATTCAGGCAATAAAACCTCCCGGGTTTATGAGTCTGCCCTTTTTCCGTCGGAAATTCTCAGTATCTCATCGGCAGAGGCGGCTATATCCTCATCATGGGTTATCACTATCACGCATTTGCCCTTATCGTGAGCAAGAGACCTGAGTATCGAGATAACCTGCTTTCCGTTCTCTGTGTCGAGGTTTCCCGTTGGCTCATCTGCGAGTATGACCTCAGCGTCAGCGGCAAGCGCCCTCGCAACAGCAACTCTCTGCTGCTCGCCGCCCGACATCATCTTCGGGAACTGCCTGAAAATCTTTTCGCCCAGACCCACGCTCAGCAGAAGCTCCTTGGCTTTCGCTGCGGCTTCAGCCTTCGGCACAGCATTCAGCTGCATGGGATACATCACATTTTCGAGCGCCGTCAGCAGCGGAAAGAGGTTGAAGCTCTGATATATCACGGAAATGTACTTCCGCCTCAGCTCACTGCGGTCAATATCCCTTGTGGCTTTTCCGTCGAATATTATCTCACCGCCTGTGGGCAGATCGAGTCCCGCAAGCAGGGAGAGCAGCGTGGTCTTACCGCTTCCCGAGCGTCCGACTATCGCATAGAATCTTCCCTTCTCGAAATCACAGGAAACATCCGACAGCGCCTTCACCGTCTGATAGCGGCTTCTGTATTCATAATCTACATTTTTTACCGAAAATATACTCATCTTTTATTTCCCCAATCCGTCACTCCGATGAAGTGAGTATCGCAAGCACACCCGTGCGCAGAAGAGTCAGCAGCGCAAGCGAGCACCCGAGCAGATACATCGGAATGAACACAAGCACAGGATATGCCGTGCTTAAAGGCTCACCGGACACCGCAAGAACCCCGACAGCTGCCGCGGCAGAGCCGGAAATGCAAATGACAGCGCTCTCAAGCAGCATGCCGAAGAATATCCCTGCCGCTGACCGCCCGAGGGAACGGTTTATCGCTATCTCGCTGCGCCTCGACTGCATAAGCAGATAGGAAGCAAGGAAAGCAATCAGCACAGCAGCTGCGAATATCGGATAATACAGAGTGTTCAGAAGATTTATGTTTCTCAGAAGCGGCTCGCTTGTCCTTATGTATACTCCGTCCGTGATTATGCAGGAATTACCGTACTGAGCGGTGGAGCTTGTCTTTCTCTGACACTCGACCATGCGTGTGTCCTCAAGCAGCGCTATCAGGTCGTTCAGGTCTGCGGCATCGTTTATGGTGAAGTCTGCGCTTGTCGGCCATGTGCGGTAGCCCTGCTCCTCAGCCATGTTTCTCACTGTGGAAAACGGAGCTATGAAGCCTGCTCCCTCTGGTATCCTGTCGCTTTCAATGTGGCTGAAGCTTCCGACAATCTTAAATGTATGCTCGCCGCTGAAGTATGAGCCGCCGTTCTCTCTTTTGGTGTAGAAATATCTCGTAAACTCATCCCCGAGGGAAAGCCCCGTCTCCTTCAGCATGTCTTCGCTCATCACGCAGAGGTAATCGTCCCCGCTGAAAATGCTTTCGTCATAGCCATCTGCAAAGCTTATCTCCCCATCAGTGAAAAGTATGCCGCTGCTCGCTCCCACATAGTAGCCGAGAGTGCCGGCTATATCGCTTTTCAGCTTTACATGGGAGAGCTCAGTGTCGCTGTAAAGTCCCCCGGTCACATAGGCTATCGGAGTGCAGTAGCCTGAGTTTTCGATAATATCGAGCCGTCTTGTGTCTATCACAAGACCTGTGGTCCTCGTGCCGGAGATATTGCAGAATCTCAGCTCAAGGTTTACCCCCTCGGATATTTCCTTCAGCTCCTCCTCCTGTTTCCCGAGAAAGCCCGAGTATATCACGAGGGATGCCGAGAGCACCATGACAACCGCAAGCGAGATGAGGCTCTTTCCACGGTTTCGTGAGATATTCCTTGCAGCATTCATGAATATGAATCTGAACATCCTGCTATTCACCTGCCTTTGCAAGGAGCTTCATCGGCTCTGTGGAAACTGTCTTTATCGCCGCCCCTGACGATATCATCAGCGAAACAAGTATAAGGCTGACGGCAGAAACAGCGAAAGGTACCGGGTCAAAGCTGTAGTCAGCTGTGTACTCAAAGCCTCCGTCGGAGACCTTTACATCACTGTAGGTCCTGTCAATGCCCGATTCCTGTGCGCTGCTGTAGGCGGCTTCGCTTATCCTGTCCACTGACACCGCTCCCGCAAGACTGCCTACCACCGTGCCTGCGATGATGACCAGCATAACGCTTAAAACAAGATTGACAGCAGATTTTCTTATTCCCGTGCCGAGTGAAATGCTGATTGCGGCCTCTGCCTTCTTCCTGAAAATCTGCAGGAATACAAAGAGTATGATTACGCTCAGTGCGCTGACTATTCCCGACACAAGAAGTATCACCGAGATTCTCAGCACAGATTTTGTGCCCTTGACGATATTTGTGTAACCCATATCATCAAATTCTATTGATATATTGTCAAGTCCAAGCTTGTCAAACTCCGTGAGGAATGAATCTATCGTTCCGTTCTCTATAACGAATGAGGTGGTCTCGTGTGAGAGTACCGAGCCTGAGAGGATGTCATAGCCGCCGACATCCACAGACTTTGAGGGTATGATGACAGTCTCATCCGGCATGTAATATTCCGAGTCGGGTTTTTCCTGCTCCTGATTTTTTGAGTAGTATATGCCTACTATCTCATACTCCTCGCCCTCTGTTTCGCTGAAGCCTGATTCAAGCCAGCGGTCATCAAGCCAGATTCCCCTCTGCCCGAAGCTCACAAGCATAGGCTTTTCGCAGTAATAAGCTGCGTATGGCGAAATTATTATCCTGTCTCCCACTGTGACATAGCTGTTGCCGTCACCGTTCATGTTAGTGGTTTCGCTTATCATGCAGACCTTTGCGCCGCTCTCGTATTCCTCCTCGGTGATGGCCCTTCCCTTGGTTATCACCGCCTCACTCTCGTCAAAAGCCTGATACATGTCAAGACTGCCGACAGGTATCACCGCAAAGGTATCGTCATCTGTGAGGAAATGATAATCCTCAATAATCTGCTGATATTTCTGCCCGAGCTCAGTCTCGAAGAAATCCTCAGTATATTCAGCAACACAGGGCAGTTTTTCCTCTTCGGTGCCGTATTCATCACCGCCCGTCACGATATAGGGAGTCTCGGCATAGAGCGAAACATTTCCGATGCGCACATCCGCCGAGTCGGTAAACCATCCGATATACTCCCTGCCCTCCTCAAGGACAGCAGGCTCATCACCGTTTACACTCTCATACGCCATCAGTATAAGATTTTTTGTCGTGAAATCGGCGTGGCTGTCGCCGTAGAGAATCTCAACTATCTCTATTCTGTTGTTCTCCACATTGTATTCGCCGTTTTCGGTCTGCTCCTCTGTAGGCACAAAAATAAAATCCCTTGTAGGCCTGAATACGACGAGAGTTCTGCGGTATCTGTTGCTCTGGGCATTGTAGCTCGTCTGTATAGACCTGCCGCTTTCCGTGCTGTACATGTGGGAGAGCAGAACCGGTCTGTGCTCCGGTTCGGTCACATAGTCGAGGCCATCAAGCTCATCAAGGCTCACTGCCTCCGAGTATTCTTCTATGTCGTAGCTTTCAAGTCCGTCAATTACGGTTCTGTATGAATCAGGGTTCTGCCCGATGGTTCCGACAGTCACAAAGCTCTCATCCACCTCAGAGAGAATGCTCAGGCTCTGGCTGCACAGCTGGATTCCAACCGACTGCAGAAGCACCGCAAGAGCAATCAGAATCGTGAACAGTCCTGTCCTGAGAGGAGTCCTCAGAAGCTGTTTGATTGTTAATTTCAGGGAATCTCCCCTCCTTTTCTCCGTTAATTGCACGCAGCTCTGTAAAGCAGTTTCACTTCAGGCGGCAGCCTGCCCGATTAAAGACCTGAAGCTTTCAGCCTCAAAGCTTCGCTCCTGTGCCTCAGCCTTTCTCACTCGTCAAGGGCGTTCAGCATATTTTCCGGATCGAGAGCCGCCTTCACCTTGTCATTTGCCTTTATGATTATCCCGTTCTCGTCTATGAGATATGTTGTGCGCACGACGCCCATGGAAACCTTACCGTAGTTCTTTTTCTCTTTCCACACATCGTAGGCCTCTATGACACTGCGCTCTGTGTCGGAAAGGAGAGTAAATCCGAGATTATACTTCTCCTCAAATTTCTTGTGTGATGCGACGGAATCCTTGCTCACGCCGAGAACAACCGCCCCCTTTTCAATTATCTGAGGGTATCTCTCGGAGAATCCGCATGCCTGCTTAGTGCATCCGGCGGTGTTGTCCTTCGGGTAAAAATAGAGGATGACCTTCTTTCCTCTGTAGTCGCTCAGGGAATGCATCTCACCGTTCTGATCCGGCAGTGTAAAATCCGGGGCGGGAGTTCCGATAGTCAGCATATTTTTCAGCCTCCTTGATTTAACTTTTCTGAATCGGTCCGGCAGAGCGATATTCTCTGCCTTAAGTTCCCGATTCAGTATTTCATGCCTGCTGTTTTCTCTTCAATATTCAGACTCAGCCTTGTGGTTCAATACCTACGGCTCAGCCTTCCTGTCTTAAAACCTTTTCAATCTCAAGAACATAGGTTGTGTGATAGCTGCCGTCTGCGTAGTTCTTCTCAGCGACGGACTTGTCGCAGAAGCTTTCATAGTTCATGTCCTGGGCATAGAGCTTTCTGCACACAAATACAGTGTCCGCATCTGCGAAGTAAGGGACTTCTCCCTCGTAAGCTATCTCAAGGCCTGCCTTCTCTATCTTGTCCTCGTCTCTGCCGGATACTGTGCCGAAGTAGTTCAGCTCTTTTCTGTATTTTTCGGGCAGCACGCAGAGTGAGAGCTCCGAGCCCTCATCGACAAAAGGCTTTGTAAACCTTGACGGCCTTATAAATATATACATGACAGGCTTTCCCCAGAGTATTCCTGCGCCGCCCCAGGAGGCAGTCATAGCATTGACCCTGTCACCTTTTCTGGCGGTGATGAGCATCCACTCCTTACCTATCATCTTAAATGCATTTTTCTCAAGTTCAAATGGGCTTATTTCTTTCACCTTAATTTACCTCTTTCATTAATATTTCTGTTCCGTTATATAAAGCCTTCCCGGCTTTGGCAGTCAGCGAAACGGCCTCAAGCGGAAAAATGCTGAGAGTTTATGCTTCAGCAGGTAATGCGCCGCATCACTCGCTCTTCCTATCAAGTAAAATCCGATGCGGATTAACTGCTGTCATCCCCACCATTCCGCCTGCCTGACAATGCTATGATAACACATCATCAGACCTTTCACAACTTTAAAAGATTATTTTTAAGGTATCCATTTTCCCGAATATATGCTATTATAATCATAGACTGATTACCTTCACTTTGTAAGAATACCGGCAAGGCGCGGCAGCTTAGATACCCGCTTCCCTGGCAGGTGAGCAGTCCCTTAAAAGCACATTACTTTCAGGTGATGGGTTTCCCGTCAAATCGCTTCAATATACCGGAAAGGAAGGATTTTTCACAATGGACAGCAGACTGAGATTTATCGGCAGCACAGGTAAATTTTCCGTGGATAACCCCGAAAATATAAGCTATCTCTATTTTCCTCTTGCATCCGAAGCAGGCCTCAAAAGCTCCGTCACCCCGAATCTCGGAGGCGACGCAAAGACCGACCAGGAGCATTTCCTCCTTGAACCGGTAAGTGCGGAAAATCTCCACTCAAACAGAGGCGTGAGAAACTTCTGGTGCGTGAACGGCAGCGAAGATATTTTCTCCCTCTGCGGAGCATCAGCAGAACAGGAAGCTTCGAGGTTCACTCCGAATCAGGACGAAAGCTCTGTGGAGTGTGACTTCATGTCCCATAAGCTCTTGAGAAAGTCTGAAAAGCTCGGCATCTCCTCATCCGTAACGACATTTATACCTGTCGGAGACAATGTCGAGGTTAATATCATAGAGCTTGCCAATACCTCCGGTGAAGCTCAGGATTTCACCCTCTATTCAGCCATACCTCTCTACGGCAGAAGCGCCGATAACATAAGAGATCACAGAAATGTGACCAGTATGCTCCACAGGATAAAGGTCACAGACTCAGGCATCGAGGTATGCCCGACCATGTCCTTTGATGAGAAGGGACACAGGAGGAATTCAACCGTCTACTACGTCTGCGGATTCGGAGCAGACGGAAAAAATCCCGAGTGCTTCTACCCGACCATCGACTCCTTCATCGGCGAGGGAGGAACATACCTCCATCCCCGTGCGGTTTATGAATCCCGTGACGGTGTGCCGGCAGGCACTTTCATTGCCGGCCGTGAGGCTATGGGAGCCTTCAGATTTGCGAAAGTCTCCGTGGCTTCCGGTGAAACCGTAAAATTTATCGTCCTTGCAGGCATCGGGCAGAGCGGTTCGGATATATCCGCAGTCACGGAAAAGTATAACAGCGTGGAAAAAGCAGAAAAAGTCCTTGCGGATACAGTGAGCTACTGGCACTCTGAGGCCTCCATAAAGTTCAGCACAGGGAATAAAGACTTTGACAGATTCATGGACTGGGTAGGCTTCCAGCCGTTCCTGCGCAGGCTCTTCGGCTGCTCGTTCCTTCCGCACCACGACTACGGCCGTGGCGGCAGAGGCTGGAGGGATCTCTGGCAGGACTGCCTCTCACTTCTGCTGATGACTCCCGATGATGTCGGCAGGATGATAGTCCAAAACTTCGGCGGAGTGAGGGTAGACGGCACAAACGCAACCATCATCGGTGACGGTGACGGAAACTTCATCGCTGACAGAAACGGCATCGCAAGAGTGTGGATGGACCATGCCCTCTGGCCCCTGATGACCACAAACACATATATTCAGCAGACGGGAGACATCTCCATCCTTCTCAGGGAAGCTCCTTACTTCAAGGATTCTCTCTCAAAGCGCGGAACTGCTGTCGATGAATACTGGACCGAGGAATACGGCAATAAACAGCGTACAGAAAGCGGATGCATCTATGAGGGAACCATTCTCGAGCATATACTTGTGGAGCAGCTTGCGGCATTCTATGAGGTCGGAGCCCACAATATTATGCTTCTGAGAGGAGCCGACTGGAACGATGCCCTTGATATGGCATCCCACAACGGCGAAAGCGTTGCCTTTACCTATGCCTATGCCGGAAACCTGAAGACACTCTCGGGGCTTATCAGAAGGCTTATCTCAGAAACAGGAATCAAACAGATAGAGGTTTTCGCAGAGCTTTCATATCTTCTCCGCGGGGAAATGAGCGAATATGACAGCATAAAAGAGAAAAAGCATACTCTCTGGTTATTTAATTATGATACCTGCCATAGCATAAGCGGCGACCGCATATATCTTGACCTTGAGGCTGCAGCGAAGAGGCTTGACGAAAAATATGAATGGATGGTCTCGTTCCTGAGAAAGCAGGAGTGGATAGAAGGCAGGGACGGCGACGGCTGGTACAACAGCTACTATGATGACCACTCAGAACGGGTTGAGGGTTACTTCGGCGATAATGTCAGAATGATGCTGACAGGCCAGGTATTCGCCATCATGAGCTCCATAGCTTCAGAGGAGCAGGTAAAGACAATCGTAAGGACTGCGGATAAGTATCTCTACAGAAAGGACATAGGAGGCTACAGGCTCAATACGGATTTCAAGGAGCTGAAATTTGACATGGGCAGAATGTTCGGCTTTGCCTACGGAGAGAAGGAGAACGGCGCAGTGTTCTCTCACATGACCGTCATGTTTGCGAATGCGCTCTACTCAAGGGGCTTTGCAAGGGAAGGCTGGAAGGCTCTCGGCTCACTTGCGGATACCTCCCTCGACTTTGAGACAAGCAGGATATATCCCGGAATTCCCGAGTATTTCAGGACAGACGGCAGAGGAATGTATCACTATCTCACAGGCTCCGCAAGCTGGTATCTCATGACAATGGTCACCGAGGTCTTCGGCATCCACGGCGACATGGGAAATCTCTCTATCAGCCCGAAGCTTGTGAAGGAGCAGTTCGACTCTGAGGGAAAAGCCTCAATCTCTCTCCCGTTTGCTTCAAGAAGATTCACCGTAACTTATGTAAACAGCGGACACAAGGATTTCGGCGAGTACAGGGAAACCGGAGCCGAGCTTGACGGCAGGCCGCTCTCCTTTGACGGCTCACTTGTCATCGGCAGAGATGTCCTCTCCTCACTCTCAGAGGGAGAGCACACCATCACAGTTCACCTCGGCTGACGGAATTGGAAATTCTATTGGAATTTCCGTTTAAATTCCATTACAGATTCCATTAGAAATTCCATTAAAAATTCCTTTAGAAATTCAGTTGGAAATTTCATTTAATCCCATTGTAAATTCCATTACAAATCACATTATAAGTTTCACAATAAATCCCATAATAAATCGGCACAGGCAGCCGGCAGAGTTTCATGGATAAAAATTGCCTGCCCACTGTCGGGCCATAAAGAAGCACCGGGCCTTCTGCCCGTTTTAAAAATCAATAACCGCCAAAAAGCTGCAGTTCACTGTTTTTTCCGTGGACTGCAGTTTCTGCTATTCTTCTGTGTCTGTCTACTTCAGGTCCTTTTTCTTTACCTTACAGATAATACCCTTGTCAGTTTTGAGAAGAACCTTTGCCCCTGCCTTTCGGCCTATCCTGTCATAGAGTCTTCCGGCGCTGAGGGATTCGCCCAGAACAGTATTGACGCTGTTCGCCACATATCCGATACAGCCGAGGCCCTCAAGATAAACTGCGATGGCCTCTCTGTCAAAGCTGTTGTCAGGCTCTTTTCTGAGCTTTATTTCCATACCGGGTTTGATAAAATCATTTCCGAAATGATATCTTGTGCCCGTCAGTGTGAAACAGACATCCTTCATATTCGTTTCCTCCTTTTATAATTTCTTTCAGATACCTGTATCATTTTTGCTTCCAATGTATATTATACACATTTGCTGTGTCATAAAAATGCCTTTGAAAAATTATTTTTATTTTTTTGTGTTCATGTTCTGCCTCCGGTCTGCTTTAAAAATCTCCGAAGGCTGACCTCTGCTTTTAATATCCTCCAAAGCCCGAGGCTCTTCCGATTCATCCGAGCCGCTGCCTGTCCTTTCCTTCCGGCAGACAGCCATAAATCTTATCGGTCCCGGGCCTGCCTTCAGCTGAAGCCTTACACTGCCCGCTGTGTTCGGGACTTCCACCCTGCATGGCTGCCTGGCGCATTCAAAAAGGACTGCCGTCTGACAGTCCTTTTCCGGTTTGTTTATTTTAATTCCGCCAAGCTTATCAGTCTTACCGGACCAATGCAGCCAATGGCTGTCTTATGCGGACGCAGGGTCCGGTACATTGTACATTTCCCGAAATCCGAAAATTTCTGAATTTCGGCACCGGATAGTCTGTCTTTCAGCATCAGAACGCAAAGAACGGATCTTCCTGAGCTTCGTTGTAAAGACACTTGCAGGGCAGCTCACTTACACCGCTGACTCCCCTCATGCTGAGCCAGTCAGAAACCGTTGACGGAATCTCAGACATCGGCTTGCCGGGAAGGTACAGATAGAAGGTCTCTCCACCCGATATGCCGTAGGCATCGCTTATTACATACCTTGTCTCTTCAGTTATGTACTCATCGCCGATATTTCCGTCTATGGAATATCCCGAGAGTGTCATTTTATAGGTATAGTCATCTATCTTTTCTATGCCGGTGAAGCTTCCCGTAAAGTCGCAGTTGTAGATGGTGCCGCTGTAGCCGTCACCGCTCTCGCCAAGATTTCCGTCTGAGTATTTTCCCGAGAATGTTCCGTCAGTATTGAGAGTAAGCTCGGTAAACCATCCGCCGACTCCGCTCATAAACATGAATGTGTCATCAATCTGCGGAAGAAGCTCATCTCCTGCCGCTGTCTCTGCGCTCTCTGCAGACTCATCCGAATCGCCGTTTATCCTCTTGTCGCAATAAGCAAGGACCTTGTCATAGGTCTTTGCAGTGCAGTTCAGCGACTCTATCAGTGCGCTCACGCTTTCGTCAGCTCTGATATTATCGTGAAGCATTATCTTCTTCGCCTTTGAGAATATCCCGCTTCGCTTCTCACTGTATGCCTCTGCGTCCGATTTCTCTCCGTTCACCGTGTAGGAGCGTGTGCCGTCACTTGTGTAGTCTATCTCTTCTGCGGCAATTTCTGTGAGGCCCCAGATTCCGTCAGTCTCCTCCAGCAGATAAAGCCGGTTGTACCATATTTCGTCCCCTGAGCTCATGTAGAGATATACCTTCTTCTTTGTCCTGAAGAGGCAGTAGTCGGCGCCTGCCGCAGCATTCCAGTCTATGGCCGTCTCGAAGAGCAGCTGAGATGCTCCGTTCTGATAAGTGTAAACATACAGATCTGCCCCAATTGCATAATCACCCGGCTCCGCAGCTATGCAGAAGAATTCGGAGATACCGTCGCCTGTCATGTCAAAGAAAGTATAGGCATCCTCTTTTATCTCTCCATAGGTGTCAGACCAGACATAGTCCTCGACATGGGACCTCGTCCCCTCGATAAGCTGTCTGTAGGCGGCAAAAGCGCCTGAGGTATCGGTGTCTGCGCTCTCTGCAGAAGCAGCGACTGCCGCAGAGCCTGTCATGGCAGCTCCACACATAACCACCGCCGTGGCGGCGCAGAAAATCCTTTTTGCTTTACATAATATGTTTTTCATATTGTCCTCTCAAATTTAATTCTTTCTGGGAGGGAATTTCCACTCGAAAATATGCTGCGGCTTCTTCTCTGCGGCAGGCTTTTCCGACTGCTCCTTCTCAAGCTCATTCCGTATTCCCTGCATCTCGGCATCAAGCTCGGAGGAGATGCGGGCGCACTCCTGAAGCCTCTTGGCAAGCTCTGCCGATTTATCCTCGGGTATGTTTTTCTTGTAGCGGAGCTTGTGCTCAAGGGATGCCCAGAAATCCATTGCTATCGTTCGAAGCTGAACCTCAACCTTCATCGGCCGCTTTTCCTCCTTGAGGAAGATGGGTATCTCAACTATCAGATGCAGAGACCTGTAGCCCGAGGGCTTCGGGCTTTTGATGTAGTCCTTTATCTCGAGAAGCTTTATGTCATCCTGCCTGAGCAGACAGTCGGCAAGCATGTAAATATCCTCGGGGAAGGAGCAGACCACCCTCACCCCCGCTATGTCGGTGATGTTCTCCTCCATCGCCTCGAGGGTCAGCGGAATGTCCTTTTTTCTTATCTTCCTTATGAGGCTGTCGGTTGACTTTATCCTCGATGATATGCTCTCTATGGGATTTCTGTCATACTGCAGGGAAAACTCCTCATTCAGCACCCTGAATTTCGTCTCCACCTCAAGGATTGCGCATTTATAGTAGGTGATGAGCGTATCGAAGGGCCCCTTGTTTGCCTGTATCATGTCGAGGAACTCATCGGACATAAAGTTCCTGCGGACAAACATCTCGCGCTTCTCTTTTCTGCTGTTCTCTATTTTATCTGTAAGTTCACTCATTGGTTCCTCCGTGGACCTTTTTCTCAATTATATCAGATATTTTTGAAAATAAAATCCGTGTTTTCACTTCTGTTGGAGCAGATTAAAGCTTCACCCGCGTATACTCTGTGAATATACCAGCCCTCTCACAAGGGAAGCCGTCACAGCTGCTTCATAGGATAAATCCGGTTTATCTGAAAAGAGAACCCTCTCTACAGACTCCATTATGACGGCAGCGCAGGCAGAGTCTATCCTGCTGTAGATTTTTTCATCATCCGATATATGAGCGCTGTTAAGAAGAATATTCTCAAGTCCCATGCGGCATCTGTAGAAAAAGGCCGATGACCTCTCACAGCCCGTTATCGCGAGGATAAGCTCCTTCTCTGCGATAAATGCTCTGTAAACGTTTAATATGGACTTCTCGGGATTCGATGCAATATCCTCTATGATATATGAGTCTATGCTGAAGGTCTCGTCTATGAATCTGCGCTCTATCTTCTCCCTCAAATCTATGACATCAAGATAATGAGCATAAAAGGTGCCTCTGCTTATATCTGCCCTGTCGATTATCTCCCTGACCGTCACATTTGTGCTCTTTTTCTCTTTGCACAGACTGAGAAACGACTCCTCTATGCTCTTTTTTGTCCTGACAACATCTCTGCGTTCCGCCATAAGCTTCCCTCTGAAAATATATAATTTCGCACAATTGTATAACTTTATACATTACGGCAATATTGAATATTGTGTTTAGTATCCTCTCATATTATAGTATGTACAGAAACAAAAATCAACAGGAGGAATACAAAATGAAAACCGAAGAACTTGACATCCGCAGAAGAATGATATCCTACAAGACAATGAGCTCATGGCAGGAGATACCCCATGTTTCCTACACCTACAGACCCGATGCCACAGCCCTTAACGCTTATTTCAGGAAGATTAAGGCAGAGCTCTCGGAATCGGGCGTAAGACTCACTCTCAACAGCCTTATGCTGAAGCTCATAGCCGGGGCTCTGAAAGAAGCTCCGCTCATGTATTCAACTCTTGAAGTGAACCCCGATGATCTCTACAGCGGCAGGATAAGCACCCCCGACAGCATAAACATCGGAATACCGTGGACAATACCGGGCAAGGGAATGATGACATTCACCCTGAGGAATGCCGGAAATCTGAGCATAACAGAAATATCCGCCGAAACAGAAAAGATAGCACGCAAGCTCGGCAGCACCGATATAGACGGGCTCTACAGAAGGATCGCCCTTGAGGACTGCTCAAAGGCCAAGCCGGATGAAAATATGATAACTCCCTATGACTTTGCAGGAAGCAGCATAACAGTGTCCAACATTGGCTCGATATGCAGATACCCCGGTTCATTCGACATGCTCGATATTCTCAGCCCCCAGACCTGCGTTATAGGAATTTCCGCCCTTCAGGACGATGTAAGGCCGGTTGACGGAGAAATTAAAGCCGTCAGAACCTTGCCCGTCACCATAGTCTTTGACCACAGGGCCATAGACTTCGGCGACATAATGCCTTTCCTTGACAGACTCGACAGCTTCTTCAAAAACCCTCAGCTCATCGAAGCTTTGATATAAAATCCTGCCAGTCAAACTGAATAGTTTCAATTATCAACTGTCAATTTTCAATCAGCTCTGTGCTTCGCCGTTCCTGATTTAATGAGTATCTGCAGGGCAAAGCGCATATCTGCCCTTTCCCTTTTTCAGAAGTCTGCCCTCTGCGCACATTTTCGCTATTACCCTCTGAAGCTGACGACGGCTGCAGTGAATTTGTGTCACGGTCTTTTCTATGCCGTTAATCTCATGCTCCGGAGAAAGCCTTGTGAGATAGTTTATCAGCTTGTCCTCTATTGACTGTGAAGGAAGCGAGACTGCGGAGCTCTCAGCCATTCTCCTGCTCATCCTGCCGATTATGAAGTTTAAGAACCTGACATCCCTGTGAAGTACATCATAATAATCATCATAGGAAAGCCCCACGCAGATAACCTCTGTCACGGCCTCGGTGTCAAACTCGGAGTATCTGCTCCCCGCAAACTCCACATCACCGAGGAAAGAAAAGCGGGCGCCGGAATCGTTCCTTGCAACAGAATAGGAGCAGCCGTCCTCGTTTATGCCGTAAATTTTGAATTCGCCCGACACAACAAAGAGGAAATACTTCATCTCAGTCTGCATCATGGTGAGCATATTTCCCCTGTCAAACCTGAGAAGCTTAAAATCAATATTCTCCGTGTCAAAGTATGAGCGGATACCAAATTTTTCCATATAACTTTCAAGCAGCCTGTCATCGTAAAGAACCGTCATATCGTTCACCCCTTCCGATAATTTCCTCTCATATTGTGCCATATGTCACATTACTTTTCAAGAATCTGTGATATAATTTCCCTGCAAAAAAATATGAGGAGAGATATCCATGGCATCAAAAAGCAATGCCCTTGACATGACTGTCGGCAAACCGATAGTGCTGATGGCAAAATTTGCCATCCCAATGATGATAGGCAGCATATTCCAGTCACTCTATACTATGGTCGACTCGGCAGTTCTCGGCAAATATGTGGGCTCAGAGGCTCTGGCCGCAATAGGAGCGACTTCTTCCACCACAAGCTTCATACTTCTCTTTGCAATGAGCGTCACAAGCGCCATATCAATAGTAATGAGCCAGTATGTCGGAGCCGACAACAGGCTGAAGGTCAGGCAGAGCCTTGTAAGCTCGATTTACATCCTTCTTTTCCTCGGAGTGGTTCTCGGCGCGATAGGTGTTTTCGGCGCAGCCCCGATAATGAGGCTTCTCGGCACTCCGGAAAATATCTTCGACATGTCTGTGCTGTATATTCAGCTGATATGCGGGTTCGGTATTGCTCAGTTTGCCTATAACGGCGTGGCTTCTGTGCTGAGAGCCCTGGGCGACAGCACAACCCCGCTCATTTTCCTCATCATCTGCTCCTTCCTGAATGTAGGCCTTGACCTCTTTGCGGTGCTTGTGCTGAACATGGGGGTTTCCGGAGTTGCTGTCGCAACGATAGGCTCACAGGCAGTCTCTGCCGTCATCTGCATCATCGTGATGTTCAGGAAGTTCCCGGAGCTTAAGCTCTCAAAAACGGACATGATTCCCGACAGACAGGTCACGAAGCAGATATTTGTGATGGGCTTCCAGCTTGCCCTGCAGTCTGCTCTTCTCTCTGTGGGAATGATGGTCATCACAGCCATCATCAATAAATACGGCTCCGACATAGTGGCCGCATACACTGTCGGCAGCAATGTTCAGAACCTGGCAGTTGTGCTCTTCTCGGGCTTCTCCTTCGGCTTCTCCGTCTATGTGGGACAGAACTACGGAGCTAAAAAGGCTGACAGGATAAAGCTCGGAGTCAGGCAGATAGTCCTTCTCGTCGGCGGACTGAGTCTCTTCGCCTGCCTCCTCACTCAGATATTCGCTGAGCCTCTCGTCTCCCTTTATGTAAACGCCGATGAGACCGCTGTCATAAAAGCTTCCCTTGAGTTCATCAGGATAGAGGCATGGTTCTTCCCGATGCTCGGCTGGATATGGCTCTACCTCAACACCCTCAAGGGCATGGGCAAAATAACCGTTACATTCATCTCATCGCTGATAGAGCTTGGAAGCAAGATAGGCTTCTCGATAGCTCTGCCGATATGGTTCGGCTATGCCGGTATCTGGTGGGCCGCCCCTCTCGGATGGGTCCTTGGGAACATCCCCAATCTCCTCTACTACTACAGCGGCAGATGGACAAGGGACTTTTCCGGTGAATCTCACAGTGTATAGACCGGCTCATCCTGTCTTCCTGACAGAATGAATTTTGCGCAGGTTTTAAAATGCTCATCCATGGATTAGCAGCATATAATTTTGCACAAAACTGTAATCTCCGCTGTTTGCCCGGATGACCGGAGAGTTAAAATCAAACACCGGCAGATTTTTTACCACGGAAAGCAGAAGATGCAGGTCAGCATGCGGCCTGCATCTTATTTTATCTTTCCGGGTTTTGTCTGATGGATTTTAAATGACGAAGTTTTATAGCTCGCAGTCAAGTATCTCCCATGGAATCTCATCGACAGTGTGTATTGACTCCGTTCCTGCCTCTATGGAAGTCCGGTAATACTCGCACTTGTGCTCGATGACATCAAGTGTTTTCTGAAGCTCAGCCATCTGCTGCTTTACCGCCTCTTTTCTCTCAAGAAACATCTCATAGCGCTGCTGAAGGGTCCGGTCACCCTGATTGTGCCACTCACAGAACTGACGTATATCCTTTATGGACATGCCTGTCTTTTTCAGGCAGTTGATAATTCTGAGGGTAGCTATATCTTCGAGGGTAAAATATCTGTACCCGCCCTCAGTTCTGCTTATGAAGGGCAGCAGACCCTCCTTGTCATAATATCTTATTGTGCTTGCCGGCACAGACATTATCCTTGCGGCATCTTTTATTGTGTAGCACCCGGTACTCATAATCATGACCATTCCTTTAACTACGCTCAGGCACAGAACTTTTC
>R21__coassemble_549_pt1 | contig 30319 bp, 27 predicted proteins | sample R21__metabat2_high_PE_066 | metagenome-assembled genome bin R21
TCTCTGGGGCTTATGTTTCGATTTTTTTGGGACATTTTCGAAAATGCTTGACAGAAAAAAGTTAATATATGCTAACTTCTGTCTCTGATTCCGATAACCGGAAAATTTTTACAGGTGATATAACACTTCAGGGAATTTCACAGAAGCTTCTGTATGACTTCATTTCCTCAGCAGCTTTTAAGCCTTATCAAGCTAATGCAGCTGATGGCTGCTTTATGCGGAATGGAGAGTTCAGTACATTTCTCCACATCTGAAAATTTCCAAATTTCCGGCACTGAACAGTTACTTTCAGAACAGTGATAAAATGTGGCAGAATACAGACAGATCTCCTAGCCGGCAGACAGCAAAAATATTTCGGACTGCATACTGATACCTGCGTTACAGCTCACTCTACAGCTGCATGCTGAAAAACTCAAAGCGCCGGAAAACTGCCCCGACGCTTTTAATGCTTATCTGCTGATAAGATTTTCAATTTCTTTTATATCAGGCATTACTCTGAGGGCGCCTTTTCTTGTAGTAATAAGCGCAGCCGCGGCATTGGCAAATGTGAGCATCTCACAAAGCTCATCCTGTGTATAATTTCTCAGTCCTTTTTCGAGCACGAAATGAAGGACAGACCCGAAGAAGGTATCCCCTGCTCCTGTAGTCTCGATTGTGTCCTGAAGCCTGAAAGCCGGAACAAAGGCAGAATTTTCTCCGCTGTAAGCCCTGCTTCCGTCAGCTCCGAGGGAGAGAAGCAGAAGCTTTATATTCGGGTACATCTCTCTCAAAGCAGAAACAGCTTCATCAAAATCGGATTTGCCTGTGAACCAGAGAATCTCATTATCTGAAATCTTGAGAATATCACACTTTGAAAGTCCGTAAGCCGTCTGCTCCCCGGCCTCATCAAGTGAATCCCACAAAGGCTCCCTGAGGTTCGGATCGAAAGAAAGTACTGCACCGCTTTTCTTCGCAATATCAATTGCTTTGTAGGTTGCAGAGCGGCATGGCTCGGCTGTCATTGACAGGGTGCCATAGTGAAAGATACGGGCATTTTCCAGTATATCGGTGTCAAGCTCGTCAGCAGAGAGATTTACATCGGCGCCCGGATTTCTGTAGAAGCTGAAATCTCTGTCACCGTTTTCGGAATTAGTGACTATCGCAAGTGTGGTATGCACGCACTTATCCTTACGAAGGCCCTTTGAGTCAATGCCAACCTCTTTGATTGCTTTCTCAAGCTGCGCGCCAAAACCATCTTCACCGACTTTTCCGATATAGGCCGTTTTATGTCCGAGTCCTGAGAGCATGGCGAGGACATTACAGACCGCCCCTCCCGGATTAGCCTCAAGCACAGGATTTCCCTGCTCGCTCATTCCATTCTGCGTAAAATCTATCAGAAGCTCTCCAAGAGCAGCAACATCATATTTTAACATTTTAACCTCCGCTGACACTACAATTTTCGATTATTTTTTCGGCGACCTTCAGACCGTCAACAGCTGATGAAGTGATACCGCCGGCATATCCTGCTCCTTCTCCGCAGGGATACAGACCCTTCACAGAGATGCTCTGCATCGATTCGCCTCTGAGTATCCTTACCGGGCTTGAGCTTCTCGTTTCGGGAGCTGTAAGCACAGCATCGGGAGCATCAAAGCCTCTGAGCCTTGAAGCAAACTCCGGTATCGCAAGTCTTATCGACTCACAGATTTTTTCAGGCAGAACACTGTCCAAACTGCAGAATCTCGTACCCGGCTGATATGTGGGACGAACAGAGCCGCACGAAATGCTCTTTGTTCCTGAAAGGAAATCACCGAGCAGCTGTGTAGGTGCGCTGTAATCAGAACCTCCGGCTGTGAAAGCTCTTTTTTCGATTTCCGACTGATATTCCATGCCTGCAAGAGGTGACGAAGAGCCGTAGTCCTCTTTATCTATACCGACAAGAACAGCTGAATTTGAATTCTCACCGTCTCTTGCAAAATTACTCATTCCGTTGGTCACCACATGACCCTTCAGCGATGTCGCGCCAACCACCTCTCCTCCGGGGCACATACAGAAGGTATAAACGCCCCTGCCGTTCTTCAGATGTGTAAAAAGCTTATAGTCGGCAGTTGGAAGAGTATCCGCATAGTTGCCGTACTGGGCACGGTTTATAAGCTCTGCCTTATGCTCTATTCTGAGGCCCACGGCAAATGGCTTTGACTCCATCGGGATGCCTTTCCGGCAGAGCATTCTGAAGGTATCTCTTGCGCTGTGACCTATGGCAAGGACGACTGTATCTGTTTCCAGCGAACAGGAGTCTCCACCGCTTATATATCTTATTCCCCGTACCTCATTATTCTCGATAATAATATCACTCAGTCTGGAAGAGAATCTGAATTCTCCGCCGAGGCTTATTATTTCTTCTCTGATATTTTTTATTATCGCAGGGAGCTTGTCTGTTCCGAGGTGAGGCTTTGCATCATACAGTATCTGCTCGGGACCGCCATACTCCACAAAGGTTTCAAGAACTTTTTTTATACGGCTGTCGCTAATTCCGGTATTAAGCTTACCGTCTGAAAATGCGCCTGCGCCGCCCTCTCCAAACTGGATATTGGACTCTTCATCAAGAACTCTTTCTTTCCGGAATGTGTTAACGGATCTTTTCCTGTCCTCGACCTTCTCGCCACGCTCGATCACTATCGGTTCGGCGCCTGCTTTCGCAAGCAGATATGCTGCAAATATGCCGGCAGGCCCGAATCCCACGACAACCGGTTTCTTTTTGAAAGACTTTCTTTCGGGCATGCTGTATATAACCGGGACTGAAGGTGAAACATTCGGAAGCTTTTTTGCAAGAATCTTTTTCTCGGAAATATTAAGGCTAACATCGAGGGTAAAAAGATATTTTATGCTGTCCTTCTTCCTCGCATCCAGTGAACGCTTTATGATTTTTATCTCATTTATATTTTTTGAACTTAATCTGAGCGCTTTCGCAGCTGCCGGAAGAAGATCGCTGTTTTCATAGCCTGCAGGAAGCTTTACATTACTTATTCTTAACATTTTTACTCTTTGACTTTTCCGCTATACTCTTTGCTGCCGTGAGTGCGGTTATCCACGCAAAATTAAGATTGTAGCCGCCGCATCTTCCATGAATATTCAAGAGCTCTCCGCAGAGATAAAGTCCGCGGTTTTTCCCTGACTCCATTGATGTGCAGCTAATCTCATTTAAAGGAATGCCCCCACCTGTGACCTGAGCATCATCCCAGGACTTTGTGCCAGTAATTTCAAGTGAAGTCGATTTAACCGACCTGCAGATCCTGACGATATCTTCAGTTCGCAATTCCGACAGGTTCGACTCTGTATCGAGATTAAGAACCTTCATGAACTTTTCCGAAAGCTTGAGATTCAGCACTCCGTCAAGAAATGTACCGGCCTTTTCTTCCGGAAGGTTCTTCTTCTTTCCCACAAGATACTGCAGCAGTTCTTCAAAGCTCATGTCCGGCATGAAATCAATATCGGCGAAAAGTTTGGTATGCGGTTTTTTAATGGGCTTATTCTTAATACGGCCGCAGGTAAAAAATTCTGAAGCATAGGAAGACAGGTCAAAGACACATATACCGGACAATGCTTTATCCGCAATCTGAAGTTCTCCCGTCTCTTCCGCTATCTTCATTCTGTCGGCCATAAGAGATATCCTCGCTCTGCATCTCACGCCTGACAGACTGGAAAGGAATCTGTCTTCTGTTTTAAGCTGAGTAAGAGCGGGATAAAGCTTAGTGCAGCTGTGGCCGAGAGAAACGGCGATATCATATCCGCTTCTCCCTGAAGAAAGCTTTGGATTCGCTTTCCCTCCTGTGGCAAGCACTAAATTTCTCGTTTTGTACACTTCCGAGGAGGTGCTTATTTCATAAAGACCTTTATTATGTTTAACCCCGGTCACTTCGGTTTCATACAGGAACCCAGCGCCTTTCGACTCAAGAAAAGTCATGAGCACGCTCAGCACTGACTGAGCCTGTCGTGAAATAGGATAAACTCTTCCTTCCTCATCAGTTGTGGTAATCAGTGAAAGCTTCCTGAAGAAATCGTTTACCTCATCGGCCGCACTTCTCCCAAGCAGAGATGACGCTTCTGAGACATCGCCGTAATAATACTTCACGGACATATTCTCATTGCTGAGATTGCACCTGCCGTTGCCGGTAGCGAGAAGTTTGCGTCCGGCTTTTTTATTTACATCTATGATAAGTATATCGGGCTTCTCAGCTGAGTACATATGGAGAGCTGCTGCGCATGCAAGGCCCGATGCTCCGGCGCCAATTATAACAGTATCATATACTTTGCTCATCCGAAAATCATTCCAAGAACGCCGTAGGAAATGAGGCACATGATGATATCGGCTATACATGATCCGATAATTATGGAAATCAGCGCGGTCTTGAACTTCATTTTCATGAGAGCGGCTGCAAGAGCCCCCGACCATGCACCTGTACCCGGCAGAGGTATAGCAACAAAGATAAGCAGGCCAAAGGCCTTATAGCTCTCTATCTTTGCTATCTTTTTATTCATCTTATCGTTTATCCTGTCGATAAGCTTTACAAGCTTTGTTCTGCTGAGCAGTGACAGTATCTTCTCACCGAAAAGAAGGACAAAAGGCGAAGGTATCACTGTTCCAAGAAGGCATATGCCTGCGGCAGCGAACATATTGAGTCCAAGCGCCTTGGCGGCAAGGATTCCTCCCCTTAACTCCACAAGAGGAACAAGCGACATAAGAAAACAGGTGAGCTCACCCGGTATCTTATTGCCGAAAAGATCAAGAAGGACATCTCCTACACTAAGAAGGTTAGTTATCATCTGCATTCACCTCACGATCCCAGACCTGACAGCCAGCTCTTGATACCATTGGCTACAAAATCGGATGCAAACACCACAAGCGCGACAAGAACCATGAAAGCTATTATTGATATTATCTCAACAGCAATTCTTTTATTCTGCGGCATGGTATCCTCCGGGACATCTGCCTTTTTTTCGTTATCGTAGTTTAAGAGCACCTCATTTGCGCTCTCAAGCTCGCTGTAATTTACATAGATATTCTGATCATCCTCAAGGGTTCTGACATCATAAGGGCTCTTTGTCATGCCAAGCTGAACCTGTTCCACATTATGAGAAATGCCGTGTTCCTCAAAAAGCGCATCTATCTCATCCGCTTCAAAAGCATGGCAGGTCATGAAAAAGACCGGATCATCATCCTTCACGGGTCTCAGCGCTCTTGAACGCTTACAGTTTTTGCAGGTTGTTACCTTATCTTCATTCAGTCTTCGACATTTAGTACAATACTGCATTTATTCTCCTATATTTGTCAAAAAGGGATAACGATGATGTTATCCCTTTTTCTGAAATCAATGTTTAATGCTTATCAGGATTACCTGGCAACAATATTTACAAGCTTACCCGGAACATATATCTCCTTGACGATGTTCTTTCCTGCTATCTCGGATGAAACCTTCTCCTCAGCTTTTGCCTGAGCAAGGGCGTCCTCCTTGCTGATATCAACAGGAATCATAAGCTTTGCCTTTATTCTGCCATTTACCTGGACAACTATCTCAACTGTGTTCTCCACACACTTGGACTCATCATACTCCGGCCAGGACTGCTCGCATACAAGACCTTCACCAAGCTTATAAATATCCCAGACTTCCTCTGTTACATGAGGAGCAAAGATATTGAGAAGTGTTGTATATATTGCAAGCTCTCTGCGGTTGATGCTGCCGACAGATGTTATCTCGTTCATGAGTGACATGAGAGCAGCTATTGCTGTATTGAACTTGAGGTTCTCGCAGTCATCGCCAACCTTCTTGATTGTCTTATGGAATGCGCTCTCGAGCTCGGGTCTTATCTCATCACCCTCAACGAGCTTCTCCTGAAGGTTCCAGTAACGGTCAACAAGCTTTCTGCAGCCGCGTATACCGCTTGTGCTCCACGGAGCTGCCTTCTCGAAGTCTCCGATGAACATCTCATAGAGTCTTAGTGTATCTGCTCCGTAAAGATCTACCATCTCATCGGGATTTACGACGTTTCCTCTGGACTTTGACATCTTCTCGCCGCCCTCACCGAGGATCATGCCGTGGCTTGTTCTCTTTGCGTATGGCTCCTTTGTAGGAACCATTCCGATATCATAGAGGAACTTATGCCAGAAGCGGCTGTAGAGGAGATGAAGTGTTGTATGCTCCATACCGCCGTTATACCAGTCTACAGGAGACCAGTACTTGAGTGCTTCCTTTGAAACGAAAGCATCATCGTTATGGGGATCCATGTATCTTAAGAAATACCATGATGATCCTGCCCACTGAGGCATTGTATCGGTCTCACGCTTTGCAGGTGCTCCGCAGCATGGGCATGTAGTATTGACCCAGTCTGTCATGGCAGCAAGCGGTGATTCGCCGTTGTCGGTCGGCTCATAGGAATCAACCTTAGGAAGAACAAGAGGAAGCTCGCTCTCATCTATCGGAACATATCCGCACTTATCGCAGCATACGATCGGGATAGGCTCTCCCCAGTATCTCTGCCTTGAGAAAACCCAGTCACGAAGTTTGAAGTTAACCTTTGATTTACCGATGCCCTCGGCCTCGAGGTGCTTCTTGATGGCCACCTTAGCTTCTTCCACGGAAAGTCCGTCAAGAAAACCTGAATTTACCATTATACCGGTTGCGCAGTCAGTGAATGCCTCTTTCTGCACATCCTCACCGCCCTTGACTACCTCGACAATCGGGAGATCAAATTTCTTCGCAAACTCCCAGTCACGTGTATCATGGGCAGGAACAGCCATAATTGCTCCGGTTCCGTAGGAAACAAGGACATAGTCCGAGATAAATATCGGAATCTTGGTACCTGTGAGAGGATTGATTGCCTTTACTCCGTCAAGCTTGACGCCTGTCTTATCCTTGGCAACCTCTGTGCGCTCGAAGTCTGACTTCTTGGCAGCCTCTGCCTGATATGCTCTGACTTCATCCATGTTTCCGAGAACTGATGCCCACTTCTCTATGTAAGGATGCTCAGGTGACATGACCATATATGTGGCGCCGAAAAGGGTATCGGGTCTTGTGGTATAGACTGTGAGGGTATCGCCTGCTGTTGTCTTGAAATCTACCTCTGCTCCCTCAGAGCGGCCTATCCAGTTTTTCTGCTGAGCCTTGACTCTCTCAGGATAATCGACGAGATCAAGATCATCAATAAGCTTCTGTGCGTACTCGGTTATCTTGAGCATCCACTGTGACTTAACCTTGTGAACAACCTCACTGCCGCAGCGCTCACAGACACCGTTAACTACCTCTTCATTTGCGAGAACGCACTTACAGGATGTACACCAGTTGACGTTCATCTCTTTCTTATATGCAAGACCGTGCTTGAAGAGCTGAAGGAATATCCACTGTGTCCATTTATAATACTTCGGGTCTGTGGTATTTATCTCACGGCTCCAGTCAAAGGAGATTCCGAGGGACTGAATCTGCTGCTTGAATCTTGCGATATTCTTCGCTGTGACCTCTGCAGGATGAACATGATTCTTGATGGCATAGTTTTCTGTAGGAAGTCCGAAAGCATCCCAGCCGATAGGATAGAGAACATTGTAGTTCTGCATTCTTCTCTTTCTTGCCACGACGTCAAGAGCAGTATACGGTCTCGGGTGACCGACATGGAGACCCTGTCCTGACGGATAAGGGAACTCTATGAGAGCATAAAACTTCTCCTTCTCTGAGTTATCCTGAGCATGGAAAACTCCTTTTTCCTCCCAGACCTTCTGCCACTTAGGTTCTACTTCTTTATGATTGTATTTCATTAATCCGTTCCTTTTTGACCTTTCTCGTATATTTATTCAGTCGGATAATCTATCTTCTCTTCCCTTGCATCAGACCAGAGTCTGTCAAGGTCGTAGTAATCTCTCGCTTCGGTTGTAAAGATATGGACTATAACATCGGTATAGTCAAGCAGAATCCAGCCTGCTGATCTGTAGCCTTCTATGGAAGTGGGTGCTACACCCTCCTCCTTCAGCTTTTCTTCAACCATGCCTGCAAGTGCCTGCACCTGCGTTGTGCTTGTTCCGCCTGCGATTATAAAATAGTCCCCGAGCGATGAAACCTCATCTATAGCCAGGACTTTAATATTCTGAGCTTTTTTACTGTCAAGGAGCAGTGCGATCTTTGTCGCAAGTTCTTTTGAATCCATTAGAATTTATCCCTTCTTTGTTGAAAGCAGTGCCTCATTATAGGCATCCAGAGTATCTTTGCATATCAGCTTGTTCTCAAGGGCCAGCTCACTGATAGTGAAGGAAAGGCCCTCCACCATGGCTATCTCGAGGCTCTCCTTGGCGAGAATGCGCATCTTCTCCACACCCTTGTAGTCCCTGTCAGCGCTGATAAAATCGGCAACAAACACAACTTTTTCGAGCTTCGTCATACCTGCTTTTCCGCTTGTATGCCATCTGACGGGCTCGACTATCTCGGGGTCTGTGATACCGAGCACGTTCCTGATATAGGCAGCTCCGCTTATCTGATGCCAGAGATTTGGAGTCTGCACCTCCACATCATCAAGGATTATACCAAATCTTTTCATGATTTTCAACTGCTCATTGAGAGGAGTGTCCTTGGTAATGTCATGGAGTATTCCGGCCACCTCGGCTTTTTCAACATCGGCGCCGTACTTTTTTGCAAGCTTCTTTGCCGCCTTTGCCACCTCAAGAGAATGATTGTATCTCTTGTCTCCAAGCATTGGTCTGATTATCTTCTTATAATATTTTGCGTCTTCCATTTTTAGTCACCACCATGATAAAGATGATTCTTGGTAATATATTCGGCCACATCCCGTGGAACAAGCTCTGAAACAGCGCTGAAATCATCTGCGCATTCCCTTATCTGAGTTGAGGAAACATCGATAAACGGAATCTCCACGACACGATATCTGAAATAATCCCGCTGCTGCTGCAGATTATCGGCATATTCCCTCATTCGAATCTGCCCGTCACTGCTTCGGTTGGAACCGCATATCACGGCATTTCTCATTATATATTCAGAATTCATCCACTTATCGATTATGAGAAACATATCTTCACCCATAAGAAGATAAAATTCGTCATCCGGATACATCTCCCTGAGCTTTGAGAGAGTGATATAGGTATAGCTCTTTCCCTCTGACAGAAGCTCTATGTCAGATATGATCACTTCCATATCAATATCTGTCAGGGCAAGCTGAAGCATATTCATTCTGTCGTCCTCGGAAGCAAGGCTGTGTGCCTCCTTATGCGGCGGCACCCTGGCAGGGATAACAATGATCCTGTCGAGGTTCAGCTTTTCATAAAAGCCTCTGAGAATATTTATATGACCGTTGTGTACCGGATTGAATGTTCCGCCATAAATTCCCGTTCTCATTTAGCTCTCGGAAGTACTATGACAGGATCCTTGGGCTTTCTCTTATAAAGAACGAACTTGGAACCAATGACCTGTACCACTTCACTGGCCGTAGCTGCAGCAATCTGCTCGGCTGCCTCACGAGGTGTGACAGGTGCGGTCTCAACAAGCACCTTTCCCTTGATAAGCTCCCTTGCAAGCAGTGCATCCGCCGCCTGCTGTATTGTTTCGGAAGATATTCCGTTCTTTCCTATCATCAGTATAGTGTCATATTCAGAGGCAAGTCCTCTTAAATATGCCCTCTGTTTACTTGTAAGCATAACTGTTTCCTTTCATGTACAGGACAATCAGAACAGATTGCTTTCATCATCTGTGTCCTGCTCATCATCATCTGTCTTTTCCCGTGTGAAAAGCGCGCGGGCAAAATTATGTGAGTCAAATGTCTGGAGATCATCTACCTGCTCACCTACACCGATATATTTAACCGGGAGTCCAAGATCCTCCATTATCGGTATCACGACTCCTCCCTTTGCGGTGCCGTCGAGCTTTGTGAGTATTATTCCGGTTATATTCGAAACCTTCATAAACTCACGGGCCTGATTCACGGCATTCTGTCCTGTAGTTGCATCGAGAACGAGCAGGACCTCACGCGAGCAGTCGGGAAGGACCTTATCAACTGTCCTTGAGATTTTCTCCAGCTCATTCATCAGATTTTTCTTGTTATGGAGTCTGCCTGCAGTATCACATATCACTACATCACAGCCCCTTGCCTTGGCGGCTGAACAGGTATCATAAACAACGGAGGCAGGATCAGCTCCCTCGGCGTGCTTGATTATAGGGACACCCGCTCTGTCTGCCCACTCCTCAAGCTGCTCGATTGCCGCTGCTCTGAAGGTATCGGCTGCTCCGAGGATAACAGATTTTCCCTCCTGTCTGAGGGAGGCTGCCAGCTTTCCTATGGTAGTGGTCTTGCCGACTCCGTTGACACCTATAACGAGGATGACTGAGGGCTTAGTGTCTAAATGAAGCTCTGTATCTCCGGAAATGAAATCGGATATAACCTCCTCAAGCAGATCATATATCATGTCGGGGTCGGTTATTCCTCTCTCCTTAACCCGTCTGCGAAGCTCCTCGCATATGCGCTCGGCGGATGCCATTCCGACATCGCCCATTATAAGCAGCTCCTCAAGCTCCTCAAAAAGCTCATCATCTATTTTGGTGAAGGAGTGGAGCATCTGGCTTATCTGGTTTGATATGTTTTCACGGGTCTTTTTAAGGCCCTCTTTGATTTTTTTAAATAATCCCATATGTTTCTCCCTGTATCTGATATCAGGATGCCATGGTCGAATCTACTTCCGTGGAATCAAGCACAAGTATCTTGGATATGCCGTCATCCTGCATGGTGACTCCGAAAAGCGACTGAGCGCTCTCCATGGTTCCGCGTCTGTGGGTTATAACTATGAACTGGGTCCTGTCATTCATGCGGTGAAGATAATCGGCAAATCTTCTGACATTTTCATCGTCAAGAGCTGCCTCAACCTCATCGAGCATACAGAAAGGCGGAGGACTTACTTTCATTATTGCGAAATAAATCGCAATCGCGACAAGAGCCTTTTCACCTCCGGATAATGCCTCTATATGTGAAACAATCTTGCCTGGCGGATGCACCTTTATCTCTATGCCTGAATTAAGCATATCATCAGCATTGGTAAAGCTCAGTGATGCCTTGCCGCCGCCGAAGAGCTCTGCAAAAATCTCCGAAAAATTCTTGTTTATCTCTGCGAACTTTTCTTCGAACTGTGTCTCCATATTTGTCGTAAGCTCGGAGATTATCTTAAGAAGTTCAATTCGTGATTTATTGACATCACCTATCTGAACCTTAAGGAACTCATATCGCTCCTTAACCTCTTTATACTCAACTACAGCTCCTACATTGACCGAGCCCAGCGCTCTGATCTTATTTTTGAGTTCGTTAAGTCTCTTCTTCGATGCATTGACATCCGCAAGCTTCTCAGCTTTATTGCCTGCCTCAAGGACCGAGAGTTCATACTCATCCCAGAGCTTTGCGCTGATATCGCTAAGCTCTTTGCGGAAGCTCTCTGTCTGCTCCTTGAGCACAGCAAGCTCACCGGACAGCTTTTCCTTATCTGAGGATGCGGTCCTTGCAAGCTCCCGTTTCTCCCTCAGAAGCTTCTCAAGATTTTCTCTGTCTGATGATATGGATTCAATCTCCTTATCTTTGCCTGCCGAATCTGCACGGAAATCTGAAACCACTTTCTTCTTTTCTTCTATATCTTTTAAGAGAAGCTGATTCTTCGCTCTGAGCGCATCAATCTCAGAGTTCATTCTGCCCGCAGACTCTCCCCTTGTTTCCATCTGGCTTCGGTATGCAGCAATCGATTCGCTCAGCACAGAAATATCTTTCTCAAGAGTAACAAGTGTTATCCTTGAATTCTGAATGAAGGTATTCTGCTCCTCAAAAGCAGTCTGATTGTGGGCAAGATCATCCTGAAGCAGCTTAAGCTCGGCTTCAATACCAAGAGCTAAAGAACTGAGCTCTGCTATCGCAGACTCAAGTGAAACCCTCTCCTCATTAAGTCCGGTGACTCGCTTTGCGGAATCCTCTTTTTCTTCAAGGAGACCGGAAAGTGAATTTTCTGTTTTGTCCTTATCAGATCTTAATTTTTCAAGCTCGGCATTTTCCCTTATCAGTTCCGCCGAGAGGTCACTTATCTCTGTCTGAAGCAGTGATGACTCGGCTTTCAGTACGCTTACATCTTCACTGATATTCTTATGTCTTGATACAAGGCCTGCCTTCTCCTCACTGAGTTCAGCTGCCTTTTCACGGAATGCTTTAATCTCATTTGAACGATTGAGTATTCCTGCATTTCTTGAAAGAGAACCTCCTGTGAATGATCCTCCTGCATTGATAACCTGACCATCAAGGGTAACTATTCTGTTTCTGTAGCTGATGCCTTTTGCAATAACTCCGGCATTATCAAGGTTATCTGCTATTATTATCCTGCCGAGAAGGAATCTCTTAATGTTAAGATATTTTTCATCGCAGTCTGCAAGTTCTGATGCAACCCCGATAAAACCACGATATTTCTCAAGGTTTCCGGAGCTGAGCTCATTGCCCGAAATCGTTGTGAGGGGAAGGAATGTAGCTCGGCCGATATTGCGGCGCTTAAGAAAATCGATAGCTGAATGTGCGGACCTCTCATCGTCTACTACTATATTCTGAAGTGACTGCCCGAGAGCTGTCTCGATGGCCGCTGAGAATTCACTCTGGACCCTTAATATCTTGCTGACAGGACCGTGAATGCCGGAAAGCCTGCCATGCTCTGACTCTCTGAGGACGGCCTTTACGCTCTGATTATAGCCCTCGTAATTTTTCTCAAGATCCTCAAGAATTCCTGCGCGTCTTGTGTTCTCTCCAATGTCAAGAGTAAGCCTGTCAATATCTGACTTCAGCTTGAGGAGAGCATTCTCCCTGCCCTCAATTTTTTTTGTGTATCCGGAAAAGATATTCTTCTTTGCAGCAAGCTCTGCATCGGACTTCTCAATTTCTGCTGTTTTCTTTTCGATAAGCAGCTTCAGATTTTCTGTTTCATCCTTAGCAGCAGCTATTGCGGCATCAATGCCGAGACCTCTGTTTGCTATCTCTGAGACCACAGAATCTACGGATGAGAGTTCAATTTTTTTCTGCGAGATACTCTCATTGTTTTTGGCAAGCTCTTCTGACCTTGCAGAAATGTTGGCATTTATCTCCGCTGCTTCTTCAGAGAGCTTCAGGAGTTCCTTGTTTCTTTCCTCAAGAGCAAGCTCGAGGTCATTTCTCTCAGTATTAAGCTTCTCTATATCTGAATTTGCAGCTTCTATCTTTTCAGCAATGAAGCTTTCAAGTGTGCCTGAATCTTCGAGTTCTTTCAGAAGCCTGTTGATATTTTCCTCGTTATGGGATATGTCGCTGCGAAGAAGAGTAATCTCACTTTCTGCCTTAACGGCATTCTCATTGAGGCGGGATATACTCTGCCTGTATTCATCGATGAGAGCTATATTACGGTTTATCTTTTCGCTTATCTCCTCTGCTTCTCTGTCGAGGGAATCAGAATATTCGGATGCGCGGTTATAGTCGGCTTCAGCTGTGAAAATCTTTGTGTCCTGCGTTCTGAGCCTGTCCTCTGCCCTCTCATAGCTGTCGTAAAGGATGCTGACTTCAAGGGTGCTCTTTTCGGAATCAAGCTCTATGAATCTCTCTGCTTTTTCCGACTGCACTCTGAGAGGCTCTACTCTTGACTCAACCTCTTCAAAAATATCTCTGAGTCTTAAAAGATTCTCTTCTGTCCTTGAAAGACGACGCTCGGATTCTTCTTTCCTGTAGCGGAATTTTGAAATGCCTGAGGCCTCCTCAAATATCTCGCGTCTTTCATCACTTTTTGCGGAAACTATAGAGTCTATCTTTCCCTGGGAGATTATGGAGTAACCATCTCTGCCGAGGCCCGTATCCATGAACAGCTCATTGATATCCTTGAGCCTCACCTGAGTGCCGTTAATCAGGTACTCGCTGTCGCCTGATGAATAGTATCTCCTTGACACCGAGAGTTCATCATTATCGAAGTTAAGTTCCCTGGAAGAATTATCAATATTTAAGACAACCTCCGCAAAGCCCATGGCTTTCCTTCCGGAAGCTCCCTTAAATATTACATCCTCCATTCTGGAGCATCTGAGGGCCCTCACCGACTGTTCTCCCAGCACCCATTTAATGGCATCACTGACATTACTCTTGCCGCTTCCGTTAGGACCGACAACAGCAACATACGGGTCATTAAATTTTAATACTGTTTTATCGGGAAAAGTCTTGAATCCCTGAATCTCCAATGATTTAAGTAGCATAAACGCACCTTTCTGCCGCTTATTTTATAAAAAATCTTTCAACATTTTTATCCTGCACAAGCTTTACGGTATATCCGAGGTTCTCGAGCAGAGAAATGTTTGATCGTTTCTGACCGGTCATTGCCGACACAAGCTTCGGGTTAACATGGATTTCAGCTGTTCTTTTATCCTGCTTTGCAAGCTCCGACGAAACCTCCTTAACAAGGCTTCTGCTCATGCACAGCTCACGGAATGCAGGATGGAAGGGACCTGCCACACTCTCATACTGAAGCTCAGGACTTGAATGAAGCCCGACCCTGATGACACGTATATCATTCTTTTCAAACCTGTCAATAAGCTCGCTGCAGAGCTCAACCGCATCATCAAGCTTCATGGGAACATATTCACCTGAACGGTAAAGATCTGCAAGCTTTGTATTCTCAAGGGTTATCGTTGGATATATTCTGACGGTATCAGGCTTCAGTTTAATGAGTTCTTCTGCAGTATAGATATCATCCTCAGGCTCTGAGCCGTAGAGGCCTGTCATCATTTGAAGACCGAGTTCAAAACCATATTCCTTTATCAGTTTCGAAGCTGTCCGCACATCCTCCGAGAGATGACCTCTGTCATTCATCATGAGCACTCTGTCACTCATTGATTGGGCGCCGAGCTCAATGGACGTTACTGATCTTGATCTGAGTATTGTCAGAACTTCATCATCTATCTTATCCGGACGGGTTGAACATCTGATGCCGATAAATCCATATTTTTTAACTGCTTCATGAGCGGTATCAAGGAGCGACACCATATAGTCCCGGTCGATTGCCGTGAAACTGCCTCCGAAATATGCTATTTCGGTATCCGAAGAGCGTTCACCGAGATAGGCCGCAGCTTCCTCTATGGTTTTTCTGACATCCTCAGCTGAAGGCTGCTTCTGAACACCGGTTATCCTGTGCTGATCGCAGAAGCTGCACTTGCACGGGCAGCCGTTATGCGGTATGAAAATTGAAATATTATTGTGTTTAATAACCCATCAACTCCAATGCTTCTCTTGCAGCCTGCTGCTCGGCTTCTTTCTTGCTTCTTCCTCCGCCTTTGCCGACTACATTGCTGTTAAGGCAGACCTCAACGACGAAGTGCTTATTATGATCGGGGCCGGATTCGCTGACCACATTATAGTGGATTGTTTCCTCAGGATTCTGCTGGATAATCTCCTGGAGAGTTGTCTTGTAATCCTTGAATGGTCTTGCGTTTATATTTTTCGAGGCAGGAATTATATAGCGAAGAATAAACTTCCTGGCTTCATCAAGATCACCGCTGTCGATATATATGGCGGCTGTCACGGACTCAAACATATCTGCAAGTATGCTTGCCCTTTCATTACCGCCTGTATGGAGCTCTCCATAGCTTAAACGCATATATTTGCTTATATTCAGCTGCTTGGCAAAGCCGTGCAGTGATTTTTCACACACAAGAGCTGCCCTCATCTTTGTGAGCTTTCCCTCGGGAAGCTCTTTGAAATTTTCAAAAAGATACTCAGCGGTAACAAAACCGAGTATGGAATCTCCAAGGAACTCGAGTCTTTCATAGCTTTCACATTTATTCTCATTTGCGTATGACGAATGTGTGAGCGCTGTGAAAAGATAATTTTTTTCCCTGAATGTGTATTTTATTATCTTTTCGAATTCTTCTAAATTGACTGTACTCATTTTTCTCTGTTTATCGAATCTTTAATATCATCAATTATGTTGGTTTCAACATATGCCTTTGTGAGTCTCAATGCGCTTCTGACCGCTTTAGCCTTTGAATTTCCGTGTATCTTGAACACAGGTTTTGAAGCTCCGAGGATAGGGGCGCCGCCGTACTCAGCATAATCAAAGGATTTTTTCATCTCCTTCATATCGGAGAGCACAAGCGCTGCAGCGGCCTTTGTCTTGAGATTTTTGGTAAAAACTCCCTTAATCTTATCCATAAGGACTGCCGCTACACCCTCATATGTCTTGATTATGACATTTCCGGTAAAGCCGTCGCAGACCACTACATCGGCCGCATCATCGGGTATATCTCTTGCCTCTATATTTCCTATGAAATTGATATCCTTATTCTCCCTGAGGAGAGCAAAGCACTCATGCTGAAATTCTCCGCCCTTATGCTCTTCTGTACCCACATTGGCAAGTCCTACTCTCGGATTTTTGATTCCCATGACCTTGTTCATATATATTGAACTCATCAGAGCGAACTGGTTTACCATCTCGGGTCTGCACTCGTTGTTTGCGCCTGCGTCCGAAAGCATGAAGAAGCCTTCTTTTTTAGGTGTTACAGGCGAAAACGAAACTCTTTTTATGCCTTTTATTCTCTTCACTATCATTGTGGAGCCGACAACCATCGCGCCGCTGTTTCCCGCAGACGCAAAGGCATCGCCTTTACCCTCGGCAAGAGCTTTCATTCCAACCGCCATAGAAGATGATGATTTCTCCTTCAGGATTGACATAGGGTCATCATCCATGGTGAGGACATCGGGAGCATCGAGCAGCTCAAACGCGGATATATCAAGATTATTCTCCGATGCGCATTTTTTTATTTTTTCGGTTTTTCCAACCAGAGTGATATCAATCTTCGACTCTTCCCTTGCCTCTATGCATCCTCTGATTATCTCAAGCGGGGCATTATCGCCTCCGAAAGCATCTACTATTATCCTCATATATCAAACTTCACTTTCATTTCTTCCAAATCTGTCAGAGCCCGCTCACTGAGCTTTGTATACCTCAGCTGTTTATCCCTTATTTTTGTTTCAAGAGGCGGGAGAACTCCGAAATTAGCACCCATAGGCTGAAAATCCGATGTCTCTGAGGAACTTATATATCCTGAGAGAGCGCCAATCATGGTTGTAGCCGGAAGCACTGCAGCCTCCGTGATACCTTTAAAGCGCCTTACGGCATTTATACCTGCCATCAGTCCTGAGGCAGCAGACTCCATATAGCCTTCCACACCTGTTATCTGTCCTGCAAAGAAGATATTTTTATTGCTTCTCAGTGAGAAATCTGCGTCAAGAAGTTCGGGAGAATTGAGAAACGTATTCCTGTGCATCACGCCGTAACGGACAAATTCCGCATTCTCAAGACCGGGAATAAGCCTGAAAACCCTTCTCTGCTCCGGAAACTTTAAGTTTGTCTGAAATCCGACAAGATTAAACATACTGCGCTCGGAATTTTCTGTTCGCAGCTGGACCACCGCCCACGGCCTGTGTCCGGTATTCGGGTCAACAAGTCCTACCGGCTTCAGAGGTCCGAATCGGAGTGTTTCAGGTCCGCGCTGAGCCATAACCTCGACCGGCATGCAGCCTTCATAAACCTTTGGATTATTGACATCAAAATCATGGACAGGGGCGCGCTCGGCTGATACTAACTCGGAGATGAAGCTTTCATACTCAGCCTTATTCATTGGGCAGTTTATGTAATCGCTCTCTCCTCTGTCATACCTCGATGCAGTGAAGCACCTCTCCATATTTATGCTCTCGGCGGAAACTATCGGCGCTGCAGCATCATAGAAGCTCAGGAATCCGCCGCACAGCTCAGATATTGCTTCTGACAGTTTTCCGTCTGTAAGCGGGCCGGATGCGATAATCGTTATTGCGTCATCCGGGATGCAGACGACCTCTTCCCTAATAACTGTTATCAAAGGATTACCCATGACTGCTTCGGTAGCGAGAGATGAAAAAACATCTCTGTCAACAGCAAGAGCTCCGCCTGCAGGCACTGCAGACTTCAATGCGCATGGTACAAGCAGGGAGCCAAGCCGCCGCATCTCCTCCTTGAGCAGGCCGGCAGCAGAATTTATCCTCGCTGCCTTGAGAGAATTTGAACAGATAAGCTCAGCGAACATCGATGATTTATGAGCCGGTGAATACTTCTCCGGCTTCATCTCATACAGATGAACCTTTATCCCGTTAGAAGCTATTATATTGGCCGCTTCAACTCCTGCGAGCCCTGCGCCTATGACATTTATATAATCATTCATCTTTATTACTTGAGTCATTATTAAATGAACAGCCTTCGGTCTGACAGACTTCAATCTTGCTCTTGGCGCTCTTATAGAAAAGAGGTTTTCCGCAGACAGGGCAATTCTTATTCACGGGTCCACCCCAGGAAGCGAATGTACACTTTGGGAAGGCTGAGCAGCCGTAGAATATCTTGTGCTTCTTTGTGGTTCTCTCAACTACCATGGAACCACATCTCGGGCAGAGTATTCCGGTCTCTTTAGGGACATTGAGCTTCTTGATATTGGTACACTCGGGATAACCGGTACAGCCGAGAAATTTTCCGAATCTGCCATACTTGACCTCCATGGGTTTTCCGCAGACCTCACATATCTCATCGGTCTCATCTTCCTTGAGCTTTATCTTGATGCCATCCATGTCCTTATTGGCTTTGGCAAGTGTCTTTTCAAAATCTTCCCAGAACTTTCTGAGCACCTCGACCCAGTCGGCATCTCCGTTCTGTATGCTGCCGAGCTCATCCTCAAGTCCTGCAGTGAATTTTTTATTGACTATCTTGGGAAACTTATCGGAAATAATCTTGGTAGTGACTTCTCCGAGCTCCGTAGGCTTGAAGGCCTTTCCCTCACGAACAACATATTCTCTCTCGGTTATGGTTGATATTGTAGCGGCATAAGTAGACGGTCTGCCTATACCGTTTTCTTCGAGGGTCTTTATGAGAGATGCCTCTGTATATCGGGCAGGCGGCTGTGTGAAGTGCTGCTCTCCCTGTATCTCCTTAAGCTTAAGGGACATTCCCTTTTCAAGAGGAGGAAGAGTTTTGCTCTTTTCCTCTTCGGAATCTGTGCTTTCCTCATAGACTTTTGTAAAGCCGTCAAAGGCAACAGAATATCCGCTTGCTCTGAAAAGATACTCTCCTGCGGATATTATTGCCGATGAAGTATTGAGAGTACATTTTGCCATCTGGCAGGCTATGAACCTCTCCCAAATCAGCTTATAGAGCTTGTACTGATCCTTTGTGAGTGAGGATTCGACCATTGACGGGGTAATGGAAACCGATGTCGGGCGAATTGCCTCGTGACCATCCTGAGCATTTGCCCTTGTTTTATATACATTAGGCTTTGAGGGCACGTATTTATCGCCGTAAGCTGTCTTAATGAAATCTCTTGCAGCATTGACAGCCTCCTCGGAAATTCTGAGCGAGTCTGTTCTCATATAGGTTATAAGACCGACAGCGCCCATACCTGCAACTTCAACGCCCTCATAAAGAGTCTGAGCTGTAGCCATGGTTCTTCTCGACTGGAAGCCAAGCTTTCTCGATGCCTCCTGCTGAAGTGTTGATGTAGTAAATGGCGGCGCAGGATTTCTGCTTCTGGTACCTTTCTTAACCTCATCGACCTTAAACTCTGAGCTGTTCACGGCTGCAAGTATATCATCAACCTGCTCTTTGGATGCAAGCTTTATCTCTCCGTCTTTATTGCCGTAGAAAAGTGCTTTAAAAGCACTGCGGGAATTACCTGCCAGAAGCTTTGACTCTATGGTCCAGTACTCCTCAGGCACGAATGCATTAATCTCATTCTCACGGTCAACTATGAGCTTGACCGCAACAGACTGAACTCTTCCGGCTGACAGACCTCTGCGCACGGTTTTTGCAAGAAACGGACTCAGCTTATATCCGACAAGTCTGTCGAGTATTCTTCGGGCCTGCTGGGCATTGACGAGATCCATATCTATCTTTCTTGGATTCGCCATGCCGGAGGTCACACCTGTCTTTGTAATCTCATTGAAGGTTACTCTGTCGACTGCATCAAGATCAAGCCCCAGTATATAGGCAAGATGCCAGGATATGGCTTCTCCTTCACGGTCAGGGTCGGTAGCAAGATAAACCGCATCCGAGGCCGCAGCCTGTTCCTTGAGCTCGGCAACTATCTTTTCCTTGCCCTTTATAGTTGAATATTTAGGCTTAAAATTATCTTTTATATCAACGCTCAGTCTTGTCTTGGGGAGATCCCTTATATGACCGACCGAAGCTACTATATTATAATCATTTCCAAGATATTTTTTTATTGTCTTAGCCTTGGATGGCGACTCAACAATAACCAGTTTGGACATGCATTAGATCCTTTCAAAATTAAAATGTAAACTTTTGCGGAAAATCTGAATATGTGGTCTTGCTTATCGGAAAAGCGAATAGCGCTTTCCGGAAAAATCCGATGCCAGACCGTTTATTTCAAGCTCGGTCATACAGGCTGAAACAAGAGCCGTACTGAGACCGGTTTTCTCACAGATAACCGAAATATGCTGCGGCTCCTTAGTAAGACTCGAATATACAAGCTTTGCGTTATCGGAGATTCCATCAGGCAATACAGTCTCGGAAGTTTCTTCGTCAACGGGCTCCGGCTCATCGAAAAGCGATGTCTGCTGAGGATAAGGCGCATCAACTACCCTGATATCTGTACGGAAACCATAAAGACCGCTGTACTCATCAAGGATATCCTGAGCGGCAGTAACAGGCACTGCTCCATCTCTGATGAGCCCGTTAGGACCGGCACTCAGCTCATTGGCAGGTGAACCGGGTATCGCAAAGATGTCCTTATCCTGCTCTGTCGCTCTTTTGGCCGTTATCATTGTACCGCTTTTCTCTCCGGCTGAAACGATAAGCACTCCTCGGGCGAGGCCTGAGACTATTCTGTTTCTTGCCTGGAATGTGCCTCGCTGAACACTTGTTCCGGGAGGATACTCTGTGATGAGGAGACCGCCTTTTTCAATTATCTGCTGTCTGAGATGCTCATTCTGCATCAGATATTTTACATCCAGTCCACAGCCGAGAACACAGACTGTCGGTGAAGATGCCATCATGGCTCCTTTATGGGAAGCTGCGTCCACACCCACTGCGCCGCCGCTAATGACTATCACACCTGCTGTAGACAGATCATAAGCTATGGTCGTTGCGAGGTTTAATGTTGCCTCATCTGTCTTTCTCGAGCCTACCATGGAGATACACAGGGTATTATCAAAGTCAGGAATATTTCCCTTACAGTAAAGAACACAGGGAGGGTCCTTGATATTCCACAGGCAGCGCGGGAAGCCCTTATCATCAGGGGTAAGAACAGTCTGACCAAGCGACTCTGCAAAGTTCAGCATAGCCTCGGCATGCTTCAGCGTGAAATTGCACATTGCTGAAATCTCCGAGTTATTTATGAAGCTGAATTGAGCCCAGAGCCCGGGGCCGCCGTTATACCACTCGCTTATATCAGGAAATCTGCTGTTTATAAGTCTTGGCTTTGAGCTTCCCGGTGAAAATGCATGCTGCAGCCACACCCAGTAGGCTCGTCTGTCTGCTGTCATTATTTAGTCATCTCCCAGATAAGAATAGCTGCCGCTGTCGCAGCATTGAGTGACTCTGCCCTTCCGCCCATGGGAATGGTCACAAGAGCATCGCTGACACTCTTCATCTCTTCCGTTATGCCGTTTCCCTCATTGCCTATCACAACAGCAGAGTTATCGTCAAAACTGATGTCATAAATCTTCTCAGCTGAAGCATCCGGCACTGAAGAATATATTTTATACCCACTTAGTCTGCTTGTCAAAGATTTTGCTGAATCAGCACTGATAAAATTAAGTCTGAACACAGCACCCATTGAGCCTCGCAGAACCTTGGGAGATATAACATCACAGCAGTCACCGCACAAAGTAATGGTTTTTATGCCGAGAGCTTCGGCGGTTCTGAGTATATTCCCCATATTGGAAGGGTCCTGGATATTTTCGAGAACCACTGTTCTGCCTTCAAGTCTGCCGCTCAGAATATTGTCTCCTGTCCTGCAGACAGCAAAAATTTCCTGAGAAGACTTCGTATCAGAAAGCAGCGATACTATATGCTCGTCAATCTCATACGACTTCTCAGATATTTCCTGAGCCTTCTTAAGATAGACTCCGTATTTTTTCAGGGCTTTTCCGGTATAAAAGAGCTGACTGATGCCTACTCCGCTGACAGCTGCATCATTGACTATTCTTGCACCCTCTATTATGTATAATCCGGAGCTTCTTCTGACTGCAGCGTCAGTCCTCAGCTGTGATGCTTCCTTTATAACCGGGTTCTTTCGTGATGTGATTATCTCTGCCATTTTCCCTTATATAAATATATGCGTTCAGGAGAAAACCTGAACGCATATCATAACTCAAAATTGATTATAAAGCAGCCTTTGCCTGCTCAACAAGTGCAGCAAACGCAGCCTCATCTGCGATGGCGATCTCTGAGAGCATCTTACGGTTTAATGTGATGCCGGCCTTCTTAAGACCATTCATGAATGTTGAATAGTTGATATCGTTCATCTTGCAGGCTGCAGAGATTCTTGTGATCCAGAGGCGTCTGAAATCTCTCTTTCTCTGCTTACGTCCGATATATGCATAATTGCCGGACTTCATGACAGCCTGCTTGGCCATCTTAAAATGTCTTGACTTGGATCCAAAATAACCCTTAGCAAGCTTTAAAACCTTATTTCTTCTCTTACGGGTTGAAAGTGCACCCTTAACTCTTGCCATTTTCTATTCCTCCTGTTAAACAGATACTTCTTTCTTTAATTACTTATAAGGCATCATTTTTCTGACAGCTGCTACACTTGTCTTATCTGTGACAGTAGTGCCTCTTGCATGTCTCTTTGTCTTAGCTGTCTTTCCATGTCCGTTGAGGAGATGGCTCATGTTAGCATGTGCACGAATAACCTTACCGTTTTTTGAGAGTTTGAAGCGCTTCTTTGCGCCGCTATGTGTCTTAAGCTTTGGCATAATTATATGTCCTCCTTGTGAATAATATTACTTTGTGGGTTTTGGGCTTAAAAACATCAGCATGTTTCTGCCCTCAAGCTTTGCAGGTTTCTCAACATTAGCAACATCTGAAAGGATCTCTGAAAATTTATTCATGGTCTCGAGGCCGATCTCAGGATGTCCCATTTCTCTTCCTCTGAACCTGATGGAAGCCTTGACCTTATTACCCTCAGCGATGAACTTCCTAGCCTGATTAGCCTTTGTCTCGAAGTCATGCTTATCGATATTAAGTGAAAGTCTTATCTCTTTTATCTCGACGACCTTCTGCTTCTTCTTGGCTTCTTTCTCTCTCTTTGCAACCTCAAAGCGATACTTTCCATAGTCTATGATCTTGCACACCGGGGGCTGAGCCTGCGGAGCAATCTTCACAAGATCAAGATTTCTTTCAGCAGCCAGAGCAAGGGCATTCTGACTGGACATGATTCCAAGCTGGTCACCATCCGGTCCGATAACTCTTACTTCCTTATCACGGATCTCTTCATTGATCTGTAATTCCTGTTTGCTAATGGTTAAACACCTCCAAATCCAAATTAATATGCAAACATAAAAGAAAGCGGGCAGAAATCTGCCCGCAAATCAACACAATAATACCACTAAGGTAAAGGTATTGACCTGTGTCAGACGAAACTGCACGGGTGGAGGAATCCCAAAGGACACCTCACTTTGTTTACTGTGAGATTATAATACTAACTGTAATTTTTGTCAATAGAAGAATGACAGGTATTTATCGAAAATTTCACCGTAAAAAGAGGGAAACCTTCTGCTTTACCGGCCATTATCTCGAGGCTATAAGGCTGTCTACATACTGCCTTGCAGCTCTTGCCGAACGGTTCGCTCTTCTCAGTGCGAAGCTCTCGGCGCCAAGATCAAGCTCTTCTTCCGAAATATCGAGTCCTGCCTCATAAGCGAGATGATGGACAATATTGAGATAAGTGAATTTATCAGGCTTTCTGAAGAGAACATGGATGCCGAATCTCTCAGAAAGAGATACAGTCTCCTGCATGGAATCGTTGCGGTGAATATCATCGCCTTCTCTGCCGGAAAATGTCTCTTTGACCATATGTCTGCGGTTGCTTGTTGCATAAATAACAACATTACCGGATTTTGCCGACACTGAACCCTCAAGTATTGCCTTGAGCGCGGCAAAATTGTCATCGTCACGCTGAAAAGACAGATCATCTATGAAAAGGATAAACTTCAGCGGGTTCTCGTTCAGTTCATCAAGAACCGAAGGAATAGCCCTCAGCTGCTCTTTTCTGACTTCGAGAATTCTCAGGCCCTCATCCTTGAATTCATTGACCACTGCCTTTATAGTAGAGGACTTTCCGGTACCTGCATCTCCTGTCAGGAGGATATTCGCAGCAGGTTTTCCCGCAAGGAGAGCCTTAGTATTATCGATTATTATCTTCTGCTCGCGTTTATAGTCAATGAGTTCGGAAAGGCGCTGGTTATCGGGGTTTCTTACCGGAGTTATTCTGCCTGCATCGTCTATGCTGAACATATAGTATCTTGAATAGATGCCGTAGCCATACCTGCCGATATTTTCTGTGCGGTGCATATAGGTACCGGCAATATCTTCATCGGAATAGTCAAATTCCGGAAGATACCCTCTTCCGCTTATCGGAGCGGTAAGCGCTTCGGGAGTGAGATCTGCAACGCTCTGCAGAATCTTGAGCTCGGCATCAACAGACTTTCTCATGACCCCGGTTATCTCTCTGCCCTTGCAGATATTTCTCACATAGACATTCTCATCATCATTGACGATACTCTGAACATGCTTTGAGAGATTATCACGATGGGAAGAGAACAGCGCTGACGCAAATTCACAGTAAGCATCTGCCGAAGTGATGTAGTCTGAGTCATCAAGGCTGTCAAGATACTTCATGAGTGACGATATCACAGGGTCTTTCAGGATACCCCTGAAGACTGTAAGTGTATGCAGTCTTCGGGATATCTCCTTTATGTTAACTGATGAATCGCTCATTACTTCTGATTTACTATAGCGCCGGTTGAGCCGCTGGAAACAAGCTGTGCGTATCTCTTGAGGTATCCGGAAAGCTCCTTGGTCTTTGGAGTGAAGCTCTTTCTTCTCTCCTCGAGTTCCTCGTCACTTACCTTGAGCTCAAGCTTATACTCAGGGATATTTATGCTGATGATATCGCCCTCTTTTACAAGACCGATTACGCCGCCGCTTGCTGCCTCAGGTGAAACATGACCCACGCAGGCTCCTCTTGTAGCTCCTGAGAAACGGCCGTCTGTGATGAGAGCAACAGAATTGCCGAGGCCCTGGCCCATGATAGCTGAAGTTGGATTGAGCATCTCTCTCATTCCCGGGCCGCCCTTAGGTCCTTCATAGCGTATAACAACAACATCACCTGCAACAATCTTGCCGGCCATGATTGCATCCATTGCATCCTCTTCTGAGTCAAATACTCTTGCCGGTCCCTCATGGACGAGCATCTCAGGAAGAACTGCGCTTCTCTTTACAACGCCTCCGTCAGGAGCGAGGTTTCCATGAAGAACAGCTATGCCGCCTGTTGTGCTGTAAGGATTATCTATATCTCTGATAACAGTGTTATCAAGATTTCTTGTGTTTGCTATATTCTCGCCAAGAGTCTTGCCTGTGCATGTCATAGCATCAAGGTTAAGGAGACCCTTCTTGGCTAGCTCTGTGAGAACTGCATATACTCCGCCTGCCTCATTGAGGTCCTCCATATATGTCGGGCCCGCAGGAGCGAGATGGCAGAGGTTAGGAGTCTTCTCACTGATTGCGTTTGCCATATCGAGGCTGAACTCAACATCGCACTCATTTGCTATAGCCGGGAGGTGAAGCATTGAGTTTGTAGAGCAGCCGAGAGCCATATCAGCTGTGAGAGCGTTATAGATGGCTTCCTTTGTCATAATATCACGTGCGCAGATATTCTTTCTGACGAGCTCCATTACCTGCATACCTGCACGCTTGGCGAGGTCAATTCTTGCGGAATATGCAGCAGGGATTGTTCCGTTGCCTCTGAGTCCCATACCAAGAACCTCTGTGAGGCAGTTCATGGAGTTTGCTGTATACATACCGGAGCATGAGCCGCATGTCGGGCATGTCTTCTGAACGAACTCTTCAAGCTTCTCGTCATCTATCTTGCCTGCGGCATAAGCTCCCTGTGCCTCAAACATTGAGGAAAGAGAGGTCTTGTGTCCTCCTACATGACCGGCGAGCATAGGACCGCCGGAAACAAATATTGTCGGCTTATTGAGTCTTGCTGCTGCCATAAGAAGTCCGGGGACATTCTTATCGCAGTTTGGTATCATGACAAGTCCGTCAAAGCCGTGAGCGAGGACCATTGCCTCTGTTGAATCTGCGATGAGGTCACGGGTTACGAGTGAATACTTCATTCCGATATGACCCATTGCTATACCGTCACATACAGCGATAGCTGGAAAAACTATAGGAGTACCGCCTGCCATTGCAACACCGAGCTTTACGGCCTCGGTAATCTTGTCTATATTCATATGTCCCGGAACAATCTCATTGTAAGAGCTGACTATACCGATAAGAGGACGATTAAGCTCCTCATCGGTAAGGCCGAGAGCACGGTAAAGAGAGCGGTGAGCCGCATTCTGATATCCATCGATTAATGTTTCTTTAACCATTTTAGTCTGCCTTTCTATTTTTCCTCTTTAGTTAAACAGCGCCAGCACGGAAATACGGGCGCTGCTGTTAGCGATTTTGAAAATTCTTAATTAAGAATCATCAGTTATTGATGAGCTTATCCTCGTCAGACCAGCTGTAGAGCTTTCTTATCTCTGCGCCGACCTTCTCGGACGGATGCTCGGAAGCAAGCTTTCTCATAGCATTGAAATGAACCTGGCGTCCTGCAGGGCTCATATCGAGGAGGAATTCCTTAGCAAATGAACCATCCTGGATGTCCTTGAGGATCTTCTTCATTGTAGCCTTTGTCTCAGCTGTGATGATCTTCGGTCCGGTTACATAGTCGCCATACTCAGCTGTATTGGAGATGGAATATCTCATTCCGGAGAAACCTGACTGATAGATGAGGTCAACAATGAGCTTCATCTCATGGATGCACTCAAAGTATGCGTTTCTCGGATCATAACCTGCTTCGCAGAGTGTCTCAAAGCCTGCCTGCATAAGTGCGCAGACACCGCCGCAGAGAACTGCCTGCTCGCCGAAGAGGTCAGTCTCAGTCTCTGTTCTGAAGGTAGTCTCAAGGATACCTGCGCGGGCTCCGCCGATGCCTGCGCCGTAAGCGAGCGCTACATCAAGAGCGTTGCCTGTTGCATCCTGCTCGACTGCTACGAGGCACGGTGTACCCTTGCCTGCCTGATACTCGGAGCGAACTGTATGACCGGGTGCCTTAGGAGCAATCATTGTTACATCTACAAATGCCGGCGGCTTGATGCATCCGAAGTGAATATTGAAGCCGTGAGCAAACATGAGCATATCGCCCGGCTTAAGGTTAGGCTCGATATCCTTCTTATACATATCAGCCTGCTTCTCATCGTTGATGAGGATCATGATGATGTCAGCGGCCTTTGCAGCCTCTGCGGTTGTCATGACCTTGAGGCCCTGAGCCTCTGCCTTTGCCCAGCTCTTTGAGCCGTCATAAAGACCAACGATAACATTTACGCCGCTCTCCTTAAGGTTGAGTGCGTGTGCATGTCCCTGAGAACCGTAACCGATAACAGCAACTGTCTTGCCGTCAAGATAAGAAAGGTCACAGTCCTGCTGATAGAAGATTCTTGCTTCTGCCATTGTAGTTTACCTCTTTCTTAATGATAAAATGAAATTTTATAATCTTCAAAAATAATCTGCCGGATAATTATAACACCATATCCGCTATAATACAAACATTTTTGAAAGTTTTATACTGTTAAATTGCAGAATTCACTGAAGTATCTGCAATCTCCGGGCATTATCAGAGATTTATCGGCTGTCTGAGAACAGCATCGCCTCTCTCAAGGCTGCAGACACCTGTACGGCAGATCTCAATTATATTGAAATCTGAGAGCAGTTCGATAAATTCGTCTATCTTTCTTCTCTTGCTTGTGAGCTGAAGAATGATGGAATCCCTTGAATAGTCCTCTGTCACGGCTCCGAACGCAGCCGCTGCGTCCAGAATATCTCTTCTTGTATCGGGGGTATTCTCAACCTTGATGAGAACAACCTCACGGCTTACGCTTGTGCGGTCATCAAGCTCCTTGATGGAAAGGACATCCGGAAGCTTATAGAGCTGATTCACAAGCTGTTCCTTTGTGAGTTCTTCACCGGAGAATATTACGGTTATACGGGAAAACTCATTATTCTCGGTCTCACTTACATTCAGGGACTCAATATTGAACTGGCGGCGTCTGAACATGCTTGTAACTCTGTTTAGCACACCAAACTGGTTTCTTACAAGTACTGCTATTGTAAAGCTCTGCATATCAGTCACCTACCTTCACTTCTGTAATGATATCGTCCATGCTTCCTCCGGGAGGCAGCATTGGAAGAACAAACTCATCCTTATCAATTCTGCAGTCGATGAGGTATGGCCCTTCATGGCTGAAGGCTGTCTCAAGAGCCTTATCGAGCTCCTCAGGAGTTTTTACCAAACTTCCGTCAGCGCCGAATGCCTTCGCAAGCTCTACATAATCGATTTTTCTGTCAAGGATTGTATTGGAATAATGCTTATTGTAGAAGAGTGTCTGCCACTGACGAACCATTCCAAGCACTCCGTTATTGAGAAGCAGGACAACCAGCGGGACATTATTCTGCACAGCAGTTATCATCTCATTGAGATTCATGCCGAAGCTTCCGTCACTTGTGACAAGTACTGTTCTCTCACCTGTACCAAAAGCAGCGCCTATCGCAGCTCCCATTCCAAAGCCCATTGTACCGAGTCCGCCGGATGAAATGAACTTTCTCGGCTTTCTGAATACTGTATACTGAGCAGCCCACATCTGATGCTGTCCGACATCGGTAGCAACAGGGGTATCTTCCGTAAGGTATTTATTCAGCGTGAGGATGGCTCTCCTCGGGGTAAGGCCTTCTCTTGAATCAAGATCGCTCTGCTCCTTTGCGCGGAAAGCATTTATCTCATCCCACCACTCGGTATTTTCCTTCTTATCGAGCATAGGGATTAGCTTTCTGAGTGTCAGGCTGACATCGCCTCTGAGGGCATTCACAACCTTAACTATCTTTGAGAGCTCGGCTCCGTCTATATCTATATGTACAATCTTTGCGCCTGTGGCAAACTTGCTGACATTTCCGGTTACACGGTCATTGAAACGGTTGCCCATGGCTATGATGACATCTGCATGATGCATGGCCATTGAGCTCGAATAACGTCCGTGCATACCCTGCATGCCGAGGAATCTCGGATGCTCTGTAGCTACAGCTGAAAGTCCCATCATGGAACAGCCTATGGGAGCATCTATCTTTTCGGCAAGTGTGAGTATCGACTCATAAGCATTTCCGGATATGACACCGCCGCCTATGTAGATATACGGTCTTTTTGCCTCATTGATAGTCTTTGCAGCTTCCTCTATGCGGACATCCTTGGCTGCCTGCTTGGGATCTTTTCTGACTGCAGGCTGAGGCTCATACTCATAGAAAGCAGTCTGGACATCGGTCGGAACATCTATAAGCACAGGTCCCGGTCTGTCGGATGTAGCGAGGACAAAGGCTTCACGGATAGTATCTGCGAGATCTTCAACTGAACCGACAAAGAAATTATGCTTGGTTATCGGAAGAGTTACACCGGTGATATCAATCTCCTGGAAGGAATCGGTGCCAATCTTTGTGGTTGCAACGTTTCCTGTGATTGCGATGAGCGGTATGGAATCGAGGTAGGCAGTAGCTATACCGGTTACAAGGTTTGTAGCGCCAGGACCTGAAGTAGCTATTACAACACCCGGCTTTCCGGTACTTCTTGCGTATCCGTCTGCGGCGTGCGCAGCTCCCTGCTCGTGAGCGGTCAGAACATGATGAAGCTCGTCCTGATACTTATAGAGTGAATCATAGACATTGAGTATCTGTCCTCCCGGATAACCAAAGACGACATCACATCCCTGCTCTATAAGCGTTCTGACAAGTATATCAGCGCCTTTCATTAACATAAGGCTTCTCTCCTTCTATTAACAAGTTAAAAATTAATCGGAATTTTTACATATAACTGATATAATAACTGTTAAGTTCTGATTTGTCAACATTTACGAACTGCCAACAAACGCAAATTATAACCCATTTATGATAATGTCCTAATATACCACAAGGGAAAATGTCCCA
>R21__coassemble_561_pt1 | contig 29871 bp, 30 predicted proteins | sample R21__metabat2_high_PE_066 | metagenome-assembled genome bin R21
GTTCCTCCTTGTCGTTAAGATTTATATGTTTATTATCATTGTAGGCGCAAATTCAAATTCGTCTCTCAGTTAAACACACCTGCTTACTGAAATTTTCACGCTATCTTGTTCCGCTTCCATCATATGCATTCTTTTCCACATATGCCATCATAGTATTATTTCTCCAACCATGTGCAACAAGTAGCAGAAATATAGCTATAGAAATTATCCATCCCTGCTTGCATACTACCCCTGCAAGAGCTACACCTATAATGCAAATTCCTATAAATACCATAATTGAAATGTGTTCTTTCAACCATTTTGCTTTATAAAAATCAATTCGTTCCTTAAGAGAAAAACTACTTGCCTTTAATGTCTGAGTGAGATTGGTTTCTGCTGCTTCTTTATATTCCTCCGCCAACAATCTCTTGCCACTTAATATTTCATTTACACTTACGTCAAATAATTGACTCATTGCCAATAATACATCTGACGGTGGTAAATAATTTCCATTTTCCCAACGAGATACCGTCTTATTTGTTACGCCTATTTTCTCTCCAAGTTGCTCCTGCGTGAGTTCTTGTTCCTTTCTAAGCTCTGCTATGAATTTTCCAATTTGTACTAAATCCATTTGTATCACCTCCATGAAAAGCATAGCAAAACTACGTCTTTTTGTCTTTACCATAAATGGCGAATCGTTGGACATTGCTCTGTTTACACTATTATCAACCTAAAATGAAACTTCAAATTCGTCTCTCAGTTAAACACACCTGCTTACTGAAATTTTCACCTTACTGTGGAAAACCATACAAACTAACATAAACAATCATAGAAATAACATCAATCAAAAAAATCACTCCAAAAATAATTGCCGCAATCTTCAATCCTTTTTTTGCCTTCTTCTTGTTTTCATCAGTTAATACTTTTTCCTTTAGTTCGCTTGCAATTTCTGACTTAAAGGAATTTTCCCCTATTTGAGTTGGTACTTTATCCATTACTAGCTCATCCAAAGAAATTTCGAACATATCACTAATAGCAATCAGTTTTTCCATATCAGGTGTCGAGTCCCCCACTTCCCATTTTGAAATGGTTTGCCGAGAAACATTCAAACGATTAGCAATTTCTTCTTGTGATAAGCCTTTTTGTTTTCGAAGATTATATAATTTATTATGAAATTCCATCTTTACCAATCCTACCTTTCCATCCTTTTACCATAACAAATAACAACATTCCTAACACTACTGTTGTAATAACACTTGCTTCTATTCCGTAATCTGCACCATTGAGGATACTAGTATCTTTTACACTAAAAAGAACTACTCCTTTTGAAACACTTTCACTTCCACTTAAGGACAAACCCATAATCACATATAATATAAAATTCCATGCACTATGTAACCCACAAGCAATCCAAATATTAGACCGCCACAAAACAAGTATTGAAAAGGTAATTGAAACCAAATACAAGTTTACAATTCCAACCACAGCATACACTAAATTCGCTTCATTCAAGCTAGACAAATGCGGAAAAACAAATGCAGTTGAACTAATTAGAATTGCCAATGATATAGATATTCTATTTTTCAACGAATTAAGCAAAAAACCTCTACACATGATTTCTTCTGTAGCACCTTGAATACCAAATGCCAATATCCATAACAAAATACTTTTAATATTAACATTTGTGCTGAATCCACAGAAGCTAATGGATCCACAGAGGCAACCTATACCTAATATTATAAACAAAAGAATTGTGGCAACTAATGCTCCTGCCAAATACTCTATCGGATTTCCTGAAAAACCTGAGACTTCAATATTTTTCTTCTCAACAAATCTGCAATATAACAGGGTTACTAAGGAAAATACCAGGAAGCCATAGTAGAGTAACAACTCACTAATTTCTCCAGCTGGCATTATGCCGTGCAAAGGGTCATAGCCCATGCCATATAAAATCCCGATTATTACTCCTTCTCCCAAAACTGCCGAAATAACATATATCAGGATGAATGCCAATAATTTCTTTATTACGTATTCAGCGGATGACATATTTGTTTCGTTGTTGAACGGATTTAGATTATAAATAATACCTTTCTTCATCAATGTTTCCTCCTTGTATCACTTGATGAAAGTATCGTATTACCTTTGTTCTAAAAACACTACCAACCATATCAATCAATCTGTCAACACCCTTTAACAATCCTGTTAAGTCCAGTTGCACCGCCTAATTTACTGGCAAAAGCAATGTAAAATTCAAATTCATGCGCGCTTTTAATCTCACCGGAAGACTGAAATTTGTCTATTTTTTTATCTTCGCCGTATCTTCCAGATAAAATTCAAGATATCCACATTCAGGACATACCGAAGCATGAACCTTACCTAAATTATCTTTGAATATTCCAGGTTTTGTGATTTTTAATCCGTATGCACCTCCCTCAACTTTTACATCATAATCTTCAAGCATTTCCACATCACAACGAATACATTTTCTCATCTTTAAGTACCTCCCAAAATTCAAATTCGTCTCTCAGTTAAACACACCGGCTTACTGAAAGTTTCGAGTGCTTATCCCCACGGTCTTTCCTTATCCAACCAACCATTTTTCTCCCAATACGCTCTATCTGCATCCCCTGAGCCAAAGTTCGCTTTCTGCATCATCCGCATCAGCATAAATATAGCTTTTGTTTTAAAACCTACTTTCACAAGATTTTTCTTTAATACTTTATTCGCAATTTTTGTAGCATCTTTTTCAATTTTTTTCTTTTTCTTATCGTTAACTCCATTCCAATTCATAGCCTGAATACTAATACCATATGACATTATACACGGAATACCCCAATAAAACAAAGCATCTGCAATATCCTTGACAGCCTTTTTGGCACCACTTCCCGCAGCAGTTGATATTACAATAGCTTTTTTGCTAAACATACATTTTCTTGGTCTATGTGACATCCAATAATTAAAAGTCAAATCAATGAAACTCTTCATAGGAGCAGATGCTCTCAAACAATAGGTAGGTGTCGTGAATATCAGTATATCCGCAGATTCTACCTCTGTCATAATTTTATTCTTTTCCTCATAAAACGGACACTTTGTAACATCCCCTATGCACGCATAACACCCAACGCAAAAATGATTTAAATCTCTGGGGAGAAAAAATTCTACGACATTCTCTTCACAGTTAATTTTATTTGCTATCATTCTGCCGATAGTATAGGTGCTACCTTTGTGATTTTGACCATGTATCATTACAATCTTCATCTTCTTCTACTCCTTGTACATTCTGTTAAATTGTCGAATATGTTTTTCTAATATCTGCAATGCTTCTGCCTCTCTTTGTGGCTCTCTGTCACATACTGTCATCAATAAATAAATCGGAGCAAAGAATTGTAGTGCCATCACATTCGCATCCTCATTTTTCATATGCCCCTGCATAATTAACAATTGAAGTAATCCGGTCTGATATTTTAGCGGTTCATTAAAATATTGATGTGAAAAGAGTTCTGCTAATTCTTTATTGGAGAATTGCTCTATCGTAAGCATTTTTCTGAATTTGCATTCATATTCATCATGCAAAAAGAAAGAAAAAAGTCCAATTCCCATTTTTACAAGTTCGTCCTCCGAAATATTATTATATAACTCAAAATCTATTAGAAAATCATTTCCTGTCATATTCAAATGGGCAGCTTCTTTGTCATAACGATTACGCATCTCTTCTAAGATTGCTTCAAATATGTCCTGCTTGCTTTTGTAATGTTTATACAAAGACGGTGCTTTAATTCCTACACCTTCTGCTATCTGTCCAACATAAACATTTCCATATCCCTTTTCCGAAAACAGCGTTAATGCAACATCTAAAATTTTTTTCTTTGTATCCATATTTTCTCCTTGGCTAATTCAAGTTAGCCCCATTATAAGCTAATTACAATTAGCTGTCAAATCAAAAAAAGAACCACTTTTCTGTGGTCCTAAATGATAAACAAAACAGAAACTTCAAATCTTTGCGTGTATCCAGACTCAACAGAAGCCTGAAATTTATCTTTTCTTATATGTCACTGCAATTCCAACTACAGAAGCAAAAAAAGCAATTGGTGCAAGTCTTACAAATAAGAATTCAAACCCATGCATTATTGTTCCTGCCACTGCCAACTCAGGGTCATTGTAATTCCAATCCAGATAAGAACTATTCATAAATGCAAGTGCGATAAATATTATCGCTATAACCGCACACAATGAAATAAGAATCCATCGAATCGTTTTTACTTTTGTTAGACTTCTTTTTGCAAGCTGCAAATTAATAACTTCCAATTTTTCAGAAAGGATCTTTAAATCATCAATAGTCGGTTCTACTATAGGTTCTCCAAGTAATTCACTTACAGTAGAATCCAATTCATCCGCCAACATAATCAGCATACTGGAGTCCGGAACTGACAAACCATTCTCCCATTTTGATAGCCTGAACAAAAGGCATATCCACACCATTCTCTATCATATGTGTCGCAAAGCTGTGCCGGAGCATATGTGCATGAACTTCAATTCCTGCCTCATTGCCGATTACTCTAAGCATCGTCTCAACACCGCTCACAGTAAGCGGTGTACGTGCTCCCTTGTTTGCAACGAACAGCAGATCTCTCTTAACTGGATAGGAACGCCAGTATTCCGTCAGAAGATCCAAAGCTCGCTGCGAAAGGATAGTCCAGTGATCTGAGTGATTCTTACTTTCTGGGATGTATACCTGCATCGTGCTTTTATAGATATCTCCAGGGCGGAGACGTACCAGTTCTCCTACCCTAAGGCCTGATGAATAAAGCAATGCAATAATCGCTTTGTTCCGGATATATTAATCTCATCTTATCTGTCCTTGCCTGCAATTGTAATAAAAGCATCTCATCCAGTCCCAACCGCCATTTTATAATTTGTTATAAGTTGTTACTAGATTTTCTTTCCCTTGTTTTTTCCCTTATCAGAGGTCATAACCAAGGGTAAAACGATATAACACGATACAAGATGTGACGGCAAGGACACCTATGAAAACTTTAGTATTTTCAAGGTTTTGCTGAGATTTCCATAACAAAATATAATAGTTATTAAATCCCTAAAAATACCTCAAGTGAGAATTCAAATCTTTGCGTGTATCCAGACTCAACAGAAGCCTGAAAGTTTCGTGTTCTCAAGAGAATAATCTCATTACAGCACTCATAATAAGTGCAATAATAACAACCAATGCCGCTGAACCAGCTGCCAAGAGAGCCTTTTGATATGGCCTTTTGCCTTCTTCTCTTGCTTTTTCAATTTCATCCAAACTCTTCCCATCAGTAAATGCAACAATTTCTTTAAAAGTCTGAATATCATATTTCTTCTTGTACTTTTCAATTCTGACAGCAAAATACATTCCTATTCCAAACAAACATAAATACAATGCCATTCCAAACCACTTCCATAACATTACAAGTGGTACAGGTACTATCAATAAAGCAATAAATAATACGGTAAAAATAGTGCTATCCTTTTGAAATTTTGCATATTCCTGTGTGTCAATTTCTTTTTTCATTCTTTCTAAATCTCCTTTGATTAAATTATCAAGAGATACCTGAAAGACTTCACTCATAAGCACTAAACTTTTAATATCAGGATAATTTTTATTGTTTTCCCAATTGGATATAGTTTGCCTTGAAACAAAAACTTTATCCGCCAACTCCTCTTGAGACAAGTTTGCTTCTGCACGATACTTTTTTATCTGCTTACTAAGTTCCATCTTTACCACCTCCTTCATAGCACACTTTAATCAAAAAAAATTTTCTGGCTATCAAAATGTTATGACACAGCTCATTTATTCATGTAAAAAGTATTTGACAATGCGTAAAATTCAAAGTTTCAGTAGACCTTCAGTCAAATAAATTATATCACTCAGATATAAAAAAATAAAGATAGCGATAGCAAAATACGCAATACCGTCAATGGTCTCGATGAACAGTGCAAGCACTGCCATTGACGGTATTTCTTTATTTTGCTTATGAGCAGACAAGGGCAGTAAGCCAAAAGCTGGCTTACCGCCCCAATCACTCATTCTGTTATGCGTAGATAATCTCGCTGTAAATGATTTCCCTAACTCTGGACTGAATTTCATTCATTTTCTGCACCCACAGCATAGCATTATCTGCTTTCAGTTGCTTGGTCACATTTTCCTGCTCTGCAATTTGCTTTGTCAGCAGGAGCAAACGCTCCTGTGCCTGTCTGTCAATATCTGCAAGGTAGGAGTTTAGTGTACCCTCAATCAGCATTGTGGTATAGAGGAACTGCTTATGCTCCTTTAGATACTGCTTGTGGCGCTGTCCCCACAAACCGATAGGCTGTGTTTCTTCTTCGGAAAGTATCAGACAAGGGATATAATAATCTCCCTGCAATTCATACCATAAACCGTTGCTTTCATCAAAAATGTACTTGTCCATATAATAAATCCTCCAGTATAATATATTCGCACATACGTCACAGTTCTCCGATTGCCACATTCTCTTATATCTTGTTATCAGATTTTCTTGCCCTTGTGTTTGCCCTTATCAGCTTCCAAGGGAAGAATAAACGTAAGTGAAATCGTATAATAAGTTAAGGTGAGCATTTTGCGATAAACCCTTTATTTTCAAGGCTTTCGGAGGATTTTATTAAAACCCTGTGAGGGTTAATAACCACTTATAAAAATGTGGTTTTCAAATTAGTATTTGCTTAAGGACACAGCAAAAAGCTTCTGCGGTGATAAAATACAGGGTACCAAAATAAAAGGAGGAGTGTGAATATGGCAAATAAACTCATATCATGCAAGCATTGTGGTCACCAGGTGGCATCGGGTGCAAAAAGATGTCCGAACTGCGGTGGAAAGCTCAAAGGCGGATGTCTTGGAAAGCTGGTAATTATTGTTCTCATAATAGCCGGTCTTGTGATCGGAGGAGTATTGTTGCTTAACAAAAATAGTTCGAAGAGCAAATCCAAAGAAACATCATCAGCAAGCGAAATTTTAAAGGAAAGCTCATCTGAATCATCGAAAGCAACAGCAAAACCGACAAATGAATCGACAGAAGTCTCTGAAGAGACTGAGGAAAGTTCAGAAGAAGTTTCTGAAGATATTCCTGAACAGGATGAAAGCTCAGCAGAAGAAAGTGAAGAATCTTCAGAAGAGGCAGAAGAGACGCAAGACTCTTCTCCGCTCGTGGATGAAAACGGTGTCACCATAGAGTTCAAAGAGACTATGGACAGCTATGAGGAATTCTATGATGAATATGTGGAGTTCATGAAAGAGTATAATGAGGACGGAAACCCGATCTCAATGCTGTATGACTATACCCAGATGGTTGCAAAAGAAGCAGAGTTTGCTGAAAAGATCGCTGCTATAGACGAGAGCACACTTTCATCTGCAGATTACGCTTATTACATAGAGGTAACAGGCAGAGTATCCCAGAAGCTTCTCTCGGTAGCTTATTGAGAAACCTGAGAAACTTCATTACAGCGAAATTATCCTGCAGTGAAATTTCGTAACACTGAAACAGTGCAGTCTGAGACGCTTCAGAATCCGGGCAGCCGTGAAACCCCGGGCGTCAGAAGCAGGCAGGCCGCAGGTTTAAAATTCATGAGCTTAAAAATTTAAGCACATCAGCAAATACATTCCAGCACAAATCAGTTTATGAAAGAAAAGGTTCTGCTCAAAGCGGGACCTTTTTTGATACGCCGCAGCTTTATGAAAAATGTATATCATAAAGTTGAAGATTGTATGAATTTTATGTAATTTGCATATCAGAAATTCAAAAATGCAACATTGAAACCAAAAAATTGCAAAAATTGAGATAAAAACTAACTATTTCTTGACATTTTTGCAAGTTCTGTGATATTATTTCTCAGCTGAATAATGCAGAGAAGTAAAGTTCCGGCAGGTGCGGAGCTTTATGACAAAGAAAGAAGTATTTGAAATTAACTCTGCGCATATCGTATTTTTAAGAATATTCGGAGGTATTTTAGCATGTCTTATGTTTCAGAGCAGCTCGAGCTGCTGAAGAAGAAGAATCCTGCTGAGCCGGAGTTCATCCAGGCAGCAACAGAGGTCCTCGAGTCCATCGAGCCGGTCCTCAACGCAAATCCAAAGTATCAGGCAGAGGGAATCCTTGAGAGAATTACAGAGCCTGAGAGACAGATCATGTTCCGTGTTCCGTGGGTTGATGACCAGGGCAAGGTTCAGGTAAACCGCGGCTACAGAGTTCAGTTCAACTCTGCTATCGGACCTTACAAGGGAGGTCTCAGACTTCACCCATCCGTAAACCTCGGTGTTATCAAGTTCCTCGGTTTTGAGCAGATCTTCAAGAACAGCCTTACAGGTCTTCCGATCGGCGGCGGCAAGGGCGGCTCCGACTTTGATCCTAAGGGCAAGTCTGACAGAGAGGTTATGGCATTCTGCCAGAGCTTCATGACAGAGCTTTACAGACACATCGGTCAGGACACTGACGTTCCTGCAGGCGATATCGGTACAGGCGCAAGAGAGATCGGTTATATGTATGGCCAGTACAAGAGAATTCGTGACACATATGAGGGCGTTCTTACAGGTAAGGGTCTCACATACGGCGGTTCACTTGCAAGAACTGAGGCTACAGGCTATGGCCTTCTCTACTTCACAAATGCTATGCTCAAGAAGAACGGCATTGAGATTGCAGGCAAAACAGTAGCTGTTTCCGGTGCAGGAAATGTTGCTATCTATGCTATTCAGAAGGCATATCAGCTCGGCGCAAAGCCGGTTACATGCTCAGACTCCACAGGCTGGGTATATGATCCTGAGGGAATTGATGTTGAGCTCCTCAAGGAGATCAAGGAAGTCAATAGAGCAAGACTCACAGAGTATGCTGCAAAGAGACCATCCGCTCAGTATCATGACAAGAAGGCTGAGGGCACAAACCAGTGGGAGATCAAGGTTGACATCGCTCTTCCATGCGCAACTCAGAACGAGCTTAACCTCGATGACGCAAAGAAGCTCATCGCTAATGGTGTAATCGCTGTAGCTGAGGGCGCTAACATGCCTACAACACCTGATGCAACTGCTGCACTTCAGGAGGCAGGCGTACTCTTTGCTCCCGGTAAGGCATCCAACGCAGGCGGTGTTGCTACATCCGCTCTCGAGATGAGCCAGAACAGCCAGAGACTCTCCTGGACATTCGAAGAGGTTGATGCAAAGCTCAAGACAATCATGGAGAACATCTTCGCTAACGCTGATGCAGCTGCAGAGAAGTATGGCTATCCGAAGAACTATGTTGTCGGCGCAAATATCGCAGGCTTCGTAAAGGTTGCTGATGCTATGCTCGCACAGGGTATTGTCTGATAAGGATATACTCATATTAAAGCTACAGAATTTATGGCGGTCGGTTTTTCCGACCGCTTTTTTCGTGGTAAAATTCTGCTGCATAAAGCCGACACATCATTCAGATATTCAGAAGAAGACCGCTTGCAGAAAGGGGATTAAGACCTTTTCCGCATAATTTTTTGACAGCCACGAGCTTCTATTGTATAATCACCGAAGAAAGCTGGAATCGGGAGAGTAATGATAAAATGGAAAAGTATAAAGTTTCTGTGCTGGGTTCGGGAAGCTGGGGAACCGCAATAAGTCTTCTCCTTTCTGATAATGGGCATGACGTGACTCTGTGGTCATTCAGCAGGGATGAGATAAGCTCGATAGCGAAGAAGAGAGAGAATACTGAGAAGCTCCCCGGGGTTAAACTGCCGGAGGGTATTACATATTCATGGGACCTTGAAAAGTCGGTTAAGAGCGCTGATATCCTCGTCGTCGCTGTGCCATCGACAGTACTGAGAGGCATGGCGGCAAAAACAGGCGCGTATGTAAAACCCGGACAGATAATAGTCACAGTATCCAAGGGAATAGAGGAAGGGACCCTTATGACCCAGACTCAGATAGTTGAGGACGAGATAAAGGGAATACCGGTAGTGGCGTTGTCGGGCCCCTCGCATGCAGAAGAAGTAGGCAGACGCATGCCGACTACTCTCATAGCGGCATCAGAGAATTCTGCGGCTGCAGAGACCGTGCAGGACATATTCATGAATGATTACATGAGAGTATATACGAGTGAGGATGTGCTCGGAGTGGAGCTCGGCGGTTCTCTCAAGAATGTCATCGCTCTTGCGGCCGGTGTGTGTGACGGACTCGGATTCGGAGATAACTCGAAGGCTGCCTTGATAACAAGAGGAATAGCAGAGATGTCAAGGCTGGCCATAGCCATGGGAGCGAAGCAGGAAACGCTCGGCGGACTCTCGGGTATAGGTGACCTGATAGTGACCTGTGAATCAAGACACAGCCGAAACAGGAGAGCAGGAATACTGATAGGACAGGGAAAAACCATGGATGAAGCCATGAAGGAAGTGAATATGGTGGTCGAGGGTGTCTACTCTGCAAAGGCAGCTTTGGCACTCGGAAGAAAGTATAATGTAAGCCTGCCGATAATAGAGCAGGTGAACAGAGTCCTCTTTGAGGACAAGGATGCAAAGACTGCGGTATATGAGCTCATGAACCGCGAGAAAAAATCTGAGTACTGAGAAAAGATATCCTGTTGGTGTGATTGATATGTTCCCTCTCAGGTAGATCGGTAAAAACCGAACGCTGCCTGAGAGGGATTTTATGTTGTTTGAGAATTTTGAGACACCTGTCACCTCGCTGAATTATACAGCCTCAGAGATACACCCGATTTCGCAGAGTGAATTCTCAGGGCATTTCAGTTCAGAGGCATTGCAGGTTTCTCGCACCGAATGCCGCATTTCGATGCTGACCGATTTGCTTTGAAGATTTGTGCAAATTTGAAATAACTGTTAATACTTCAGAGGGTATCTTTTATTTTTCCGAAATCTGTGATAAAATTAAAGAGTTAATCAGACTGGGTTAAAATATTTTTGAATGATTTTGATGCACAGAAAGCAGGATAAACAGCGAAAGATGAAAGAACAAAGACCTGTATATCACTTTACACCGAGCTCAAACTGGATGAATGATCCTAACGGACTTATATATTTCGGAGGCAGATATCACCTCTTCTATCAGCATTTCCCCTATGCTCCCGTGTGGGGAAGAATGCACTGGGGCCATGCCGTGTCAAGTGACATGGTGAACTGGGAGTATCTCCCGATAGCGGTGTTCCCAAGCAAAAGCTACGATTTAGACGGAGTGTTTTCCGGAAGCGCAATAGAAATTGACGGCAGAATAAACTTCTACTATACGGCCATACACTACAGAGATTATAATCCCGAAAATACCAATCTCTGCGGGAATCTTGGTTTCGAAGCAAATCAGGCAGTGATAACGAGCGTGGACGGTTTCAGCTTTGATCATTTTAATGATAAGAAGATAGCTGTGCCAATGCTTACAGATACTTCACTCGGAAGTGATGTTCACACACGTGATCCTAAGGTATGGAAATATAAAGACAGATATTACATGGTGCTCGGCTCAAGGTTCGGCAAAGACGGCATGGGTGAAAAAGCTGAGAGCTTCACTCCTGAACTGCTCTTCTACACAAGTGAGGACGGTTTCAGCTGGGAGTATAAAAACAGAGCAGTGATGAATGAGGACTATGGATTCATGTGGGAATGCCCTGATGTGTTCACGGTGAACGGTGAGACTGTGGCAGTGTTTTCACCTCAGGGAATAATGGAGAAGCCTCAGACAGATCTCGCCTGCTTTGGAATTGTCGACTTTGATAACGACAGCTGTGAGATGAAGCTCTCAAAGGAGAAAATGCGCCCGGTCGATTTCGGACTTGACTATTATGCTCCTCAGAGCTTTACCGATAAGGACGGCAGAAGGGTTCAGATTGGCTGGCTCAGGATGAAGAAGCCCAGGACCGATATGAACGGCACTGAGTGGATTGGCTGCTACACGATTCCAAGGGTTGTGACAGCAGAGAATGGAAAGATCTTCACAAGACCGCACCCGAACCTCAGAGAAAAATTTGAGGTGTTCGACAGCGTTCAGCCGGGCAGGAGCGTATACTGCATAAAGAAAGCACTGAATATCGGTGAGAGCATTGATATAGGTGGCTATGTTCTCAGAAGAACAGAGGACAGCCTTACGGCTCTGCGTGACGGAACTGAGTACAGCGCTCCATGCGAGGGACTCTGTGAGGTTGAAATATATATCGACAACTGCGTGATTGAAACCTACATCAATGACGGTGAGGCTGTGATAAGCCATGTCATATGAACAGCAGACGCCGGTCGGAAATGTGATAAGTTAAGGACAAGGGAAAATAAATGATAAGGATAGGACTTGATGTCGGCTCCACAACACTGAAGTGCGTGGTCCTTGACAGAAATGACAATATAGTATTCAAAAAGTACGAGAGACACTTTTCACAGATTACAGAGAAGGCAAGCGCAATGCTCTCAGAGATTGCCGCAGCTTTTCCCGATGAAAAGGAAGCGGGACTCTGTGTTTCCGGTTCTGCCGGAATGGGATTTGCCGAGGAAATGGACATACCTTTTATGCAGGAGGTTTATGCCACAAGGATAGCAGTAAACAAGCTTATTCCCGGAACAGATGCAGTCATTGAGCTTGGCGGTGAGGATGCAAAGATACTCTTTATTTCTGGAGTTCTCGAGGTAAGAATGAACGGCTCCTGTGCAGGCGGCACCGGTGCATTCATCGACCAGATGGCAACACTCCTGAATGTCACCCCTACCGAGATGAATGAGCTTGCAAAGGATCATGGAAAGATATACTCGATAGCTTCAAGATGCGGAGTTTTTGCGAAATCGGACATTCAGCCGCTCTTAAATCAGGGCGCTCAGAAGGAGGATATCTCCGCAAGTATATTCAGTGCAGTTGTCAACCAGACGATAGCAGGACTTGCGCAGGGCCGTGACATAAGTGGAAAGGTCGTGTATCTTGGCGGCCCGCTTACATTCTTCTCGGAGTTGAGAAAGAGCTTTGATGAGGCCCTCGGACTGGAGGGAATCTGCCCGGATAATTCACTTTACTTTGTAGCCATGGGAGCTTCACTGCTCGGCGGCGACTCAAAATTCAATCTTAAAAAGATAACCGACAAAATTGCAAATTATTCGGCATCAGGAAATTACCGTGCATGCCCTCCACTCTTTGCCTCAGAGGCTGAGTATGAGGAATTCCGCACCCGCCATGGCGCAAATGAAGAGATAAAGACTTATCCGCTTACGGAAAGCAGAAAAGCATACATAGGCATAGATGCAGGCTCGACAACGCTCAAGGGTGTTGTTCTCAATGAGAATGAGGAGATAGTATTCTCAAAGTATATGTCAAACTCCGGAAATCCTGTGCCGCTGGTAAAAGGATTCCTCGAGGATGTCTATGAGAAATTCCCTGATATAAACATAGTCGCCTCTGCTTCAACAGGCTATGGTGAGGAGATAATAAAAAATGCTTTCCATGCCGATACGGGAATAGTTGAGACAATGGCCCACTTCACAGCTGCGAAGAAGTATGACCCTGAGGTCGACTTCATTATCGATATAGGCGGTCAGGATATAAAGTGCTTCAAGATAAGGAACGGAGCAATAGACAATATATTCCTGAACGAAGCCTGTTCCTCTGGCTGCGGAAGCTTCCTGCAGACATTTGCAGGCGCTCTCGGCTACAATATAGCCGATTTTGCAAAAAAGGGAATATTTGCCGATAAGCCGGTTGACCTCGGCTCAAGATGCACCGTATTCATGAATTCCTCCGTCAAGCAGGCGCAGAAGGACGGCGCTACAATAGAGAACATCAGCGCAGGACTCTCAGTTTCTGTAGTCAAGAATGCTCTGTATAAAGTTATCCGTGTGGCGAATGCGGATGATTTGGGAAAGCACATAGTGGTCCAGGGAGGCACATTTCTGAATGATGCCGTCCTGAGAGCTTTTGAACAGGAGATAGGCAGGAACGTAACAAGACCTGCAGAGTCAGGACTTATGGGCGCATACGGCGCTGCACTCTATGCGAAGAAGCATGTCCATAAGGAAAAGAGTGACATTTTGGGACCCGAGAAGCTGAAGACATTCACCCACACGGTAAAAGCAATAACCTGTGGAGGATGCCAGAATCACTGCAAGCTCACAGTCAATACCTTCGAGGACGGCAGGAGATTCATCGGTGGAAACCGCTGTGAAAAGCCTCTCAATCTCAAGACAACAACGAAAAAATACAATCTATATGACTATAAGAAGGAACTTCTTGCCTCTTATGAAGATAAGGAAGGCACAAGACCGACCATAGGCATTCCGATGGGCCTCAATATGTTTGAGCTTTACCCGTTCTGGCATGCATTTTTCACGACACTCGGCTTCGGAGTGAAGAAATCACCTGAGTCTACGAGAGGCATGTACCTCAAGGGTCAGCACACGATACCTTCAGATACCGCGTGTTACCCGGCAAAGCTTATGCACGGGCATGTGGAGTGGCTGATAGATGCAGGCGTGGATGCTATATTCTACCCATGCATGAGCTACAATCTTGATGAGGGCCTCGGCGACAATCACTACAACTGTCCTGTTGTTGCATATTATCCGGAGGTCATCGGAGCTAATGTTACGGCTCTTGATAACTCGCCGATAAAGTTTATCAAGGACTATGTCGGAATCCACAGGAAGAAGGATTTCCCGAGAAAGATACAGGCAATACTTTCCCGTGAGTTCGGCAGTATTGATATAAAGGATGTCAAAAAAGCTGCGGATGCTGCCTATGCTGAGTATGACAGCTATATGTCAAAGGTAAGGACAAAGGGCAAGGAGTACCTGAAGACAGCTCTCGAGGAAAAGAGACCTGTGATAATACTTTCCGGAAGACCTTATCATCTCGACAGCGAGATAAACCACGGCATAGATAACCTTATATGTGACTGCGGAGCCGTTCTCATCACAGAGGACAGCGTGAGCGATGAGATTGAGAAATTCAATACCACGGTTCTTAATCAGTGGACCTACCATTCAAGACTTTATGCTGCAGCAAAGTATGTGGCAAACAGCGGAAATAATAACATAAATCTTGTTCAGCTTGTGTCTTTCGGCTGCGGTGTTGACGCTATAACGACAGATGAAGTCAGAAAGATACTTGAAGAGAAGAACAGAATATATACGCAGATCAAGATAGATGAGATAACCAACCTCGGAGCAGTCAAGATAAGGCTGAGAAGCCTCTTCGCCGCTATAGAGGCTGAGGAGAACTGACCTGAGGGGGAAAATCATGGCAGACGAAAACGCAAGAGTTGAATTTACCAAGGAGATGAAAAAGACATATAAGATACTTTTTCCTAATATGCTCGATATTCATTTCCACATGCTTCAGCAGATGCTCAGAACCTACGGATATGATCTTGAACTGCTGACAAATACAGACCAAAGTGTCATTGATGAGGGACTTAAATACATACACAATGATACCTGTTATCCCGCTCTCCTTACAACGGGTCAGATGCTATCGGCCCTCAAGAGCGGAAAGTATGATGTCGATCACACCGCTCTCGTAATGAGCCAGACAGGCGGCGGATGCAGAGCATCAAACTACATTCATCTGATAAGAAAGGCCCTGAAGGCGGCAGGAATGCCGCAGGTTCCGGTAATTTCCGTGAATCTTTCAGGACTTGAGAAGAACTCAGGCTTCAAGATAACTCTTCCGATAGTGAGAAAAGCTGTGGCGATACTTGTTTACGGCGATCTTCTGACACTTCTCAATAATCAGGTAAAACCTTATGAGGTGAAGAAGGGTGAGTGCGCAAAGCTTGTAAAGAAATGGCAGACCTTCATCTGTAAGAAGATAGACGATAAAAAGGGACTTTCCTCGAGTGATATGAAGAGATATATGTCACTCATGGTGAAAGACTTCGATAAGGTTGAGCAGGACGGCATAAAGAGAGTAAAGGTCGGCATAGTCGGCGAGATATATGTAAAGTACTGTCCGCTTGCCAACAATAATCTTGAGCAGTTCCTCTATGAACAGGGCGTTGAATATATGATCCCGGGAATAATGGGATTCTTCCTCTTCAAGATAGATAACAGAATAGAGGACATAAAGCTTTATGGAGGCAGTGCTGCCAAGGATAAAGTCTGCAAAGCGCTCTATAAGTTTGTAGAGAACTATGAGACAATGATAAACGATGCCCTTGAGGGCTCAAAGTTCACAAAGCCTGCAACCTACAGACACTTAAAGGAGCTTGCCGCACCGGTTATAGGATCAGGCTGCAAGATGGGCGAGGGATGGCTTCTCACAGCTGAAATGCTCGAGCTCATAGAGTCCGGCTACGGAAATATTGTGTCGGCACAGCCATTCGGATGCCTTCCGAACCACATAGTGGCAAAGGGCATGATAAGAAAGATAAGGAATACTCACCCTGAGGCAAATATCGTTGCAGTTGACTATGATGCTTCAGCTACAAGGGTAAATCAGGAGAACAGAATAAAGCTTATGCTTGCGGTCGGCAGAGAGCTCCTTGAGGCTCAGGAGAAGCAGGCATAATTTCAGAAATTTATGAAACAACAAAGAGATTTACCCTTTGTCAGCATAACCCCAAAGGGTGAGCGGGCAATAAAGAACGGACATCCGTGGGTATATGATGGTGAGATAAAAGAAGTTTCAGGTGACCCTGAAAATGGCTGTATAGTTGATGTTTTCACGGGAAATGCCTATATGGGCAGCGGCTTCTATAACGCAAAGAGCAGGATACAGGTCCGCCTCATAAGCAGGAACGCAAATGACAGGTTCGATGAAGCCTTCTGGAGAAGACGGATAGAGTATGCTGTTGCATACAGAAAGACCGTAATGCCGGGGAATGACTTCAGATGCTGCAGACTTGTTCACGGTGAAGCCGATCAGCTGCCGGGACTCACGGTCGACAGATATGAGAATCTCCTGTCCGTGCAGATAACATCTCTCGGTACGGAGCTTGTGAAGGATATCATATACAAAGCTCTCATTGATACCCTGAGCGGTATGGGCGAAAAGATCGACGGCATATTTGAGAGGCAGGACATCGCCCTCAGAGAAAAAGAGGGCCTTGAACAGTATAAGGGCTGGTATGAGAAAATGAGCCATCCCGACAGTGCCGTGGCGGAGATAATCGAGAATAATATAAAGTATCTTGTTGATGTCGAGAACGGACAGAAGACGGGATTTTTCCTTGACCAGAAGTATAACCGCGCGGCCGCGGCAAGGATAGCAGAGGGAAAGACAGTCCTTGACTGCTTTACTCACACCGGTTCATTTGGCCTCAATGCTGCCAAGGCCGGAGCAAAATCGGTTCACAGTGTGGATATATCTGCTTCCGCTATCGAGATGGCAAAGCAGAACGCAGAGAGAAACAGCCTCGACAATATTGACTTTGAGGTGGCAGATGTCTTTGATCTGCTGACTGAACTCAGTGAGAAGAAGGTCCATGGCTATGACTATATAATTCTTGATCCGCCGGCATTTACCAAGTCGAGGGGAACTGTTAAGGATGCTGCAAGGGGCTATAAGGAGATAAACATGAAGGCGATGAAGCTTCTGCCAAGGGGAGGCTACCTTGCAACCTGTTCGTGCTCCCACTTTATGACGGATGAGCTTTTCAGAGAGATGCTGAAAAGCGCCGCAAAGGATGCCTCTGTGTCGCTAAGGCAGATAGAAGCGCGGCAGCAGGCACCGGACCATCCAATACTCTGGAATGTCCCTGAGACCGACTACCTGAAATTCTATATTTTTCAGGTGGTATGATTTTTGTGGATTTTTTCCACATCTGATGATACAATAATCAGAGAAGGCTGAAAATCAGGCGGAGATGCTCCGCGTAAATTTAACGGAGGTTTGATATAATGAAACTTATCCTTGCTATAATCAGTAATGATGACAGCGCTGCTGTTTCCTCGGGACTCACAAGAGAAGGATTTCAGGTGACAAAGCTGGCAACAACCGGCGGATTCCTCATGGCAGGAAACACTACCTTCATCTCAGGCGTTGAGGATGACAAGGTTGACGCAGCTATAGAAATAATAAAATCCAAGTCAAGCAAGAGAACCCAGATAGTGCCGGGTTCAAGCAATCTCGATGTGGGAATGTATGCATCTGCGCCGATAGAGGTTACAGTTGGCGGAGCTACGATATTCGTTCTGAATGTCGACAGATTTGAGAAAGGCTGATAAGCCGGTCATGATCTCACTTGACAGGACCGGAATAGTCGGAAATAAAAAGCTGCTTGATACCCTCGAAATGACCCTGTCATCCGGCAGAATGCCGCATGCCATAGCACTTCAGGGAGATTTCGGACTCGGAAAGAAAACACTTGCTTCCTATATAGCAAAAACTCTTGTCTGCTCCTCAGACGGAGTGAGGCCCTGCGGGAAATGCCGCAGCTGCATACAGGCTGCTGCATCCTCGCACCCCGATATCAGGATAATCGAGGGAGAGAAGAAATCCGGTGATTCCGAGGGCAAAGCCATAAAGGTTGAGCAGCTGGCTAACCTCGTTGCGGATTCTGTGAAGGCGCCGGATTCGGCAGATTGCAGGGTGCATCTGATTCTTGCGGATAAACCGCTTTCTGAGCCGGTTCAGAATAAGCTGCTGAAGGTAATAGAGGAGCCGCCACCCAACAATTACTATATTATCACAGTGAAATCTGCGGAGACCCTTCTGCCGACAATACGGTCAAGAGCGGTATGCTTCTCACTTAGTGCCCCTTCACCGGATGAAGCCGTGGCTTACCTTGAAAAGAACAGCAGAAAAACGCATGAGGAATGTGCCGAAGCGGCTGCACTTTCCGGCGGCAATATCGGAAAGGCCCTTGCTTATCTGAGCGGCGGAAAGTCCGGCGAATCGGGAAGAATAGCCCGCGATGTGGTTGCGCTGCTTGGAAAGTCAAAGACAGAGCACGAGATGCTGAAGGTCACATTCCCGATGATAAACAGCAGAGATATCTTTACTGAAGTGTGTGATACGCTTACCGATATATTCAGAGATGCAATAGTATTTTCAAGCGGCGGAAAGGCATCGATAAGCATCGACCCGGAGGGTGCAAGAGGACTTGCGGAGAGGAAATCCAGACAGAGACTTATGAAGCTGCCGGATATATGCCGCAGATACAGGATGATGTGTGAGGGAAACGGCAACAAAAAGCTCCTTGTCACATCACTGTGCGCATCGCTTAGAGCTGCTGTGAACGGAGAGATATAAGAAAGGCAATTTAATGATAGAGGTAATAGGGGTAAAATTTTCAAGCACCGGCAAGGTCTACTATTTCGACCCGAACGGTCATGTACCCGCAAAGAATGACAAGGCTATAGTGGAGACTTCAAGGGGTGTAGAATGCGGCATAGTTGCATTCTCAAACCGTATGGTCGATGATGCAAATATCGTTCAGCCGCTCAAGAAGCTTATTCGAATCGCAACCGATGCAGACCTTAAGCAGATTGAGGACAATAAAGTTAAGGAAAAGTCGGCTTTTGCTGCAGCAGAGAAGAAGATACTTGAACATGGGCTTGATATGAAGCTTGTGGATGTTGAGTATACATTTGACAACAGTAAGATACTCTTCTACTTCACAAGTGACGGAAGAGTCGACTTCCGCGAACTCGTAAAAGATCTTGCTGCAATGTTCCGTACGAGGATAGAGCTCAGACAGATAGGCGTAAGGGACGAGTCCAAACTGCTCGGAGGCATAGGAATATGCGGCAGGCCATTCTGCTGCAAAAGCTTCCTTAACGGTTTTCAGCCGGTTTCCATAAAGATGGCAAAGGAGCAGGGCCTTTCATTGAATCCCGTAAAGATTTCGGGTACCTGCGGCAGGCTTATGTGCTGCCTGAAATATGAGCAGGAGGCCTACACCGATCTGCTGAAAAATACACCTAAAGTAGGTGCCATAGTAAGCACATCCGATGGAAAGGGTACTGTAATAGATGTAAACCTGCTGACAGGCAAGCTTACGGTAAGGCTTGACAAGGCTCCGGATGCCGCACCTGGCATCTACAAAGCTGCAGATGTCACCGTAATCAAGGATGGAAAAATATCCGTGAACCGCAAGGAGATAGAAGAGTTCAAGAAGCTTGAAGGCTGATGTTTCCTGGAAGATGCCGCCAAACCGGCATTGAAAAATACAGATGCTGAAATAAATCGAGAGGCGTGGCTGAGGCCACGCCTTTTTAGCTGCAACTATAGTTTTTTTCCGGATGAACTATTTCTTTGAGTGTATAGAGTCGGGTGCTGTTATTCTGAGCTTGTGAAACTATTTTCTCATCAAAGCCATTTTCGGAAAAGAGCGCATAATGGAATTCAGACTTTTCTTTAATCGGAGATAATTTGGCAAGGGTGTCGAGATATTCTGAGTACGAGAACGGGCTTGCTTTAAATTTACACTCCCCTACAAGATATCGAGTCCGGGCGCTGTCAATGCATAAGATATCAATCTCCGTTTCAGTTGTTCTCAGACTATTTGATGCCTTTTCATCACGAACCGTAGTTTTTCCCATCCATCTTCCCATTTTTGAATATCGAAATGGCAGTCTGTTTTCTTTTTGCAATACACGAACGAATTCACGGCAGACATTTTCAAACGCGTTTGAAGCAAATTCATGCAGCGCCGGCTTTACGATATATTCATATACTCCGGCTGTATCTCCGTCCTCAAGTTGTGAAATATTTGAAAAACCGAATGCATACCAGAATCGAAAAAAGTTATCTGTAAGGTGATAGGTTCCACGACTGGAATTTGCCTGTTCCTTGATTCCGGCATCTACGGAAAATTCACGTTCAATTATGCCAAGTTCTATGAGGTTTTTCAGATAAACACTGGTTTTCGATGTATCATCAATAAGCGATTTCTGACTTATTTCATTCAGCTTGCTGCTGCCGAGAGCGACTGCCTCGATGATAGAATTGTATATTGGTGTTTCCCGTAATTCCTGATGAAGAAGAAATTCAACCTCACTGTATAGAACACATCCTTTTGTCAGAATGTTCTGCATGATGTTCTCACCTACAGATAAATTCGGTTTCCACTGGCACAGATAATGAGGAATCCCTCCGAGAACGGAGTAGGTAATGATTTTGTCACGGTCAGAATAGTTTGGAAAAAATTTTATTGCATCATAAAACCCCATTTCCTTCATCATATAAATTCCGGTGGCTCTGCCGTACAGTGGATTTTTTTCAGCAAGCAGCTCTTTTTCAATGAAACTCATAGCGCTGCCACAGAGAATTATCATCACATTGCTGTTTTTTAGCTCGGCATCCCACAGATTCTGCAGAATAGAAGGGATACTGGTGTTGCTGCGGCACATATATGGAAATTCATCTATAATGATAAGCCGCTTATTTTCACCATAAGGAAGTTCTGAAACAGCTCTGAAAGCCTTTTCCCAGTCAGTGAATTCACTGACATAACTGCGTGCAGGGATATTCTCCCTCAGTATCATAGAGGAGAAATTTCGTAGCTGTATCCTGTCTGTGGTCTGTGTGCATGAGAAGAAAACATGAGGCTTTCCTTTACAGAATTCACGAAGTGTTTCGGTTTTTCCAACACGCCGCCTGCCGTAAAGTACTATAAGCTGCCCACCGTCCTCGTTGTATTTGTCATTCAAGAATTTTAGTTCAGTTTCTCTTCCGATAAACATGTTTTAGTTACCTCAAAATATCTAATCGTGATTTAGCAAATCGTGATTTGAATAATTATATCCCGCCGATCAGAAAAAATCAAGAATAATCACTCTCAAATATGAACAGATGATGCCTCGACTGCCTGTAAAAACCCAAAACAGCAAAAGCTGCATGCACAGCCTGAAAAGCAATGCATACAGCCTTTTGATTCATGTAAGTTTTCCGAAAATAACATTATGCCCGACAGACTGGCTTCACCGGAAACGAAATCAGTTGTAGAAAGTTTCAACTATCTTGTCAAGCTCGTCTCTGATGGAGATGTGCTGAGGACATGCCTCTTCGCATGCACCGCACTTGATGCATTCGGTAGCTTCCTTGTGTCCCTGACCTGTGATGTTGAATGCGCTCCTCTGCTTTGCAGTGTCTCTGTCGCCATAGGTCTTGTACATGTTCATCATTCCGAATGAACCGGAAACGCCTATGTCCATAGGACATACTTTTGAGCAGTAGTTACAGCTTGTGCATGGGATGAGCGGAATCTTGTTGAACTCTTCAACAGCTTTTGCAATGGTCTCCCTCTCATTGTCTGTAAGATGAGTGAAGCCCTTCATATAGGAGAGGTTGTCCTCCATCTGCTCTACCGAGCTCATGCCTGAGAGAACTGTGATGATTCCCTCCAGGTCTGCAGCATACTTGACTGCCCATGAAGCAAAGCTTGCATTCGGGTCTGCTGCCTTGAATACATTCTTGACAGTCTCCGGCGGATTTGCAAGAAGCCCGCCCTTCACCGGCTCCATGATGATGACAGGCTTGTTGTACTTGCGGCATACCTCATAGCATGCTCTTGACTGTACTGCGCTGTCTTCCCAGTCCTTGTAATTTATCTGGAGCTGAACAAACTCAGCCTCAGGGTGTCTCTTGAGTATGTCCTCAAGCTCGCCCGCATCTGTGTGAGCGGAGAATCCGAGGTGCTTTATAAGGCCCTTCTCCTTGAGCTCAAGACCCCAGTTCCACATATCCCACTTTTCAAAATACTCGGTCCTTGCCTGACCTAAGTTGTGGAGAAGATAGAAATCAAAATATCCTGCGCCTGTCTGCTTGAGCGATGTCTCGAGCTGGTTGAGGGCATCTTCTCTTGTCTCGCATCTTATCCAAGCTGCATTTTTTGTAGCGAGCTGGTAGCTGTCTCTCGGGTATCTCTCAACGAGAGCCTGACGGATTGCATCTTCACTGCCGGCATATGCCCATGCAGTATCGAAGTATGTGAATCCTGCCTCGAGGAATTTGTCGACCATTACCTTGGTCTGCTCAACATCGATGACATCACCGTTCTTCGGGAGTCTCATAAGTCCAAAACCGAGCTTTGGAATGTTTTCGCCTAAATAAGCCATTGTGTTTCTCCTTTCGTTTTTACAACTGTAAATACCAATACATACAACTTAATTATACCTGTCGAATCCAACTCAAGTCAACATGGAAAAATATGGTTTTACATCTATATGATACTATTGGATAAAGAAAATTCAAATAGCTGAATTGTTGAAGTCGGTATTAACCACAGGTTTATGCATGCAAGAAATTAAATCATTTATATATTAGCTGCAGTCATTGCCGTGTCTTATAAAACAGCGACAGAGCATCATGATCTGAAACTCTGTCGCTTATCACTGAATTTTTACTGTGCTGATATTCAAACGTAATACGGGTTAGGCTTCATAAGAATGGTTATGAGATCTACTAAGACACCTATACCACAGAGCCCTACAGTAAATATATAGAGTATTCCCATTCCAATCTTTCCTTCATAGAACTTGTGAATACCAAGCGTTCCAAAAAGAAGACAGAGCAGAAAGGCTATCCACTTGTCTTTTGGAACACCATAGTTTATATTATTGTTGATTACAACATTCTGATTGTTGTTGTTTTGCGGATAGTATGTGTTATTGTTGTTGTAGTCCTGAGTGTAAGGCTGCTGATAGTATGTCTGGTCCGAGTAGGAGTAGTCAGACTGAGCACCGCTGTACTGGCCGGCTTTTGTTATAATGACCCTGTTTTCATTCTGGAAAATTTCCACTTCATCACCGATAGCCGGAGTGAAGTTAAACTGCTGAAACGCAAAATCAGCGATGGATCCGTCATCCATACCTACCGATACACAGTCCCTGTTTATCTGTATGACACGCGGCATAAATCAATCCCCCTCTTTCGAAAACTGCAATTACAGTTTCATACTGTGTGGGTTTGATTTTGTTCCACACAGCGTATTATTTATGATAAAATTATTATAGCAGTCGGCAGAAAGTTGTCAAGCCGATTGTCACAGTACACATCTCAGTAAAATTATCAGGCGCTTAATTGCACGGTTCAGGGACGGCTGCAGAGATGAAATTTGACAGGGTCAAAAAGCGATATGAAACTGGAATACCCAGTCAGCAGCTCACCGCTTAAAGGTTGTGAATTTCCATCTGTATCAATAGAAAGGATTCTCATTATGAAGAAAAACAGAATATTCAGTCTGCTGATGCTTTTAATGACAGTTCTGCTTGCGGGCTGCTCATCTGAACAGAAAGCTGTCATGACTGATGAGCCCGTCATTGCTGAAACGCCGACAGACATAAAGACAGTAGCCTGCATTGGGGACAGTATAACTTACGGCGCGGGAGTTTCATCAAGGGCAGAGACATACCCCGCATATCTTCAGCTGCTGCTCGGTGAAGGATACAGTGGGAAAAATTATGGCCTAAACGGAAGGACACTCTTAAAAGATGCTGATTTCCCATATACAGAGGAATCCTACTACACAGAGAGTCTTGAGCTGAAAGCAGATATTTACATAATAATGCTCGGGAGCAACGATTCACGCCCATCCTGCTGGAATGAAGAAAACTACAGAACAGAACTCAGGGAGTTTGTCGAAAGCTATCAGGCTGTGTCTGATGACACAAAAGTTTATCTCATGCAGCCGCCAAAATGTTTTGCACCCTCAGGTTACGGCATATCAGATGATGTAATAAGCACTGAAATCTATGAAGCTGTGAAAGACGTTGCAAAAGAGACAGGCGCAGGCCTTATTGACCTTTATAGTTTCACAAAGGACCACAGTGAGTGGTTTCCCGATTCCGTACACCCGAATGCTGAGGGAAATGAAGCAATCGCCGGATATATATTTGAATGTATGAATATTGCAGATTAAGAATCTGATGAAAGCAAATAACGGGAAATGAAAAGCAAGTACAGAGAGGAGCTCAGAAATCACAATGAAAAATAACGATATAGTAGTAATCGGAGCAGTATTCGTTGATATTAAAGGCTTCCCCCTCGGGCAGTTCGTGCCCACAGGAAGGAATGCAGGCAGGATTGAGCAGGTCCACGGTGGAGTCTGCAGAAATATAGCCGAAGATATAGGAAACCTTGGACTAAGGCCGACTCTTGTGAGCCTCGTGGATGACACAGGAATCGGAGAAGATGTCATCGCAAAGCTTGAGAGGCATAAGGTAAATACAAAATATATGAGAAAAGTCCCGGACGGAATGGGTACGTGGCTTGTTGTGTTCAATAATGAAGGAGATGTTGCGGCTTCCATATCCAAGAGACCGGATCTGATGCCTATAGCGGATATCCTTGATGAGAATGGTGATGAGATATTCTCAAACTGCGAGAGCGTCTGCTTTGAGATAGACATAGAAAAAGAGATAGCAAAGAGAATATTTGCGCTTGCTGAAAAGTACGGCAGGAAAGTGTACTGCGCGGTTTCAAATATGAGCATAGCGGCAGAGAGAAGAGAGCTTATTCGCCGCACAGACTGCTTTGTTTGTAATATCCAGGAAGCAGGGATACTTTTCTCCGAGGACTACAGCAGAAAAACACCCGGAGAAATGCTTGAGATACTCAGGGCAAAGCTTGACACAGATGAGATAAACAGCATGGTGGTTACCATGGGAGGAGACGGAGCTGTTTATGCCGATAGAAACGGAAGCGGCGGTATCTGCCCTGCAAAGGATGTCCGGGTTAAGGATACCACAGGAGCAGGCGACAGCTTCTTTGCCGGAGTTGCCGCAGGCCTTACCTATGGAAAAAGCCTCGCCGAAGCTTCCGAGATAGGCTCAAAGCTTGCAGCTTCTGTCATTGCGACAACAGAGAGCGTATGCCCGAGATTTCTGCCCGGGGAGATGGGAATAAGCTCAGACAATTGATAAAATATCTACTTAAAAATACCAATGAGAAATAAATTTGTCTATATACACAAAAATGACATTCATATTTGACAAACTTGCACAAACCACATATAATGTGCACATAACTTGAGAGTGAAACAAAGAGGTTTCCGGTGATTGTATTTTCTCCGGAAATTTTTCTTTTAAGCGCTGGAACAATGGAGTTCATGGAGTCACTGATTCTGTGAGCTCTTTTAATTTAATATCTGACTGAAGAAACAATGGGGTTTATGGGAGATTATCCTGTGAACCCTGTTTTTGTTTTATCAGTCAGTAAACAGTCTGGAAACAACGGAGTTTCGTGGGGATATCTTCCCACAGAAACTCCGTTTTTTATTTTCAAGGAAAGAAAAAAGAAAGAAGAGGAAAAAACCATGAAAACAACATTCAGGAAAAACTTTGCAAGGATCGCAGCATCACTTCTGATAGTGACAATGTCATTTGCAGGATGCTCGTCATCTTCAGGTTCATCGTCGTCAAGCGCAGAATCCGGCGCAATAGTAAAAAATATTGGAACCGGATCCTCAATGGCCCCGTTCTGCTATCTTAATGATGATGGTGAGCTCGAAGGTTACGATGTTGCAGTACTCAAGGAGCTCGATTCCAGACTGGATGAATATGAGTTCAATATAACCTATATGGACTTCTCAGCACTCATAGTTGCGCTTGATGCAGGTCAGCTCGACATGGTTTCACATCAGCTTGTAAAGAGTGAGGCGAGAAAGGAAAAATATCTTTTCCCTGATGAGTATTACTGCCTCTCTCCGATGAGCCTTGCGGTTAAGCCTGATAGCGGCATCACATCACTGGAGGACATGGCAGGCAAAAAGATAAACGGAAACCCATCCTCTTATGAGTATACCATGATTGAATCATGGAATGCTGATCATCCGGGTCAGGAGATAAATCAGATTTCTGTCAGTGACCTTTCTACAGCTGATGGGTATAAGCAGGTGGCCAACGGAACCGTAGATGCAGCCCTCACATATTCATCCACTTTTGAATCGGTTAACGCAGAGCTTAACCTTGATCTCGTTCTTACAGATGTTGTCATGTGCGAGGATACATATCAGATGTTCGGCTCAGATGAGCAGGAGTTCTGTGATGCAGTAAATGCTGAGCTTGTAAAGATGAAAGAGGATGGTACCTTATCAAAGATAGCTGAGGAATACCTCAAAGAGGATATTTTCACACTGTATGCTGATAAAATATATTTTGCGGCAGACAAATAAAACCATCAGGATGTCGGAGTGGCTTTCACTCCACTCCGACCCAATGTTTTTAAAGGATGTGATAAAAAATGGGCAATCTCTTTTCTCCCGAACTCATTCCGGGATACATCCTGAAGATCGTCAGGGCGATTCCCAAGACTTTTGAGATACTGCTGATTTCACTTGCCTTATCGTTAATGCTTGGCGGTGTTTTTGCAGCGATGAGCTTGTCAAATCGTAGGGTGCTGCAGAAAGTATCTGCCGGCTGGATCTCGTTTATGAGAGGTGTGCCGACACTCATACTCATTTTCCTTCTTTATCTGGGACTTCCGCAGATACTGAAAAGGGCAGGTATAGATCTGAGCGGAGTTTCGGCTACAACATTCATAATAATAACCCTCTCCCTCTCTGTATCTGCAAATATGGCGGAGATGATACGCAGCTCCTATCTTGCCGTTGACAAAGGTCAGAGGGAGGCTGCACTCTCAATAGGAATGAGTCCATCATCAGCATTTATCCGTATAATTCTTCCTCAGGCATTCGGCATAGCCATTCCGACACTCGGCAACAACATAATCATGCTGTTCAAAGAGACCAGCCTTGCCTTTACTATCGGTGTGATGGATCTTATGGGAAAGGCGAGAGCAGTTTCAGCGATTGATTACGGCGCAACTAAGCTTGAGGTTTACATAGCAGCCGGAATCATTTTTTGGGCATTCTGTTTTGCTTTTGAAAAGCTGTTCAAACTGTTCGAAAAATTATATACGGTAGGAAGAAAGACTTAAAAGGGGGTAGCTTACTTATGGATTGGAATTTTATCCGAAGCGCGCTTCCAAAGGTCATTGGCGCAATTCCCGTAACTCTGGAGATGGCGGTTACCGCAACACTCGTCGGCTGGATACTCGGTCTTCTTATAGCTCTTGCGAGACGAAGCAGGATTCCTGTGCTGTCGCAGCTGCTGGCAGTGTATATCAGCTTTATAAGAGGTGTTCCGATGGTAATCCTGCTGTATATCGCTTATTATGCGATTCCGATTGCGCTTCAGGCAACATTTGGAATCGATACTACAGGAATACCGGCGGTGCTTTATGCAATAGCAGCATTGTCACTTGATCAGTCAGCGTATTCATCAGAGGTTTTCAGAGCGGCTCTCGATTCAATAAACAAAGGACAGCTTGAAGCCGCCTGGTCTATAGGAATGACAACTCCGCAGGCGTTGAAAAGAATTGTTCTGCCGCAGGCATTTGCAGTAGCAATACCGAATCTTACAGGCCTTTTCACAGGACTGCTGCGCGGCACTGCGCTTGCTTATTATGTCGGAGTGTATGAAATAACAGCAACTGCAAATCTGTTGGCGAATCCGAAGCTTAATTTTATAGAGGCTTACATAATGACAACCATCATATATGAGCTGCTGAGTTTCATATGCAATTATCTCTTTGGCAGGGCTGAGAAGCGTATCTCGAGATTCAGACCGAGCCACAGCAGTTGATTGAAAGGAAGTGATGAACAATGATGGTTTCACTTAAAGACATTCATAAGTCATTTAGTGATAATCATGTGCTTAATGGTGTGAACATAGATATTGATGGAGGAGAGGTAGTTGTTATACTCGGCCCTTCAGGCTCAGGAAAAACAACTCTCTTGAGAACTATAAATTTTCTTGACCCCGGTGATTCGGGTTCTGTCACCGTGAACGGACTTACAGTCTCATGCGATAAGCATAAAAAATCAGAGGTGCTTGAGCTGAGAAGGAAGACAACCATGGTCTTTCAGAATTACAATCTTTTCGCAAACAAAACGATTCTGCAAAATGTTACGGAAGGTCTGATAGCAGTTAAAAGGTTCATAAAGCCGGCAGCAGAAAAATACGCAAAAGAAATGCTGGAAAGAGTTGGCCTTGGAGATAAGTTTGATTTTTATCCATCATCTCTTTCCGGTGGGCAGCAGCAGAGGGCCGGAATCGCAAGAGCTCTGGTGATGGACCCTGATGTCATTCTGTTTGATGAACCTACAAGCGCACTTGACCCTGAACTTGTCGGTGAGGTTCTTGATACACTCAGGGATGTTGCAAAATCCGGCATTACCATGATTGTTGTAACTCATGAGATAGCATTTGCAAGAGAAGTAGCATCCCGGGTAGTTTATATGCAGGGAGGGGTAATAGTAGAGGAAGGCAGACCTGAAGACATACTCACAAAGCCCAAAGACCCGAGAACCCAGAAATTCCTGCGCAGGATAACTGATCCCGGTGTGGATCCCAAGCATGTAGATATGTCCGAAGATGTAACTGAGGATCTGAAATTAAGCTAAATATTGTAGGAGGAAACCAAAAATGATAAAGGTAGTATATACACCGGATGCACCTGCAGCAATAGGACCGTATTCGCAGGCGTTTATGACGGATGATTTAGTTTTTACTTCCGGACAGATAGCCATTAATCCCGAAACAGGTGTAGTGGAAGCAGATGATATATACGGTCAGTCGGAACAGGTGATGAAGAACCTCAGTGCAGTACTTTCAGAGGCAGGCTCCTCATTCGATAAGGCAATAAAAACAACCTGCTTTCTGGCAGATATGGCAGATTTTGCCGCGTTCAACGAAGTTTACGGTAAGTATTTCACAGGAAAACCCGCAAGAAGCTGCGTAGCGGTAAAGACGCTTCCGAAAAATGTTCTTGTTGAGGTTGAAGTCATTGCTGAGATTTGAAGGAAGTAAGTCCTGAGTTTAGGCGGAGCAGTACACTTGATGAAGCCTGAGCGCAGCAGGACACGCAATATCTCAAATTGTACTTGAATAAACAGTTTAATTAGTATATTATCCCATCTTTAACAGTTGAATAGTCAAAAAGGTTCAGAAAGCCCGAAAAAGCGG
>R21__coassemble_585_pt1 | contig 29113 bp, 26 predicted proteins | sample R21__metabat2_high_PE_066 | metagenome-assembled genome bin R21
GTTAAAAGCACGGACTTGAATATTATATTCCGCATAAATCAGAGGGTACAGGCGCTTTCGGCAGGGTGACCGAATTGCTGTAAACAGGAATACCCGCCGCATGCCATTCGCAGGCGCTGTTCCCGTCTTACTAAATCCTGAAACCGCATCAGAAGCAAGGTAAGCTCGAAATATCTACAGGAGTAAACACATCATGGATACCATAACCTACGAATTTCACGGAAGTCTTTACATAAATATGACAAATAAATGCCCGAATCGCTGTGAATTCTGCCTCAGAAACAATTCCAGCGGAAGCATTTATGCCGATAACCTCTGGTATGAGGGACCCGAGCCGGGCAAAGAAGCTATGCTTGAGAACATCAACACTAGAAACCTTGATGATTACAAGCAGGTAGTTTTCTGCGGCTACGGTGAACCGACCTGCAGACTCGATGATCTCCTCTGGCTCGCAGCCGAGATTAAGAAAAAGGGAAACTACAGCATCCGAATCAACACAAACGGAATGTCCGATCTGATAAATAAATGTGACAGCGTTGAGCGAATGAAAGGTCTCATCAATGTGCTCTCCGTCTCTCTGAACTCAGATACAGCCGAGGGCTACGATGCAATCTGTCATCCGAGCTTTGGCATCAAGACCTATGATGAGATACTCGCTTTCACAAAGAGAGCTGTTGACAGCGGATATTTTGATGATGTTGTAATGACCGTTGTTTCCAATATGGATCCTCAGGTCATAGAAAACTGCCGGGTTATCTGTGAGAATCTCGGCGCCCACTACAGGATAAGAGAATATATCGAGTCCTGATAAGATTCCCGATAAACCCTCTTTGAAACAGAATATCAGTAATTTAAAAGCCACAGGATTTTTACGTCCTGTGGCTTCTTCGGTTTAGTTGTCTGCTCTGCTGTATCCGCACTTCATCTTCTTGCTGCCCTCAAGCATAAGCTTGGTGATAGCCTCAGTTGTGCATTTCTTTGCCATATCCGCAAGCTCCTGGTTTGCTTTTGCAGAGAGACTGTAGTCGCCGCTCTCTTCCATGAGCTTGTCATATTTGCTGATGATGGTTCTGCCGCCTGTGATGACAGCGCTCTGATAGCGCTCAACTATCTGTATGCACTCGCCATAGTGGGCATCTGCCATGAGACCGACAAGCCTTGAGCCCCAGTAGAAGTTCTCAGTGGAAACCTCAAGCTTGACATCGCTCAAGTACTTTGGCATCTTATCGACATTCACATACAGAGGGAGTACTGCGTTGAACGCATTGGAGCCGAACATTATCCACTCTATGCCCTTTATCGCCTCAGGCTTGTCGCTTCTTATCTGACAGATTGATGTCACGCCTGTGCGGCTGATTCCTATCGGGCGGTAAACTCCCCTCTTGCCAGTATCCTGAGCTGTGTACGGATTGTAAGGTGTTCCCTGATAGTATGATGACAGCACATACTTTACATCCTCAATGGTTACCTTCTTGTCAGGCACAAGGCACCACGGAATATTGTCGCTCTCAGGACCGAACTCAGCGTTCTCACCATCCCATGTGTGAGAGAAAGGAGTAAAGTATCTGCCCATGAACCATGCTCTCGGTGTGTTGTATACATGGTCGGAATCCGTCCTTGAACCGAAGCACCAGCGTGGATTGAAGGTCTCCCCGTCCTTATTGAGGTTCAGGTGATTTTTCTCCATGAAATCCTTAAGGTCGGCTGAGCACATGAACTCTTTCTTCTCTCCGTAAGCATCTGAGAAATCAAAATAATCCATGCCGAACTGATTCGGAGCAAGCACAACAACATCATCGGGAACTCTTCTTGCTATCCAGTGGTGTCCGCCTATAGTCTCCAGCCACCAGCACTCATTTTCATCGTTGAAGGCAATGCCGTTGCTCTCATAGGTGCCGTACTGCTCAAGTAGTGAAGCAAGCCTCTCCACTCCCTCTCTTGCGGTGTGGATATACGGGAGCACGAGGACAACTATATCCTCCTCGCCGATTCCGCCGACTGTATCCTTTTCTCCCCTTTTCTCAGCCTTCTTATACTCGACCATAGGGTCAGCTGCAAGAACTCTCGGGTTGCTTGTTATGGTTTCCGTGGCAGTCATTCCGACATTTGCAGCATTTATTCCCGTAGCCGCCCATATGCCGTGCTTGGGGTCCACGCTCGGGCAGGATGTATATCTCATGGGGTTGTCGGGAAGCTCTATCTCCACATGAGAGATAACGCTCTTATATTTTCTTGGCTGTTTATCCGGTGTGACCACTATTATCTTCTTTTCATCGAAGAATCCGTCATCGGTTCTTGAAATCATAGTTGAAAGGTCGTTGGTCGCGTTTTTTCCGACTAATAATGTTGTACAGGGCATTTTTATATTCTCCTTTATTTATTATTCTGCTCTTCTTCCTCATATGACACCATTGTGCTGTCAAATGTTATGTGCTGCGTCCATGTATTTCCCGAGGCATCCTCAAATACTATTTCATACTCGCCATATTCGGTAAGCCTGACTTTAATTTCATTGTCCTCCGTAGAAACCACTTCCACATTATCGTCTATTGATACGATAGTATACGGTCCCTCAGCAGACGGGTAAAAATCAGCTACTGTTGAGTGCGTAAAGAACAGATCAGTTGTAAAGACAAGCATTCCAGCTGTCATTAAAAGTCCTGCCAGAATAGAGACCAGCCTCTTCTCCCCCTTGAAAAGAAGCACTGCAAACAAAATCATCTCAAAGAGTATGAAGATGCAGGCTATAAGCTGATGAGGAAATCCCAGTGTCAGCTCAACAAAATGTCCGTTGCTTGCACCGAACTCCACTGCGAGAAGTCCTTCAGCAACACCGTAAATAATTACAGAGAGCCAGTTCTGCTTCTTCACATACCATGCGATGTACCCACCGGGAATCGTCAGCAGAGTCCATATAAACCAGTATTTGTAAAATTTAAATATCGCCCATCCCTCAGAATAGAACGGCACCTGAAAAAGATAAATAAGCGGCTGACTTATGAGAAAGAACACAAAGGTTTTGAGTGCTGCCTCAAGCGGCTTCTCGCAGTTAAGCACTATGAAAAGAGCTGCCATAACCCAGAACTCAAAGCAAACTCCGATGTTTTCAAATGATGTCCCCGAAAAGACAGGCAGTATGACAATAAGCGCAGTGAGCACCGCAGCCGCCGCTGCTGAGATTATTGTCTTAGGCCATGTCATATGAATTCCGCCGAATATTTTTGAAAAAATATTTGTCTTTCCGGTATCGTTCAGATTGTTGCTTTCACCCATCTTTTATCTTCTCCTGTTTCAATATATTCCTGTCAAAAAATCGAACCGGTCTCCGGCTTACCCAGCTAAAATCCGGGCTGTCAAGATAGCCACAGTCGGTTCTGCTGTCTTTTATTTTGTTTGTTATGATTATAACAATTCTGCCGTCATTTATCAATACAGAACTCCCAATAAATAGTATACTATTCAATCTCACAATAACTACATAAGCACTTTCCCAAAATTTAGATTCGAAAAGTTATACTGTGCTTATACTGAAAATTCCTATGTTTTTGACAGGGCGAATAAACAGTCAGCATATTTAATAAACATCCATTTTCCCTACATCAGAGAAGTGATATCCGGGAAATTTATGTAGGCAAAGTAAATTATAAGCGCAACTGATGATAGCAGCCCGACAAAAAAGAAAAAGCTGTTGACCACTCCGTCTGACCTGCAGACATCAAGGCTGAAGCCTGTTTTCAAAGGATAGAGCAGCCTGATTTTTTTCTTATTCAGAAAATCAAGAAGCACATGAGAGGCAAAAGCTATTCCAAAGTAAGGAGCTGCCACTGGCAGAAATACCGAAACCGAGACAGTCATTATCACAAAACACAATCCCGAGTGCATGAAGCTTCTGTGAGGTGTCTGCTTGCCAATCAGGCAGACGGTGATAAAAACTGCTGCCGCTATTATAATCTTTATCAGCTCAGCATCTCCGGAAATTTTCTCATAAATGCCAAGGTGCCAGATATTTTCAGCAGCTGCAACACCGCATACAAGCAGCAGTATGAGCAGGATGAGCCTGTCCGCTTCCTTATGTGATGTGCTTGTTCCGGAGTCAATGTCGCATATAACACCGCCTGTTATCCCTGCTGCACAGCCGACAATCAGCTCAGATATTGACTTTGGCTGTACTATCGCAAGCGCTGAAGCGACTCCAACGGCGGCATGAGTTTTATAGAGCATTGATTTCACCTCACAATGATATAATTTTATAGGCAAAACAAATTTTACCAAATCGAGCAGGTCTGCAATCAGGAAACGAAAAATTTTACTTTTTTGCACTAAGAGAGTATCTCGAAAATATAGCTTTTCATACACGGTGAATAGAAAAGTTAAACCCATCTTCATGAAAATTCTACTCTTCACAACAATGTCTGCCACACCTTTCAGAAATGCTGAAAACATCTCTGCTAATGCAAAACCTGGTCGTAAATTTTCTTTGCAAATACAATGGAATCCATATAGCTGCCTGAAGCTGAATTATCTCAGATATGTTTAATATTACCACAGCATTTATATTTCTGCAAACCCTCTTTACAACACAAAAGCGGTGAAAGTAAAAACCTTCACCGCATAAATTTGCGAAATGCTATTTAATGTAACATTTTAAGGAAGAAGACTTCTCTATGAAGTCAGTTTCCTTTTAAAGTTCCTAAGCCTTACAGTAAGAATTACTCCTTAACAGCACCGATTGTGATACCTGTTACGAAATACTTCTGAAGGAACGGATAAACAACGAGCATTGGGATCATAGCGATGAAGACCTTAGCGGCATCAAGGCTCTTGTTGGAGTTCTCATTGAGCTTCTGCATCTGCTCAGCTGTAAGTGTAACACCAACAGGGATTGTAACCATGATCTGCTTGATGTATGTCTGCAGAGGATAGTTCTCTGTCTTATTGATAAGAACCATGCCCTGGAAATACTCGTTCCAGAAGTTAACTGAAGTAAAGAGGATGATAGTTGCAAGAACCGGGACTGAGCACGGTACAATGATCTGTATAAGTGTTCTCCACGGACCTGCGCCATCGATCATTGCAGCCTCTTCAAGCTCCGACGGGAGACCCTTGAAGAAGTTCATGATGAGGATAACATTGAATACAGGTAAACTGCCTGCGAAAACGAGTGCCCAGAAGTTATTCAGGAGTCCGTAGTTCTTAACTGTGATAAACCACGGAACAGTACCACCGTTGAACAGCATGCAGAAAACGAGTATCCACATGAAAATATTTCTTGGCTTGAACTCTCTGGAATTCTTTGAGAGAGGATAAGCGATAAGAACCATGGCTACCATTGAAATAACAGTACCGGCAACAACTCGCTCAACACTGACTAAGAATGAATGCCAGAAATCAGCATCGCTGACAAGAAGCTTATATGATGCAACTGAGAAACCGATCGGGTAGATTGTAACCTTACCGGACTCAACAGCAAGTTTTTCAGATATAGATAAGCAGAATGTATACCACAGCGGATACAGACAAGAGATTGCCAGTAAAGTAAGGATGATATAATTCACTACGTCGAAAACTCTTGAACCAATGGTTTTACTTTCAATCATGAGTAAATCTCTCCTTCCTTAGAATATGGTATAATCAGCGAATTTGTAAGCAAGACCGTAACCACCAACGATGAGAACAAAGCTGATGACCGATTTAAACAAACCGGCGGCCGTAGCCCACGAATAGTTAAGTTGTACGATACCCATTCTGTAAACCCATGTATCGATGATATCACCGACTGAGTAAACAACTGAAGAGTATGTATTGAAGATCTGGTCGAAACCAGCATTAAGAATGTTACCCATTGCAAGAGTTGTAAGAAGGATAACAGTATTAATGAGTGAAGGAAGTGTAATGTGAACTACACTCTGCAAACGGCTTGCGCCGTCGATAGCAGCAGCTTCATAAAGTGACGGGCTGATGCCTGTGAGAGCTGCCAGATAAATAACTGCATTATAACCGAACTCCTTCCAGACATCGGAGCCGATCATCAGGCCTCTGTAAAGGCCAACCTCTGTCATCCAGACCTTAGGTGTTCCGCCGAGAGCAGAATAGATAAGGTTGAAAACACCTGTGATGCCAAAGATATTATTTAAAACGTTTGCCAGAATAACCCAGGAAAGGAAGTGTGGCAGATACACTATAGTCTGAACTGTCTTCTTAAACTTCATGTTCTTGATCTCATTGAGAAGAAGAGCAAATGTCAGAGGAATGATAATGTTAAGAACGACCTTCCATATAGCGATTACGAATGTATTCCAGATAACCTGTAATGTCTCGCTCTTGTTGAAGAGGTAAGTAAAGTTATCCATGCCGACCCAGGGAGAGCCGAACCAGCCTTTACCGGGCATGAAGTTCTGGAATGCCATGACAATACCTACCATAGGAACCAGTGAGAACATGAACATCCAGGTGAAGCCCGGTGCGATCATGAGCAGATAATGGAACCATGTAGGTAAGCTTTTACGCTTAGTTGCCATTAAAGAATCCCCCTTATATTTGTGTTACATTAAAAATGTCTTTATACTTCAACGGGGCGCCATATTTCAGACGCCCCTGAAGTATCAATTATCGATCGAATTAAAGCCTAAAAGTAAACTCGATTTACTATCGATTAGCCTACCATTTCCTTAACAGACTCGATAACCTCTGCACCACCCTGTGCATTCCAGTTCTCGATGTACTCATCGAAGCTGGAGATGTCAGCCTTGCCTGTGATGATGGAGAGAACTGTCTGATCCTCGAGGTCGAGGAGTGAAGACCAGTATGTATCCATAGCATCTGTTGTGGAGTAGATGATTGAGTATGTCTTGCTGTCTACAGGTACTGTAGCATATGGACGGTCACCGATGAAGAGAGCATAGAATCTGTTGAACTGAGAGTTGTTTGTGTTAACATCCATATCAGTTACATGGAGCTGCTCATCAGGATTGTAATCAGCGGAGATAACCTCATAGAGTGTGGAAGCATCGCTGTAGAGGTTCTTGTAGTTTGTGCCAGGGATGTTATAATCCTCAGGTGTTGTCTCGCCCTTGAGAACCTTTGTGAGCTCTATAACTTCATACTCGCACTCGTCAGCAGCAGCCATTGTGTTTCTGAGCGGCCACCAGTCGATTGCCGGAGAATCAGCCTCAGCGATAAGGAGAGACTCGTCACGTACGAGAGAGTTGTTCATGATCATGATAGCCTTCTGAACATCCTCGGAAGCCTCAGCGGAAACGATTGTGTAAGAAGTACCGCAGTCCTTCATCTTTACGTTCCATGTGCCATCCTCTGAATATACAGGATATGCCTGCCAGTCAGCTGTAGGATCATTTCTGAAGGAGTCGCCGTTGCCGTATCCGAGACCCCACCAAGGACCAAACCAGATACCGCATGTGCCGGCCTTAACGTTGTTAGCATTGTCGCCGTTTGTGGAGATACCGAGCTCTGGATCGATGAGACCCTCAGCATACCAGTTAGCGAGAAGCTCGAGAGCAGACTTCATTTCCTCGGTGTTTGTACCGTAGTAAACTTCGCCGTTCTCATCCTGGAGCCAGTAACCAGGTGTTGCGCCCATTGACTCGTAAACCGGGTCAAAGCCGTAGCCGTTGTTTGAAGATGTAAGGAATGTTGTGTATGTTCTGCCGCCCTGAGCTGTGCCTGCTATAGCATAGTCTGTGGAGAGGCCTGCATCCATGAATGCCTTAGCAACTGTCTCGATGTCGGAAACTGTCTTTGGAACTTCGAGTCCGAGCTGATCGAGCCAATCCTGGCGGATGAAGAGAACATGAACACCGTCTGTGTCAACGGAAACGTTTGGAAGAGCGCAGAAAACGCCGTCAACTGTAGCGTTGCTGTAAGCTCTGCCGTCTGTTGTCTCGAGGATGCCCTTAACCTGTACGGATGCTGTAGCATCGAATACATCATGGAGGTCAGCAACGAGGCCTGCTCTTGCAGCCTTTACGAGGTATGTTCTTGATGTAACAACAACACCGTCAGGAAGGTCTGCGGAAGCGATTGCGAGGGAAACCTTCTGGTTGAAGTCAGAAGCGTTACCTGCTGTCCAGTCGACAACTGTCTTAATGTTGAATGTGTCGGAGAGGTATCTTGTGTACATATTGTTCTCAGCATCTTCGCCCTCGCCGAGTGTTGTGTCAACAGGGTCGATCTGACGAGCAATGTGAACTTCGACTTCCTCATCGAACTTTGCGAAAGCTCTGTCATCTGTCTCGCCGGCTACTGCATCCTGCTCGTATGCAGAACCCTTGGTCCATGTGAGGCCTTCGACTTCGAATGTGTCTGCGTCTTCTCCGGACTCCTCTGTTGACTCTTCTGTTGTGTCCTCTGTAGAGGCCTCGGAAGAATCCTCAGAAGATGCAGCGGATGAGCTTGAGCTTGATGAGCTTGAGCAAGCGCATACGCTGGCAGCCATAGCAGCTGCGAGAAGCATAGCTAAAATCTTCTTTGCCATTTTTTTACTCCTTTGTAAATATAGTTTTTTAGGCAGCATAATATTATCACATATGTAATTTTTTGTAAAGAAATATTTCACAAAAAGTCCATATTATTTTGTTGATTATCATTAAAAACTGCCGCCATTTCCTGTAATTTCACACATATTATCACAAAAAGAAGGGCATTCTCTGCGAACGCCCTTCGTATTATGCGGTTATCTGTCCACTGCAGGAATACAGCTGTATTTATCAGATCCAGCGTGCTCCTGTGAGCTTAGGATCAACTATGATGCAGTCCTTCATGCACTGAACTGCCTTCTCAAGGCCCTCGTTGAGGCTCATGAGTGAATCCTCATGCTCTATGCACATGACATGATCGTAGCCGACCATTCTGAGGTTGGAGATGATTTCCTTCCAGTAGAGGAGATCGTTGCCGTAGCCGCAGCTGCGGAAGATCCAGGATCTGTTGATCTCGTCAGCATAGGACTTTGTATCGAGAACGCCGTTGAGCTTTGTATTGTCGGGATCGATTCTTGTATCCTTTGCGTGTACATGGAATATAGCGCCTGCCTTACCGAGAGCGCGGATAACGGTAACAGGATCCATTCCCTGCCAGATGATATGTGAAGGATCGAAGTTTGCACCGATCTCCGGACCTACAGCCTCACGGAGCTTTAAGAGGCTCTGTGTGCTGTATACGCAGAAGCCGGGGTGCATCTCGAGGCCTATCTGGTTTACGCCGTGAGCCTTTGCGAACTCAACAAAGTTCTTCCACCACGGGATGAGGACCTGATTCCACTGATAGTCGAGTATCTCACCGAAGTCATTCGGCCATGGGCATGTGACCCAGTTAGGATATTTGCTTGTCTCGCTGTCGCCCGGGCAGCCGGAGAAGCACTCGATGTTGTGGATGCCGTATTTCTCAGCCATGAGGACAGCGTCCTTCATTGCCTTCTCGGACTCTGCAGCGAACTCCTTGTTCGGGTGAACAGGGTTGGAGTGGCAGGAGAAGCCTGATACGATTATGCCTGTATCGTCGAGAGCCTTCTTCCACTCTGCGTAAGCAGCCTCATCATTGAGGAGGATGTCAGCGTTGCAGTGGTCATTTCCCGGATATCCGCCGACGCCGACCTCAACAGCCTGGATTCCCTTGGCTGCAAAATACTCTAATGCCTCACGCCATGGCAGATCGCCGCGGACGTTTGAACAAACACCTATTTTCATTGGTAATACACTCCTTTAAATAAAATTACATGGTAATGTATTGTCATTATAACCGTATCCGGACAAAAAAGCAACAAAATTTCTGTAAATTCAGTTTATTTTTTGGGGGATATGCGAAGATGTGCGCCCCACAGGTTCTCCTGTCTGAACAACGCACATACGGCATGCATCCTGAAACATATGGTCACTCGGAAATGCTGTTTTATCATACGAAAATCGAGTAAGATTTTCTTGTATCCTGTCAGCATACTGCACTATCTTTCTGAGTATCAGCCTGTCACGATTCTGCATACAAAAGCACCTCGTCTTTATGAATCATGTCAAGGAAATCCCTGTCAGACGATGATCTTGTTACAAGGTCAACATCCATATGAAGAGCATCCTCTACGGCAAGTCTGAAGGCGGCAAGTCCGTAAAGGCCTCTGAGCCGTCCCTTATCTATCAGAAGATCAAGGAAAAGCCCGGCTGCTGTGAGGTCGGGCTGACCGGCTTATGGAATATACCGTATGATACATTAATTAGAGAATCATACAATGTATGCACGAAGTATATCAATTTCCCATAAAAAGTCTGCCGCAAATTATACTTATTTAAATGTTGAAATATACAAAAATATATGGTAGTATTAGCTAAATATAGTATGATTTTACGGCGTTCCGTGAACATCATACATTAAAAACGAAAAGAGGTAATCGCAATGGCATTAAAGGTGGGCATTCAGCTCTTCTCAGTCAAGAACGCTATGGCAGCAGATCCCATAGCTGCTATAAAAGAGGTTGCAGCAGCCGGCTACAAGTATCTTGAGGTTGCTAACTCAAAGGCAGACACAGACCCCGGCTCAGGCTTCGGCATGACTCCCGATGAGCTTCTCGGCGCTCTCGAGGGCACAGGAGCAAAGATAATCTCCGGACACATCCGTCCGATAAACGATGAGACACTTCCCGGAATCATCGCATGGCACAAGGCTGTCGGAAACACAGTAGTCGGTCAGTCACTCGCATTTTACAAGGATTATGACGATGTCCTCAAAATGTGCGAATACTATAACGCAATGGGAAAGAAGCTCGCTGAAAACGGCATGAAGTTCCTCTTCCACAACCACTACCATGAGTTCCAGAAGATAGGCGACAAGACAATCTATGAGATAGTCATAGAGAATACAGACCCGAAGTATGTTACATTTGAGCTCGATACATTCTGGGCAATGCGCGGCGGAGTCGATCCTATCGAGTACATAAAGAAGCTGAACGGCAGACTTTTCGCAATCCATCAGAAGGACTTCTCAAAGCTCGCTGTTCTCGACCACAACATAAATCTTCTCGCAAATGATGACGGAACTCTCATCAACACAAGAGAGGCATTCATGGCAGCAGGCCAGAAGCCCACAGACTTCTGCGAGGTCGGCACAGGCATCATGCCTATCCAGGAGATACTTGATGCAGCAAACGAGGCAGGAGCAGAGTATGTTATCCTCGAGCAGGATGCCACACAGCTCGGCGAGATGGAGTCCATCAAGCTCTCAATGGAAGCATTCAAGAAGTACAACGGAGTCGTTTTTGACTGATATTTTCCCGGAAACGAAGAAATCTCCCGGTAAAAGTTTTACCGGTTAAGTCTGTTATTCAGGGAGCACGGCCGCGCAGAATGAGAAGATTTGCTTTTGAGAATTCAGAACTTTGCATTTTGAACTTTATATTTTTAATTTTACATTCTGAATTCAGCATTTTGAATTTTCAGTATCCTCCGCCGCCCCGGTTCCGCTAAATAAAAAATAACTGAAAGGAATTTACTACAATGGCATTAAAAGTAGGCATTCAGCTTTATTCCGTTAAGGACGCTATGGCAAAGGACCCGATAGCAGCTATCAAGGAAGTTGCAGAGATCGGATACAAGTATCTTGAGGTTGCTAACTTCGACGCAGCAAAGGATCCCGGCTGCGGCTTCGGCATGACTCCCGAGCAGCTTCTCACAGCTCTTGACGGAACAGGCGCAAGGATTATATCCAGCCATATCGGAAACCTGACAGAGGAGACTCTCCCTGCAGTTATCGAGTGGCACAAGGCTGTCGGCAACACAATAGTCGGTCAGTCAGCTGACATGTATGACAGCTATGACAAGCTCATGCAGAGATGCGACTATTACAACAAGCTCGGCAAGATGCTCGCTGACAACGGAATGAAGTTCCTCTTCCACAATCACTATCATGAGTTCGTAAAGATCGGTGACAAGACTATCTATCAGATCGTTCTTGAGAACACAGATCCTGACTATGTAACCTTCGAGCTTGATACATTCTGGGCAATGCGCGGCGGCCAGAACCCGATAGAGCTCCTCAAGAACATGAAGGGCAGAGTTTTCTCCATTCATCAGAAGGATTTCTCAAAGCTCGCTGTATTTGATCACAACATCAACCTCCTCGCAAAGGACAACACAACTCTCATCTCCAACTTCGAGATGTTCGGCTCACGCGGACACAAGCCGACAGACTTCTGCGAGGTCGGAACAGGTATCATGCCTATCCAGGAGATACTCGACGCAGCCAACGAGGCAGGAGCAGAGTACTGCATACTCGAGCAGGATGCTACACAGAAGACAGAGATGGAGTCCATAAAGATCTCCATGGATGCTTTCCACAAGTACAACGGAGTTGTATTCGGCTAATAAAACTTACATTAAAATGTAAGTTGATAAAGCTTTCGCTGATAAAGCATTCGCTGATAAAGCTTACGCTGGCAGAGCGTTTGCTGATAAAGCGTTCACTGATAGAACTTATGCTGAAAAGTTAAAGCTAACAGAACTTACATTGATAAGGCTTACAGTCATAAAAACAGGTTGATAAAGCATATGACTTATGAAGCTGTACTGACATGGCTTACGATAAAAAGGCATAAATTCAGCTGAGCTGAAATACTGAACAAAAAATATCGCTCCTTTCGGTTTTCTTTTCCGAAGGGAGCGACTTTTTATATTCTGATGTTTTCAGGGCATTGGCATTCACTTACAGAAGCTTGATATATCCGATTACGGGGAGGGGCTTTTCCCTCTCATTTACTACATTGAGTATTCCGACCACCATGAGCACTATCAGCAGCGCTTCTGCTATAGTGAATACGAATCCGAGTATTCCCTGAAGAAGTCCTATCGGAATGAGTGCTATGAGAACCTTTTTCAGCACTGCCACAATTACCTCAATCACAAGCAGTGTAAGACCCTGTGAGACATGAAATCTGACATTTTCCCTGTTTCTTGCCTTGAAGTAAGGTATCAGCCACAAAAATCCGAGGTAACACAATATGTTCATTATCCTGTCTCTTTTCTGCATGATTTTTACTCTCCTTAAATTCTTAATTCAAACAAAGCTTTACTCCGTCCGCTCGATGGTTCAGACCGTTATTCCGCCGTTCCTTGCAAAGAGCGAATACATCTCGGACCTTAAAAATCTGTTCTTCGGATCGGTAAGATTCGGGTCCTCTGCGAGAAGCTTATCCGCTGCTTCCCTCGCTTCATTCATGGTATCTACATTTTTCAGAAGATCAGCTATCCTGAGCTGAGGAAGTCCGTGCTGTCTTGAGCCGAAAAAGTCACCGGGGCCTCTTAATTTCAGGTCCTGATCGGCTATTTTGAAGCCATCGGAATTTTCACTCATCACCCTGAGCCTATAGGCAGCCTCTTCATTCTGTGCATCACTGATGAGTATGCAGTATGACTGATATTTTCCTCTTCCGACACGGCCTCTGAGCTGATGCAGCTGCGAGAGCCCATAGCGCTCGGCATTCTCTATCACCATGACGGTTGCATTCGGGACATCTATACCGACCTCGACCACGGTCGTGGATACGAGAATCTTAACGCGGTTTTCCGCAAAGTCCTGCATGACCCTGTCCTTCTCGGCAGGCTTCATCTTGCCGTGAAGCACCGCCACATCGCCCTCATCAAAATACTGCGAGAGCATCTCTGCATATTTCGTCACGCTCTGCATATCGGTGGCATTGTCATCAATAAGCGGACAGATGAAAAACGCCTGTCTGCCCTCCTTGAGCTTTCTTCTCACGGACATGAATATCTTCTCCCTCACATATGAGGGGTAGACGAGTGTCTTAATCGGCACCCTTCCATTCGGCAGCTCATCAAGCACCGATATATCAAGGTCACCGTACATCATGAGTGCAAGAGTTCTTGGAATCGGGGTTGCCGACATGACCATTGTGTGAGGGTTTACGCTCTTCTCCGCAAGCTCTGAGCGCTGATTCACTCCGAATCTGTGCTGCTCATCCGTGATAACAAGCGCAAGGTTGCTGTACTCGACAGAGGAGGATATGAGAGCATGAGTTCCGACTATCAGCTGAGCTTCTCCGCTGCTTATGGCGCTCTGCACAAGCTTTTTCTCCTTGCCCTTGACGGAACCTGTGAGCAGGACCACATTTATATCCGTACCCTCGAAGAATTTTTTAAAGGTCTCATAATGCTGCGCCGCAAGCAGCTCCGTCGGTGCCATCATGGCCGCCTGATAGCCGTTTCTGACAGCGGTATAGCAGAGAGCCGCCGCTACAGCGGTCTTGCCGCTTCCGACATCTCCCTGGACAAGTCTGTTCATCGGCTCATCGCTCATCATGTCATCGATGCCATCCCTTATTGCCCTGGCCTGTGCCCCTGTTATCGCAAAGGGCAGAAGCTGAAGAAAGTCACAGGTATAATCTTTCTTCATCACATGGGTATTCTCGGCTTTTATCCTCTGCCTGATGCGTCTGAGCCCGAGCTGAAGGACCAGAAGCTCCTCAAATATCAATCTCCTCGATGCTATGGTCATGGCATCATAGTCTGCAGGCTGATGGATATTCTTAAGCGCATATCGAACATGACAGAGATTGTATTCCTGTCGGATGGGGTCCGGAATGGTATCGTTGAGGTTCTCAGACATGACCTTGAAGACCTCATTCACCGCGCGCCTTATGTCTCCGTCGGTTAGCTTTGCAGTCTTTGCATATATCGCAGGCATTTTCACATAGGCATTCTCTCTGACAAACTGAGGCGATGCCATCTCACGCCGCTGATATGAGCCCTGGACTTTTCCTCTGAAGTAGTAAGTCTCCCCTGCGGCAAGCATGCTCTGCACATATCTGTTATTGAAGAATGTGAGGCGCACATCGCACTCATCATCGGTCACCGTGCATTTATACAGCAGCATTCCGGTCGAGGCTCTGACCTCACGGGGCCTCTCGAGGACTCTTGCCTTTATCACATTTATCTCGTCTATCACGGCATCTTTAATTGACACCGGCTCCGACCAGTCCTCATAGTCCCTCGGGTAGTACCTGAGAAGGTCACCGGCGCTGTGTATTCCGAGCTTCTGAAAAAGCTTTGCCTTAACGGGTCCTACACCCTTTACATTTTCTATCGGAAGCGAAAACAGTGAAGCCATCTCATCACCACCCCTGCCTTAAAAGATAAGGGAAGAACCTTCCCGGCTCTTCCCCCGCAATCATTCTATTTCACCATCATTCCACAGAAAGAATGTAGTAATAAACCGGCTGACCGCCGTTCACGAGGCTTACCTCAATATCCTTGCCGCCGAACTTCTTATTGAATCTCTCGAGAGTGGCCTCTGCCTCCTCCTCGGTGACTCCGTTGCCGTAGATGAGTGTCATGAAGCCTGTGTTCTTTGTGACGAGCTGCTTTGCGACCTTATAGATGGCATCGGAAGCATCCTTCTCGATGAACTCCATCTTACCGTTGACAAGACCGAGAATATCATTCTCCTTTATCTTGTGTCCGCCGTACTCACTGTTCCTTGCGGCAAATGTGACAAGTCCTGTTCCGGTTGACTTTGCGGCCTCCATCATCTCCTCACGGTTGACATCGGTCTCATTGTCCGGGTCAAATGCGAGCATGGCTGAGAGACCCTGAGGTATTGTCCTTGTAGGAACGACTACAACTCTCCTGTCCTCGACCATAGGCACTGCCTGCTCGGCTGCCATGATTATATTCTTGTTGTTGGGAAGCACATAGACTGTCTTTGCAGGAGTTGCGAGTATTGCTGCGAGGATGTCCTCGGTGCTCGGGTTCATTGTCTGTCCGCCGCTTACCATATTCGTGCATCCGAGATCTGTAAAGAGTGTCTGAACACCATCTCCTGCTGCAACTGCGACAAAGCCGTAGTCCTCTGTCGGCTCTGCAATGACGGGCTCTTCCTTCTCGGCCTTCTCTGCCATCTTGGCCTCATACTCAGCCTTTGCCTTTTCGTTGGCCTCCTGCGCCTTTCTGTGCTGCTCCTTCATGTTCTCAATCTTGACTGTGAGGAGCTGGCCGTACTCGAGAGCCTTCTGAAGGGCATGGCCCGGATTCTCGGTATGTACATGAACCTTGATTATCTCATCATCATCGACTACTACAACGCAGTCGCCTATTGTCTCAAGGAAAAGTCTGAGGTCGAGCGGATCTGCCTCGCACTCGGGATCTCTTCCCACTATAAATTCAGTGCAGTATGTGAAGTTTATGACCTCATCAAACTCAGCGGCCACGGATGCGAAGAACTGCTTTGTCTCCTCTTCCTTTGAGAGAGGAGCATTCTCGGCAGTTTCTTCCTCTATCATCTCGCCGTTCTTGAATACGGAGAGCATACCGTCAAATATGTGAAGTATTCCCTTGCCGCCTGCGTCGACAACTCCTGCTTTCTTGAGAACAGGGAGAAGATTCGGTGTCTCTTCAAGGGCCTGAGCGGCTCCCATGCATACGGCACCCCACACATAAACAGGGTCATTATCTATCTCGGCAGCGCTTGCTCCAACCTCTGAAGCAACCCTTGCGACTGTGAGGATGGTACCCTCTGTCGGCTTCATGACTGCCTTGTATGCTGCGTCAACACCCTGAGCAAGAGCGTTTACCATGGCTGTTCCGTCAGCCTCTTCCATTCCCTCGAGACCCTTTGAGAAGCCTCTGAAAAGCAGTGAGGATATAACACCGGAATTTCCTCTTGCGCCCCTGAGCATTGCCGAAGCGGTTATCTTCGCTACCTCAGCAACGGTGACATCATCCGGGAGATCAAGAAGCTCGTTCTTTGCAGCCCCTATGGTCATTGACATGTTAGTGCCGGTATCTCCGTCAGGCACAGGGAAAATATTGAGATCGTCTACGTTCTTTTTATTGTTGATTATATTGTTTGCGCCGGAGATTACAGCATCTCTCAGCATTGCGCCGGTTATCATGTTCGTATTCCTTCCTTAAAACACCCTGCAGGGCAGTATTGGGAATTTCTCTGAATTCCATGCGAAAAATAAGCATAAAACCACATATATGGGGATTTTATCACAATCGGCCACAAAATACAATATTTTTGTTCGCCGCCAGGCATCAATTTGCGATTTATTTGCAAAGTGGTGAGGATTTCAGCACTGATAAGCTCTTCCGCAGATTTTCCGGCCCTCTGCCCGAGCTGTAGCTTTCCAAGACTAAAGGCGGCGGCTTTTTATCTCAGAGTAAATTTCATGATGAACGCTTCTGCGGGCAGCATGGTGCTTCTTCAGAAAGCTATTCGGCCGGCCGATACTGAACCGGTCTCATGAGCAAAACACAGGTAAATCAGATATTCGGGAGTACGGGCAAAAAGTCATCACTGTCAGGAGTTTGTGTGGCTGAACAGCTTCCGAAAATTCACTTTCTGAATATTCTGCAAAAATAATGATATCAGTGCTATACTTTACAGACCCATTTATGTTATACTTTGAGAAAAATGACTTTGCCGCAGCGAAAAGGAAATTTTCTCTGTGGGAAAATATCAGGAAGGAGAATATTACCTTGAACGATAAACAGGATTTTACCACCGGTTCGATACCTAAAAAGATGATCGGCTTCATGCTGCCGATACTCGGGGCGCTTGTTCTTCAGGCAATGTACAGCTGTGTCGACATGCTGATAGTCGGTCAGTTCGGAACCACAGCCGGTATGTCGGGTGTTTCCACAGGCGGAAGCATAGTCAATCTCGTTACCTTTACCATCACAAGCATTGCCATGGGCGTCACCATACTCATGGGCCGATACATCGGTGAGAAAAACAGTGAGAAGCTCAGCAAGGTAATCGGCGGTGCAATATGCTTCTTTGCGGCCGCCGCAGTGGTGCTGACAGCCGTCATGCTCATATTCGCAAGACCTCTCGCAAAGCTTATGCAGGCGCCTGAGGAGGCTCTTGATCTGACGGTGACATACATAAGGATATGCGGAGCGGGCTTTGTGTTCGTCATAGCATACAACGTGATAAGCTCAATCTTCAGAGGAACGGGAAACTCAAATCTTCCTCTCATCTTTGTAGCCATAGCATGCGTTGTAAATATAATCGGTGACCTTCTGCTGGTTGCAGTACTGAAGATGAATGTTGCCGGCGCTGCGATAGCCACCATAGCTGCGCAGGCGGTGAGCGTCATTCTCTCCATATTCATCATAAGGAAGCAGAAGCTGCCCTTCAGCGTAAAGAAATCTGACATACGCTTCAATTCCGAGATCGGCAACTTTGTCCGCCTCGGCGCTCCTCTTGCGATTCAGGAGCTGCTAACACAGTTTACATTCCTTGCCCTGAGCGCATTCATCAACAGGCTCGGCGTTGACGCATCCGCCGGCTACGGCGTAGCTCAGAGAGTACAGAGCTTTGTCATGCTGCTGCCGTCCTCCATAATGCAGTCAATGGCTTCGTTCGTATCCCAGAACGTGGGCGCAGCAAAAGAGGACAGAGCGAAAAAAGCCATGTTCTTCGGCATGGGCTTCGGCTGCGCTATCGGAATATTCATCGGCTCTGCCGTATTCCTCTTCGGTGACTCAATCTCGGGTATCTTCACATCCGACACAGCTGTTGTCGCGAGAAGCTTTGAATTCCTGAGAGGCTTCGCTCCCGAGGCAATAGTCACGAGCATACTCTTCTCCTTCATGGGATACTTCAACGGACACGGAAAGAGCGTATTCGTCATGGCTCAGGGACTGATACAGTCCTTCCTTGTAAGACTTCCGTTCTGCTATGTGGCAAGCATCCAGCCGAATGCTTCTCTCACCTATATCGGAATGGCTGCTCCGGTTGCTACAGTATTCGGCATCCTAATGTGCTTATGGTACTACGCAAGGCTCAAGAAAAAGCTTTCGCTAACCGGAGGTGTGAACACTTCTCTCGGAGACAACTAATATGCCTGTCTGACAAATAAAGGGTATTTGAGCTGCCTGTACATAAGATTTTCAGGAATGCAGTTAAATCGTCCAATATCGGGGTGGAACTCTCAAGGGGTTCCGCCCCTTTCTGCACCTGATTCTGCTCAGGCCGCCGCTTGTCTGCTGATTGCAGAGGCTGCAGGTTTGAATCAAAGAGGCAGAGCTTAGCCGGATAGCTATGTAACTATTCAGTCTTACTATACTCAGGCAGTAGATACTGCTTCATGTGTAATACAGATTCAGTGCATTTCACCAAATCCGGAAATTTTTGAGCTTCCTTCACTGAACAGCTGCCGGATCATTTGACCTGCTTAAATTGCTCATATTTTTTCTTGACGGAAAAGCCCTGAGGTGTTATCATATTGTTATGTGGAAACGATACCACATTTTGCATATTTTGAAAGGAGATTTACATTAATGGCAGGAAAGATTAAGTATGGAGTTCAGATGTTCGGCTGCTCCGCAGATTTCAGAAAAGACACCGAATATTTCTTCAGGACAATGCGTGAATACGGCTACTCGATAATAGAGCCCTGCATCATCTTCGGGGAGGATGAATTCAGAAAGAATGCTCTTGCAAACGGCAACGAGAGAGCCGCCGCCCTCTGTGACCTTGTATGGACTGAGAAGAGCGCTCCGAAATTTGTTGAGGACATGAAGAAGTACGATCTCGAGATAGTTTCCGCTCATCTCATGGGTTCGGACTACAGAAAGATGATGCCTATGATGAAGGATGTTGCGAAACAGACAGGTCTCAAGGCTTATGTCATCAACATTCCCCAGCAGGCAATAGATGATCCGGATGCTTTCATCGGAGAAATAGACTACTGCGTCAAGGAGCTTGCTGAGATAGGTGTTGAGCTCTGGCTCCACAACAGCGGAAACGACTTCCGCAAGAAGATTGATATGGACGGCGAGGAGGTATTCGTCTATGAGTATCTTCTGAATAAGAGTCACGGCGCTTATGCCCAGGTTGACACAGGCTGGGTGATGGCCGGAAAAATCGAGCCGCAGGACTTCATGAAGAAGTATATAGACAGACTCAGAGGAATCCACTTCAAGGATCTTAACGAGAACTTTGACGAGCTCGGCTTCCCGAAGATGTTCGCAGTACTCGGAGAGGGCAGAACAGATGTTAAGGCCTGCATGGATGTGGAGCCTGAGGATGGAAGCATACCTGTATACATAGATCAGGACATGCCTATCAGCGGTGACATATTTGCCGACCTCAAAAAGAGCATCGATCTTCTCCATTCTCTTGAGAAATGATGAAAGTTCTGCTATTATAGGTTCAAACTTAAGGAAAGAATCTTTATCTGCATGAACAATTTCAATGATCTGTTAAAAAACACTGACCTCTTCATTTTTGACTGTGACGGCACGCTTGTGGACTCGATGCCAATGTGGAACAGGCTCGACTTCGATTTTGCCGAAGCCAAGGGAATCAGGCTCCCTGAGGACATCACGGAGAAAATGAACTCTTTAAGCCTTTCCGAGGGCGCTGAGTACTATGTGAATGTGCTTGGAGTCAAGGGAACGCCGGAATCTGTGGCGAAGGAGCTTGCGGATTTCGCTGCGGAAAAATACCGGTTCGATATCGGGGAGAAGCCGGGAGCGGCGGAGTTTCTGAGATTCCTCAAAGCTGAAGAGAGGCTCATTGCTCTCGCCACAGCTTCAGAGATAACATCCCTCTCCCCGTGCCTTGAGCGGCTTGGGATGCTGAAGCTCATCGACTATGCGGTATCCTGTGATGATGTCGGGAAGAACAAGAATTTCCCCGATGTATACCTTAACTGTGCAGAGCATTTCGGCCTGCCGGCAGAAAGGTGCGCCGTGGTTGAGGACAGCCTGCACGCTGCGCTGACTGCGAAAAAGGCCGGCTTCAGCGTGATAGGCATATATGAGGGAAGCTATCCCGATGCAGACATGGAAAAGCTCAGAGAGATAAGTGATGTATTCACAGAAGATTTTTCCCGGTTAATCTGATTTAAGGCAGAATTATTTACTTATGAAAAGATTTAAAGAAAGATTTATCGGAGACAGGGCATTTTACAAGATGCTCATAGCCCTTGTGCTGCCGCTGATAGTACAGCAGGGAGTGACGAGCTTCGTCAGCCTTCTTGACAATGTCATGGTCGGAAGACTCGGAGAGGAAGCCATCAGCGCAGTTGCGATAGTAAACCAGATAATCATGGTGTTCAACCTGGCGATATTCGGCGGACTCTCGGGGGCCTCAATATTCTCGGCGCAGTTCTTCGGCAAGAAGGACATGGACGGAGTTAAGCAGACCTTCAGGTTCAAGCTGGTTTTCGGGCTTCTCATCTCCATCGCTGCAATAGTCATATTCATGGCTTTCGGTGAGAACTTCATATCGCTCTTTCTTCACGGCGACAACTCCGACGGTATGCTTGACCGGACCATGGAGCTTGCTAAGGAATATCTCGGGGTAATGCTCATCGGGCTAATCCCCTTCATGCTCGTGCAGACATACACCGGAACACTGCGTGAATCCGGAGAAACGGTCGTCCCGATGATAGGCTCGACCGGAGCGATAATCATCAACCTGATACTCAACTACTGCCTGATTTTCGGCAACCTCGGTTTTCCTGAGCTTGGTGTCAAGGGTGCGGCCATAGCCACCATAATCGCAAGATTCTTTGAGATGTTCTTCATAGCCGGAACCGCTCACATAAGGAGCGCAAAATATCCGTTTATGAAGGGGGTATTCCACGGCTTCCATATATCCGGCGAGCTGATAAAGAAGATAGCAAGGCTCGGCTCTCCCCTGCTCTTCAATGAGCTTTTCTGGAGCCTCGGCATGACGATGATAAGCCAGTGCTATTCCACAAGAGGACTTGATGCCGTTGCTGCCGTGAACATCACCAACACGATATGGAACCTCTTCTCCATAACGATGATAGCCACAGGAAACGGAGTGTCGATACTCGTCGGGCAGAAGCTCGGAGCCGGAGACAAGGAGGGCGCAAGGATAACCGACAACCGCATGATGTTCGTGGCGATAGTTTCACACATTGTGATGGGCGCGCTTCTCTGCGCAACCTCGGGTGTGATACCTATGCTCTACAATGTCGAGCCGGAGGTGCGCTCACTCTCGACAAGACTTCTCATCTGCGCAGGAATCGCCCTGCCGATACATGCGGTGATACACGTCACCTACTTCACGCTGAGAACCGGCGGCAAGACGGTGATAACATTCTTCTTCGACTGCGTATATACATGGGTGGTATCGGTGACTCTTGCCTACTGTCTTGCACACTTCACTGACATGCCTGTACTCGGAATGTACGCCTGCATACAGTTCATAGACATAATAAAGATAATAATCGGAACAATACTTCTGAGGTCAGATTTCTGGCTGAACAATATTGTAAATGACATAGACACGGAGGAGAGCGCAGCATGACAGACGAGAAGCTGAACCGCATAAACGAGCTTGCAAGAAAGGCAAAGACCGATGGTCTTACCCCTGAGGAGACTGCCGAGCGTGACAGACTCAGAAAAGAATACATAGCAGCATACAGACAGAGTCTTCGCAGCCAGCTTGACAATATGTACATAGTTGATGCTCAGGGCAACGAGCGGAAACTGAAGAAAAAATGACAGACTGAAATTTTCCGAATAAAAAACAGACAACTCACATAATCTGAAAGGAGCAATCAAAATGGCATACGACAGAGAGCATGACATATCATACCTTGAAGTGTATGATATAGAGACAGGCGAGAGAAAAGTTCTCCATACCTACGACCACCTAATAGAGGCGCCGAACTGGTCAAAGGACGGAAAATTCCTTACCTTCAACAGCGCAGGAAAGATTTACAAATACATTCTCGAGACAGACGAGACGATAGAGGTTCCCTCCGGAAATATCGTTCACTGCAACAATGACCATGTTCTGAATCCTGACGGCTCAGGCATAGCTGTATCTGACAACACTCATCCTGAGGGAAGCCCATGGGGATTTTCCTCATATGTCCACATCATTCCGTTTGACGGAGGAGAGCCGAGACAGGTAACTCCAAATTCGCCGAGCTTCCTGCACGGCTGGAGCCCTGACGGAAAGACTCTCGCCTACTGCGCATTCAGAGATATGGAGAACGGCGGCGACATCTACACGATTTCCGTTGACGGCGGTGAGGAGACTCAGCTCACAAACGCAAAGGGACTCAATGACGGACCGGAGTATTCTTCCGACGGAAAATACATCTGGTTCAACTCAGTAAGAACCGGCATGATGCAGGCCTGGAGAATGAAGGCTGACGGCTCCGAGCAGACTCAGATGACATTTGACACAGAGTGGAACACATGGTTCCCGCACATCTCCCCCGACATGAAGACTGTCGCAATGATCTGCTACAAGAAGGGCGACCTTGAGCCGGGCGAGCATCTTCCGCACAAGAACATAGAGATACGCACAATGAATCCCGACGGAAGCAATGTAAAGACAGTAATGGCTTTCTTCGGCGGTCAGGGTACCATAAACGTAAACTCATGGTCACCATGCTCAAAGAAGTTTGCCTTTGTTTCTTACAAGATTAACGAAGCATTCCTCGACAAGGAATAATCTCTGTATATGAAAGCTCCGGCTGGGAAGCCGGAGCTTTTTTGCATATTTTTCCCTGATATGACTGTGCAGAGCAGCCATCAGCAGCATTAGATTGTTAAGACTGAATAGCTTCGGAAATATTAAGAATCAGAAAAATGTTTTTGTTGACTTATCGGAAGGAAAAGCTTACCATTTTATCAAACTGATATAAGGCGGTGAAGTACACTTGTCAAAAATGAAATACGGAATAATCGGCTGCGGCGGTATAGGAAAAAGATTTGCCGCTGCGCTCAGAAAATCCCCTGTCGCAGAGCTCTATGCCTGCGCAGCGAGAGATAAAGCAAAGGCTGAGAAATTTGCTTCCGAAAACGGAGCGTTGAAGGCTTACGGCAGCTATGAGGAGCTTATAAATGATCCTGAGGTTGAGGCGGTTTACATAGCTACTGTACACAACACACACGCCGAAACAGCGGAGTTATGCATAAACGCAGGCAAGCCTGTAGTCTGCGAAAAGCCGTTCTTCATAAACGGCGAAGAGGCTGACAGGGTTATTGCTCTTGCAAAAGAAAAAAATGTCCTGATAATGGAGGGTTTCTGGTCAAAGATACAGCCGGCGTACCTCAAGGTAAAGGAATGGATACGAGACGGCAGAATCGGCGATATCACGATGATTCACGCGGCCTTCTGCTTCAACATTCCTTACAACGAGCAGACAAAAAACATGCGCCATTTCCTCCCGGAGACTGCCGGAGGGGCTCTTCTCGACGCAGGCGTTTACCCCTACGAATATGTCACGGGAATAATGGACGGCGAGCCGGATGAGCTTTTCTACTCCGTACAGAGAATAAGCACAGGAGTTGACGGAACCACGGCCATGATACTGAAATACCCCCACGCCATTGCAAGCTGCCTGACCTCCATAACAGCAGTTGCTGACAACACAGCTGAGATATGCGGAACAAATGGAACTATAAAGCAATACTACTTCGTGGGTTCAAAGAAAGCTGAGCTCTACAGTTTGCGCGGAGAGCTTTTAGACAGCTTCGTGGACCCTGAGGAGGAGGGCTTTGTTCACGAGATTGCACACTTCACAGCACTTGTGAGAGAAGGGAAAAAAGAAAGCGATCTTGTTCCGCTTGAGCCGACAAGAGCCTTCGCTCATGCAGCTGACAGGATACTCGGAAACAAGTCTGAAAATCAGCCGACAAGATTTTCTTCAGCAGAATAACGATTATATAAAAGAACAGGGCTTATCATTTAAGCCCTGTTCTCTGCTTTCTGTACTCTGTGGGAAGCATTCCGCTGTATGCCTTGAACGCTCCTGTAAATTTTCCCTGACTCTCGTAGCCGACACTTTCAGCTATGCTCGCTATGGAGTCATCTGTAGTGGTAAGCAGCACCTCAGCCTCCTTCATGCGGTATTCCTTGACATATGTAGCTATTGGTTGACCATACTGTCTGCGGAAGCACTCCTTCAGCGTTGTGGGATTTATGTGGTAGGTTCTTGCAAGCTCTTCGATGGTATGCCTGTCATCAATATTCTCGATGAGAAAATCGTGAATCTGGGCGACTATCTCCTCCTGGGTAGGATAAAGAGGAAGCTTCTCCTCCTCATGCTCTTTTTCGGGACAGCTTATCTCAACCATTTTCTCTATCATGAGGTGAAGATGCTGCGCCTGTTCACTCTCGGCGGCTTTATAGTAAACCTCCTTGCCGTCCCTGCGGCTGACTATGAGGCCCGAATCCTTCAGAAGCCTTAAATGATGAGCTATGGCGGGGGCGCTCATATCCACCATTGCCGCTATATTTATTCCGCACTCCTCACAATGGCAGAGAAGCCAGAATATCTTTATCCTGCTCGGGTCGCTGAGCAGCTTGAAAAGATTTGACACAGTCTGAAACTCTTCCACGGCCGGCATATGGTCAAGAAGATGCCCGGGTATCTCGCCGTGACTGTGCGGAAGCTCCGCTTTCTGCTTATCTGAGTGAAACTGTATTTTTTTATCCATCTTATCCATTTATATTTTCTCCTGAAAATGACAACTGACAATTTGACCGCCGGAAACGCTAAATTGCAAATATCAGATAGTGATTACCGGTTTGAATTGCAGGATTGCAAATCTGTGAAATTGCGGCGGCTGATGAAATCAAGCCCGTTTTCCCGTCCCGTTCAGGGAAAAAGCACAGCCTGTTCAAAACCCGCTGTTATATCGGACATAAGCAGCGGTTTCTGCCGTTATGCTAAAATAACTGCAGCTATGGGATTTTAGCGCCTGAAGCCTGCCTTCAGCCCAATTATATCATATATTTTGTCCTTTTGACAGCAGTTTTTTACCATTCGGACAGAAATTTCCCGAATCGCTTTTACCATTCGGAAATACAACTGCCCCTTTTGGAAAATCATCCGTCACTATTATTGACTTGAAAAGCCAAAAAGTATATATTATGTACATCAATTAAACGATTATTTAATTCAATAAAATTTTAATAAGGATGGTTATTAACGATGAAAAAGACATATAAGATAGATGTTGACTGCGCAAACTGCGCAAACAAGATGCAGGATGCCGCCAACAAAACTGAGGGCGTAAAGAATGCTGTAGTGAACTTCATGACACTCAAGATGATAGTTGAGTTTGATGATGGCGCAGACCCGAAAGCTGTAATGCCTGTTGTGCTCAAAAACTGCAAAAAGGTTGAAGACGACTGCGAAATATTCGGAATCTGAGAAAATGAACAGTACCGCAGGGTCACAGCCTTACGGTACTTTTTTATTGTGAATATCTTTTTCTGAGGGGGAACGAACATGAACAAGAAACAGAAAAAATGGCTGACAAGGATAATCATCTCTGCCATTCTGCTCATAGCGGTAAACATACTTTTTCATTTTGTCAATGTACATTATCTAATAAGCTTTTTATGCTACCTTGTACCATACGGGGTCATAGGCTATGACATACTCATAAAGGCCGGAAAAGGTATTAAGAACCGTCAGCCGTTTGATGAATGCTTCCTGATGGCTGTGGCTACCTTAGGCGCATTCCTGATTGCTTTCATAGAAAAGAGCGGTGACTACAATGAGGCTGTAGCTGTTATGCTCTTCTATCAGATAGGCGAGCTTTTCCAGAGCTATGCGGTAGGAAAGAGCCGCAGAAACATAAGTGATCTGATGGACATCAGACCCGACTACGCAAACATCGAGGTTGACGGAAAGCTTGAGCAGGTTGACCCTGATGAGGTTGAGATAGGCTCGGTAATTGTTGTTCAGCCGGGAGAAAAGGTACCGATTGACGGAACGGTGATTGAAGGCTCCTCTACACTCAACACCTCTGCGCTGACAGGAGAGAGCCTGCCGAGAGAGGTTGCTGCCGGTGACGAGATAATATCGGGAAGCATCAACACAACAGGTGTTCTGAAGATTAGCACAACAAAGGAATTCGGCGAATCTACTGTTTCCAAAATACTTGAGCTTGTGGAAAACGCAAGCTCAAGAAAATCACGCTCTGAGGATTTCATCGCAAAATTTGCAAGGATTTACACTCCTGCGGTTTGCTACAGCGCGCTTGCACTTGCCGTTCTCCCACCTGTCATAAGCCTTATCATGGGTATTTCGCCGGGCTGGGGGGACTGGATTTACAGGGCGCTTACTTTCCTTGTAATCAGCTGCCCATGCGCGCTTGTTATAAGCATTCCGCTCTCGTTCTTTGCAGGAATCGGCGGCGCAAGTCACGAGGGCATACTTGTAAAGGGTTCCAACTATCTTGAGATACTCTCTCAGGCAAAATATGTAGTGTTTGATAAAACCGGCACACTTACGAGAGGCACCTTTGAGGTAACAGACATACACCACAGCACAATGAGTGACTCTGAACTGCTTGACCTTGCTGCGCACGCTGAGAGCGCATCCTCTCACCCGATAAGCAAGTCCATAAAGAAGGCATACGGAAAAGAAATAGACCGCAGCCGTGTAAGTGAAATAAAAGAGATAAGCGGTCACGGACTCACAGCTGTTGTAGATGGCAGAAAGGTTGCAGCCGGCAACGAAAAGCTGATGAGCATGCTTGGCATTCACTCAGAGCCATGTCACAAGGTCGGAACGATAATCCACATGGCTGTTGACGGAGTTTACGCCGGACATATTATCATATCGGATACCCTCAAGCCGACGAGCAGTGAAGCGATACAGGCGCTTAAAAAGGCCGGCATAAAGAAAACTGTCATGCTTACCGGTGACTCAAGGGCGGTTGCTGAATCGGTCGCCAAAGAGCTTGGAATTGATGAGGTTTATGCTGAGCTTCTGCCCGGTGACAAGGTAGACAAGGTCGAGGCACTTCTCTCGGCAAAGAGCTCGAAAGAGAAGCTTGCATTTGTCGGTGACGGAATCAATGATGCGCCGGTTCTTTCAAGGGCAGACATAGGAATAGCAATGGGCGCCATGGGTTCCGATGCGGCGATAGAAGCAGCGGATGTTGTCCTTATGGATGACGACCCGAAGAAGATAAGCAAGGCGATAAAGATCTCAAAGAAATGCCTCGGAATAGTTTATCAGAACATCTGGTTTGCTATAGGAGTTAAATTCATCTGTCTTATTCTCGGAGCTATCGGAATAGCAAACATGTGGCTCGCGATATTTGCGGATGTAGGGGTCATGATAATAGCTGTACTGAATGCAATAAGGGCGCTCTTCGTAAAGAATCTCTGATTCGGACGATTCGATTTTAACTCAGAAGGGTACAGAGATAAGCTTTCAATCGGTCTTGCTTGAAAATCCCCACCTATTGCGGCAAGTAATGCGCTGAATTCGATGTATCGCGAAAAAAGTTATTGCTGTCGACTGTCCGAGCAGAACAGCTGACTGAAAAGTAAAATAAAGGGTTGAAGCTGCAGGAGATGAGTAATCTCAGGCTTCAACCCTTTTATTTTATATGCGATGTAAATTATATCCCATAAGCTCATAAGGCAGCTGCAGTTTACAGGGAAAGGGCGCAAAGCTGCTCTGCCGTTTCAGAAGTAATTGCGGTATAAAGCTGCCAAATTGCGATAAATTGACGAATCAGACGATATACATTCCGATGATTCCGGAGAGTATGCCGATAAGCGCACCTGCAACAACGTCTCTTGGAAAATGCACTCCGAGCACCACCCTCAGGAGTGCAAGGAGAACGCCCAATATCAGCAGTAAGATGCCGACTATCGGAACAAATCTCAGCCAGCAGACAGCTATCACAAAGATGCTGAAGCAGTGCCTCGAGGGAAAAGATTTTCCCTTTGTTCTCTTAATCATCAGCGGCTTGATATCAAGTATTTCGTAGGGTCTTGGCGAATTTACAATCCTGCGGAAAAGCGAAACAACAGCAAAGGACACACCTGCGGTAACCAGTGTTCTGATGCACAAGTTTCTGTCATATACAAACTCACAGAACACAAGAAAAGGAAACAGCAGGTAACATGCATATGTGATGTATCGGTTTGCGCATATAATCATTGAACAAAGCCGTGGCCTTACGGAAAGCGGTGCAGTAATGATTTTGTACTGCTCAGCGGTCATGAATCTCCCTCCATGAGAAAATGATATGTATCAGGGACAGTTATACCATATTTTTGAGATAATAACAACAAAAAAAGCCACTCAACGAGTGGCTTTAGAAAGGATTAAGTACCTTCA
>R21__coassemble_602_pt1 | contig 28751 bp, 20 predicted proteins | sample R21__metabat2_high_PE_066 | metagenome-assembled genome bin R21
GATATATATAAGGTGTGTTTCAGGAACAAGAAGGCCTGTATGAACTATGTTCCAGTGACCCCTCGCCGGGGAAGCATACTCCAATCCTGATGGAAAGATATTCGGAAACACGGCATCTGATATTTTTAGTCTGACACCGTCTGAATCAAATTTTTCATGAAGATTTGTAAGCATAATTATTCCTCTTCGGCAGTGATGAGAGCATATATGTCATTGGCGAGCTTTCTGTATTCGGCTGCCATACTGCTCTCAGGAAAAGCTTCGATAACAGTTTTACCGAGTTCCTCGGCAGCCTGAACCGTATCACTTCTCGAGAGTGTGCCGATAATGCTGCTGTTAATATCGGAGCAGAGAGTCTCAACTTTCTCAAGCTCATCTTTTACATTCCGCTTATTGAGTATTATACCGCCAAGGCTCGCATATCCTCTGTCCTTGAAATTTTCTACAGCCATAGCAATATTGGCAGCGGCATAGATTGCCATATTTTCGCCGCTTGTTACGATGAACACTTTATCGGCGTAGCCTGAACGCATTGGCATGGAGAAGCCGCCACAGACAACATCACCGAGTACATCATAAAGCACGATATCCGGGTTATACTTCTCGTAAGCGCCCTTTTCCTCAAGCTTTTCGAGAGCGGCGATTATTCCTCTTCCGGCACAGCCTAAACCCGGTGTCGGGCCGCCTGCCTCTACACAGACAACACCGCCGTAACCGACTGTCACCATATCATCAAGGGTAAATTCATTTTTCTCTCTGACAAGATCAAGAACGGATGCAATCCTTGTGCCGCCATGAAGACCTGAGGTTGAATCGGCCTTGGGATCGCAGCCTATCTGCATTACTCTGAGTCCCTTTTCAGCGAGCGCTGCAGATATATTGGAAACGGTTGTGGATTTTCCTATTCCGCCTTTACCGTAAACAGCTATCTTAACCATTTTGTTTTTCCTCTTTCAGTTTTACAAATTTACACACAACTATATTATTCGGCATAAGTTGCCTTAAGACTGATTCCCGGCAGTCTCTTAAGTTCATCACATAGGTTAACTATCTCAACTTTGGGCGCCTCAAGCGTCAGATTAATAATATGCACAGACAAAGAATCCTTCTTATAGGGTAGTCCCATTCTGCCGATAAGATACTGATTGTATTCATGCAGCAACTCATTTACCCTATGCGCTGACTCGAAGTCCTTTAGTATCACCGAAACCACTGCTATAACAGATTCGTCAGACTGAGTGGAATCACCTGAGTCACTGAGGGTACCATCACCAACAGAAGTTACTCTAACCGGCACAACATTCCGGAGCATAGTGGTATCGGTTTCTATCTCACCGATGACTGCCTTTACACCGAAGGCTCTTTCTATATTCTGCTCGGTTACTATCTCAGCTGTTCTGCCAAAGATATAGCTTCCGTCACGGCAGAGGATAAGGCTCTTATTTGCTCTCTGAAGAGCATGAGCAGGATAGTGAGTATTAAAGATGCAGGTCATGCCTGAGGCAGCAAGCTCTGTCATGGTCTCAAGGACAATGAGCTGATTCTTAAAGTCGAGATTAGACTCGGGTTCATCAAGGATCAGAACAGTCGGCTCAGCTGCAAGGGCACGGCCTATCAGAACCATCTGCAACTCTCCTCCGCTTATCTGCGAGCACTTCTTGTCAAGAAGTCCGCTGACATGCAGCTTTTCAGCGATACATTCGACCCTCTCGATATCGGCAGGAGCAGGTTTTGAAAAAGCTGACAGGTGGCTTGCTCTGCCGAGAAGAAGCATCTCACGGCATGTATACGAGGATACAACACTCTTTGCCTGAGGCACATAAGCTATTTTCTGCCAGAGCTGCTTCTGTGGAATTTTTCTGATATCGACACCATCAAGAAGACTTTCTCCACTCTGCCAGTGAAGGAAATCCATCATTGTGCGAAGGAGCGTGGTCTTTCCGGCGCCGTTAGGCCCAAGTATCGCTATCAGGTCACCGCTCTCTGCCCTCATATTTATCCTGTCGAGGACAGTGCGGGTTTTATCGTAGGCGAAGGTTCCGTTTACAATCTCAAGCGTCATAGTGACCAGCCTCCGCTTCTGCGCATAAGGATTATAAAGAACGGCGCTCCGATAATTGCGGTAAGGATTGAGATGGGTATCTCGGCTGCTGTCATGGTTCTGGCAAGGGTATCAACTATCACGAGGAAGACACCGCCGATACTTATGGAAGCGGGTATGAGTGAGAGATGATTATTGCCGAATTTCATGCGGCAGATATGTGGAACAAGAAGTCCCACCCAGCCAACCTGACCACACATTGAGACACACGATGCTGTCATTGCGGTTGCACATATTACGGTTACCGCACGCAGCAGGTTTATATTTGTTCCGCTTGCCTTAGCCTCATCATCGCTGAGAGGGAGTATATTGAGGCGCCAACGGAAAAGATACAACACAAGAATTCCAATCAATATGAGGGGAGCTCCGAATGCAAGCTGCTTAAAGCTTGCTGAATCAAGAGATCCCATAAGCCAGTAGGTTATCGCAGGAAGCTCGGACTCGGTATCGGCTGAAAATTTAACAAGAGATACAAGTGACGAAAACAACGAGCTTATCATGATTCCCGAAAGGACTATGGAACTCATTCCTCTGCCCTTACCTGATCCTGCAAGCCATGTGAGCGCTACCGCTATGATACCGAATGCAAGACTTGTCAGCTGTATGCCGATATATCCGATGCCCATGAGTATTCCGAGGGCTGCTCCGAAGCTTGCGCCCGATGCCACTCCGAGGGTATCTGGGGTTGCAAGCGGATTTGAGAACAGGCTCTGAAAGCAGCAGCCTGCAACGGAAAGTCCTGCGCCGCAGAGCAGAGCCAGCAGCACTCTCGGCAGTCGTATATTCCAGAGGACCATTTCATTGGTTGAAGATATTCCTTCCCCACCCGTTATTTTAGCGAACAGGGACGTGAGGACATCGGATGGACTTATATATATTCTGCCTATTCCGACAGCTATGACACAGGCGGCAACAGGTGCGGCCATAAGGATCACCTTCCACAGGGGGCTCAATGCGCCGGGAGTTCGTTTACTCATCCTGATTCTCACTCTCAAAATTGGAATATGCTGTCTTTACCTGGACACCCTTCAGGGCGCCAATCCTGCCGGACAGGGCTGAGATAACAGGCTGAGGAGCATCCATTGCTATGCTAATGATATTTATTTTCTTCTGACGATAGGGAATTCCCATTCGCCCGATTATATAAGTTCCATAATCGTGCAGGAGAGAATTAAGCTCCGACACTGAGGCCGGGTCCTCTACTATTATTGCAAGAAGGGCAACTCTTGTAGTCATATAACACCTCACAAACAAAAAAGCTGTGCCAGAAACTGACACAGCTGCTAAATCATAAAACGCATGACATGATAAACTCAACATGAAGTTTCATTTTTGCAATCGGCAATCAGAAAATTCTCGTGAGAAACTTCAAAGCTTAATCTTGTCACTGTTTACATACACATCCATGTCTTTCATCTCAATCAATATTTTGATGTCAGACTTCGTTAATATTGTAACACACAAAAGACAGATATGCAACAGAAAAAAGAGGCGCGGAAACAAATCCGTGCCTCTATAAAGTTATATTACTTTATTTTTCTTTTCTTGTGCCATTTAACTCTGATAATTACGAGTATTACCACAAGAACTGCTGCTACTGCGAGCATTATGATGAAGTCGCTTGTGTGAGTTGTATCACCGGTTGCAGGTGATGCCGGTCCGGATGTCGGTGCCGGAGATGCAGATGGAGCGGTTGTCGGTGAAGCTGAAGGTGTCGGCTGAGCTGCATCGTCATCATCCTCTTCCTCTTCTTCCTTTATCTCCCATTCCTCTGTCTCGTCATCGTCGGCATCCTCGGGGACATTTGTATACTGGATACCGGGAACAATGGTGGTGTAATCGTTTGTGATTATCACTCGTCCTGCAGGCTGATCCTCTGTCAGGACCACCTTTGCTCCGTTGGAGCCGCCTATCGTTATGATATCGAATCCCGGGGTTGAGCTTGTTGCCTTTGCTCCGGTTGAATCTGTTTCAAACACATAGTAGGTACCGGCGGTAACATCCTCGAACACAATTGTATCCTTACCATAGTTATCCATTGACGGTGAAGCCTTCATGACATCTGAGACCCTTACAGTACCCTCTGCATCTGAGAAGAGCGCGAAGTAGTAGTCTGCGTCAAATGCAATTCGCTCGCCGTTCAGGAGCTGCTTCTTTCTGACTGTTATTGACCAGTCAATCGGCTCAGGGTCAGGGATTATCTCCCACTTTGCATAGAGAGTGAGATCACTTGTGACCTTCTTTGAGAAGTCATAGGACTTCTTGAAGGTTGAATCCGTATACCAGCCCTCGAAGGTGAAATTATAGCGCTCAGGATCATCAGGCTTTACTGCCTTATCTCCATCAATGACAGACTGCAAATCAATATCATCGGCGCCGTTTGTGACGAAGCTTACGGTATGAATCTTAGTCCATGCTGCGTAGTAATCAACATCGCCCTCAAATTCTGACGGTGTCTTTGTCACTGCGCTTCCTGCAAGAGCTTCTGACTTGAACCATCCGTCGAAGCGATAGCCCTCACGGACAGGAACAGGAAGCTCATCGGCTGAAGCTGCCACTGCCTGAGCAGACATTGTATCAGCCTGCGGGAGAAGGACAGGGTTCAGGTAATCGTAGTATGCGGAAGAATCTTCTGTTGCTCCGTCATTGTTATAGTGGAGCGTTACTGTCGGGCGTCTGAATGATGCGTAGACAGTTGTGTCTGCGTATATCGGCTTCGTGAAATCGAACTCGGTTGAATATGTGTTGTCTGTGTACCAGCCAAGGAACACATAGCCATCCTTTACACCATCTGCAGGGGTTGTGGGTTTACCGCCATAGCTGACTATCTCGTCATCTACAGCTGTTCCGCCATCCATATCGTACTTAACAGTGTATTTATTGATCTCAAATTTTCCATAGACGGTTGTGTTTTCCGTTATCTGGGTTGTGAAATCGTAAGCGGTTGTGTAACCCTCATCAGCATACCAGCCATTGAAGGTGTAGCCTGTCTTGGTTGGTGCTGACGGCTGTGGAGCTGTCTTGTTATACTCTACAGACTCATCTGCTATTGGATCTGACTCAGGGGTTTCATTAAGCTTATAGCTGACTGTGTAGTTGTTGATTTCAAACTTGCCGTAGACGGTTGTATTGTCTGTTATCGGAGTTGTGAAATCGTAAGCTGTCTTGTAAGTCTCGTCAGCATACCAGCCCTTGAAGGTATAGCCTGTCTTGGTTGGTGTTGCCGGCTCTGTTGCTGTCTTTTTATACTCGACAGTTTCATCAGCTATCGGGTCTGAATCAGGAGTTTCATTAAGCTTATAGCTGACTTTATAGTTGTTGATTTCAAACTTGCCGTAGATTGTCTCATCTGCGGTTATGGCTGTGTTAAAGTCATATTCGTTCTTGTAGGTATTATCTGTATACCAGCCTTTGAAAGAATAACCTGTCTTGGTTGGGTCTGCAGGCTGTGTTGCCTTTCCACCATAGTTGACTTTCTGGTCTGCTACGGTTGAGCCGCCATCGGTGTCAAACTTAACGGTATACTGATTAATCTCAAACTTGCCGTAGATTGTCTTATCTGCGGTTATGGCTGTGTCAAAATTGTACTCAGTTTCGTAAGTATTATCTGTATACCAGCCTTTGAAGGAATAGCCTGTCTTGGTTGGATCTGACGGCTTTGATGCCTTTTCGCCATAGTTGACTGTCTGGTCTGCTACCGCTGAGCCACCGTCTGTGTCGAACTTGACAGTAAAGCTATCAATTATCCATTTTGCATAAAGGGTGACATCTTTTGTTACTGTATTGTTTGCAAAGTCCCACTTTTCAGTGTCTTTGCAATCAGAGCTTGTGAACCAGCCGTCGAATGTGTAGTGCTCCCTTGTGGGGGAAGTTGGCTCAGCTGCTAAATCTCCGTCTATAACAGTCTGATCTCCCGGTGCTCCCTGAGAACCATCATAGTTAAGATTGAATTTTACTGTATAAACAGCAGGGTTTGCTGCCGCAATCAGATAGATATAATCGCCGGTAGCATCAAAACTTGTTACGAGAGTCCTTTTTTCTTTATCAATCTCAGCATAACGATATGTGGCTGTTACATTGCCATCATCATCCTCGTCATTTTCAGTGTCATCATACCAGCCTGTGATAGCTCTGTTTGTTACATCACTCGGCTTTTCAGCAAGGTATGTTGCCTTCATATCTGCGGCTGCTGTAAGTGTTGCTGCAGAATTATAAAGGAACACATCAGCGGCACCATAATCAGCAGTATTGTTTGCAATAACATTACCGCTGGAAGCATCTACTGTTTGTGCATTCCAACATAACAGGCCTCCGCCGTATCCGGAGTCGTTGCCTGTAAATGTTGAACCACTGACAGCAAAGCTGCCGCCGTACCAGTTTGTATTATTATAGAAGCATATACCACCGCCCCAATAGGCATCGTTATTTGTGAATGTCGAATTTTTAACTGTTAAGCTGCTCTGAAAGAACATTGCTGCCAAGCCGCCACCGTAACCGTATGAGGCTTTATTTTCAGTAAAAGAACACTTGTCAAATGTTGTGGTGCCTAATGACGAACTCACATTATATACGCATACACCGGCACCATAATCTGCTGTGTTCTTGGAGAAAGTATCTGCGCTGAATGTAACTCCTCCGCAATTTTGGAGATATGCTCCACCACCATAATGATTTGTTACAGAGCAATTCTTTATAGTTGAATTAGAAATATTACCATTTGAGCTGCTCAGAACGGCTATTCCACCACCTCGACTTGCTGAACAATTATCTATAGTAACTCCACTGATATTCCATGTATTACCATTTGGATTGAAAACGCAGATTCCTCCGCCATATGCTGCTGAACAGTTGGATATTGTGCCGCCGGTAATGTTAAGGTTGCCGTTATATGCACAGATACCTCCGCCATAGCCGTAAAAAGTATCATTGCCAGAAGCAAGGGTATTGTAGGTGCTGCAATTATCAATAGTACCGCCGTACATGTTAAATGTACCGCCATCATCAGCACATACACCGCCACCAAAAGCATTAGAACCAGCAGTCATATGGCAGTTGCTGATGGTACCGCCATACATATTAAATACAGCATTGACTCCTTTAACAGTGACACCGGCGCCTGTATAGTTTTCAGTAGAACCATTCATTATGGTGACGCCACTGTACATATTCACGGTTGCGCCTGTCTGGTAACCTTCTATTAAGTGCATCTCGTTTACATATACAATGCCGCCGTCATCGTTGGTTGCACCGGCTGTTAATATGAGGACATTTCCACTTGTATTGCCAAGGTTAAGAGTTCCACCACCAGCATGTCCGGATGAGTCACATCCACAGGCAGAAACTCCACCCTGTGAGCCACCTGATGCGCTGCATGTGAGAGTGTTGCCATTGCCAAGAAGAGTGACTGTGCTGGCATTCTTTAGTGTAAATCTTCCAGCAAAACTGAAAGACTGCATAACAGAAACAGTATAGGTACCTGTGTGCTGATTTATAAATTTTGCGGCACCGGACTCAGCAGAAGAATCTTTTTTGTTAAAATCGTCCTGATCGTACACTTCAAAAGTTACTGTATGGTCATTAAGGTTAAATATAACCCTGCTCGGGACAGGAAGGATCTCTCCCGTACCCTCGCCGTCCTGACCTGCAAGGGTAAGGTCACTTGTAATGTTTATGGTATATACGGGAAAGGATGTATCATTTGATGTAAAGCTGTTTGCGTTTATGAATTCTACCGCTGTTTTGTATTCAGCGCCTGTGGAGACATTGAAGGTGTAGGAAAGAGTTTTACCTTCCTCTATTTCTATAACTTCAGGAATAGAATAAAGTTCGGAATACTCGATTCCTTCAGTTCCGCCTACTGTTACAGATATATCTTCAGTAATATAGACTAAATAATTGAGTTGTTCTGTATCACTGAGGCCGGCATAATCCTTGAGAGCAGCAAGATATTCATCGAGATTTCCAACATCTCCATTATCATTCTTTGCTTCTTCAGAAACCTCCTCGACTTCCTCTTCCTCAACTTTCTCTACAGTTTCGGATTCGGAAGGTTCTGAATTTTCTGAAGTTTCTTCAGGCTGAGAGTCTTCGACTGATGATGAAGCTTCTTCTGCACTCTCGGCAACATTTTCGCCCTCTGGCGCAGCTTCGCCTGTTTCTTCGTGAGCAGAAGCTTCTTCCTGCTCGTTCTCTGAGCTTTCTTCTATATCGGATGACTCGGAGGAAGCGTCGGGAGCGGTCACAGCTTCTTCGCTGCTTCCCTCGGGCGCTTCGCTGTTTTCTGCAGCTGAAGTTTCCTCTGAAGTTTCGGATGATACTTCATCCTCCGCTTCGGAAGACTCTTCGCCATCTGTATCGGACGACTCTGCAGAAGCATCCTCAGATGTTTCGTCAGTAGTGTTGTCTTCGTTCTCTGCATCGGATTTCTGATTGTCACTGGCGACATCAGAAGTCGGTTCTGGGATCTCAGCGGGATCACCGGCCGTGAGTTCATTTACAGCTTCCTCAGAATAGGATGAGCTTACAGCTGTATCATCAGCCGATACAGGCACGTATACAGCTGAAGTGAGCATTATAGCTGCCATAGCTGCGCTGAGGACTCTGTGGAGCAGTTTTGTTTTCTTCATGTTGCTTCCTCCGATATATGAATTTTGCGGACATCGACAAAGGGCGACATCTGCAATTTAAGGATTGACATTTTTAGCACTGCCTATTTCAGACAATTACAGACATACAGATTTTATAGTTTTTCTCACATAAATGCAATAAGTCTCGGGCTTTTTTTCAGTTTTATTGCAAAAAAGACAGCTCCACTCGGGAACTGTCTGCGGTAGGTTAAGATAAATTGTCAGTCTATGCATTTGCAGAATTTTCTATCATCTCTTTAAGGACATCATCGTCATACTCGACATCATAGGAGAAGCGGCGGCATATCTCTGCAAGGCTTGCTATACTGCCATCAGTTTTCTGCCAGTCTGAGATTATCTTCTTATGAGAGGAACGGATGAATGCGAGGCGCTCCGTGAGCATATCATCATACAGTGCATCGGGCATATGGCGATATATGAGGTACTCGAGAAGTCTTGCTGAAGGGCCGGTTTCGGTTACCTCGTTCAGCAGTTCACTGATATAGGAAGTCAGCCATTCTTCATCGGAAGACATCTTCTCATCCCCGCCGTCATCGTAGAGAGTGACAAGCTTCATCGGTGTTTTCTGCGAAAGGATAAGTCCTGCGGCTTCCTCGCAGACCATTCCAAGGCCTATCTCTGTCCTGTCGGACCAGAAGTTTCTGAATCTCGGATGATCCCTGCATATATCACAGAGCATATCTTCGCCGTAGTCTATTATCATGGAGCAGAGGCCGCTCTCAAGCAGAAAAGGACAGGTTTCATCGTCGAGAAGCTTTATGTGCGGAGTTTCGGCCGCACTATCAACCTTTTCTGCAATCGCAGGTATTTTGCTGAATCTCGCGGCTGAAATTTCATCGACATCTATTTCCCAGCCCTTGCAGCAGGTGTGAGCGCATTTATCGGCGATGCAGTGAAAGTCTTTATAGTAATCAGGAGCTACTGTCTTCATTTACTATCGAACTTTCTGAACTGCTCCTCAAGTTCCTCTCGCTTTATCATCTTTCCGTTATAGTAGACATACTCGGGTTCTTCATCATCATCGTCAAGCTCATCGTGCTCATACTCAAAGTTTTCCTCTGATTTCTGAACCTCGGGAGCATTGGCGGCTTTCTCTTTTCTCTCATATGGCTTGACTATATAATCCCTTATCATCGGATAGCAGTTATACGAAACAAGATAAGCTATGAAAGAGAAAAATATGACGATAACAAGTATCATAGCTGCGAAGAGTGTAAGTCCCATAATCTGAGAGAAATAAAGCAGAGCAAACAGTCCTGCTATAATGACTATGACTATCAGATTTTTTACAAGTGATATTATACCGAATATAAGAGCATTCTTCACAAGCGGTATCAGTTTGAGCTTGACACTTGTTGCAAGAAGAGGAATATAAAGCTCGGCAAGAAGGAAGGCTACAAGCATTAAAAGTACAAGAGCAAGCGGGATAAAATTGAACCAGTGCTCGGAAAGGCTGTTGCAGTAATATACAATAGCAAAAGACAGAACCGCATAGAAAATATAGACCATGACTCCGTTTACAAGTCCCTGTTTCCAGTTATCCTTCACCCCATGCCAGAATTCCGACCAGATAAAGCAGTATTCCTCGTTGGTGAGTCTTCTTGCAACTACCATCATGCCGAAAATGAACGGCATTAGAAGTATTATCGGAAGCGGCACAACGTAAAGATCCCAGAGGCTGAGCCTCAGTATACTGTCTGACAGCTGAAGCTCAAGGGTATATCTCTGCAGAGGCATGAAGATAAGGCCCACCATCATTCCCACACATACTGCAAAGGGAATCATAAAGGTAAGGTTCAGCTTTACAAATTTTGAGAACCTTCGCATAAATATTGTAAAGAAACGGGAAAGGCCTGTAAGTTCCGGCTCGTCCTTATCTACTCCTCTTCCCGGTCTTGAATAATCTACTCGAAAAAGCGGCAAAATATCAACTCCTAACTGCTAACTTTACTCACAATATCTTTAATGGCTTGAAATTCAGGAAATCTCCCGAAGCCAGTGAATACTCCACCCCGTTTACCATTCCCTGAAAGCTGTCATCCCATCTCGCTCTGCCATGACAATGAGCATATATGACTTTTTCGGCGCCATACTCCTCGGCCATCAGTGTAAAGGGACTCTCCTGCTCTCCTATGGTAGTAGGCGGATAATGGAGAAACATAATGAACTTTGAAAATCCTGCTTCCTTTGCCTTTTCAAAAGAAATCCTGAGGCGCTCGGTTTCCCTCTCCCTTATCTTAAAGAAATGCTCAACGGTATCCTTGCCCTCATAGCAGTATCCCTTAGTGCCGACTATGGCATAATCCTCATAGGAATAAAAGTTATTCTGGAGAAACTCAAACTTACCTCTGAAATAGTCATTCAGGGCGTCGGTCTTTTTGGCGTCCCAGAACATATCGTGATTTCCGCGAATGAAAATCTTTCTGCCCGGAAGATTCTCTATGAAAGCAAAGTCGGGAGCGCACATTTCAAGGTTTTTGCCCCAGGATATATCACCGATTATGACAACAGTATCCTCAGGGGAAATTTTCTTTGAAAAATTCTTTTCTATCTTTTTTACATGATGCTTCCACTCGGGACCTATGCCTGTCATTGGCTTGTTAACCGCAAGTGTTAGGTGAAGATCCCCTATAGCAAACAGTGACATTTAAATACTCCTGTTCGGCTGCAGCTCCTATTTGAATGGTTTCTTCTTCGGCAATCGAACCGCAAATGGAACCGGATATGCCGCAGTGCTTTACTAAACCACAGAGCACTATAAATTACCTAAAAAAGGACACCCACGGCGGATGCCCTTTATTTATTATCAGAATGGGAGAATTGCTGAATCTATCTTAGTGAAAAGCTTGGTATTGAGCGAGAGGTTTCCTGAAGTATCCTTCTGAATATCAAAGGTGACTGTCTCGACTTCGCCGTATGAAGTAGCCTGCTCACTGGTGTTTCTGCACAGCTCGATTATTGAGTTAATCACTTCATTCCTGTCTTCTTCGGATTCCCCTGCAATCGACAGAGCTTCTACTTTTGTATTTATCTCAGCCTCAATGTCAACAAAAGTAGTCTGGACCGAATATGTTACCACAACATCATAGCCATAGCTTGCTTCAGTCTCATCGTTTACGGTAAACTTTGAGTTAGCATATGCAGTTGTAAGCACTTCTTCCATTGCAGCAATCTGCTCATCGCTTGCATCGATGTTGTATTTCGTGAAAAATCTTACGGCAGCATTATACACTGTTGTTGTGTGATAATCGGCTGCGGTAGTTTCGGAAACTCCGGATGCCACATAGTCTGCATTATCACCGAGATATCCGCACTTCATGACGCCTCTGACATATCCTGAAATATCATAGGATTCACTCTTATTCAATGAACAGCCGCTCATTGCCACTACATGAACAGCAAGGAGCAGAAGAGCCGTAAATCTTTTAGCTGTAACCTTCATAACCCAATTCCTCTTACACACACCGATAATTATTTTTCGTTTTTGCCGCAGCACTTCTTATACTTGAGTCCGCTGCCGCATGGACATGGATCGTTTCTGCCGATTTTCTTCGGTTTCTTGACAGGCGCCTTCTTGACTGCCTCTTCTCCGCCGGAAGCGCTGGCTCCTGTTTCCTTGGCAACTACCTCACGCTTAGGAGCCTCGGGAGTCTTGAGTCTTACTGTGAGGATAGTCTTGGCAGTCTCTTCACGAATCTCAGCTATCATCTGGTCGAACATATCGAAGCCTTCAAGTCTGTACTCGACTACAGGATCCTTCTGGGCATAACCACGCAGATGTATACCATCCTTGAGGTCATCCATGGCATCTATATGCTCCATCCAGTGGGTATCAACTGTTCTGAGGAGAACTACACGCTCAAGCTCACGCATCGTATTGGATGTGAAGAGCTGCTCCCTCATCTCATAGGTTGCGTGCGCCTTGTCGATAAGATACTTCTTTACATCCTCGGACTCCATATTCTCTATCTCATCTTTTGAATAGAGCATTTCATCCGGTCCTACAAGCCACCCGAGATAAACTGCACGAAGTGCATTCATATCCCAGTCATCATGGAGAGCATCCTTTGGCAGGTAATTATCTACATTTCCTGCTATGGATTCATCAATCATCTTGAGAATCTGATCCTTCATATCCTTTCCGTCAAGAACCTGATCTCTCTGATCATAGATTATCTCTCTCTGGCGGTTCATGACATCGTCATACTGAAGAACATTCTTTCTGATACCGAAGTTTCTGCCCTCAACCTTCTTCTGAGCATTTTCAATCGTACCGGAGACCATCTTTGCATCGATAGGAGTATCCTCTGAAATCTTGAAGGTACTCATCATATTGCTGATTCTCTCACCGCCGAAAAGTCTCATGAGGTCATCCTCAAGAGAAATATAGAATCTGCTCTTTCCGGGGTCGCCCTGTCGGCCTGATCTGCCTCGAAGCTGATTATCGATACGGCGGGACTCATGTCTCTCTGTACCTATGATATAAAGACCGCCGACAGCCTTTACCTCTTCAGCCTCAGGAGCAATCTGAGCTTCATACTCAGCGTTAAGATCAGAGAAAACTTTTCTTGCTGCGAGAATCTCCTCATCATCAGTCTCACTGAAGGCATTTGCCTCCTCTATCATTTCCTCGGTATAACCCTGCTTACGCATCATGGCGGTTGCCATATACTCAGCATTTCCTCCGAGCTTGATATCGGTACCACGACCGGCCATGTTGGTAGCAATGGTAACTGCACCCTTTTTACCGGCCTGAGCGATTATCTCAGCTTCCTTTTCATGATACTTAGCATTGAGGACCTCGTGCTTTATTCCTCTGCGCTTGAGCATACCGGAGAGTTCCTCAGACTTCTCGATAGTAACCGTACCGACAAGGACAGGCTGTCCCTTTGAGTGAGCCTCGATTATATCCTCTATGACGGCATTGAACTTAGCTTTTTCCGTCTTATAAACTACATCGGAGCAGTCCTCACGGATCATGGGCTTATTTGTCGGTATCTCGACAACATCAAGCTTGTATATCTCACTGAACTCAGCTTCCTCTGTCATAGCCGTACCGGTCATACCGGAGAGCTTTGTATAGAGACGGAAATAGTTCTGGAATGTTATGGTTGCGAGGGTCTTGCTCTCTCTTGCGACCTCGACACCTTCCTTGGCTTCAATTGCCTGATGCAGACCTTCATTATAACGACGGCCGTACATGAGTCGTCCGGTAAATTCGTCAACTATAATGACCTCGCCATCCTTGACAACATAGTTTATATCCCTCTTCATGGTACCATAAGCCTTAATAGCCTGGTTAATATGGTGCTGGATGGTGATATTATCAGGGTCGGTAAGGTTATCAAGATGGAAGAACTCCTCAGCTTTCTTTACACCGCGCTTGGTAAGGGTAGCTGTCTTCTGCTTTTCGTTTACGATGTAATCATAATCTTCATAGATTTCATCGTTATCCTCTTTGTCATCGGTCTCAGCAACCTTAACATGAGAAAGAGTCCTTGCAAAGGAGTTTGCTACCTTATACATATCAGTGGATTTTGAGCCCTGACCGGAAATGATAAGAGGCGTTCTTGCTTCATCGATAAGTATCGAGTCAACCTCATCGACAATAGCATAATTATGACCGCGCTGAACCTTATTCTCCTTATAGATAACCATGTTATCACGCAGATAGTCAAAGCCAAATTCATTATTGGTTCCGTAGGTGATATCTGCATTGTAAGCGTCCTTTCTCTCCTGCTTGTCCATATCATGATAGATAAGACCTACAGAGAGTCCGAGGAACTTATAAATCTTTCCGTTCCACTCTGAGTCACGCTTTGCGAGGTATTCATTGACAGTGACGACATGGACACCGTTGCCGGTAAGCGCATTAAGATAGACAGGAAGCGCTGAAGTGAGGGTTTTACCTTCACCGGTCTTCATCTCAGCTATTCTGCCCTGATGAAGAATTATTCCGCCGGTTATCTGCACAGGATATGGTCTCTTTCCTGATACTCTCCATGCTGCTTCTCCACAGACTGCAAATGCATCCGGAAGAATATCGTCAAGTGACTCTCCGTTTGCAAGCCTTTCCTTGAGTACATTAGTCTGAGTCCTCAGTTCATGCTCGCTCATTGCCTCATACTTAGGCTGCAGCGCTATTGTTTTATCTACAAGCGGCTGAATCCTCTTCAGCTCTTTTTTGCTGTAATTGCCGAATATTTTCTGTATTAATCCCATTTACAAACCATCTTTCTGAACAGCAATAAAATAATATTACCGATTATTTGATAATCTGCAGGCTCAAAAAGTTCATGCCATACTGCACACTAAGCCAGCATACCTTGTTGATTATAACATTTATTGATATATAAATGCAATAGTTCAAAAGTTAAGAAATGGTAAATTTAAGGGCAGATTATCGGTCGTTGTCATAAATTTGCAGGATTTAAGGCTGAGCATACAAGACCCGCGAATAACCAAAACATAAAAGTAACTATCACCGAAATTTAACGATGATAGTTACTGTTGTCTTTATTTTGGAATTACTTCTGTAATCAGACCTCTACTATGCCGTCAAAGACCTTATTTGCAGTACCGGTCATGAGAACCTTTTCATCTGTGTAGTTAAGAACAAGATCTCCTCCACGAAGTTTAACTGTTATATCTGAGCCTTTCTCACAATAACCGTTAAGGACAGCTGCAACTGCTACTGCGCACGCGCCTGTACCGCATGCCATGGTCTCTCCGCTGCCTCTCTCCCAGACTCTCATCTTGAGGGTTGAGTCATCGAGTATCTCAACAAACTCGGTGTTTACTCCCTCGGGGAATATCTCGTTGTGCTCAAACTTCGGCCCGATAGATTCAAGGTCGAGGCGGTCGATGGAGCTTGTGAACACTACGGCATGAGGGTTGCCCATGGACACACAGGTTATGTTATACACCTGATCGCCAATCTTCACAGGTCTGTCAATTATCACTTCACCTTTAAGTGTTGTGGGAACATTCTCAGGCTCAAGTATCGCCTGACCCATATCAACTACAACCTGGTAAGCTTCACCGCCCTTGGTTATGACACGGCACTCCTTGATACCTGAAAGTGTCTCGATATGAAGGACTTTCTTGCGGCAGATATTATTGTCATAGATATACTTTGCCACACAGCGGATGCCATTGCCGCACATCTTGCCCTCACTGCCGTCAAGGTTAAACATACGCATTCTTGCATCGGCGATCTTTGAAGGGCAGATAAGTATTACGCCGTCGCCGCCTACTCCCTTATGTCTGTCCGAAAGATAGATGGAGAGGAACTCAGGAGATGCAACCTCATTCTCAAAGCAGTTGATGTATATATAATCATTTCCGATTCCATGCATCTTTGTGAAGGGAAGCTTCTGGCGCTCTGTCTTCATATTATTGATATCGACTATCTCAGTGTTATAGTTTGTATAACGGCTGAGAAGGCTGTCTGCAAGAGCGTTTGCGGTATCCATGGAGGTAAGGCACGGAATACCGAGAAGGCTTGCCTTGCGGCGCATCTTAACTGAGTCAAGGTGCGGATCTCTTCCCTTTGCTGAAGTTGAGATCACATAGTTTATCTTGCCGCTGTCGAGAAGTCTCAGGGCATTGTTTGGTCCCTTATGTATCTTATCAACAATCTCAACCTGCATTCCTGCGATGAAGAGATTGAGGGCTGTTCCTCTTGTAGCATAGAGCCTGAATCCCATATTGGCAAACTTCTTTGCTATCTCTACAACCTCGCCCTTATCCTGCTGTCGGACTGTGATGAACACTCCGCCTTCCTTAACCATCTTGGCGCCGGAAGCGACAAGTCCTTTATAGAGCGCCTCTTCAAGGTTATTGCCGATACCGAGAACTTCACCTGTAGACTTCATCTCAGGTCCAAGCTGAGTATCAACATCGGTGAGCTTCTCAAATGAGAATACCGGAACCTTAACAGCCGTGTAAGGGGATGTCTTATAAATTCCTGTGCCAAAGCCTAAATCCTTGAGCTTATAGCCAAGGCTTACCTTGGTAGCGAGGTCACACATCGGAACACCTGTAACCTTGCTGAGGTACGGAACGGTTCTTGATGCTCTCGGGTTAACCTCTATGACATACAGATCTCTGCCCATAAATATATACTGGCAGTTCATGAGGCCTACTGCTTTAAGTTCCTTGCAGAGCTTTGCGGTAGTATCTATGATGGTTTCAGCCATCTCATCATCGATATCATTCGCAGGATACACAGCTATCGAGTCACCGGAATGGATGCCGGTTCTCTCGACATGCTCCATGATTCCCGGGATAAGGATATCGTCGCCGTCACAGATAGCATCAACTTCGAGCTCCATGCCGCTCAGATATTTATCTATAAGTACAGGATTATCCTGCTTATGCCTTAAGATGATTGCCATGTACTCGTTAATATCATCATCATTATAAGCGATGATCATATTCTGGCCGCCAAGGACATAGGATGGTCTCATGAGCACGGGATAGCTGAGTCTGTGGGCAGCATCCAGAGCCTCTTCGGTTGTGAATACCGTGTCACCCTTAGGTCTCTTTATATTTAACTTCTCGAGAACCGCATCAAAGCGCTCTCTGTCCTCTGCCGCGTCGATGCTGTCAGCAGATGTTCCGATTATCGGCACATTATTCTCCGCAAGTGTCTTTGTCAGCTTTATGGCAGTCTGGCCGCCGAAAGCAGCGACAACTCCGACCGGCTTCTCTATCCTGATAATGTTCATGACATCCTCGGCACAGAGCGGCTCAAAGTAGAGCCTGTCGGCAGTATCAAAATCGGTTGAAACGGTTTCTGGGTTATTATTTATGATGACGACCTCGTAACCGAGCTCCTGAAGGCTCATAACACAGTGGACAGACGCATAGTCGAACTCGATACCCTGACCTATTCTGATAGGACCTGAACCGAGAACTATGACTGTTTTCCTGTCATTTTTTCCAATAAAATCCAGTGCCTCATTTACGCTTCCTGAGCCGGGCTTCTCGAAAGTTCCGTAGAAGTATGGTGTGGAAGCCGCAAACTCACCGGCGCAGGTATCGACCATCTTATAGGTTTCCTCAAGCTGATAATCAACGGGATTTCCGCTGATCCTTACCATTGAAGCTGTTGTAAATCCAAGCTTTTTGCCGCGGATAAACTGCTCCTCGGTAATGACGGTATCGGTTATCTCCTCCTCATAATCAAGTATATTCTCTATCTTGGAGAGAAACCACATATCGATCATGGTACACTCATGGACAGCTTCCTTAGTGACACCTCTGCGCATAAGTTCGGTTATTGCGAAAAGTCTCTGGTCGGTAGCATCCTTCAGTATCTGCCAGAGCTCCTCATCTGTGGAATCATGGAATTTGTAAAGCTCGAGAGTATCGAGTGAAATCTCAGCGCCTCTGACAGCCTTCATGAGTGCCATCTCAAAGGTATCTGCTATTGACATGACCTCGCCCGTTGCCTTCATCTGAGTGCCGAGATTTCTCTTGGCATAAACAAACTTTTCAAAGGGCCACTTCGGGAACTTGACGGCAACATAGTCAAGAGCAGGCTCAAACGCTGCGTATGTCTTGCCTGTAACGGCATTTATTATCTCATCAAGTGTATAACCGATTGCAATCTTTGCTGCTACCTTGGCGATTGGGTAGCCTGTTGCCTTGGATGCAAGAGCCGATGAACGGGAAACTCTCGGGTTTACCTCGATGACGGCATACTCAAAAGAAGTTGGATGGAGCGCAAACTGGCAGTTGCACCCACCCTCAACACCAAGTGTCTCGATTATATTTATGGCTGCAGAACGCAGCATCTGATATTCTTTATCGGAGAGAGTAACTGCAGGAGCGATGACTATTGAGTCACCTGTATGGACGCCGACCGGGTCAAAGTTTTCCATAGAGCAGACGGTTATGACATTATGGGCGCTGTCCCTTATGACCTCAAACTCTATCTCTTTCCATCCCGCTATGCTCTTCTCGACAAGTATCTGAGTTATCGGAGAGAGCGCGAGACCATTTGCTGCTCTTTCTGTGAGAGCTGCTTCATCATCGCAGATACCGCCTCCCGAACCGCCGAGTGTAAACGCAGGTCTGACGATGACGGGATAGCCTATCTCCTTTGCAAAATCCAGCGCATCATCAACGGTATTCACAACCTTTGAGGGGATAACCGGCTGACCGATAGACTCCATGGTATCCTTGAATATCTGTCTGTCCTCGGCCTTATCGATAGTCTCCGGTGAGGCTCCGAGGAGACGAACCCCGTGCTCCTCGAGGAAGCCCTCCTTTGCAAGCTGCATTGAGAGGGTAAGTCCTGTCTGACCGCCAAAGCCTGAGAGTATGCTGTCAGGCTTTTCAACCTCGATAATACGCTTTACTGTTGTAAGGTTGAGCGGCTCGATATATATCTTATCGGCCATGGCCTTATCTGTCATAATGGTGGCAGGGTTTGAGTTGACGAGGACTATCTCTATGCCGTCCTCTTTGAGAGCGCGGCATGCCTGGGTGCCCGCGTAGTCAAATTCGGCGGCCTGTCCTATGACGATAGGTCCTGAGCCTATTACCATTACTTTTTTTATTTCTTTATTAAGCGGCATTTTTCTTCCCTCTCTCCTTAAGCCTTATCCATCATTTTGAAGAACTCATCAAAGAGCCATCCTGCGTCCTTCGGTCCGCCACACGCTTCGGGGTGGAACTGGACGGTATAAACAGGGTGGTTTGTGTACCTGATTCCCTCATTTGTGCCGTCGTTTACATTAATGAAAAGCTCCTCGGCTATGCTTTTATCTATTGAGGATGACACAACGGCATAACCATGGTTCTGGCTTGAGATATACACTCTTCCCGTCTCAAGATTTTTCACCGGCTGATTTGCTCCTCGGTGGCCGTACTTGAGCTTCTCTGTTCTGAAGCCGTTTGCAAGGGCTGTCAGCTGATGGCCAAGGCAGATTCCGAAGGTTGGAATATCAAGTCTTATAATCTCTTTAAGGTTATTTATGATATCGGTATTTTCGGCAGGATCTCCGGGGCCGTTGGAAAGCATTATTCCGTCTACTCCGATTGCCTTGAGGAGGCCTGCGGTAGTACCGCACGGGCAGACAACCACATTTGCGCCGCGTCTCACAAGCTCACGGCAGATATTTTCCTTAAAGCCGAAATCAAGGAGGGCAACTTTATACTTCCCACCCTCTCCTACGGTATACATATCCTTAACCGACACGGATTTTACCGCATCTCTCACAGCATAGGACTTTATCGCATCAAAATCCGCATGTGATGGATCGGTAACTATTGCGCCGTTCATGACACCGCTCTCTCTTATGGTCTTTGTGAGAGCGCGGGTATCAATGCCGCAGAGGCCGACTATTTTTCTCTGCTTTAAAAAAGTGTCAAGATCACCCTCACACCTGAAGTTGGAAGGCTCCTGACACCATTCTTTAACTATATAACCTGCCGGGCCGACAACATCTCCCTCAAAATCAGAGGGAATAAGCCCATAATTTCCGATAAGCGGAAATGTCTGAGTGACTATCTGTCCGAAATAGCTTTTATCGGTCAGAGTCTCAAGATAACCGGTCATACCGGTTGTAAATACTACCTCTGCAGTGACCTCACCGCGATAACCGAATGCCGAGCCCTCAAAGATCATTCCGTTCTCAAGGACCAGATAAGCCTTCCCGGCAGCTGTATCAGCCGCCTTCCCGGCAGATTTGTCAGCCGGCAATTTATTCTCTTTCTTCATCCTGCATCTTTCCTTTCTGTCTCGTTTTCTTTCGGAACCGGATAATCCGGACGCATCAGTGAGTACCGGATTTGCACACACCGGATTCCGAAATCAAGTGATTATATCAGAAATTGCCCCACATCGTCAAGCTGTGGGGCAAAATATGGGAAAATGTACAGTTTTTTATATTTACGATATTTAAAACAGGGAAATCCTTACTGATTTTTTATTCTGCTATACAGAACAAGGCTCTGATTGACAGCTTCAAGGACTGCGGAGCAGAGCAGCTTGAAATTCTCGGCACTCTTGACAGGACCTGCCGGGTATGCGGATCCATGGACGGGCAGGTAATCAATCTTACTGATAATGGCAAGCCGCAGCAGGGAGTAATGCTCCCACCTTTTCATCCTGACTGCAGATGCAGCACGATAATCTGAATGCAGATTTTGCACCTTACTTTGATGATATGGTTGGTGAGAGAATTGCCCGCTCGCCACTTGAAGGCTCTGAAGAGTCTCAGCAGTATTACATTCCGGGTGATATGTCTTACGAGGAGTGGAAGGCAAGGTTTGTGGATGGGACGAAGGGAAATGAGGATCTTGAAGATTTCACAGGCACCCAAAGAACAAGTCAAAATAAGGAATTTACTTATTCCAAGAACAGAGATATAATAAGTCAGACGAAATTTGGCAGTTTAACACCAAATTTACAACTTTTTGCTGTCGAAATAGACTTAGAAAAACAAAAGAGTTCCTCTTTAAGGCATTCTATTCGAAGTCTGAAACGCCAAATAGAAATTCACAGGGATAAAATAGCAAACCCCCAAAAATATGCTGAAAACTGGGATAGCTTTTCCAAGAAATACCAAGATGGTTTAAAAAGGCACTGGAGCAAAGAAATTGAGAGACTTGAAGAATCATTAAAGAGAAGATATGATGAACTGCAGAAAAGAGGAGAGCCTGATGAATGATGATATGGTTAAATATATAATAGCGAGAATTCTGGAAAATATATCAAGCCAGGAACTGCAGACTGATAGTGATTTCGTTCATGGTGAAAAATTAGCATTTTATGAAACATTGGATATAATAAAGTCAGAACTTATAGCTCATGATTATGATCCTGGAGAATTTGGAATTGGGCAAGAATTAGAAGCTCTTTTATAATGTCATAAAAGGATGGTAAATCGATGACAACAAACATTGCATTGGAAGACCTTTTCAGGGCAGTACTGATTGATGCTCTGCGCAGCGGTGACCTTGACGAAACAGAAGCAGAAGTTGTTGCTGCAAACCATGACCGTAAAGAAATGAATGCTGTGCGTGAATATATGGAATTTCTTAGAAAACTTGAGTTCTTTGAGAAGACTGAAGGACGATATGCTGGAATAGAGTACACATCTTTGTCACACCTTGTGAAAAGAATGCCCGCAACCATATGGAGGGAACTGCTCTTTTATGCAATATCAGAGATAAAGCCGGCAGAAGATGATGATTAAAAGCACTTCAGGAATGAGGTGCTTTTTTCATACATAGAATACACAAACACAAATATTTTACCTCAGCCGGAGGGCGTAAACGGCACGCTTCGGGCGAGACCTGACTCGAAATAAAAGGCAGAAGCGAAGAAAGGAAAGCCGAGCCCTAATGGTTAAAGAATGTTCTCGGGGATAATTACTCTGAGGAAATCGACAAGGCCGTCTCAGCAGAGATTGGCAAAGGCTTTGTTTCCAAGCACAATTATGATGAGAGAAACGAAGCTTACAAAGGTCTGCAGTCACAGATTGCAGAGCGTGACAAACAGCTTGAAGAGCTCAGGAAAGTCAACTCAGCGAACTTACAGGCTGAAATAACACATTCGCGGCAACAGAAACAGGAACGAAAGCTAAAACTGATTTTCAGAATGAAATGTGCAGTCTGCCGTTTGCTGCCTCTTTCTTCACAGGGCCAAATTCTACAAGAGCTGAGGTATTGGGCGGAAGGATGACATCAAGGACTGCATGCTCACCCTGCAGGCTCCATGAAATACTAATCTTTCCATATACACTCATGAAATATCCCGATGCATGGCTGAGACCGCACTCAAGGTCAGGCGCAATCCTTACTTTTTTATATCCCGGTTCAAGAGCATAGAGTCCAAGTATTCTCCGGTAGATAAAATCAGCGACCACACCAAAAGCAAAATGATTGAATGATGAATTGTTGATGGTTCCGTCGGGAGCTATATTTGTCCAGCTCTCCCACATGCTGGTAGCACCCATCTTCACCTCATAGAGCCAAGATGGGCATTCATCACGAAAAAGAAGAGTATATGCAAGCTCTTTCTCCCCGTTCTCATAAAGAGTGTCAAGAAGATAAGGAAGTGACACGAATCCCGTATCGAGACAGTCGTTATTATCGTGGATAAGCTTCACGAGCCTGTCAACATATTTCTTCTTCTGCTCCTCCGGAATGAGATTCATATAGAGGGCAAGTACATACATACCCTGATAATCTATCGGAAGTATTCCGCTGCCGTCTATATACTCTGAAATGTAAGCTTCCTTTATCTTTTTGCCGAGAGTCCGATAATACTCTGCATCATCTGTTCTGCCGAGTATCTCTGCAATCTCTGTCATCAGAGAAACAGAATAGGCATAATAAGCAGGAGCTGTCAGTCCCTTTGTCATCTCAGCGCCGATATTCGGATTGGAGACGCCGTCCCTTGAAAGGCTCGGAATCAGCCAGTCGCCGAAATGATGTCCCGTATTCCAGAGATATCTCTGATGCTCTCTTCTCTCTTCGGTAAGCTCACCGATACCATCAGGTATTCCTGTCTCCGCTTCACTGCGAACAAAATCGAGCCATCGCTTCATCATGTCATAATTATCGGAGAGGATTTTTCTGTCGCCATAGGTTTTATATATTCTGTAAGGGATTATTACCGCGGCATCTCCCCATGCGGATGAAGTTTCCTCTACACCTCCGTGCAGGAGTTTGGTTGATTCGACATAGGGCACTATGATAGGCACAAGGCCGTTATCCCTCTGCTCCTGTCTTATCTGAATGAACCATTTATTCAGGAATGCTTCCATATCCATCTGAAGAAGTGCGGCCGGTGAATATATTTCCATATCCCCGGTAAATCCGTTTTTCTCCCTCTGAGGGCAGTCTGTCGGGATATAGAGCATATTGCCCTCCTGACTGCGGTAGATGTTATCAAGGAGCTTATTTATTCTCTCATCGTTTGTCCACATTGATGATGTTCTCTGCATCTCTGAGGCAACAACACAGACCTTAACTTCAGCAATATCTTCAGGAGAAAGGCCGGTCACTCTGACATAACGGAATCCATGGAATGTAAAGAGAGGGCGATATTCGAAAGGCTCATTACTATTGGCGATATAGACATCTGTCTGATTTTTATTCTGACCGATAATATTATTGATGAAATTCCTTTCACCATCCACTACTTCCCCATATTCGAGACTTATTCTTACGCCGGCCTTGGCTTTTGCGGATATTGATACAAATCCTGAAACCACTTCACCTGCATCTATGATAAGCTCGCCTTCAGGTGAGGTAAATATCTCTGCAGGCTGATATTCTCTGACAAACGCAGGGGGATTATCCCTCATTCCGGTGAAATTGTCAGTTCCGTATGGTCTGAGGAGGACTTCCTTCCATGAACTGTCATCATATCCGGGCTTATCCCAGCCTTTGGGCTCAAGGCGGGCATCATAGCCCTCACCGACAAAGAGGTCGGCATAGATATATGCGCCTGTGCTGCAGCGGAATGAGCTGTCGGTGCCGAAAACTCCGGTTGTTCCGTCCGTATATTCAACCATAAGCTGCATATACAGTGCTGTTTCGTCTCCCCACTGATTGCCGATTCCGAGAAGGCCTATCTTACCTCTGTACCAGCCATCGGCAACAACAGCGCCAATCACATTTGCGCCCTCATGAAGCTCTTCTGTTACATCATAGCACTGATACTCAAGATAGCTCTTATACTGAGTGATTCCGGGTGCGAAGGGATATCCGAATTTTTTACCGCCGACAGAAATGTTGTAAATTCCGTGGGCTGTTGCGAAAAGCTTAGCCGATTTTAGCTTTCGGGAGATATTTATTTCCTTACGAAAATACACAGCGGGGTTCAGGTCATTTTCCGGGAACTCTTTTACAGGAACACCGCCTGACATAATCTTCCATACCTCCGTGCAGTCTTCTGCTGCATTTGCCGGAATACCGGAAGTAATCCACTCGGCTTTCCACAGTGATTTATCAAGAATGCCGGTAGTGAAAGCTGTGATCGGGCCGTCGGCATGCTCTCCTGTACTCGAGAAGCTCGTAACTCTCCAGTAATAGTCACTTGCACTTTTGAGCTTCGGACCGGTATATGGTATATTTGAGACTTCCTCACTGCAGACCTCTCCGCTGTCCCAGACTAATCTGTGTTCTGTGTCACGGAGGACTATTTCATAAGATTTCTGGGAGCAGGGTTTGTCGGACTCGAGTCTCCAGGAAAATCTGACATCGTCGGTCAGCGCAGGAGTATTTATGGTTCCGTTTGTTCGGGGGGTGATAATTTGGTACATGGTGGTCTCCATCTTGAAAACAGATAGTAATAGTAATATATCACAGTTCAGTGATGCAGCCAAAATAAAGAAAAGAGGTTATAGGGTATTCTGTTTAAACAAATTCTTCAAAGAAAAGGCCGCAAAAACAGCGTGAACATGGAATTTCCCTCACCCATAAGCCTCCGACTCAAGCTCGGGGTAAACAAATGATACTGCTTTATTACTCGAAAAACGGGTACTGTCCGGGGTGTGAATATCTGAGAAAGTCTCCCCCGAAAGGGTAGGAGTATCAGAGCCGACAAGGAAATAGGCATCTGAATATGAAGTATCATCCCAGGTTACATCGACAGCATACCAGCCGCCGTCAAGATATACTGCATTCCACATGTGCACATCACTTCTGCCGGTACCTGCAATGAGAACGCATTGAATCGAAAAACGGTCACACAGCACTTTAAAGGCAGATGAATATCCGTCACAAACGATAGAGGCATTATCCTCAAGGAAGAAGCCGCCGGCTGAATGGGCATATCTGCAGCTTTCAGTGCCAAAGGAGGAAGCCGCCGCATAATCGTAATCACTTCTGTCACATATGTAATCGTGAATGGCCCGCAGGATGCCTTCATCAGAGTCAGATTCAAGCATTGAATTAATCTCGTCAACTGCCGAGAGTACCGCAGCGTTAAATTCCGGGCATTTTTCCTTCCAGCCGTTGTACTGCTCTTCAGGCACAACAGTAACTTTGCCGATATACAGAAGTGTAGGGTCACTCTCGGAAATCCATGACTTGAAATTAACAGTAAGATCTCCTGCCCAGAAGCACTCCGGATAATCGTGCACGAATGCCCAGTAAGCATAAGCGGCAGTGTTCTCTACTTTCTCTTTCTGCTCAAGGTAACTGTCACCCTCATATATCTTATCAGGATCTTCGACAGTATAAGAGTATTTCCATTCTTCAAGGCTTATAGCGGTTTCGCCTGTGTATCCGTTTGAAAGTCCTGTCCCGGCATCTATATAACTCCAGACAAGAGCATCATAAATCGCACGGCAGTCATCAGAAAGGCTGTCACCAAAGCAGGTGTTAAAGCCTGCACTTGAAGCATAAACCGTGGAAGATATGCTGCTTTCATTCTCCTCAGCTGCCGCGGATACCGGAAGTGACAATAACCCTACTGCTGCAAGAGTATATAAAAGAGTACCGAAAGTTTTCTTAATGATTCTCATAAAAGAGGCTTTTCCTCGTCATCTGTCATAAATATAGCTGATGTATTCTTCAAGGCACATTGAAAGCTGTCTCATCCTGACTGCATTGTCGGTGCCAACATAACGGATGATATTGAGTATTCCCTCATTTCCGGTGTATGAGGTTTTCCATTCAGGGTACCTGAAAATGAAGCCATATGCTGCTGCATTCTCATTGAGCCACTTGAACTGCTTTGTAGCTGTGAAATCACTCCCGGTATAAGAAACAGCAGCACTCATTCCCGTCTGTGCATCAGCTTCACCCGGGTAAAGAACCGTTTTCTTTGCCTGAGCCCTGCTCATCAGATAGGTTGATCCTTCTTTTTCAAGTCGGCGAACCTCTGTGTTGTAGATGATTTCCTGCTCATCATAGGAAATGTAGCCGCTCTCGTAGATAAGCTCAACTCCGTCTTCGGCAGCCGCCGCAGTCATCATTTCGAGTGCAGCGGCAATCCTTTTATCAACACTTATACCGCAGACCTCTTCGGTCTCTACAGTAAATTCTTCACCGACCGGATTTGAAGGATTTATCACCCGGAGATTGAAATTATTGCCGTAAATTGCAAGTCCGGTAGTTTCATCGTAGGATATTGCCTCATCACTGCCGATATTTGAAACATCAGTCTTTGTCTGCTGATCTTCCTCGGTTTGCATGCTTCTGATTATCTCGGGTATGTATTTCTGCCCGGCGACAAATGCCGCAAGAAGCAGGACAAGAACCACAGCCACAATACCGACTATCCTTCTCGTGATGGCAAGGCGTTTTATTGTCTTAGTTTCATCATAAGTATCATCAAGATATATCCTTCGATTCGGGCGTCTGCGTGAGATGAAGGAATAGTTCATCCTGTCATATCCGGCTCGAAGCGCAAGCGTTTCCGGTACCTCGGATTCATTGCGATAGTATCTGGGAGCATATCTGCCGATTCGTGTCAGATTTTTTTGCTTTTTATTTTTCAGATCTACTCCACCTTTCCCGCCTTTTTTCTAAATATAAATTTTACAGCAGTTATCACTGCTACACCAAGGAGCGCACCCATAAAATCTATCCAAATGTCTGCAACAGCCGCTCCTCTGCCCGAAAAAATCTGTATCGTCTCATCAAAAAAAGCGATAAACTCACAGAAAACTGCTGAATGAATTGCAGTATGAGAAAATCTCACAATTCCACCGAGTATCATATACTCTGTAAAATGCGCAAGCTTTCTCACAAGATAATGCGTAAGGAATGGGAAAAGAGACTGCAGAAATTTAAAGACTGCGCCGCTCTCCCCTTCCGATACAGTCGGAGGCATACAGGATTGTCCCCAGATAAAAATTATCCATAAAACAACAGGTATATTTGCCTTTTTGAAAAGCCCAAAGCGGAGCTTTTCTATCAGATTATTAAATTCCATTTATCTTCTATGCTTTCTTCTTCTCGTTATGACAAGAACTGTAACAATAGAAGCAATGCTTGCTGCTGATATTATTATGAGGATAATGAACACCCACAGAAGTACATCGCTCTTTTCGCTCTCTTTCTCTGCAGGCTGAGGAGTTGAGCCGTCATCTATATCCTCAATGAGTATCTCAATATCAGGCTCATCAGTCGGTTCCGGAGTTGCAGCTTCCGCTGATGGTGACGGCGCAGGCGTGCTGTCATCCGAGATCTCACTGCTCTCGGATACCGGTGTGCTGCTGCCCATGTAAACATATGTCACGATGACTGTGCCGCCTGTGGATGTGCCGGACTTTGTATATCCATCGGGAGTACCGACAGGCGATACTGACCACGAATATCCTCTCTCGAGATTATTCCATGTTATCGTCCAGTTATTCTGAGACGACTGTATCTGTGTATCAAAAACCACTCCATCTCTCTTCAGGTTAACTGTAATCTGGGATGGCCTTGAATTTCCCGCGTTATTATTATCCTCCCACACAGCCTGAGCAGTTACACTGAGTCCGCTTTGCGGCACAGGCGTTTCTTCTGATGAGCCGGTGTAAGTATAAAGAACAGTTATCGTCGAGCCGTCACTTGTGAAGCTCTTTGAGTAGGACTCAACCTTTGTGGTTGCTACTGTCCAGCTCACGGTCTTATCAAGTCCGCTCCAGGAGACACTCCAGTTATTATCAGCATCTGCAGACTTTGATGAATTCACTTCTGAGCCATTCTTGAGCTGAACATCAATCTTTGAAGGTCTCTTCCCGGCAGAATTGTTGTCATCGTTCCACTTGACAAACACATCTATATTTCTCGTGCCGACAGGTGCTTCGGTCGGGGTTTCTGTAGGTTCCGGTGTTGGTTCTTCTGTCGGTTCTGGAGTTGGTTCTTCTGTTGGTTCAGGAGTTAGTTCCTCTGTGGGTTCAGTGGTAGGTTCCTCTGTGGGTTCCGGAGTTGGCTCCTCGGTCGGTTCTGGAGTTGGTTCATCTGTTGGTTCAGGAGTTAGTTAATCTTTGGGTTCATGGGTAGGTTCATATATTGGTTAAGCATTTTGATAAAAG